>Ga0210384_10002873_pt1 | contig 20498 bp, 16 predicted proteins | sample IncBWH2MmetaG_FD_160574 | JGI IMG/M metagenome (GOLD analysis project Ga0210384, IMG submission 160574) | Forest soil microbial communities from Barre Woods Harvard Forest LTER site, Petersham, Massachusetts, United States - Inc-BW-H-2-M | ecosystem: Environmental > Terrestrial > Soil >...
GACACCTGTCGTGGGCGCATCTACCGTCAGCACTTTGACGGTCTTCTGTGCTGGCTGCTGGGCTCCGAAGCCCGACTGCTGCACCGTGCCGTGGTTGCCTCCGTGTCCTCCTGTTGCAACTCCGGAACCAAAGTCCGCACTTGCCACCGTACCCTTCACACCTTTGGCCCCACCCGAGCCGTTACCCTGACCCGGCCCTACGGGCATGTCGAAAGATCCCAGTTGCGCCGTCGTCAGCTTCGCTCCGGTTTTGCCCTCGCCCTTAAGTGCGTTGGGGTCGCCGAATCCGCCGGTCTGAACTTTCTCAATAGGCTTGTTCACCGTCGGTTTCACCGAGCTGCCAGCAAAATCGCCGGTGTGGACGATCACAGGAAGCGGTTTGTTCTGGTTCAGCAAAGCCGGCGCAATCTTTGCTTCGAAGTTATTGAGCTTCGGTGCCTCGACCTCAGGTGTTTCCACCTTGGGCTTGCGGATCTCTTTTGGTACCAGCAGCTTCGGCACTTCCACCGGAACCGGCGGCTCCAGTTTCGCAATCATTTTAGGAACCTTAATCTTGATCCGCGGCGGTGGCGGCGGTTCCCACGGCTTGAGCGCCACCATCTCCGTCGCGTGATACTGCTTGAGGCTCATTTGTTCAGGCATCAGGATGCCGATGGTCAGCCCAATCAGCAGCAGAAGCGCTTGCGCGCCGTAACTGACGCACAGCGTGCGCCAGTCCATCCGCTTATCAGGCAGCAGCCTGAGTTGCGGGGTGTTCACACGCCGATTGGTGTCGCGCAGCTCCATGCAAAAACACTCCTGTGTTCCGGGGACCCAGAGATCGGGGTGAGATCCTGGGTGAGTTCTCAGGTTAGGCGGAAATCTGGACACGGTAAATGTGTCAAATGACCTTGTACTTAGGTAATCCGCGAGTGCTACTTCGGGAACTAGCCAAGATCAGATTGGGAGCGGCGGTAGGCGGCAAAACCATAAAACACGGGAATTCCCGCCAAAATGAGCAGGCTTCCCCAAACCGAATAGCTGAGGTTCTCGGTAAATGTGAAGTACAGAAGCACGGCGGAAGCGAGAATGAAGAGCGCGGGAACGGCAGGATAGCCCCACGTACGGTACGAGCGTAACCCATCTGGTTCGCGCCGCCGGAAAATAAAGATGCTGCTGGCCGCAATCATGTAGAACAACCACTCTGCAAAGATGGCGAGAGAAAAAAACTGGCGGAAAGAGCCGCCCAGCAACAACAGCACGACTGCCAGTGCAGCCTGTACAACCAGTGCAACTGAGGGCGTCCGAAAGCGTGGATGCACCGCTCCCAAGGCGCGAAAGAAGTGGCCGTCACGCGCTACCGCAAACGGCACACGAGCGCCACTCATGATCGTCCCATTGAGTGTCACAAACATCGAGAGCGCCATACCCGCTGCCACCAGACGCGCGCCCACTGGTCCAATGACGAGGGAAACGGCATCCGACGCCGGACGTGGCGACGCCGCAATCGCCGCTGCGGGCATCACGTACTGGATCGCGGCATTGACCAGCAGGTAGAGCGCCGCGACCGTGCCCACGCCGAAGATCAGCGCGAGCGGAAGATTGCGCTCCGGCTGCTTGACTTCGCCTGAAACCATGGTCAGGTCGTTCCATCCGTCATACGCCCAAAGCGCCGCAACAAGCGCAGCCATAAATCCGGCCAGTCCACCCTTTGCTCCAGCAAATTCTCCCTTGAAATTCGCGAACGCTCCTCCGCAGTAGCTGAAGCCCACGACCACGATCACCAGAATCATCGCGATCTTCAAGACGGTGAAAACAAGTTGAAAATCCCCAGCCTTCTTCACGCCAAGATAGTTCAGCAAAGTAATCAGCAATGTCGCCGCGACCGCGAATATCTGTCCCCAAGTAAGATGTCCGGGGAGACCGGCTACCGTGTTTGAAAAAAATCCGAACGCAGGAAAGGTCCCGAGAATTCGCACCAGTGCCGTGGTAATGGAGGCGATCGACGCTGGTTTGGCAATGAAGCACCACGTCCAGGCATAAAGAAAACCAGCCAGCGGCCCGTACCCATCGCGCACGTAAACATATTCGCCGCCTGCTTGCGGCTTGAGGGCTGCCAGTTCGGCATACGTCAGCACTCCGAAAAACGAGAGCAGCCCTCCCACGATCCAGGCCAAATAGACCAGCGGCGCCGACCCGACCGCCTGCATCATCTCTTGCGGAACCAGAAAAATGCCACTGCCGATAATCGTCCCTACGACAATCGCTCCAGCGTGGCTGACGCCAAGGTCGCGCGCGAGTGTCCGTTCGATCGGCATGGATGCGGTTCCCTCCTAAAATGCAAAGCAGTCATTGCAATATATCCCAACGCCAGATTGTGTGGAGCGGGCGCCTCGCCCGCCGAATTTCGTCCGCGAGGGAGATGAAGCGGTTTTTGAAATCGCTCGCGGGCGTGGCGCTCGCGCTGCACAATCTCATTAAATCTCGCATGTGATAAAACTAGCCGTGGCCTACTACTTGGGCATTGACGGCGGCGGGACCAAGACTACGTGTGTAGTGGGCGACGAGGCCAACATCCTAGCGCGGGTGACCACAGGCCCATCCAATGTGATTCGCGTTGGAGAAAAACCAGCGTGTGAAACCTTACAGCAGGCCGTTCGTGAAGCGTGTACGAAATCCGGCATCGACTCCGCGACGCTAACTCGCACCGTTGCCGGTGTCGCCGGAGTTGGCCGTCCTGAGATCCGCGAATTCGTCGAGAAAGTCTTGCGCGAAGTTGTTGGCGGACATGTGATCGTGGTCAGCGACGCGCAGATCGCCCTGCACGCGGCATTCGGCGATGAACCCGGAGTTGTCGTGATCGCTGGCACGGGATCAATCGCGCTGGCTCAGGATGGCTGTGGCAACACGGCGCGCGCGGGCGGCTGGGGCTGGGCCATTTCCGATGAAGGCGGGGGGGCATGGATCGGACGCGCCGCGGTAACCGCGATCCTGCGTGCGCGCGATGCGGGAGAAAATACAACAATGGAACAAAGCATCCTGCAAGCCTGGCAGCTTACGGATTGCGAGCGCCTCGTCAGCGCAGCCAACGCCGTGCCCCAGCCTGATTTCGGAGCGGTGCTATCGGAAGTCGTTGCGGCGGCGAATGCTGGAGATGCGATGGCCCACAGGGTTTTTGTGCGAGGTGGAGAAGAACTGGTGCGCTTGGCAAAATTCGCAGCGAACCATTTTTTTGAGCACACTCCTCAGGTCCGGGTGGCCATGTCCGGCGGTGCTTTCGCGCATGCCCCCAATCTGCGCGAAGCTTTCTACAATGGTCTTCAGACGCAGTTGCCCAAAGCCACTCTGCTACCCGATCTCGTAGATCCTGTGCTGGGAGCTTTGCAGATGGCGCGGCGCGGCTGACGCCTGGTTGCAGAGAGACTCAGATTTTGGGCGGCGCAGCGTTTCAACGCTGCGATCTGGCCGTTTTTGTCGGCACGGGCTTTAGCCCCGAGGCGCTGTGAACGAAGCTGTCGATCCTGAAGCCCTGCAAACCGCTGCCGCTGACCCCAGCCTCACCGAGGCTCTCGCCCTCGCTCTTCTCCAGCAAACAGGCTTGCCCGCTAGCGCGATTGAAGCTTTGGCGAAGGATCGCAGCATTTCCAGCGTCCGCAAAGTGCAACGCGCGCTTCTGCTGCACTCGCATACTCCCCGCCACATCTGGCTGCCGTTGGTGGGAAAATTATTCACGCTGGAACTCGTGGCGGTGGCGCTGAGTGGCACTGTCCCAGCTGCCGTCAAACGCGCCTGCGAAGACGCAGTGCTCACGCGCGTGAAGACCATCTCGTTAGGTGAACGCAAGGCTTTGGCCAGGCGGTCGTCTAGCCGTCTGGCGGGAGCTCTGCTACTGGATTCCGATCCCGTTGTTGTGCAAGCTGCTCTGAACAACGGGCGGCTCACCGAGGCCGAAGTGATCAAGGCGTTATTGCGCCACGACGCTTCGCCCGCTTTCGTGGACGCGGTGTGTCATCATCCGAAGTGGTCAGTACGGCACGAAGTACGCGTAGCCGCGCTCCGCAACGAAAAAACGCCGCTAGGCGCGGCACTACGGTTTGCCCACGCGCTCCGACCTCCAGAGCTGCGAGAGATCTTGCATGGATCCCATTTGAGCGCGGCCAACAAACAGACGCTACAGCGGGAAATCGGGGAGGACATCTCGCGTGTTAGAGCGAAGCAGAGTCGGCTTCGGTCTCCCAAACTCCGGTAATTGGCTCCACCTTCGAGATTCTCCTAGACTCAAAGTCACCATGGCGGCCTGGCTGACAGCAATCCGGAATTCTGAAACCTGGTCCGCAGAATGGGCCGACGTTTCGCGGCCAGCCGCGATTGGCTGGACTGCGTTCTTCCTCGCCTTCCTCATCTACGCTGCCACTAACTCGACGGGCTTTCTCTTCATCGACAGCGCGAACTTAGTGGTCCACGAAGGCGGCCATCTCCTTTTTGGCTGGTTTGGACAGACGATTGGCCTTTGGGGCGGGACGATTTTGCAGTGGGCGGTGCCGCTGCTGCTCGCGGCCTATTTCTTCGCGCAGCGCCAAACGACAGCCTTCGCCTTCTCGCTATTTTTCTTTTTTGAAAATTGGCTCTACACCGCCACCTACATGGCGGATGCGCGTGCTTTGATATTGCCGCTCGTCACCACGGGCGATCCCGATTTCGTAGAACATGATTGGAATACGATCTTCACCAGCCTCGGTGTGTTGCCCTACGACACGACAATCGCCGGGGTTGTGCGCGTGTGCGGATGGTGTGGAATGATCGGAACCATGGCGTGGCTGGTCTGGCGAGCGAACAGAGCAAAGCGCTCCTCATCGGAGCTCATCCCATAAAGGCGCTCCCCGGCGGTCGTTGGAGAAATGCCTGAGGTTTCCGGCATCAGGGTATTCCCCTAACAAAGGCTAACTCACTGCCTTGTTCTTGAACTGCCGCAGCCCGACCACCAACAGCAGAACGTCAAAGAAAAGCAACGCAATGATCACCGCTGCTATGGATAAGTGTGAAAACTGCGGTGCCAGAGTCGCGCGCATTCCTTCGCTCGCATACACCAGTGGGTTGATGAGCACAAGTTTTTGCAGGATAGGGAAAGTCTTCAGAGCGCTCCACGGATAGTACGTGCAACCGAAAAATATCATCGGCGTAATTACCATGCCGAACATCAGCCCAATATGCTGCTGATTGATGCTGCACCCCAAAGCCAGCCCTCCGCATGCCGAGAACGTTGCTATCAGCACAATGATCACAGTGAAGGTCAACGGTTCGCCGATACTGATCTCTACTCCGGGGCGAAGCACGAGCCACGCCATCGGGATGACCATAAGCCCGGCGATTAGCGCTTGCAGCATTCCGGCGATGACTTTCTCGATTGCGATCCAGGCAACGTCGATCGGAGCGAGCAGGCGGTCTTCGATTTCGCGGGTCCACTGAAATTCCGCAATGAGCGGCATGGCCACTGCCCAAATTCCGGTGAAAACCATGCTGATTGCGATAATGCCGGGAAGCAAAAGGCTTTTGTACGCAGGAGGCAGATAGCCGCTGCCGACCATCACCCGGCCGAAAATGAAAACAAAGAGCAATGGCTGCAGGAAGGTCTGCAGACAGAGTTGAATCGCGTTACGCCGCGCAACGTGAGCGTCGCGCGCTAACATTGCGAAAAAAGTTTTCCAGTTCAATCGCGTAGGCTCCTTCCCGTATGGTGCAGGAAAAGGTTTTCCAAACTCGGTTCAGAAATGTGAACATCCGACAATTCCGCTCCGGAATTCGCAGCCAAGTTCGCGATTTCGGCAATCAGAGAACCGCCGCGGTCTGCATAGACGTCAGCGCCTGTACCGTCCGCAGCACGCACCTCGCGGACTCCGGCCAGGGATTGCAAACGTTGCAGCAGATCCGGCGTTTGGTTTCCGAAACGCAGACGCAGCAGGAAGCCTCCGGGGATTGTCGCCTTTAACTCCGCGGGTGTGCCCAGGGCAATCCCGCGGCCGTGGTCAATGATAGCTAGGCGCTGGCAAAGAGCGTCGGCTTCCTCCATGTTATGGGTGGTGAGCAGGACGGTTCTTCCCGCCTGGTGGTATTCCCGAATGATCTCCCACAAGAGAATCCGGGTTTGAGGATCAAGGCCGGCGCTGGGCTCGTCGAGAAACAGAACTTGCGGGTCGTGCATCATGGCGCGGGCAATGGAAAGCCGCTGCATCATGCCTCCGGAAAAGCCGCGCACCATCTGATTTGCGCGATCGGTGAGCTTGAACTTCTCGAGCAACCCGTCGGCGCGCTCATTTCTTTGCTTCGATCCAATTCCGAAGTAGGCAGCGTGAAAAATGAGAATCTCGCGTGCCGTCAAGGAAAAGTCCAAGTTGGGGCGCTGCGGCACAACCCCGATCAGGTGCTTTACCCGGGCCTGCTCTTTCCAGACGTCGTGCTCGCCAATCCAGGCTTGTCCCGATGTTGGCCGTACCCGTGTAGTTAGGACTCCAACGGTGGTGGATTTGCCTGCGCCGTTAGGGCCCAGAAGTCCGAAAATCTCTCCCGGAAGAATCTCCAGCGAAAGTCCGTCGAGAGCCGGAATTTGGGTCTTCGGCTGCTTCCCGCCCTTGGCATCAGCGCGCGCAATAAAACCACCGGCGGCGCCTAACGGCGGAGACGAGTTATAGGTTTTGCACAGATCCTGAGTGCGAACGCCAACGGCCATACAGAGGAATCCTCAACCTGTTAGTAGCTAAAGTTCTTGGAAGTATATCTCAAGGAATGGACGTGATCGAATCCCCATTGTCCCGAGCTTTGCACCCGGGCAGACCTATTGACCGTCCAGCTGAACCTTGAGAATTCTAGCCGGTTGACCCAGGTAATCATCGACTTCTAGCATATGTTTTTTGTTGAAGCGAAGCTTTGCGCCGTCATAAAGCGCGCCATCGCCATTCCCCTTCGCATCAATGTCCAGGATGATCGCCGCGAAGTGAAAGTCGCGTGGATTTTGTCCTCCGACGGCATCGCGTCTGAGAGTGTAGCGGTTGCCAGCCATGAAAAGTCGGAAACCCTTGCGTGTCGGTTCCCACGTAATCAGGCTGAGAGCAGTACCTAAGCCAGACCCAACAAGTAACACACCCATGGTCTGGTGTTTGTGTAAAAGGTCAACAAGTTCTTCCTGCCCCACTTTCTTGTGGCTTAGGACTTCCTCGTAGTGCTGCAGCTCTTCTTGCGGGGCATAGTAGCCCACCCTGATCTGCAGCGGCGTCATAGCCGCCTGCGCTTCTTCCAGGAGAACATTCCCGGTATAGGTGCCGCGCGGAGGCTTCTGAGGTACGGACTCTTGCGGTGCCGCTGCACCGATTAGGCCTAGAACGAGGACGCTTGTTACAGCGAGGCAAGACTTTCTTGCATGATTCATAAGGGAGAGGATTATAGCAGTACATCTTCGGGATACGAAACATACAAGGCAGAATGAAAAGAGAGACGATGGAGGCGCGGGCGTCCTCGCCCGTGCGATTTTGAGGACGTGGTGAAGGGCCGAGCACCCTTGGATTTGGCGAAGATAGATTCTTCTAAGTAGCCTGCACGGGCGAGAACGCCCGCGCCTCCATAAAACCTACTGCCGTGACGAGAATCCCGCGCCTAAGGCGTAGTCCCCCAACGGCCCAAACGTCCGTTTCTCCGTATACAGCCGCCACCGGTGCCACACAATGCGCAGACTCGCCATCACGGGAATCGAGAGATACACACCGAGCACGCCGGCCAGTTCGCCGCCCGCCAGCACTCCGAAGATCGCTGCCAGGGGATGCAGTTCCATGCGCTCTCCCATTATCTTAGGTGAGACCACATAGTCCTGCAGGACGCGCCACGCCGCAAGAAACACGATGAGTCCGATCCAGTGCTGATACCCCAGCAACAAAGCAATGCCGAGAATCATGACGGCGGCGACCAACGGTCCGACTACCGGAATGAATTCCAGCAAGCCTCCTGCCGTGCCTAGCGTCATGGCGTAGTTGACCCCCAAAAGTCTAAGACCAACGGAATAGACAACCAGTGAGAGCAGCGCGAGACTCAGCTGTGCGCGGATAAAATGCGCCAGCATATTGTTCAGATCCGTGAGTACACCTTCGAGAAGCTCGCGCTTGGCGCGGCCTTCCACCGAATTCAGCAGGAACTGTCCGAAGGCATGGCCGTCGCGCAGGAAGAAGATGGAGAGGATGGGCACGAGAAACAGCAGCCAGACCTGTTGAGCGGCTTCGGCGAGGCGAAGACCAGCGCGCTGGGCCAAGTCCATGATTTCGCCGCGACGGCTGATGAGTTGGGTTTTTAGGAAATGCCGGGTGGCGACACTCCACCCGTGTTGCTTCCCGATTTCTTCGGCAATCTGACCCGAGCTGAGCTGCTCAAACATCTTGGGTACGGAATCGTTGAGTCGGGTGGCCTGCTGCGCGATCCTCGGTCCGACGGAGAACAGCAGCCAGCCTAGTAGTAGGAGCAAGACAACATAGATCAACGCAATTGAGCGCCCGCGTCCGCGCAGAATCTTTTGCAAACGGGACACCATGGGGTCCATCAAATAAGCAAAGAAAATTGCAAAGAGAAACGCAGTGAGCGTGTGCCGCACGGCGTAGAGAACGTACAGCCCCAGCGCAAACAGCAGCACCGTGAACAGAATTCGCGACGTGCGTGAGTCAATCGGCGCCAAATGCTCCTGCCTTTGCTTCCGTCCACCTTAATTCTAAGTCAACACTGCTAAGTCACCGCTGATTAAGTTGCTTCTTGCTTTGAAGGGGCACGGCTTTCAGCCGTGCCGTTAGAGTCGCATAGAATCCGGGGCTTTAGCCCCAGAGTGGTCTCCTAATCCCGAACGATCTCCGTAGTCTGATCAGGAATGAACATACGCACCACTTTGTAGTCGTCATCCAGCCAGAGCTGCCAGTCAGTTGTCTCCGACGTCAGATCAAACCGGTTCAGTTCCCGAGGCTTTCCATGCACTGTGACGTTGTCGCGGCCCATAAATGTCACCCCGACCAGCATGGAGGTCCGCGACCGCGGAATGACCACGTCGATGCTCATCTTCGTCTTTAACGGGCATTGCACCTGGCCATTGTTCTGGCGGCAGCCGATCGCCAGAAACCGCCAAGTCAAAAGCTCGCGGTGGATAAAAACGAAGTCGTCCAGCACGGTGGTGGTGGGCGGCAAAATGTATTGATGCTCCTCCGGCTTGTCGGTGGGAGTGAGCGTGCTGTGCTGAATCAGGAACTCCTCTTTGGGTTCGACCACCGCTTGCGCCGTGCCCGGTTCGATATCCTTGAATTCATAGTGGCGCAGATCACTACTCGGCCCCAATTTCAGCAGAGTTGTTTGGTGCGTCCCGCCGCCAGTCCCTTCGGTCTTGAAATCGGTTGTGATTTGGCTGCCCTCGGAGCTTTGCTCGACCGTGAACTTTTCCGTGGCCGTGCGTTTGCCATTGAGGAAAATGCCGAAAGATCCGGAATCGACCGTTTTCGCAGCAGGCGCATCTGCGGCTTGCAAGCCCGGCGCGGCCATCAGTAATAGAAACATCAGGGAGATCGTAAGCTTCATATCTATACTCCTATGGGGTAACGCTCGTCCCCGCAAGTCCCAAAAGTAATGCGATGTGCCTGGCAACCGCTTCGACCGAACGTCCTTGTGTTTCCACGCGCAGCGTTCCGTTCTGATAAGTGGCGCGCCGAGCCTCGTACAAACCGCGAAATTTCGCCTCGTTTTGCAGCAAAGGACGCGTCGCTTGCTCGGGAAGGCAGCGCTGCCAAAGTTCCTCGACGGGTGCGTCCAGGAACAACACCGGCAGAGAAGCTTTCTTCAGCAGAGTCACATTCCCAGCCTGCATCCAGGCACCCCCGCCCAGGGAAACTACCGTGTTCACGGTTTTAAGCTCCACCAGCAAATGCCGCAGCTCGTCGGTCTCCATTTGGCGGAAGCTCGCTTCGCCGTCCTGCTGGAATATCTCCGCCACGCTTTGCCCCGTTCGCTCAACAATGCGAGCATCGAGATCCACGAAGCGCCATCCCAGAGCCGTTGCCAGAGCACAACCCACCGATGTTTTCCCAGCACCCATAAAGCCGACCAGAAAGATGGCCTTGACCTTGCCACCTTCCGTGGCCGCAGGTTGAGAAGACACGTTGGTTGGAGTCGTCATTCTGACTCAGGTAAGCCAATCCTGTGCCGCGCTGAATTTTCGCTTAACGTTGCTTGAGGCGGATTTTACCACTGAATGTGCGTAGAAGAACCGAGGACGCAGCCCTTCCGGCAATACCTACAAAGGAATGCCCCTTTTGGGGGATGGTAATGGAATGCTGCTTTGGCAGGAGCGGAAAGTCATTGTCCACCTGGCCCTTGTCCGAACTCGCCGTCACGTCTACGGAGGCGGTGGCGGGAATCATAGCTTCGATGTCGCCCGTGTGGCTGCTCAACTTGTAGGACCCGCTGCCACCGAAGTCGCCATCGTAATGGATTTTGCCATTGTTCGAGCTCACTTCTACCAGTGGCCCGTCCACGTTCTTCAAAGTAACGTCCCCGCTCACGGTGTTGGCGATCACGTGTACTTGACGGATGTCCATCAGCATAATATTTCCCGAAAGCGTTTTGACGTGGATATGGCCTTCACTAATCGTACGCAAATCGACCGGTGTGGCAGCGCCTTCCACGGAAATATCACCGCGTAGATTCTCAGCGCTCAAGAGGCCGCTGTTGGAATGGACCATCACGTTTGAACCAGCCGGAAGGAGAATCTCGTAATCCACTTGATCCCTGTCGCTATTCGAGCCTTGCAGCAGGTGCGATTCCACGGTGATGCGGTCGCCACTTTGGCTGAGGTCTACCTCCACTTTGTCAGAGTGCAGAATATACCGGACCACTACCACGTTACCCGGGCCAGGGTGGACTGCCACGGGGCCGTATTCGTTGATTACGGACACGGTGGGCCTCGGGCCGCAGTTGAAGCGCTTCTCTTGCTGGGTCTGGGCGGCTGCAAGTGACGCCGCTAAAACGGCGGCCGTGAGTACAATGCATTGCGTGGCGCGCTGCGAGCTTGACATAGGTTCCAACTTCCCTGGGCTGGCGGGAGGGTAGGCCCGCAGAGCCCGTCTTGCTATTTACAATACCGCAAAATCGCTATCGGGGAGAACGGTTGATTGCCATTTCGTAAACCATAGTCTTTTCGTTGTAGGCCAGCATCAACTGATCGCGCGCATCGTTGCTGTCGGGGTTTCTGGCGACAGAGTCCTTTGCATCCTGGATGTAGGCGTTCGCATTTCTCAGATTGTCTTCGTACGTGGCTCGCAGGCTGGGCGTTTTGCTCGATACCTCGTCCAGCAACTGCAGGTCCTCGTCATCCAGCGCGGCAACATTCGCGGGTGCAACTGCGCCATTTTGCGCACCATTCACGGGGCCGCTGTCGGATCTGTGTGCCACCAAGACAATCGCCAGAGCCGCGGCTGCGCCGAGAGGCACCAGCACCGGCCGCCAGCGTGGGGTAAAGAAGAAGTCCATGAGACGGCCGGGTTTCGCGTGCGGGCGAATGATTCCCTCCGCCACCAGGGACTTACGAAGTTCCAGCCAAACGCGCGGGCTGGGTTCGTCCATGGCCGCAAGCTGCGGAGCCTCCTGCACGATTTGCCGTAAATCCTCAACCAGGGTGGAGCAGCGCGAGCAGCTTTGGCCGTGAACTCGCTGGTCGGCGCTCCACTCACCACCATCGACCAGGTCCGGTAGCAGATCTTCGAATTGTTTGCAGCTCAACATAACCTTCACCCCGCAACCCTTAGCAACTCATGAGGCGCTCGAGTTGCCTTTCATCACCCGTCAGGCGTTCCTCTTTTGGGCCTTTCCGGCCCTCTGGTGTTTGAGGATGTCCCGAAGTTTCATTCTCGCCTTGTGCAACTGCGACTTGCTGTTGCCGATTGAACAACCCACCATGTTCGCAATTTCGTTGTGCTCAAATCCCTCGACATCATGCAACACGAACACCGAACGATATCCTGGTGGCAGATCCTCGACAGCGCGGTTCAGCTCGACCCGGTCAATGGCGCCCGTCAGACTCAGATCGTCTGCGCCAATATCGCGCTTGGGCGAGTCTTCCTCGCCATCCGTTGTTTCCTCCAACGAAACCACCGGCAGGCTCTTCTTCCGCAGTTGCATCAGCACAACGTTGACCGTCATGCGATGCAGCCAGGTCGAAAACGCCGACTCGCCGCGAAAGGTTGCTATTTTGCGGAACAACTGCAGGAACGCTTCCTGAGCCAAATCCTCGGCATCAGTCGGATTCCCCGTCATCCGCAAACACAGCGAGTACACCCGCCGTTTGTGCAGACTGTAAAGAGCCTCAAACGCCTCGCCGTCGCCCTTCTGGGCACGCTCGATCGCCTCAGCCTCGGACATCCCGCCGCTCTGTTTTTGTGTTACGTCGGCCAATGCGCCCTTGACTAGGCTGCATTTAAGTAGATGCAACCTAAGTATCTTTTCGTTGTATGTGTTGCAAGTTACCGATGGACTAATGCAACTTTTTTCCCAGTCCCGTGTTGCCGGGTCGTCGCTGAGTCAGGGGCCAACCAGGAAAAGTCCAATTTCTGTACCTACTAAGCCTTTGCCCATCCCGGTTTTAGCCCATAGGGCAGGGTAAAGAAGTACCCTTCACCCCGTCAACCCGGGCACCCTAAGCCGAATTCTTGGCAGTGATCGTCTCCAAGCCATGTCCATTCGGTCCTGTTTCTCGGATGCGGAGCAAGATCGAGAAGAGCAGTCCCACGAAGCCCAGCACTGAAAATATCCACATTCCCATAGCATATCCGCCCGGGTTACTCAGTCCGGCTCCTGTGTAGTCATTGGCTATCCCGATGGCCTGGTTGAACGAAAAAAAGCCAATTTGCTGGATTAGGGTCATCAGCGCAAAAGCTGTACCCAATCTCGATTGCTCCACGAGATACGCGACCGAAGTCCACATAATGGCTGGGATGAGAGAAAACGCGACCCCCAACATCGCCACGGGAACGTACAGCGAAATATGGCTGTAGGCCATGAGCAGGTAGACCGGCATGAGCAGAATGGAGCCGAACATCATGAACAACGCGCGCTTACCCACACGGTCCACGAGCAGTCCAAAAAGAGGTGTCGCGATCATGGCGGAGAGGGGCAGCAGGCTGTTCAAGGACCCTGCTTGCTTGAGCGCAGCGGCCGCCGTCAGTCCACCCCCGGCCATCAGCTTGTTCGCAAAAAGGTCGATGGCGAAAGTCCGGAACGGGAAGATGCCTGAATAGAACGTGAAGCAGAGAATGACCACGTACCAGTAGGAGGCGTTGAAGCGGAAGATCTCGCTGAACTCCAACTTATCGACTCCGCCAGCTTGTCCCAGTTCGTACTTGCCTTCCGCCCGGCTCTCCAAGGCCCAGTAAATGAGTGCCGTGATTACACAGAGCAAGCCAGCTCCAACTGCCACAAAGAGCGGACGCTGCCAACTCGCAGGGGCCGCATCGCCGTTGGGATAGAAGGCCGCGTGCGCCCATGTAGGAGAATTATCCGCCGCCACCGAGGCTAGCCGCGCGATTGTCAGATTGATTCCGAATGCGAAGCTCAACTCTTTTCCTTTGAACCACTTGGCGAGGGCCACGGTTACTGTGACAATCATCGACTCCGCGCCCAGCCCTAACACCGTTCGTCCCAGGACCATGGTCATGAAGTTGCCGCGCCAAGCCGTCAACGCCGCCCCAAGCAAACAGAGCCCACCGAAGAACGCGAGAGCTTTCTTCGTCCCAATCCGGTCAATGACAATGCCGCCAATGAGCAGCGTCAGCACTGCGGCTACGCTATAGCTCGAATTCAGCCAGCCGAACATCGTGCTAGTGAAGCCGAGCTGTTGCTTGAAGATGTCCTCGAGCGGATTGATGCTGTCGTAGATGTAGTAGTTCCCGCCTTGGGCGAGGGCGATGAATATCAGGACCATCCAGCGGTAAGAAGTCGACGGTCGGGGAAGAGCGATTTCGGGCATGGTGCAGCCTTTCGACGCAGAAATCGAAGCACCAGAAGATAACACACGCGCCAGCGGCAAGTTGTAGGTTCCAGGAATCACGTGGGGACGGCCGCCCCTGGCCGTCCAAGCAGAGCGAAGCTCCGCAGCGCTTTCAACACTTGACCGGCCAATTGCTGAATGCCATAGTTTAGGCCCATGACGACACTTGGCAAGGCCTCAGTCCTGTTACTTGTCCTGCTCGCGAGCTTGCCAATGCTGCCTCAGTCGAACCCCGTTCCCTTCGTAAACATACCTTTGGTTCCGGTGAGCGCGCGTCCAGGGAGCAAGAGTTTTACGTTGACGGTGAATGGGACGGGTTTTGCCCCGACGGCGGTGGTCAATTGGAACGGTGTGGCCTTGCCCACCATTGCCATTTCCAGCAGCCAACTTCAAGCTGTGGTCTCAGCTTCCCATGTGGCGAAGGCGAGTACTGCTTCGGTAACCGTGGTCAACCCAACTCCGGGTGGCGGAAAATCTGACGTTATTTACTTTCCCATTCGCAAGCCGCTGCCGACAGTAGCGCTATCCAGCAGTGCGAAATTTAACTTTCAGGGCCCAGTGTTGGCTGTCGGGGACTTCAATAACGACGGGAAACTCGATGTTTTGACGAGTGACATCTCGGGTATTGGAATTGATGTATTTCTGGGTAATGGAGATGGATCGTTCAAGCCGCCGGTTCACAATGCGGGCTGGGGCGGGACGCTCGCGGGTGATTTCAATGAGGACGGTAAGCTCGATATCGTTTCGATTGCTTACATGGCAGGAATCCTTAATTTTACTTTCTATCGCGGCAACGGAGATGGCACCCTCAGCTTGTCCGGACCTTCGGTATTCCCAACTGGTTTCGCGAAAGCAGCGGATTTGAATGGCGATGGTCATCTGGACGTCGTCACTGTTCAGAATTTCGCTAGCCAAACCGTGGTGGATGTTTGCTTTGGGGACGGTACGGGTAACTTCTCATCCTCCTCCTGCTCGCAAGTAAATGCAGTTCCAAGTGTCGCGGCCGGTGACATCGCCTTTGGCGATTTTAACCGCGATGGCAAGCTGGATTTCGCTGTAGCCCTGGGGTCTGTACTGAATGTGTTCCTGAATACAGGGACCGGGTTCGCGATGAACCAGTATTCCTCCAACCTAGTTGGGTTTACACTGGCCGCCGCGGACCTCAATGGCGACGGTAAGATCGATCTCATCACCACTGGAGGTGGGATATTTTTGGGGAACGGAGATGGTACTTTTCTTGCTCCGCACGTGTTTAACGTTGGGGTGGGTACGCCCTCGGCCATTGTGTTGGGAGACTTGAACGGTGATGGCCATCTTGATATGGAGATTGATGGGCTTGGCCCGAACATCATACTCGGCAATGGTGACGGCACGTTCCAAAATCCGCTGAATTATTACCCTTCTATCCTAACGAACTACCCGATCCTCGCTGACTTTAACAACGACGGTAAGCTGGACCTGTTAGGAGCGTTTCAGACTACTGTCACCTTCACGCCGTTTACGCTGGGTTTTGGAACGCAAGGTGTCGGCAGCACCAGCCTGCCGCAGACGGTACAGCTGACGAATATCGACACGGCAGCATTGGCGATCACCAGCCTCAAGGCAAGCGCTGAGTTTGCCCAAACCAATAATTGCGGTTCGAGTGTGCCAGCCGGGGCAACCTGCAAGGTCCAGGTAACATTTACGCCTACAAGCAAGGGCGTGGTATCCGGATCGCTGAATGTGGCGGACCACGCCGCTGGAAGTCCTCAATCCATAATACTAAGTGGCACCGGCGTTCAGAACAGCGTTTCTCTGCTGCCATCGACGCTGTCATTCCCGGCTCAACTGGCTGGTACTGTTAGCCCACAGCAAACCGTGACCTTGACCAACACTGGAGGAACGACGGTAACGATTAGTAGCGTTGCTGTTACGGGTGTGTTCCAGCAGACCAATAATTGTCCGGCCTCGCTGGGTGTCGGAACGGCTTGCCAGATTCGGGTTGTGTTCGCGCCGACGTCTGCGGTCAAGTCGACGGGCACGCTCTCTGTCACCGATTCGGCCCCCAGCAGTCCGCAGACTGTAGTGCTGTCGGGCACGGGTACGGTCGTGCAGCTTTCGCCGATTGGAGTGAATTTCGGAAGCCAGAAAGTGGGTACGACTAGCTTGCCGGTTACCGTTACGCTTACGAATACGGGCGTATCGGTCCTGTCCATCTCGCAAGTCGCAATTGTTGGGACCAACCCGCTAGATTTCGTGCAGACCAATACGTGCGGCAGCAGCGTGCCCGCTCACGGGACATGCACCATCAAGGTGAAATTCAAGCCAAAAGCCACGGGATCCCGCTCAGGAGCAGTGAGTATTACTGACGTTGACGGAGCGAGTCCGCAGATGGTACCGATGGTAGGAACAGGCACCTAGAAATTCTCTAGCTGCCCACAAACCTGGCATAAAGGCTTCGGGCTACTCCCGTATCAGTGGTCCCCTTGATAATGGCGCGACCATCCGGAAAGAGTGTAATTTCATGTGGTTCGCGCCAAAACTTCAAGACGAAGTCGTTGAACCGCACCGTGCCGTGCGGTTGCAGTTGGGCGCTTAACTCGGCGAAGTGAATCGGACGATGCCGCTCGTGAATTTGCACGGAATTCCGTCCACAGAGCGTAATGTGCGGACGTCCCTCTCCGGCTAGGTGAACAAACTCCCGCCCGCAACAAACCCGGCAACCTTCCCGAGGATGATCCGCCGCAATCTCGGCGCGGTCATTGTGCCAAACGTCGAAGGAGAGCAGCGTTTTCCGCACCCTCTCTCGCGCACCCACTAGAAACTTCAGCGCCTCAGTGGCCTCGATGGACGCTACCAGATTTACCGCAGAGTTCAGAATCCCCGCGGTTTCGCAGGTTTCCACTGTTCCTGTCGGCGGCTCCGGAAAAATGCAGGCCAGACACGCCGTCTCTCCCGGAATTACGTTCAAAATTACCCCATAGCTGCCCACCGCCGCCGCGTAAATCCAGGGCCGCGAATGCTTCACGGCGTAGTCGTTCACCAGATAGCGAGTCTCGAAATTGTCGGTGCCGTCCAGGATGAGGTCGGTCCCGCCCAGCAGTTCCTCCACATTCGCCGGAACGAGATCCGCCACCTTGGGCTCAACCACGATCTGTGAATTGAATGCCGCAATTCTTCGCGCAGCCGCCACAGCCTTCGGGAGCGACTCCGCCGCGTCGGATTCATCAAACAGCGTTTGCCGCTGGAGGTTGCTGGCTTCCACGTAATCGCGGTCGATAATCCGCAGCGTGCCAACGCCTGACCGTGCCAGCAAAGCTGCTACCGCCGACCCGGTTGCGCCGCAGCCCACCACGGCGACCCGCGCTGCCGCCAGCTTTTTCTGGCCGTCCGCACCGATCCCGCGAAACAGTACCTGCCGCGAGTACCGCTCTTTGAAGTCCTTGTCGTGTTCAAACATGAAAGTCGATAAACATAGGTTGAGTCCCCATTCCCCTTTATTATAGGAGTCGCCGCTTTCCGTAACGATTCGAAGAAGGACCGCGAGTACAACGCAGCGGTCCATTGGGATCATCGAAACGATCTGATGCAGAAACGATCTGGTGCAGAAACTATCTGGCGTAGAAGCGATAGTGCGGTAACAATCTGACTCAAGAGGTCTATTTGCGAGCGAGGCTATTTTGGAGTGTCACGCAATGGCTGCTGATCCTGGCCGCGACCGTGGTTAGTACCCCGGCCCAGTCGCAGTCCGGCACCGCAACCCCGCCGCCGGTTTCGACTGCTGCCGCGCCCTCCCTGCCCACCGCCCGTACGCAGACCTATAGCAACATCCTGAGCTACCAAGGGCTGCCTGTGCGCGACATCCAGATTTCGGGAACCCGCGCTGGTACGGACAGCAAAGTTTTGTCCTTGATCGTCCAGCCTAAAGGCGAGCCGCTGGATCGCGCCAAAATTCGCCAATCCATTAAGAATCTTTATAGCACTGGACGTTACACGGATGTCGCGGTCGAAGCTGAGCGCGCTCCAGATGGCGGCGTGGCGCTCACCTTCGTTTTTCAATTGAACTACTTCATCGGAGCTGTGCTGGTAGATGGCGCTCCCGACCGGCCCACCGCCAACCAGATCGCGAACGTCACCAAGTTCCGGCTCGGCGAACAACTCACGCTCGACAAAATTGTCCACGCCCTCGACCGCGTTCGCGTGCTGATGGAGGATAACGGTTTTTACCATTCCAACACCTCCTATCAGGAAGAGACGCAGTCCGAAACTCAGCAAGTCAACATTCATCTGCAAGTGAGTCCCGGCCCGGCTGCACACGTTGGTCAAATCAAGCTGACCGGCGACGCCAAACTCTCTTTGGCGGAAGTGCAGGAAGACGCGCATCTCCATCCTGGAGACCGCGTCACTGCCGACCGTATTCGCAGTGCTATGGATCGTCTCCGCAATAAATACCGCAAGCAAAGCCGCTACACCGCCCAGGTTTCCATCGTCGACCGCGTCTACCATGCCGAAAGCAACTCGGTGGATTACACCCTCCACATTGATCCCGGGCCCATAGTGGAGATTTCAGTCCAAGGCGCCAAGATCAGCCGCCGAGTTCAGAAAGAGCGCATTCCCGTGTACGAGGAAAGCGCCGTCGAGAACGATCTGCTCGATGAGGGGCGCCTCAATCTCATCGACTATCTGCAGACTCGCGGTTATTTCGATGCCCTGGTTTACGTCTCCAAGAAACAAGACGCCGGCGGGAAAAAACTGCTCGTCGTATATGACATAGTTCCGGGGGCGCGCCACAAGCTGGTGAAACTGGAAGTCAAAGGCAACCAGTATTTCCCGGCGGAGACGTTAGTCACGCGCATGCAGGTGCAGGCTGCGGGACGCCTGGCGGCCCACGGACGCTTCAGCCAGTCCTTGCTGGACTCCGATGTCAAGGGCCTGCAGGAACTCTACCGCGCCAACGGGTTCCAGAAAGTGAACATCACCGCCAAGGCTGAAGATAACTACCTCGGAGCCAAAGACCAGCTTGCCGTTTTCGTCAACGTGGAAGAGGGACCGCAAACGCTGATTGCGACATCCCATTTTGCCGGAAACCGCTCCATCCCGGCGGAAGATCTGCGCAACCAGATCACCAGCACCGAAGGCCAGCCCTATTCCGAATACAACCTTTCTAACGATCGGGACCAGGTGCTGACGGAGTACGTCAATCGCGGCTATCCGGACGCCCGTCTCGAAATCTCCGCCAAGCCATCGGCGGAGCCCAACCGTGTAGATGTCGTTTTCGACGTGCGCGAGGGCGAGAAGGTGGTCGTCGCGAAAGTTCTGGTTTCTGGTCTCGCAACGACCAGGCCTAAAGTTGTGGATCGCGAAGTCCAGGTTCATGCTGGCGATGCGCTCAGCCAGCGCGATCTGTTTGCCACTCAGCAGCGCCTCTACGACCTCGGGATTTTCAGCCAGGTCGATGTTGCGCTGCAGGATCCTGAGGGACATGAACTGGACAAAAATGTTTTGGTGGATGTTCGCGAGGCGCCGCGCTACGCTCTCAACTACGGGTTCGGATTTGAGGCGCAAACCGGCCAGCCTGGGAATAGCAGCGCCCAGGGCCAGACCGGCGTTAGCCCCCGCGTATCCTTCGACGTGACGCGGCTGAACTTTCTTGGCTTGAACCACACCATCGCGTTCAAGTCGAATATCGGCGCCCTGCAGCAGCGCGCCCTGGTGAGCTATGAGGCCCCTCGCCTGTTCGACAATGAAAAATTGCGGCTTACCTTTACAACTTTCTATGACAATACGCTGAATGTGAGCACGTTTACGTCACGCCGGCTGGAAGGTTCTGTCCAGGTGGAACACAAAGTCGACCGTGTTAATACGTACCTGTACCGTTTTAGTTATCGCCAGGTCAAAGCGGATGTCGTCAATGGCTTCATCGCGCCGATTTCCGCCTTGTCGGCGCGCGTGGGAGGTCCTGGCCTAGTTTATCTTCGCGACAAGCGGGACAGTCCCATCGAGACTCGAAAAGGGAACAACACCACCTTCGACCTGAGTTGGGCGTCACGCTACTTCGCTTCGGAGGCGGATTTCGCGCGCTTGCTCATCCAGAACTCCACGTATCACGCCATCGGAAAGAAGGGGATGGTGTTCGCCCGTTCGACGCGGCTCGGCTTCGAGCAGACGTTCCACGATACCGTCCTGCCCAAAGCGAACTTCACGCTTCTCCCGGGAGAAGTTCCAATTCCTCTTCCGGAACGACTATTTGCCGGCGGAGGCAACTCGCACCGGGGCTTCGCTATCAATCAAGCCGGTCCGCGCGATTTCGGCTCGGGCCAGCCTTCCGGAGGATCGGCTCTGTTCTTGAATAGTCTTGAGCTCCGCCTGCCTCCCGTCAATTGGCCTTACGTGCAGGACAACCTCAGCTTTGTGCTTTTCAACGATATTGGAAACGTCTTCGACACGCCGCGCCATTTGCTGGAAGGTATGGGCCGCTTGCACCAGACCGGCT
>Ga0210384_10002877_pt1 | contig 20482 bp, 19 predicted proteins | sample IncBWH2MmetaG_FD_160574 | JGI IMG/M metagenome (GOLD analysis project Ga0210384, IMG submission 160574) | Forest soil microbial communities from Barre Woods Harvard Forest LTER site, Petersham, Massachusetts, United States - Inc-BW-H-2-M | ecosystem: Environmental > Terrestrial > Soil >...
CGACTTTCGCGCTGTGGATGATGTTCTTGCTCGGCAAGCACGCGATGTTCGGGCATGACCCGCCGATGTATTTGCGCTCGACGACTGCGACTTGCTTTCCTTCGCCACCAAAAGTCCACGCAGCGACGGTCGAGCCCGTGCCACCCCCGAGAATCACGAGATCAAATTCTTCCGGCTGCGTCTTCTTTTGTGCCTGGGCGCGTGAAGCGTTCTTTGTGCTCTTCATGCGGATTTTCCTTTCCGAGCGACGGGATCACCCGTGGCTTGCATTGATTTGACCAGATCGGCCGCCGACGCGCTTTCGAGCCACAGTCCGTACCCGACATCTCGCACGATGCGCTCCCTTCAAGGGCCGAATGAAGTGACTCCGTTCACCGGAATGCGTTATTGCAACGTCAGCACATTGCACTCAGGTCGCCACAACGAGACCGCCTGCGGCACGAATGACCTCCCCGGTGATCCAGGCTGATTCGTCTGATGCCAGGAACACAGCCAGCGGTGCGATATCCGTGACGCGACCGAGCCGGCCAAGCGGCGTCTTTCCAGCCAGAACGGCTCCGGCACCGCCCTCAAAGGTCCCCGCGGCTGCATTGCCTTCAGTTTCTGTATGACCGGGAGCGATGGCGTTGACGCGAATCTTGCGCGGCGCCAGTTCGAGCGCCAATCCCTTGGTCAGCGTTTCGATGGCGCCTTTCGTGGAAGCGTACAGCAGGGCTCCCGCCACCGGATGCGAGCCGACGATAGAGGTGAGGTTGATGATGCTCCCGCCGTCGGCCCCGAAACGCTTGGTCGCCTCCTGCACGGTGAGAATCGCCCCGAGAACGTTGATGTTGTAGTGGAGGTGAAAGCTGTCTTCGGTGATCTCCGCGAAGGCACCGAAGCGGAATACCCCGGCGTTGTTAACCAAAACGTCCAGTCTTCCGAACACAGAATCCACTTCTTTGAATAACCGCGCGACATCTGCGGCCCGGGACACGTCGGCCCCGACCGCGATCGCCTGGCCCCCGTTGTCGGTGATCGCCTGAGCGACGCGTTCGGCGCCTTCCCGGTCGGAGGAATAGTTCACGGCCACGCGCGCGCCCGCAGCTCCCAAGGCCGTTGCGATCCCACCACCTATGCCTTTGGACGCGCCCGTCACTATTGCCACTTTATTAGACAGCCTGCTCATATTCGGCATTGTTCTTAATCCGACTCCCTGTACGCCCGAACGTTCACCGCTGTGAATTGCGCCTCGCGCGTATGAATCTCGATCTATGCTCCTTATGCTAAAGAGCGTTTTGAAACAGCGCGTCAACATCCAATTTTGCATCCTCAACGAATCGTCGGCAATCCGAAAGTAGTCGCTCACGAACCTGAGCCATTTCGGACGCCAGGCACGAATACGAAGACGGCGGATCAGCTAGACCGTTGTAGTTGACACCGCGGCACGCTACGGGATTACGATCACGGTGTTGCCGGAACAGGACGAACACCGCGAATCTGGTTGACAATATCGATCGCCAGACGCTGCGCAGCGGCGGGACCGTCAATTGCGGTGACCTTCCCCGTGCCAAGGACCATGCCTGTTTTCGGGTTAATCATTTTTAAAATCCAGTCGTATGTCAGGAAGGGCCGCGTGACATCGATATAGATATCGGCCCCGTTGCGGTCGTCGACGATGCGGATGCCCCACTCCCGGATCTCGGGACGCGTGTAAAGCGCATCCTGGAGCAAATTGCCCTTCATCCAGATCGTGTGAGATTCCACAAATATCGATCGAGCTGAGCGAAGAATTCCTGCCGGATCGCTTCCTGATTCACGAGTTGCCGTTCCGTTCGCCTCCGATGTTCCGGTCGGTCTGTCCAGCTCTTCGCGCGGGAACTGCACGGCACTGGCGAGCAGCTCTACAATTGCTGCCGCCAGCTTCGGACCGGCATCGAATTCATCGGTTGCTTCAACCGTGCCCGAAGCGAGTGTCAAGGACTTCGGCTGATAAACCAGCGTGTAGGTCCAGTCAAACGTCATGACCGGCCGGTCAACCGTGATCGCAATATCCGCAGTTTGCCCGTAATCGGCAAAGCGCAATCCCAAGTACGGGAACATCGCTGTTTTATGAATGTCGTCCTGCAGCCGCTCGCGGCGCAAATAAATTGTCTTGGAATGCACCGAAATGCTGTGCATTTGCCGCTGGTCGGGGCGGGGCAGAGTCGGATTCGGGGGAACTGCTTGCGCTATCCCAGGAGCATTGGCAGGAGCAGCTGGGAAGGCTGTGGCTTTCGCGCCGAATGATTGCAATCGTCCGCCAGAGTCAAAACGCGTCCCACCAGATGCATTGGCGAGGCCAGCAACGCTTTCGATCGGTACGGCGAAGTTGATGTTCTGGCCGACGCTGAGTGATCCCACGACAATTCCTAGTATCCGGGCCTCCGCATCGACCAAAACTCCGCCGCTCGATCCCGGCGACAACGGAGCGGTGAACTGCAGAATCCGGTAACCACTGCCTGCTCCGGGTACATCTTCGGCCATTCGCGTGGCGCTTAGGATGCCTGAAGATGCAGTCCAGGGTAAGCCGACGGCATTTGATACGACAAACACTACCGCGCCAGATGCTGCGGTAGCGGAGTTGCCGAAGGGCAGGACCGGGAGCCCCGAAGCGGAGATGCGCAGTGCCGCAACGTCGCGGCGCTCATCAGAGGCCATCAACTCAACTTGGTCGTAGATTTCGCCGCTCTTCAGCCGCACCTGCACCTCGCGCATCCCTTTCACAACATGGTTCGCAGTAAGGATCACGCCATCGCTTCGAATGATCACTCCGGAAGCGACGCCCGCAACTTGGCCGTCACCTTTGCCGACGAAAATGGACACGGCGGAAGGCGAAACCCGCTCCACGACCTGATCCCCGGACAAGGCCGGTGCGCTGGTCTGTGCATTTGCTATGGGGAGAGAAGCAGCGAGCAGAGTGATGGCGGCTATGATTTTGGGGGAGCGCATATAGTCCTCTCTTTATAAGGAAGGATTACCGTGGAATGACCCTCATTCTGCACCGCAACAGAAGACGGCGCAATGAGGAAAAACTGCGTGAACTGCGTGGAGAGCTGCCTCATCGACATTACTTTTCGCATGGCTGCCTTTCCCGGGTTCCTTCGCAATCGCCAAACTACCTGACACTGTCCGTGGCACTTTTCAGTCCATACTTTTGCGAACCAATGTGGAGGGAAATCAACCGAATGGTGCATCTCAACTTGGAAGTTAGAGCCTCGACCCCGCAAGAATCTCCCGACTATCGTCATCTCGGCCGGACACTGGGACAACGCCAACAGACGCCAGGAGAGTAAATTACGGGGACATACCACTTGCGGGACATGCCCTCAGAATCCAAGGGTTTGCAGGTGTCGTCGTTTGACTTGCCCGCGGCCAGGTCCTAACATGGCCCGCAAAGAGCAAGCTCCCTCTCCAATCATGGTCGGACGGACCATTTCGCATTTTCGAATCCTTGAGAAGCTGGGCGAGGGAGGAATGGGCGTCGTCTATGAGGCCGAGGACATCAGGCTGGGTCGTTCGGTGGCGTTGAAATTCCTCCCCGAAGAGCTTTCCCGAGACCACCATGCTATGGATCGATTTCGACGGGAAGCCCGTGCCGCATCAAGTTTGAACCATCCCTACATCTGCACGATCCACGACATCGATGAGCACGAGGACCAGTTCTTCATCGTCATGGAATTACTCGAGGGAAAAAATCTAAAGCATTACATCAATAGGAAGCCTGTCAGCACTGCGTGTCTGCTAGAGCTTGGCATGCATATTGCCGACGCGTTAGATGCCGCGCATGCGAAGGGCATCGTTCATCGCGATATCAAACCCGAGAATATCTTTGTGACAGCGCGCGGCCAGGCTAAGGTTCTCGATTTTGGCCTAGCCAAATTGTTCCGGCCACTGGCCTTTAGGGTGACCGCTGGCCCCGCTACGGCGGAGACGGCGACGATCTCCACTGCGGCAGGCATGCTCGTCGGCACGGTGGACTACATGGCTCCGGAACAGCTCGAAGGGGGGCCTGTGGACCCGCGCACCGATCTTTTCGCACTCGGTCTCGTGCTGTACGAGATGGCCACCGGGGGCAACCCCTTCCGCGGTCAGTCAGCCACTTCCACGATTGCGAACATCCTGAAGGAAGAAGTACCGCCAGTTGCGCAGCGCAATCCCCTGGCACCCCCTGAGCTGGAGCGCATCCTGCAGAAATGCCTGCGCAAGCGCATCGATGAGCGATACGCCTCGGCCCGTGACCTTGCGGTCGACCTCGCAGCTTTGCGTCGAAGCCTCGAACCAACGACGGGGCGGCGCTCTGCCGCGGTGGCTGCCGAGCCTGCAGCTCCACTTGCGTTATCGCGCGGCGCGGTCCGCGCGCTGCTCATGCTCATTCAACTCGGATACCTGGCGATGTACGCGCCCGCTCTTTACAGGTTCCACGACGTGCTCCGCGCCAGCCACGAGCTATACGCGTCGGCCACGCTGGGTAGCGTTCTGCTAATGGCTGGTGTGCTGGGCGTTCCAGTGCGTCTGTATCAGTTCACTGCCTTAGCCTTCGACTATCCCGACCTTGGACTGAAGTTCCGCTGGTTGTTTCCGGCGGTGTTGTTGCTCGACACGGTTTGGGCCGCGACTCCCTTACTGTTCCTCGTTCAGCTCCGGGGACTTGTCCTGCTCTGCGCGGCCGCTCTTGCCTTTCTTCCCTTCTCGCAGCGCACGCTACTCTATGCTGCTTATGCTCATTCCGGTGGCCGCTCCTCCGCCGTCCAGACGCCGGGCTCTAACTGACTTGCTACGAGATGGCGCGAGAAGACGCTCCAGGCGTCGGCGACAACGTTTTGATGGGCTCCTGCCCTGTTCCCGAGCAGTATGAACAACCAAAAGGTTTCTCAGTGCTGATTGGCATCGATGATCCTGTGGATGCAGAACGGATATTTCACCCGCTTGCGGAAAACGGCACAGTGCAAACGCCGCTCCAGAACACCTTCTGGTCTGTCCGCTTAGGCGTGCTCGATCGACTTGACCTCGCTTTCTCAGAAGGTAAACCGCGTCTGTAGTTCAAGACGCCGGTTGTTCGCGCTCTCCGTGAATAATCCACCCGAGCCCGCGGGCTGGTTAGCTCGCCCGAAGAGAGGGGATGTTATGTCGCCGAAAATCGGACCTGGATTATTGTGATTGGTCAAGTTGCGGATCTGCATCGATATCGTAAGGCTATAACGTCGATTGGGCGCTGAGGCGCCACCACCCTGGCTACCCCCGCCCATGGAAAATGGACCGCTCGGAACACCACGACCACCTCCAGGAGGCCCTCCTCCCGGCGGGCTGCCCGCGGTTGAAGCCGAACCGGCTTGGCGCTCGGATCCAAAGGCAAATGTTCGGCCCACCCGCATGTTCAACAGGATCTGCCCCGGCCCGCGCCCTAAATTACGGGAGAGCTGCACCTCTCCCGCCGTCGGGTTCGGGTCGAGCAGGCCGTACTTCGTAGCAATCAGTCCGGCCTTGCTCGGACCGATCGCGATCCCTGGTCGGCCGTTGAACAGGCCGTCACCGTAGAGATCCTGTCCCGCGGTTATATCGAATGGCGGGCCCGTATTGGCTATGAGTAGCGGATTGAAACGGATTCCCCATTTGACGGTGACGGTGCCGGCGAGAGAGAACCGATGCCGTATGTCTGTCGCGGCGGGACCGTATTCCCCGGCCATGCTATATGGATTCGCAGGGAATGTTCCGAGGCCGTCCGTGTTGCTCATCGCGCGGCTGTACATATAGGACCCGGAAAGCGAGACGTCTTTGTTCACCTTGGAATTTACATTCAGCACCAGTTGATTCTGGTTGTACAGCCCCTCGGATTTCATCACCAGAACTTGACCCGGTCTGCCGAGCGGAAACACGCCGCTGCCCGGAACTGCCGGCGTGAAGGTCCCTGGCAATGGGGCGTTGATGTCCTCTGAGCGCAGCAAGTGCAAGCCGTGCGAGTTTGCGTAGGTTATCGCAATTGTAGTGTTCAGCGGCATCTGGCGTTCGAGCGCAACAGCGGATTGCATGAGGTAAGGAGCGCGCAATGTTGGGCTGATCTCCTGGATGGTGCTGGCCGGCACCGGTCCGGACAGGGCCGCTACGGCGGGGACGGTGGGAAAAAAGTCAGGACTTGCGATTATGTACTGCCGTTGGACTATCCCGTTGTAGCGTTCGGCGGTGAGCATGTTCGTGAGGCTGAAGCGATCGTAAAACATGCCGAATCCGGCGCGGATGACGCTCTTGGGCCGTGACTTTGCGGATCCCCCGCCAGGTGCCCACGCGATGCCGATTCGCGGAGCGAAGTCGCGCCAATCGTGAATGTTGGTTTGCGTTTCGTAACGCAGCCCGAGATTCAAGGTCACGTTCCGTCGCACTTTCCAGTCATCACCCACGAAGGCTCCCATATCGAACTGGCCTGCAGCGACCAAGGGGTTTCCCGCATTGATGGTGAACTGCGAGGCGCCGCCGCCGAGCTGCCGGATCTGCGACGCGGGCAATCCCATCTGCTGAAACAGCAGCGTCCGCCGATAGCTCTCGATGGAGTCGATGTCCACGAGTACAGGCTGGCCTGAAGCGTTGAGCACAGGCATATTGTTGGCGTCCAATTCGGGAGCCAACCCACCACTGAAGGTGAATGTCCCGCCAAAATTTTGCGGTGACGAGTTGGCTTCGGTGGCACCCCGCAACCGCACGCCGAACCGCCACGAATGAACTCCACGAATGACACTCGTGTAATTCTGAAACTCGTAGGTGTTCTGCAAATCGGTCGTGTGGCCGACTTGAGCGCCGCCGCCATTGAAGGCTCCGAGCACTTGCAGGGCAAACCCAGGGGTATTCGACTCCGAGAGGATCGTGGGCCGGTAATATTGAAAGCGAGTCTCATTGATGACCGTTGTGCTTAGCACCGCAGTTTCAGTTAGCTGCACGGTCTCGCTGTTCAGGAGGTTGTGATAACCGCGCGAGGTCAGATTCAGGCTGCCTACGCCAGCGTTCTGAACGTCGTTGCGATAGAAGGAATAGCGCATCGTCAAGCTGTTGTTGGAATTGAGCTGATAATCGAGCCGAGGCGTGACCCCGGTTCGGCGGAGCGACGAGACGAAGGTGTCGGTAAAAGGGCCCGCGACGAGCGTCTGGGGATCCAGTGTCACAACGTTGATGACGTTGCCGTTATCGACCCACTCTCGGATGAGGTTGAGATTAAAGGACGCGCGCTTGTTGATCGGCCCGCTCAAAGTGCCGCTCAACTCGTTCAAATGGAACGGCGCTTTTTGCGCGGCGTAAGGATTGCGGGAATTCCAGAAATCGTTTGCGAAGTTATATCCGATAGAGCCGCGGAAATTGTCGGTGCCAGGCTTGGTGAAAATCTCGATACGGCCAAAGCCCAGCCTGTCGTACTCCGGCGAAAACGGGTTCTGGTTGATACGAATCTCGCGTATGGCGTTCTTCGGCGGTAAATCGCCCCCGCTAAATCCGTCGATGAAGATGGCGCCGCCATTGGGCCCGGCGGCCGGGCCGGCGAGCGCCTGCAGATCCGACGCGAGATCGTCCGGATTGTCGGAGAGTGCGTCCAAGTCCGTTCCACGCAGGACCGTGGCGCTGGCGTTGCTGGCTGCATCCGTGTTGACGGCAGGTGCTGAATCCTCCTGCACCGAGACTTCTTCCTTCACGGCAACAACGCTTACTTGCAGATTCAGCGTCTGGACGCCGGAATTGACACTGACCTTTACTGGCTCCGCCAGCGCGAGATCTGGCGCTGAGGCTTCCACGGTGTAGTCGCCGCGAGGCAAATCGGTGAACGAGTATGAGCCGTCTTTGGTCGCGATTGCCGTCTTAACTAGCCCGGTCGCACTTTGAAGCGTGACTTTGGCGCCGGAGACGACTCCTCCCGTCTGGTCGGTGATCTGGCCTCGCAACGTCGCTTGACCCTGCCCGAACAGGGAAGCTGAGAGCGACAACACAATCCATAGCCCGACAGCGAGTTTTCCGCGAACGCTCGTAGTCAGAACCCGCAGTCTCCTTTTCATTGCGAACCTTTTCTTGGAAGAACTGGTAGAAGAATATTTTGCGAGCGGTAGACAAACTCGAAACGTACTCCCATGGCCTGCCTCGCTTTTCAGGCTTGTCTCGCCGCCGCGAGCTTCGACTGCCCAGCGAGTGATGGACAGCCTCTCGCGTGTGTGCCTTATCAACACGGTAAGAGTCGTCGAAGAGGTTCGGCTGATGTTCACCGGGATTCCAGGGCCTTGGTCGAACACGTCTAGGAACACCTCTCCTCCCCGCCCGCGAATGCCGGCAGGGTTCTCAGCACTTCCATGGCCGCGGAGAGCTTACCGGCGCTTTCCCGCGTCGACGCCTCTCCCGAATTCCTATCATCTGCACACGTAGATGAACAAGGCATAAATCGTGCCTGCGTAAGCCCAGGACCCGTCGAGTTGCGTCAGAGTACGCCAATCGTTTGATTCAGTGCGGCCGCTGCGTCGTCGCAGCACTGTCCAGGTAAACCAAGGGGTTTCCATTGACTCGCTCTGCTAGCCCCGGAAATTGTGCACGAAGCGATTCCGCGTTCAGTGACGCTTGTTTCCCAAGCACCCGTAGGCTCTGCGGCGTCGACATTGCTTCCGCTTGGCCGAGGACGATGGCGCGGCGGCGAGTGCGGCAGCGCCAGACACTTTCTGATGGAACTCCCGCCGGCCGGTCTCTATGGCTCCTCCGTGCTTCACCCTTGTATTCAAACGTCCACATCAGCTTGCCTGCAGGCAAATCGCTCATCCGAACGAATCGAATGACAGTCATTGCGGAAATGTATCCGTCTTCCGGCGTTGGTAGCGTTTTCAAGACTTCGCTGGCCCGAGGCCTGCCAGCCACCGGAACATCCCCGCGGCCAGCCGAAATGATTTATAGCCCATCCAATCTGTTTTCACGGGCGTTCCTCGACAGGCGGAATGCTTACGAACTCCTTGTAGAGCAAAAGGTCGTAGAGAATCTTCAGCGCACCGGCAATGAAGAACGGAGCGCTGATCAACGAAGGCTTCGCGAATAGAAACCCCGCGAGCAGCGGACTGATGGCGGCGCCCGCGGTGCGCGCCACTCCGGTAAATCCACCCGCAGCCGATCGCTCTTCGGCCGGAACGACGGACATTGTGTAGGACTGCCGGGTGGGGACATCCATCTGGCTGATGCTGAAGCGGAGAAGAAGCACCAACACCGCCAGCGAGAGATTGGGCATTAGCGGCACCAAGATAAGAAGAATGTTGGAAGGTAAATGCGTGACCACCATGGTGCGGATGAGCCCGATGCGTGACGCAAGGCGGGAAGCAAGAAGCGCAGAAATTCCGGCAAAGACATTCGCCCAGAAAAAAATTGCGCCGAGCGCGGCGGGTTGAACGCCAAACCGCAGATAGAACCAATACGCGGCGAAACTTTGCACGACGAATCCGCCCGCAAAGGAATCCAGGGCAAAGAGCCCCGATAGTTTCAGAACAGCGTTTCGTGACCGGGCAATGCCGAACATGTGCGCAACGCTTGACGAAGGGACGGGGCCGCTTGAAATGGGATTCACTTCCACGGATTTCGAGAGACACAGGAACACAAGCGCCAACGCAACTCCTAAGGCGGCATACAAGTACACGACGGCGCGGTAGCTCTGCACGTGCGTCATTGCCGTGTGTTGCAACGCCTGCGTCAGTCCGCCACCGAAGAGCGCGCCGAGGGCGGTCGCCAGCGAACCGGCGAGTGTGTACCACGCAAAGACCTCTGTGCGTGCCGCGGCCGGAACAATATGCGAAAGTGCGGCCTGTTCGATGGAGAGAAACGGCCCCACTTCATTGCCGCTTGGACTGATAACGCCAATGGTGCCAACGATGACGAGCAACAGCAAGTTGCTGATACACGCGAAAGCCAGACCCGCAGCAGCCATGAGGATCGAGCCGATAATCAACATGCGCCGCCGTCCGACACGATCCGCTCTCGTTGTCAGATAAAGCGAGACAACGACATCACCGACCAGTGTGAGAGTAAGAACGAGGCCCACTTGGGCCTCGGTGAGCCCTAGACCAACTAGGTAGAAGACCAGAATGACGGAGACTGAGCCATATGCGAACAGACGTGCAAACCGGGTGGCGAAGAGAAGCCACCCGTCGCGCGACAGTGTTTTGAGCACACTGGGCATGAAATTCGTCGTCGCCATTGGGTGAAAGACCGCAGCAAGTCCCTATGGATTCGTCACGGCCTCGTAAACCACCATGCGTGCGACGGGCTTGCCGTCTTCTTCCTGTTCGGGCGCGTATACACGATGCGTTTTGAGATCCACCGCCAGAGTGTGCACGGCGTGCTGCACGTGGAAATCCTCTATTTTTCGATAGTGGTCCGATCGCCTCGGCTCAGTCTCATTTCAGTCCTCTGTGGTTTCGTGCCATGGCGTTTTCGATCATTATCGTTCACCAATCCCGGCGACGAACCCTTGCACCGCCTTAAAGCCGTGCGACGGATTTGTCTTGAGACTACATGCCCCGGCTAACGCCTCAAAGGTGGGCTTCCGGCGTAAAGCGTTCCTCAATTCATGAGCGTAGCGTTGCTCGGATCGAGGGTAAGTGAATTCGTACCGGGTTTCAGTTGCACGAGTTGTCCCCAGACGAGCGCCTGGTTTTTGTAGCGTGTCGAGATCATCAGGTAGTAGCTACCAGGCGGCACACCCAGAAGTGTTCCATTCCCATTGGCGTCGGCGCGCGCCACCGAAGCCGTGTCAGCCTTGACGGCATCCAGGATCGTTCGACACTCCGGCGCCTTGTTGGTACAAGCCATCCCAAAGTATTTATAGGCGGGCACGCCTGCGGGCAGGGGAACTCCCGTCTTGCTTACCACCTCCGCGAAACTGTGGCGCAGAAGAACATAGGGATGAGCGGCTAACGGATTGAAAGTTCCCGGTTCCGGGTGAAATCCGGATGAGATCGAAAGTATAGCGTTTCCGCTCGGAGCCGGCGACGTGGCGAACCCAGCGCCCGAAGCGCTCGACGACGAAGCCGCAGCAGGGGCAAACGCGTTTGCGGCTGCCCGTGACGCCGCCGTCGAAGAACCCTCTTTGATCGGCGATACGACGCCCATGCTGCAATTCGCCGAGCGCGACGCATAAGCCGGATCTCCGTTGGTCTGCTTCCCGACCATCTTCCGTCCGTTTACCTGAACCGGCCCTGAACCCAACAGCGTGCCATCGGCACGGTAGCTGAATGCCAGCGGTCGCGCGGCGTCCTTCAATAAAACCACGAGCTCGCTGTCCTTTTGCTGAATGGCATACTCGTGTGCCACCGAAACATCGCCGCAGCGCACTAGCGCCGAATCGACGTAAAACTTCAATCCAAATCCGCCGGCCCCGCCATACTCGCCATACAGCCGCAATCCTGGTGGAACGTCCTTGGTGGGAGATGGCTCGAAGAAACCAAGGGCGCTGCCCAAGTCTTCTTGCGACCCGGAACTCCTTCCCGCAAGTGCGCCGATATTGCACCGCTCCACGCGCGCTTCCGTGATGGGCACAGAATGCGAAGTGTACAATTCCTGACCTGTTTTAGGGTCCAAGTCCCGCGCCTGACCGTAACCAGTCACAACCTGCCCTTTCAAATCAATCTCGCCCGGCCCCATCAACGTGCCGTCTTGCTTCACTGCGAGCAGGATCGGGTGCGGCTCGGCCTCCACGCGCACCACCGTCCGACTGCCATTCATCTCCACCTTGTAAGGATGCGAAGCGGCCTCGAAATCCTTGCAGACCAGCCTCGTTCCCTCCTCGCCGAAGTCGAGGCGCAGAGTCCCCGCGCCCTTGTAGATCCCGGTGAGAAAAAGGCCCGGGTGATGGAGATCCTGGGTCACGTCTCCCGCTTGGGGTATCAGCATGCCCAGCATGCTGGAGATCCCTTTGGTCCGACTCTGTCCGGAGCAACGCGCGGGATCTCTGCCGGATTCAAGGCACTCGCGATACTCTTCCTGATCCGGCGTCAGTGGTTTGGCAGCCGCGCTACCGCCACGCATCAACTCGTTATTTTTCTGCTCGGCGGCATCCTGCGCGTCCTGCAACTTCTTCTGGAACGCCTTGGCTCTGGCGATCTCCTCCGCCGATGGCCGCTTGCACGTCGCTAAAAGTTTCTTCAGCTCGCCCCGCGTCATATACGAATACGGCGCGATTCCCGCGGCGCTGACGTGATCCGGATGCGCGATGTAGCATTTCCCGGCGTCGGAGGTGTCGCGAATGTTGCAGCCGTCGATCACCAGTCGCTCGCCATTGCAAAGGTAAGTCACGCCAAGGAAGATCTCTTGCCCGTTGCATACTGCCCCGGCGCACAGGAAAAAAAACGCCGAAATCATGAATTGCAGAAGCCGCCAGTGATTGGTGCTGTTTAAGTGGGAAGGGCCCATAGCAACCTCCTGATCCAAGCTCGAAGGGCGCTGTCCCGGCAGCTCCAGCGGTCCGCGCCAGCGAACGAGAAACTCCAGAAAGCTCCAACACTCAGAACGCTCCCCCTGATTCTCATTTTCGCGCCCCGATCTCAGAGACGTTACCCCGCTTGCGCGGTTCGTCTCATCTCGACTCCCGCCATCACGTTGCTCGCAATGTTCAGGGCAGCGTCCCGAAACGAGCGAATCTCTTCCGGCTTCGGTCGATGCCCGGCCTGATACACCACAAGCCAAGGTGGCGCAGCTTCCACACTCCAATCCGGCTTCTCCGCCAAGCTTTGCAGATACTCGAGCAACGATGGCCGGAAGAATTTCCGGATATCCCCCTCATTCGATCCCCGCAACAGATAGCGCTCCCCGAATTGCGGATGCGTCTCGAACGTGATCGTCTGAAACCCAAATACCTTTGCTGCCTTATGCCACCAATGTTTCGACGCTAGATGGAAGTAGGGAATATTTGCACCTGGAAGCTTGAAAGCCGCCACAGTCTGATGGTGTTTCGTTTCGATTTGCGTTCCCATCTGAGCGTTGTACGCGCCCTTTTCGGAATACTCAAATTCGAATAGCACAATCTCGCCGGACGGGCCCGAGCCCCGGAGCACGTTGTAAACCCTATTCGAATTCCCGAGTTGGAGGAGGTGAAGCTGCTGATTCAGTTCCAAGCTAAAGTTGTCGCCGTTACGGTCTAATGTGTACCCCATCTCAACAGACACTTTTTGCAATCCTTCGCGTCGTTTCTTTGCGCTAAGGGCGCCCACCACTAACAAGACGGTTACGACCACAATAACGATGAGCAACGTCGTGCCGTTGAACTCAGAATTTTCAAAGAAGGTCGCGCTGGCCTGCATATGCGATTGCGTCAGCCAACCTGACGAGTGAGCGGCAAAAGCCCAGCCGATGAGGTAGGCGGGCATACAAACCCATGGCGCAGCAACAAAGTGACTGACGATATGCATAGCGATCCCCCTCGCTTGTACGGTCGCGGTGATGTTGCCAAACGAACGCTCGCGAGAAACTCAAACTCTCTCACTAGCGCCCTCGATGGAGTGTGCGCTCAGGCAGCGGACCTTGCGCCCTCGTAGGATTAGGCCCGCATGCCTGAAGCGCAGCTCCCTTTGCGCCGGCCTAGCGCACGCCCGCCGAGGCGAAGTCGCTTACCCCCGGAAGCTGGCCGCGCAAATACGAACCATCCCATTGAAACGTCCACCGGCCCTTCTGCTTTTGGAAACGCAGAGGTCCCGGCGTGTACTCCACCCATTGAGACCAGCGTCCCGGCGCTTTCTCCGCGTAGGCTTGCTGTCCGTTCGCCATGCCGTCCAGAACGAACGTTGGCTGTCCACCGGCTTCGCGACACACTGTGTGCTTGAATGTCGCCTCGCCGGCCCACTCGAAACCGTTCATGTGATCCGACTCCGACAGCTCCGTCGGCTCGACCGCCTCGATCACCAATTCTTTGTACTGACGAAGGAAATGATCTTGCGTGTAAGCGTTGCCTGTGGTGACGGCGGTGGTCCAACCATCCGGACCTGTCACAAAGTGCCGCTGCAGTTCGGTCCGCGCGGCGTCGCGCGCCTCGCGGTCCGCTCTGGTGTTGCCCGGGACGGATGATTCACCAGACGCCTCGGAGCTATACGAGCCTGAGTGGCCACAACCAGTCAAGCTGGCAATGACGGATGCAAGCGCGACGAATGACGCGGCGCGAAGAGCTGTTTTCATTGGCTTCGTTCCTTTCCAATCAAGTTCCGTGCGGCTGAGTGCCGCACAACTGGAGCGGCACGCGGCACGGGAGACATCACCGCACTCTGTTCTTCGTCCAGCCACGTGCGCCACAACGTTGGGCACCGGTGGCTATCGCGATTCGTTACTTCACCTTTTCGAGCCTAGGGATCATGCTGTCTTTGGGACCGTCAATCGTGCCGTCTTTGTTAATGGTGAACACACAGGGGTTGGGAATCATCAGCCCAAAATCCCCTTTGGCGATGATTTTGTCACCCTCAATTTTGTATGTTCCATTGGCCGTATATGCGCCGAGGGCGATGTATGCCTTGCCGTCTTTGAATTCGGCGGTCACTCCACCGGAGGGATCCCGGTATTTTCCCTCGGGGCCACCGTCGAATGGCCAACACCCGGCCGCGACAACTGCTCCAGCTAGAATCGAAAGCAAAAGCAACCTGCGCATCCAGGAACCGTTCATGACAACCTCCTTAGAAGGTGTTTGTTTCTCCAAAGTTTCCGGTCGCGGGCTACGTGTCCTCCCAGCTATGCATTCGCGCACTTCTTCAGCGCACCCAATCCAAGCACAACCGCCGCACCCGCCAAAAATACGATCATCAAGCTCCATGAAAAGGGATTCGTCACCCCCATTTTCCCGAGGTCGCTGAAGGCTCTGTATTCGTTGACGAAAATAGCGATGAACCCGATGACGAAATACGCGAAGGGCGCGCCGTTCAAGTACTTCGACCACGCCGCGCGAAGAAATGGTGCCGCGAAAGGCATCGCGATGGCAATAACGCCCAGAAAGGAAAACGTTCCATGGCTGCCGCCCGTCGCAATGCTTTCGGGATTGCTGAAGTCGATGCCAAGGAGATTCCAGAAGCTGAAGGACAGACGCCCGTTCCCCATGTCCACGCTGGCCGCTGGAAAGAAAAACCAGGAGATCCAGACAAATACGGTTGCACTCAGGGGGACAACCCCCATACGGGCAGAGAGTGAGCGCAGGGCCGGCAAAAGCACCTTCAGCAAACGAGTTCCTTGCGCCTTGAGCACTTCAACTAGCTCATTCAGCTTCTGACCGGCAGCTTCTTTTGAATCGGCAACCGTAATCGCCGCGATTGCACCCGCTCCATCGAGGTCCACATCAACAGTCATATTGGCCGCGGGCGCCACAGGCGATTTCCAAACGTCCTGAAGCGTGAACTGCATCTGCTGGCCGTTGAGAAAGAGCAAACCTGGACTCGTGTCCGGCACTTTAATGACCGTTCCGCGGGGCTTGGCTATGTTCGCACCATTCATGGATTCACTCCTTTCCAGTTGGGACTCGATTCCTTTTTTCTTCACTAGGCATTGCACAAACAAGCTCGAAAAAACATCGCGCTGCAGCTAACTAACGGTTACGGAACTGGAGGGAAGCCCTTCGCTGACAATAGCTCTGGGAACGGACCCGGCAGCGTAGTAAGGTCCACACGTGTCACCGTCACGTCGTGGTAGTTCAGCTTTCCAAATCCAGGAGGTGGCTGGTCCAACACCCATCTCACCTCTGCAACGACTCGGCTATTGAGGACGACGAAAGTCCTACCCACAAATCGCTGAAGGCCACCGGGAACTTCGGAGGGAGGAGGAAAGTTGGGCGAATCGAAAAGAGTCACTTTGTCGCAGTCACGTTGCGTATCCCAGTCTGCATAGTAGGGATTCGGCGGCTCTGCGTCCGGAATCCAATTGGGTTTCGAGTCATCGGTCGTGTACGGATAGCAAAGATGGATCACTCCTTTCGGGCAACCAGTCGACGGGTCGGAGGCAACGGGAACCCAATACTTTGAGGCGGTGTTCGGAGTATTTCTAACGTTGTTATCGACCGTCGACCTATAGAAATCATTGAAGTATTTGGTGATACTTCCGCTTGCGTACGTTTTCCCGGCATTCCATGGTGGTACGACCGTATTGGCGGGGCCCTCCAACAGCGTCCCAGCGGGACTAAGCCCTACGCGCGTCCAGTACTTCGAAGCGGCGTTGGGAGTATTTCGCGTGTTCTGATCGACCTTCGACACATAAACGTCGCTAAAGTATGTAACGAGATCTCCAATTACATACGTTGCCTGAGCACTCCATAGTTGTACGGTCTTCTGATCTACTTTCTGAATTACTTCTCGGTATAAAAATTGCACGAATTTTGCATTGGAATCATGCACAAGGATCGTAATTCCACACTTATGGTTATTCGTGGCGCTCGTCGGCGTTCCACGATAGGCGGTCACGCAGGTTGCCAGTTCCACGAGGGAATCTTTATAGACCGGAGTGCCACCCGTGAACTGCAACGGCGCGGACGACCCTGCCGCCGCAGGCGTTAGGGCGCCGGAGACTGAGGGCGCACAGCCTGCCACCGAGTTCAGATTCAGTTCGTAGAACACTCCCGCATTGAACTTTCCCCCCATTGCCGTGATGCCATAGAGATTCGAGTCGGCCCGGCTGAGCACCGGAGTCATATTGGGCCCTGCGCCGTTCGTGACATTGAAGTTGTCCACCACGGTGAAATCCGTCCCGTCGCCATCCTCGCGCAGGCGGAAGAGCAGCCCCGTGAACCCACTCAGCGCCGAAGTTCCATACAGGTAGTAGCGCCGGCCCGGCGCGGCCGAGGAGCCGGAAGGCACGGGATCGTTTTGTAGCAAATCCACTACTCCGGTGACTGGGTTCGCCTGGTTCCCGCCGAAAGCGTGCAGAACCTTGTACCGCCCGGCCGGTGTCAGCCGGAAAACGACTCCTCGCACTCCCGGCCCTCCGCTATAGGTTGTTCCGTAGAGATTGCCGTCCGCGCCCTGCAGTACGCCGTTTGCGATGGTTCCATCAGTACCGTTCGCCGCGAATTTGTAGATCGTAGTGATGCCACCGCCTGTGGCCGCTGCGCTCGCGGTGTTGAATTGAAAAACGGTACCCGCGCCGAGGCCGCCTTGCATTGTGGTTCCGTAGAAAACGCCATTCGATCCCTGGTTTAACGTCCTCGGATACAACCCGTAGGCCGCGGCCTCTTGGCCGCCCTTGAACCGGTGCAAGCATTTCAGAACCCCGGCTGAACTGAGCTGGTATGACGCCCCACCTGCGGGGTTCGATGAGGGCGTGACTCCGTAAAGGTTCCCATCGCTACCCAGAATCGGTGGGGAAATCGGATAGGAGGGAGACAAATCGTCGATTTGCTGCGGGGTGAGCGGGGGCGGAGGCGGCTGGCCTTTTGCCGGCGGATCGGGTACGCCGTTGCGGAATGAGTAGAGGATCTGCGGCGTGCTGGCGCTGCGCGCCATCCGGAAGATAGTTCCAACGTTCTTGACACCGCCTGCATACGTCACACCGTACAAGTTTCCGTCACTGCCGAGTGTAAGTCCCCCACTGGGGTTGCGGCCGTCTGTAAGTCCAGCGTCGCCGAAGCTATAGAGGACCTGTACCTTCGCGCCCGAGGTGGCTTCTGAAGCGCCTTTTGTGGTCGTGATCTTGAAGATGGTGCCCCAACCGTGCTTTCCGCCGCCGGGTGTAGCTCCGTAGAAACTGTCATCGCCTTGGGGACCTTGGACCATGTCGCCGACCTTGACACCACCTCCATCCTGAACAGCGGGATCACAGTGTCCTGCTGCGGCATCCTTTGGGCATTTGGCGTCGAAATCGTAGAGGTCAAAAGGAATCAGCGCGGTCTGTGCGGCTACACTCTTCCCCTGAGGCGAAGTTTGTGGATTCAGGCTCGGTGGTTTGACAAGCACCATGCAGAGAAGGGCCAGCGCAAACCGGACCGCTGGGACCCTCGCCAATCGAGATGAACTCAAGATTCGTGTGCTCCTTCGCGCTTGAAACTTGGAACTTGCGCGTGACTTGCAGCTTGCGATGTAGCCGAGGGAATCATGGCTCGCGTGAACTAGCTCACGGTAACGACCTTCTTCGCCTGCAACGTGGTATCGCGAAGGAGGAGTTTGATGGGAAGCCCGCCGACGGATGGAGCGGATTGGTGAACGAAGGCCTCGAACGGCTCCAGGTAATCCGGCTGATCCCACATCCCGTTGTCGGTCACAACGAAGGAAATTGCGGTGCCACCATCGCCTTTCGACAGGAAGACCATGGCACCCTGACCGGCGAAAAATCCGGCGGACTTGAGCAATTGGCCGAGGGCGACAGCTTCGGATTGAGTGGCCGAACCCAAGTAGTACAGCTCATCAATCGTCCCGACAGTGACTCTGCCAACTGTGAGCTCTTTCATAGTCTGCTGCGCGGAGTTCAGAAGGCGCAGCGTCACGGGATATCCGCCAACAGAGGGAGCGACCTCGCGGACGATCCCTTCAAAAACAAAGACCGTCTCCGGTTGGGTCCAGGCAGGTTCTGTTACCACGAACGATACCACGGTGCCATCCTTGCCTTTCGACAAGAGGACGGTGTTGCCTTTGTCGGTAAGGAAACCGATCTTCTTGAGTGCGTTGCCGAGACTTCGGGCGTCTTCTTTCCTGGCGGAGCCCGAGTAGTAGATCGAGTTGTTTGCGCCGATGACGACTTTTGAGCCGGGCCGAAAGGCAAACGCCACAAGAAAGATTCCGCCACAGACTACGGCCAGCCCTGTGACACCCAAACCGAAAGCTGCCCATCTCGAAGCAAGCTTCCCACCCCGACGCAGGTGATCGTCAACTGCCGCCCCTTGCAAGGCCTTGGCGATATTGATGATTGCGACCAATAATCCAATTCCAACGCCTGTGGACAGACCTGACGATCTTTGCGACCCCCACAGCATGACGAGGATTGTCACGGCCAGCCCAACCGCGAAGGCCGCGATGGCTTTGCTTCCCTTGCCCAGGCGCCGGTAGTTCAGCGCCATGAGCGCGGTTCCCGCTATAGGAGTGCCGAAAAACGTCGCAAGACCTACCGAAGTTGAATCGAATAGCGTATAGGCCGGACCTGTCTGGTGCGATGCTGCGTCGTCCACTTGGTGGATCGTGCTTGAACTGTTCTCGCCACTCATGTTTTTTCTCCTGCTATGAGAGTCGATTGCGGCCTTTCCTGAAGGCCTCCCGGTGCAGCTCACAGGCGTCCGGCAAATTCGTCAAGGATTTCGGCGCATTGCCACGCCACTCTTTTCCGAGATTAGGGGCGCCGTACACGGCCCAGAACACACGGTTCACCCTCGCCTCGCCATTGCCCGGCTTGGTCTCCCAGTGCTACAGTTCTGGGCCAAGAGGGCCAATCGGTGTTCTCGCCACTCCTCGGGCTGTTCGCGAATTGCCCCTCCGACATCGGCTTCGGGCCGACGCGCGAAATACTCCGCATTTTCGCGGGCGCAAGTCCTGTCGGAGTTGTGAAGAACTCTGAAGAAAGCTAAGTCCATGTTTCACAACGGCTCGCAGGCAGGAAGTCCAGAGTTTTCCGATCGGCTCTGGCGGTTCGCGGGCTGTGAATTCGATGAGTTGTGCCTGGAATTACGCGTTCACGGAAAACTGGTGGACCTGGAGTTGAAGCCACTCGAAGTCTTGCTCCAGTTTTTGCGGCATCCTGGGGAGGTCCTTACCAAGGAAGAATTGCTCGAAGCGGTCTGGCCGGGCCTAATGGTTGTAGATAACTCACTGACCATTGCCGTATCCAAGTTACGAAAGGCTCTCCGCGACGAAGACTGCTCCATCGTGCTGACCGTTCCCCGCGTCGGTTATCGTTTGGCCGTGCCCGTGCAAAGCAAGCCGATCACAACTTCAACTCTCAACGAGCATTTTGGCTTCAGTGCGGGCGATACCGTTCCAGGGCGGGAGCATTGGCGTTTGGTACGCTCCCTGGACGTCTCGAAGAGTAGCGAAGTCTGGCTGGCCGAGCATCCCAAGACCCACGATACACGAGTATTCAAATTTGCATCGAACGAAGCTCGTCTCAAGGCTCTGAAGCGCGAAGTTACCGTTTCCCGATTCCTCTGCCAATCACTCGACAATCGGCCCGAATTTGTCCACATTTTGGAATGGAATTTCGACAATCAACCCTTTTTCCTCGAGAGTGAGTACGGTGGGCTGAATCTTGCGGCTTGGGCCGAAAGCCGGGGAGGACTTCTCAACATTCCGTTGGAGACGCGTCTGCGCCTGCTCGCCGAAGTAGCTCAAGCTGTGGCGGCAGCACATACTGCAGGAGTCCTGCACAAGGATTTGAAACCCGCCAACATCTTGGTGACCTCCGCCAACATCGATAAATGGCAAGTGAAAGTCGCAGATTTTGGTAGTGCTTCCCTGGTCGACCCTTCGCGCCTCAAGGCTCTGGGGATCACCGGTCTTGGCCTGACGCAAACGGTCGGCCCGCAATCCGCGTCCTT
>Ga0210384_10002878_pt1 | contig 20481 bp, 21 predicted proteins | sample IncBWH2MmetaG_FD_160574 | JGI IMG/M metagenome (GOLD analysis project Ga0210384, IMG submission 160574) | Forest soil microbial communities from Barre Woods Harvard Forest LTER site, Petersham, Massachusetts, United States - Inc-BW-H-2-M | ecosystem: Environmental > Terrestrial > Soil >...
AACCACCTAGCCTTCTTTCCGATTCAAACTAGATCTTTACGATGCCACTCGAGTCGACGACTACGCTTCCCCCCGGGCCAAAGGCAATCACGACAACTATCGCAATGACAACAACTGCCACAAACAAATAGGGCGTGATCTTCCCCCCCTCCTCTAAGGCAGTTTGGAGCGCCCGCATGGTTCCAATTCGCTTCATTGCTTCCGCAGCAGACGCCGACAGAGAAACGTTCAGTTTTGCGGCGACGCCAGCTGGGTCACCGATCAAATCCCTAAGGTAGCGGCCATCGGTTACTGTCTTGTTGTACAACTCCAATAGCTGCTGAGCATCAGCATCATTCAGATTCAGGCGCAGGGCCGAAACCTCCGGCTCAACAGCTTTGTAAGCGACCTCGAGTTGGGTCGCCGACGTGATTTGTGAGCGCATTTGCTTCCAGTCGCCAGCGATGCGCTCACTCTGAAACAGCGGCTGCTCAAAAGCAATTTTCCGAATGTTTGACATGCCTGGCCTCCTTATTCACTGATTCCAACGGGGGAATCAACAACTGGGGTCTGAATCAACAACTGGGGTCTGAATCAACAACTGGGGTCTGAATCAACAACTGGGGTCTGAATCAACAACTGGGCTCTGAATCAAGGACGCATCTTTCTACTGCTTATTTACGCTGGAGTCAAGCATAAAATCTTGTGAACCCAACAACCAAGTGCCTCTTTTTATGGCCTCCGTCAGAAAAACACTTTCAAGCGGTGGAGATGGTGCAGAGAAAGGGGTCGGCGGGGGAATTATCTTATCCTTTCCTTTGTTTATTGCCTGGCTCTGAGATCGGATGTATTAAGGAGGAGCAGCGGTGGAGGAAGGTATGTCGGCTGGCGAAAGGAAAGGTATCGCGGCGTTCGTGGCGATCGTAGTTTCCGCGACGCTGGGCTACGTCGCATTTTCGCATAGCGTCCTTGCAACTGTACTTGCGGGAACAATAGGCTTGGGTCTCGCAGTGCTCACACTCCTGTTTGTGTCTGTCAGCGAGGATGAAGAAGCAAAGAAAGCAGCAGTTCTTCAACAGAAGGCGACGGCTGAGGACGCCCTTTCGCAGAGGCCGGGAGACGTAACGGCGATCGCTCAGCTTAATATGGCTAAGTTGGATGAGTACTATGCGTTGAACAAGAGTCAGGCCCGCAATAGTTTCGCGGCTAGCATTGCCGCCGTCTCGGTCGGTTTTGTCGCGATTCTTATAAGCATTCGATTCGGTAGCGGACAAAAGTTCGCTACAGGAGCTGTCTCAGGAGTGCTCTTGCAGTTCATTGGTGGCGCCGTCAGCTTCGCGCTCGATTGTTTCATCACTCATGATCTGAAGTGTAGCGCGGTCGCACTTCTTGCGATGCAGGCGCACGACGAACTGGTTGCCGCAGGATACGAAGTTCAACGCGTTTAAAGTTCTACAACAGCACACAGGGAACGGCCGATGACCGACGGCGAATCTTCGACGTTCCGGAACATTGGCACCGCCAGATTGGAGGCGAACGATGACACACTTAACGCACCGTGAACAGATTATCGTTTCCAATAGCTGGAGCCTTCCAGGCCGTCAGCAAGATCAAGATTGAGTTACCATTTACATGTAATCCAGCATTGCCGTGACAACCAAAACCACGTTACAATTTCATTACAGTCGTGAGGCGCGCCCTCGTGTCCGCCTTAAATACCTCCAGATTGCCTTGACTCGCCGATATCCCCAGAGTATGTTTTGTTTTCCCTTGGAAGTAGGGCCCTGAATCGTTCCCATCTAAGTCGCTGTGCGTTCCAGAATCAAGGAGACCACATGAGGCATGCAGTCGCTGCTGTCGTTTGCGTCGTGATCCGGTCACCCGACCAGTCTCATGACAGGCCGCAGGGTTTTAGAAATCTCGAGCGTCGAGATGTCGAGCTATTTCTCGGGAACCAGATTTAGAAAGGAGCAATTACTTGACACATCTATCTTTCGTCCTTGAAGACGGTACGGTTTTCGCCGTTGAGGTCGACCCACCCCAAATCGCGGGACCTCAACCCGCGGGCCGTCTCGAAGACGCCCTGAGACCATTCGAGAATGCATTGAAACCTGTGGCAAAAATGGCGGGCTCCATAGTTTCGATTGTGCGAGATGCTATTCCGGATCCCGACGAACTCGAGGTCTGCTTTGGGATTAAAGCAGCATTTGAAGTCGATGGTTTTCTTGTCGGCAAGGCAGGAGCTGAAGGGAACTACTCTGTTAAGGTCACTTGGAAGGCCGTTAAGTAAATGCGCCGTGAGATTGAATGAGTGAGTGACCTCCGCACAGCTTTGCTTGAAATCTTGTCTCAGCGCGATACTCCTGTCGGTATCGGGCTCGCGGTCACAAAACCATACGTGCTGACGTGCGCACACGTCGTTTGTCAGGCAGTTGCAATCGACAAGAGCACTTCTGACAAACCTAGCCGAGAAATCTCTCTCAGGTTCCTAGAGAACGGGGAACGAGTTATAGCTACGGTTGTTGCGTGGTCTCCTTTTGGCCTACCCTCCAAGGGTAACCACGACGTTGCTGTCCTGCGAATTATCTCTGGCAAGTTCCCGGAAGGCTTCCATTCTCCAACTCTGTTTGAGTGCCCCATGATATCAGGAGCTCAGTTTCGCGTGTATGGAATGCCCGAGCACTATACGAGTGGTCGATGGGGCTACGGTACTATTCAAGCTCTGTTGCCCGGCAGTGGCCAACTTCAAGTCCATAGCAAGGACATCACATTTGGGTACAGTGGCGGACCTGTTCAAGAAACTCAGTTGGGTCGGTTGATCGGGATAGTCAGCACGAGTGATTCTCCTCAGCATACCGCATTCGTAATCCCAGCACGGGTTATTAATGCCGTCTGCGTCGAGGCAAAGGTGCCTGTCGTAGTTAAGCACATCGACGCTGAATTTGGTGTCTTAACCGACGGGTTACTCGGACTGCCGGATGATCCTCTCACAAAAATTGAGAAATTCTTGCTGGAGTATCTCGGTGATGTGGGCGAACCGACGCCCTTTGGAGGAAGGGCGAGGCAGCTTCAGGAACTTGATAACTGGCTCAAGGATACAACGAGGCCGTTCGCTCTCGTCGTTGCGCCAGCTGGCAGAGGCAAGTCAGCCCTAGTCACGCGCTGGGCAAGCTCGGTAGCCATATCTGGGACCGCCAAAGTTGCTTTTGTCCCAATCAGCAACCGCTTTGATCTTTCCCTCATGAGTACCGTCTTGAGTGTCTGGGGGGCCAGGTTGAGGCACATTGTTGAGATGCCCCCGACCGAAGCTCACTACGGCTCTGTTCCGTCCTCCGACTGGCTGGCTGATATTAGCCAATTGTTACGAATGCCCCGCGCTAGCGACGACCCTCCCTTGCTCAGTATTCTCGATGGCCTAGATGAAGTCTCGGAAGGCAGCTTGCGGTCAAGCTGGGCGTTGCCGCGTACTTTGCCAGAAGGCGTAAAGATTCTAGTATCGGCAAGGCAACTGGCCGGCGACGCAAGTGAACAAGGATGGGTTAAGCGGTTGGGCTGGCATCGTAGTGCCACTGTTGTCCGTCTTCCTAATTTAACCCGCATCGGCCTAGCTGAAGTGCTGGAGCAAATGGGGGAGCCTCTCTCCGAGCTAAGAATAGACGACGAGTTTGTCGAAAGGCTCCACTATCTGAGCCAAGGTGACCCGTTGCTCGTACGCCTTTACGTGGAGGCTCTGAAGGAAAAAGGTGAGAGTGCCCCATTGTCCCCAAAAGACTTGGAGCAAGCTGTTCCGGGATTGCACGCATTTTTCGAGACATGGTGGGAGGCCCAACGTCGACAATGGGAGCGCGATCGAAAGGATCACAGAGCGCTAAACGACCAGGCTCAGGCTTTGCTGTATACGCTCGCTTGCGGTCTTGGTCCCCTTTGGCCGAATGACATAGCCCAAGTTGCTCCCCGTAGTAGCGGACTGGATGATCGAGAAATTCAGAGGCAGGCATTACGTACGCTGGACCGATTCATCATTGGGGACGGTCAGAGTTCAGGTTACGTATTTAGCCATCCCCGCCTTCTGGGATATTTTCGCGAGCGGATGGAGCTACGCCATGACTTGCCAGAATGGAAGGAAAGATTTCATGATTATGGCCGTCGAACCCTAGACGCACTTGCTGAAAAGACGCTTAAGCCAGGAGAAGTGTCAACATACATCGTTCGCTTTTATGCAGAGCATCTTGTCGACTCCTCGGCACAGCCAGAGAGTCTGTACCGACTCGCATCGGCCGATTGGCTGTCAGCTTCCAGCACTCGCGATCCTACATTGAATAGCTTCTTGGCGGACGTAGAGAAAATACGTGGCGTAGCGAGCTCCGTTCAGAACATTCCTATGCAGATTCTTTGTGCTCTGTGCGGCAGCAGCATTCGAACGATAAACAGTGGGATACCACCCAACGTTATCCAGCAAGCCGTATCTCATGGTGTCGTAGATCCCCCGAAAAGTGTGGAGCTTGCAAATCAGCTTCGAAATGAGTCCGACCGCCTAGGAGCCATCACACGCGTCTTTAGATTTGTCGACGAAACTCTGCAGGGTGAGGCTTTGAGAATTCTAGAAACGGGTTGTTCGCTCTTAGAAGTAGCACAAAATCTAGTAGAAGTCCTCCCCTATCTTTCTGCGGACACCAAACGATCAACGGCCAGGAAAGCATGGGACCGTGCTCTTATGGCATCTCGTGTAATGCCAAAAGCTGAATTGCTAGTTGAACTAGCGGAATATATACAGCCCTTGACCGATCCGACCAGTGCGGACTTGCTTACGTGCATCAGACAGGTGCCTTTCGGTAGTCAGCGCGGTAGTTTGCTGCGAAGGGCGCTGCCCTACCTGGCAGGGGCCGATCTGACTTGTGTTTTCGCCGAGGCTTTGTCCCTGATCCGCTCAATCGGTTGTCTTTCGTTCGGCGGACGGATGCACTGGCTGTGGGGATTGATTCCCTTTTCGCTCGAAAACGCTTATCACAGGGGTGTAGTCGACCCCGTTTCGCAGGAAGACTTGCTTCAAGAGCTAGCTCTATTAACCCCGATCTTGATTCCCTATTTTATCTATAGAGCCTTTCTCCTTGCTCGAGAGATCGACGATCCGATATCGCGTGCAGCAGTCTTCGGGTTACTGTCACCGGTTCTGCCGCCGGATCTCCGGGAAGCCCCTCCTGAGGCCCTTAGGAAGGCGGTAGAAGACCAGGTTTTTGTTCCGCCGAAGGACCCGGAGGACATCGACCTACATCCCCCAGCACCCTTGTTCGCAGCGCTTGCGATATTACAGCTTCCCTTCCCAGCCTCGACTTGCATCACCTCGGGACCCTACGATTGGGCGGACTATAAGCTTCCGATTGAGTTACCCCATTCCCTGCCGGCTAAATGGAGACATGCAATGCTGCAAACTCAGCTTAAGGCCTTGGGAAACAGTAGGCTGGAGACGGGCATCGAGACGGTTGCAACGACGCTGATAAAGAGCATGACAGACCAGGAAGTAGAGCAGATTCTGCCCCCGATGCGTTTTTGGTTTCCGGAGCGTCGTGCGTGGTTTCTTCCTCACGTGCTGCCAAGGTTGTCCGCACCTCAGTGTGCGAAAGAGTTACAACAATTCCTAAAAGATGACTGGGATACTTTACCAGCGCAAACCCAGGAACAAGTACTTCCTCGGCTATCGTCTAGTCTGCCCTCCTCACTCGCGGGTGATCTTATTGAGAAGATTCGGTCAACCAATCAATCTCGCCTCTTGGCGGTAGCGCTAGCAGAAATGATACCCTCACTAACCGCCCATGACCAAAAGCCCGCCGCTGCGGAGGCGTTAAGGATTGCACGTACCATCGGTGACGATGCGCAACGCCAAGGGGCCCTTCACAAGTTAGCCGTTCTGTTTCCAGATCAGTCTGAGTCCATTCTGAACGCTGTTGTCGCGCGCCCGAGAAGGGCGCGTGCGTCGAGCGGTGATGAGGACGATCTGGCTATTGGCATGCTCATCGAAGCCGGGCCAGTAAATCGCGACTGGCTGACAGCACTTTTAGCGGGCCTCTCGGACCTAGGGCAAACACGACTATTCAATAAAATTCGTTTGCAGCCTTGGGGCGATGAGATGGTCTCTAGACTCGTGGTTTGGCACTCCGGCGCTCCACCGGAACTTCGGTCTCGTATTGAGGACTTGGCGCGTGAAGTGATCGAGAGTGTGGACCCCAAAGATGCAGTGAGTCGCCTGAGGGACCTTTACAAGGTGAGGGACGTGCTGCCCGATGCGAGAAATCTTCAACGTTCGATTTGGAGCCGTGATATCACAAAGAATTTCCCGAAACTCAAGCCGGAGCGGTTGCCCAAGAACTTAAGGACAGACAAGGACATTCGCAAGATGGCGAAGGTGTCAAACTGGATGACATTCATATCCACAATCGCACATTGGGTTATCCCGTCATTACGAGACGACTTGCTAGCTCCTTCGGTCGACTATGCGTTGGAAATGCGGAATCCCTTCTATCGGCTAGATTTCGCTTTCAGACTTTCGCCTCATCTCAGTGCTGGGCTGCAGGACCGTGTACTGAATGGAATAAATACACTTTATGATTTGTATCCATGGTTAGATGTCGTTGCGGCAATGCCCCACGTCTTGCCGGAAAATGTATTTCAGAAGACGTGGAGCAAAGTTAAAGATATAAAAGGCGAACTAACGCGGTCACAGTACGCAGCGAGGGTGTTCGCCAAAATGCCAGCAACCCTGGTTAAAACTCGATTAGAACTGATAACTGACATTGTGGGGTGGGAAGCGAAAGTTAGTGCTCTCTTGGAGCTTGGAATCGCCCACGAGTCAGAGCGGTCCAACATCTATCGAGATGTGCTAGAAATTATTCCAGCAGGCCGCGTTCGAGAGTCGGATCGCGCTCTGGTGTTGCAACTGATCGCCGGATGCCCGCACGACCTTTACTCTACGGTTCTGCGAATTATCAAAAAGGTACCCGTACTTGATATGCGCCGCGAGGCTCTCAGTCTGATGGCAGCGCGGGCAGAAGAGACAGAAAGAGTAGCGATCTTAAGCGAATTAATTAAAGGTATCAATACCGATAGCACGAGTCGGTCATCGCAAATTAGGTTATTAGGGCAGATCTCGCCTTTTGCGGCCCATCCGCAATGCGCGTCGATGGTAAAAACGGCCATGCACACCATTGGGGGCAACATAGTGCATAGTCTCTCGGAATCGCCCCGAGATGTGTTGTTAATGGAGATCATGCAGATTCTCCCTCTCGTTCGCGTACTGCTGGATGATCAAGCGATCGTTGAGATCGCGAATGGCATACGTGAAGTCGGAACCTGGTGGCAATGAAGCTTTGAGCACAACCTTCGCACGTGGATTCATTCACGGCAATTCTGCCTTGCAAGCCCCAGTTCACAATATTTTTCTCTTGGACTGATTGACGCCGTAGTGCCGTAGTCACAGAACAGAATCGTCATGTACCCCAGGTTAGAAAACTACACTTTTCTAACGCAAGGGTTGGAGAGAAAAGGACCAATGTTTATGCGGGTCCGGAGGGGTAGATTTTGAGGAGGTTTTCTAACACCGCAAATTATGCACATTCTCGATCCGGCTCGAAGTTGTCGCGTGGACGGTCGCGAGTTTGGTAAATAATGGTGCCGGGAGGCGAAGAGCGAGACCGCTGCGAGGGGGTCGGACTCAACATTCACGATCAGACCTCCGCTAGGAAACAGTTTCTCGAACGCTTCGGTGTTGCCCTCTCGCGCAAACTTCGAAAACTCCCCGAAAATAGTTTCTGCGGATGCGTCGCGTGCACGCAGCATCATCCAGAGTAGGTTGCCGATGAACAGATGGAAGCCGCAACCATAGAAAATAGAGTTCTGCTCTGCGAGCGGTGGTTCGAAGATATATTCAAAGAACTTGCAGGCCAGAGCAAAACTTCTTTAGATGTGCCACTAGGCGAACATCTTCAGCGCAAGCTTTTAAGATAGAGGTGACCGCGCGTCGGCTCGCGTCGGTTTGAGCATGCGGCTACCCTTAAGTTCCGCACCTTGTAATTTGAAGTCACGTATGGTCCGCTCCACGACCTCCTTAGCACGATCGGGTTGGATCGCGGCACCCGCAAGAGCAAACACTTCTTGTTCGCTATCCAAAAGGTTATTGCCTGTGAACCCCGCCTCATCGCAAAAGACGGACGCCATGCCCCCGACTTTAGGCCGCTTACTGGATTGCTGATGCCGACGGCTCATTGAACCTCCCGAAGAAGACCGTTTCCGAGGTGTGGATGAACTAGGACCGATCTGAATTTGCGGAGCGCGACAGAGGGAAAATATCAGCGGGGGCGCTTATGGCGATGCGCACGAACCCTTCCGGTCGTGGCTGGATGAAACCTGAATACTGCTGACATGCATCGATCATATCACTCCGAACGTGCTGCCAGCTTACTCCGTCTCGAGCTTCCACACTTTCTCGTGACCGATCCTCGTTACTCCGGCCCGTGCACTGGTTACGGGTCCCACAGACCCCGATAGTGCCTCTCTCGGCATCTCTGAGGCAGAGCGTGTGGTTCTAGCGGTCGGGGAGCAGGGTTAGGTAGCGGCTCAGTTCTGACTGCCACACCGGAATTGTAGCCTGCGCCAAAGCTGTTACAAAAGCCGGACGCCGTAGCCCATCGCTCAATGCGGGACTATGATTTCTGGTATTCTGTTGCGTGTTTGGAACCGTTTTTTTTTTTGAGTTTTTGAGAGGAGGGAAGTTTGGCGGACAAAAAAGTTGTCTTTATTGCGTTTGCGATTGAGGACGAGAGACAGCGTGATTTCCTAAAGGGCCAGTCTCTTCATCCCAGGGCGCCATATGAGTTCACGGATATGTCGGTGAAGGAACCTTACGACAAGGACTGGAAAGAACGTGTTCGCACGCGAATCAGACGTTCGGATGGCGTCATTGCGCTGGCAAGTAAGAACTCTCTCAAATCAAGTGGACAGAAATGGGAGATCGAGTGCGCAAAAGACGAGGGGAAAAAACTACGAGGTATCTGGGCCTATTCGGACGACCGCACAAAGCTGGATGGAGTTAACACGTATACGTGGAGCGACGACAACATCAGTAACTTCATTGACTCACTTTAGAAAGATACATGCGTAAGGCGCTAATCGTTGGAATAGACCACTATACGCACTTGGAGTGTTTGAGCGGATGTGTCAATGACGCCCACGCAGTTAAAACAATTCTCGAAAGACACGCAGATGGAACAGTTAACTTTGTGACGCCGCGATTGGTTACTGGAACAGGCCCCACAGATGTTGTCGGACGACGTGAGCTCAGAGATGCTGTAAAGGAACTTTTCTCTGGCGATGCCGAAATCGCTCTCTTTTATTTCGCAGGGCATGGATACATTGACGAGACGGGCGGGTTTCTCTGTGCCGGAGATTGTGGGACCGGCGATGACGGCCTCTCCCTCGCAGAGGTAATGACCATTGCGAGCAAGTCGCAAGCAAAAAACAAGGTGGTCATCCTCGATAGTTGCCACAGTGGCATTGCCGGCGATCGTCCAACCACTAAGGGAAGTGCAGAGATCAACGAAGGGATGACAATTCTCACCGCTTCAACCGCCGAACAATATGCGCTAGACGCGCCGGAAGGAGGCTCTGGTGTTTTCACAAACTTGTTCGTAGATGCGCTCGGCGGCGCAGCCGCAAATTTGGTTGGCGATGTCACTCCCGGTAGTGTCTATGCCCACATTGATCAGTCCCTTGGGCCATGGGCTCAGCGCCCAGTCTTCAAAACCAACGTGAAGACATTTGTTTCCCTTCGTAAGGCGACCCCGCCAATCGAGATAACTGATCTGCAGGCGATCGCGAGGCATTTTCCGATGGCTGGATATAATTTTCAGCTGGACCCGGCTTATGAGCCGGAGCGCTCCGCGGAACAAAGAAGCGACCCCAACATTCCCCCTCCCGATCCCAAGAAGACTGCCGTGTTCGCGGTCTTACAGAAATACGTGAAGGTTAATCTCGTGCGGCCCGTGGGCGCGCCGCACATGTGGCATGCGGCTATGCAGAGCAAGTCTTGTAAATTAACAGTACTTGGCGAACACTACCGAAAACTGGTCGCGAATGGACTTCTGTAGCGTGATTCCATGGAAAACCCAAAGATAGAAGAGTTGCTAGCTGGTTTGGTAGAGCGCTTGGCTGCTGTCGAACATGAGCGCTGGTCGCACTGGCAGCGTTATATGCACACTATGGCAGTTCGCCAACCGGATGGCTCCTTGCTTGTGCCAGCAGAATTAGTATCCCGATGGGAGCGCCAGATGAATACAAATTACACAGAACTGAACGAAAAAGAAAAAGAAAGCGATCGCGAACAAGTGCGCAAGTATCTGCCGATTTTGGCCTCTGCTCTGGCAGAACGCTGAGCGCGGGTTCAGTTACTTTGGGGGCGGGCCCTTCAACGCAAATCCCCTTCCGCCATATTCAACCCACATATCTCCTTCGAACCTGCCGCTGGATGGCGGTATCGGGAATTCAGCCACTCTCCGCGAAGGGTCGATGAGATCGTGACGGCGTTCTGGTGAAATAGCCTTTATTGCTTTCATTCGATCAATCAGCGGCATGAACTCGGGGTGCAACGGATGGAACGGAGGGATTTCATTCAGGGGCACTATGCGTGGAAACATTCGGTGCAGTTGGTGCAAAAAGATGTCTCTAGGATCTGCGGGAACCACTAGAACGGTCCGGAGGGCATTAAGCACTGCAGAGCAGATTTCAAGCTCCTCTAGGATGCTGGGGGAATCTATGCCCCAAAATAGAATTATGAGGTCCGATATCGAAGCGATTTTCGCAATCTGCTCTTTCCAGTCCTTCTGTGGAGTGAGGGATGGCCATTCAGCCGGAAGTGCAATTCGCCTCTCGTCACCCGCACGCTGAATGGCGATCGTTTGAATTGCATCCATCCCTAAGACAATTCTCACCTGTCGCTCAAGCCCTATGCGAGCCTGTACTTCTCCCGACTCGCCTAGTATTTCTCGCAAGTCTTTCCGAGCAGAGTCGAACCCCCAGCTGCTTAAGAAGAGTGCGAAAGGCTCACCTGTTCGTTCGTAGTCATTGAGTACACGAAGGGCTGCTTCATGCATTTCTTGAAGCTGTTCTCTTTTATCCACCGCCTGACCCCCTTTGGATATCGCACGCGCCGCTAGTAGCTGCCAAACGAAGCTGCACCCAGACCTCTCCTGTGTCCTATATCGCTAAAATTCATGCAAACTTTGATACGATTATAGGGTCGTCCTCCAAATCAAATTCGACCGTGAGGCCAATTTTCCAACGGAGGCCCCGTGAGCGCGCAAAGTTTGATTAAGTCCTTTTCAGAGCTCAAACCTGATGAATGGCGGAATGAGCATCCATTCAGTGTTCCGCTCGAATCAGCGCAGGCAGCAATGTGGGGTGCTCCGGACGATTTTGGAGTCATCGATGCATTAAGTGCTTGGTTACAAAAATATCAACCATGTCTATTCGGGCGCATGGCGGCGAGAGCGGGGCTAATCTCGTATTGTGTGCTGAGGGAAAGTGACATCCTGAAAGGCGATGAACATGTCAGAGATGTCATCCAGGACGCGAGAACGCAGTGGAATCGCGAGGGATTCGAGGGACGAAAAAGCGCATTTGTAATCATCGTTCTGTCCGCTCGGATTTCGAACGCTCAGCCCGACGAAAATCTGATGAGGTTCGCATGTCGATTGTGCGAGCTTTATCTGTTGCGCGATATCGAGCCCGATAAGATCTATACGGACCAAATTTGTCTTGAAAAGCCCGGTCCCTCGCGAACAACGTGGAAGTGGAATGTCGGCGCAAATTACTTCGCGGCGAATGGGGATGGTAGGTGGTGGCAGGATCATAGAATACCGGGTGGGCTTGGATTCTCTATGAATTCTGTTGGCCATCTAGTCAAATCTGGATTGATAGCGTCGCACATGTCTGCTCTTGATGCCGCAGTTGGTTCGGAAAGCGAACATCTCGTCAGCACGAAAGTGGATTCTTTGCCTAAAGCCCTGGAAATTGCGATGCGAACGATTTGGTTAGCATCCGAATCGGTTTCTGGAAAGGCCACGGAGCTTCTTCCGCTTCCGTCTGATCCTGGAGCATTACCGATTGCGAAATGTCCTGTCGATCTGCCTGCCTTTTTGAAGGATAGAGATTATTGCAGTTATCGTGGCTACTACCACACGGACTTGACGGTACCCTCAGAATATTTTCGAGCAGACGAAAAGCGGCCAACGGATGTTGTTCCGAAATTACTCGACTTCACATATCTGATCGATCCGGCGATTACGAATCCGGATTTTCTCACGACTGGAACCGGGCAGCGGATCAGGGCACCGTTCGTTTCAAAGAGTTCTCCCCGAAGCCAACGCATTGGGAAGTCGCTGGGAAGCCCAGGTCCGACAGGACGCATCACCTAAATACCGCGCGTTGCAGAAACTTGTGCGTTGATGGTTGGCACATCCCTAAACGTGCGCGGCCAGAGCTATTTACCACGCAGCGAAAAGGGCTGCCTGTCGTTCGCATTCGCGATGTTGTGCGCGGCCGCACTGAAACCTATTACACGGGCGAATACCCCGACAGCGCCGTGATTCGCGGAGACTTGCTAATCGGCATGGACGGTGAGTTCAACGTCGCTCGGTGGCAAGGTGGAACCGCACTGCTCAATCAGCGAGTCTGCAAGATCGAAGCTAGAGCCGGTGTATCGGACATCGCGTACTTGCGACACGCCCTTGCCATTATCCTGAAGCGTGTTGAGCACAGGACGCCATTCGCCACCGTTAAACATCTTTCTTCCGAAGAACTGAAGGAAGAGACCGTTCTGCTTCCCGACCTGCTTGAGCAGCAGCGCATCGCAGAACAATTGGGGCGGGCGGACCGGTTGCGCCGCACTCGCCGCTACGCCCTCGAACTCACCGGCACGTTGCTGCCCGCCGCCTTCCTCGAATTTTTCGGTTGCCTACACGAAAACGAGCAGAAATGGCCCTTTAAGCAACTCGAGGAGAATGCGGACATCGCCTCCGGCGTCGCAAAAGGCCAGAAGTATGGGGATTCTAGAACGGTTGAAGTGCCGTATCTGCGCGTTGCCAATGTACAGGATGGCTACCTTGATCTTTCTGAAATCAAGACTATTCGTGTGCCACCAGAAGATGTTGAGGCTCTGCGCCTCCAGTCCGGCGATGTAGTGATGACCGAGGGCGGTGATTTCGACCAGCTGGGTCGCGGAGCCATCTGGCCGGGGGGCATAACGGATTGCATACACCAAAACCACATATTCCGCGTTCGGCTGAATCAATCGGCGCTGATGCCAACATTCTTTGCCGCCTTCCTGAGAAGCGGCTTTGCGAGGAGCTATTTTCTTCGGTGCTCAAAGCAAACCGCGAACCTAGCCTCTGTCAACATGACCCAATTGCGAGCGACACCTACTCCGCTACCCCCTCTGCCTCTCCAGAGGAAATTCGCCGCCCTAGTTCAACGAACAGAGCGCTTACTTGCGGTGCACAGCGAGGCGCTGCGTCAGGGCGGAGCACCTTTTTCAAACCCTATTGCACCGCGCATTCTGCGAAACCGATTCACCTTCAGCCAAGGCTAAGGTCGCGATAGTGACGCAAGAGGTAACGTAGATGCCCGATCCTTTCACGATACGTATTTTTGTTCCGGATGGAGATCCAGAAGGCGTTCGTCTGATCGACCGCATGAATTGGACGGGATTAGGCATCGCTTTTCCGCGCTCCAAATGGATGGAAGTCCGGCAGCGTTCCGAGTTCAGTCGAGCCGGTGTTTACATTCTGGTTGGTTATCAAGAAGACGACCTCCCCACCATCTACATAGGTCAAGCCGATGGTGTGCGAAATCGGATTGAAAACCACTACCAGAACAAAGATTTTTGGGACTGGGGAATTATCTTCGTCTCAAACAGTGGGGGCCTTAATCGCGCCCATGTCACTTGGTTAGAGCACGCTTTGGTGAACCGCGCCACCGCAACAGGCCGTTGTCGGCTGGACAACGGCAATGCCCCGCAGGAACCCGGTCTCACTGAGGCCGAAAAAGCGGACACTCAGGCATTCTTAAAAGAGATTCTCCAGATTCTTCCTCTCGTCGGGCTTCGGGCTTTTGAATTTCCGAAGGCAGTAGCTACGCCGAAGACTTCGACCACTGCCCCGCCGCCGCAGAAACAACCCTCCCCGCAACCTGACACAGTCATCGTCCCAGCGCAGAAAGAGGGCTTTGAAACAGTGTTTCTAGGACAAGACTGCTGGTCCATTCGCATATCAGGCGGCATGCTGGACAAGATCAAGTACATTGCGGCCTATCAAACGCAGCCAGTCTCAGCCATTACCCACTACGCGCCTGTTGACCGCATCGAACCCTACGGCGAAGGCGGCAAGTACAAGTTGATTTTTTCGATGAAGGCAAGACCGATAGGGCCGATTCCTTTCGCAGACGCACCGCAGGGCGCTATGCAAGGTCCACGCTACACAACATGCACTAAATTGACAGCGGCGAAGCGGCTCACGGACCTCACTGGAAAGACATGACTTTCCGCCCAATCATAATTCCTGCTTCGCCCAAGAACGCCATTGCCATTTTTCGCGGTCGCAGCAGCCGACGTTGGCGTTCTCCTTTGTCTTCACAGATTGTGGCTGCCTTAATGCACGGCTACTCCGGCGGACTATTCCGCATTAATGTAAACTTTGCTATTCCGACACGAACCTGGCCGTAAGAACTGACAAGATGACATACGTTCCTCCAGCTGTTTCGCGCTGGTACCGGTGGGATTGGCAATACGCAGCCGACGTTAACAAAATTCCATTTGTGCACGAGGCGGCGTTACTCATCTCCATCACGCCCATCCTCGTGTTCTTGGCGAGTGCCTCCTTTCCAAAGGCAAATGCGCCCGGGACCTCTTCATTTCCTCTCTGGATGCTCTGGAGCGCCGCCATGGCATTCATTTTTGCGCGTCTACTGTACTATTTCGGGTGCCCGAAATTTATTCGGGAGTACCGCGATTTTGGTCAGTATGTAGCGCGGCAACATTCGCACCGATGGATCGTTTGGGAGTTTTATCACAACCTTGAGAGCCTAGCGGGATGGCGTCAAATTGTGAAGGAGACCACCTCAAAATGTCTGACGGTCGATTTCGACGAGCTCCCGACTGAAGTAACCGGACGTCTGGCTCCCGAATTTGGCGACACTTCGGCCGAAGATTTGAAGGTCTTTTCGCCAAAGAACATCGATCGCGATATTTACCTGTTGATCTATGCAGATGGCAAGAAGCTTGCGCTGCCCATTCGAGAAGCTGACTCAGATCTGCCGAAAAAAGAGAAGGAATTGTTTTGGATACTCTACAGCCAAGCAGCCAAGGAACGTCCGATCCTTCGTGGCGTGTATTGGATCGTTCTTGGAGCGGCTGTAGCCCTAGTTTTTCTCACCACGATAACAAAGATGTACATGGTTATTCATAATCTGAGACCATGAGCAGCTACAAACACTTCGCCACGGTTTCTAGTCAGGTTTATTTCTGCTCTTCACCCATTCGCCTCGATAGCTACAACCGCTGTCAATTCGGATGCACCTATTGTTTTTCGCGAAACCGCGCTCTTGACACTTCACTTCCAGGACTGAAGATCGCAAACCCTCTGTCTTTTGGTGCTCGGCTAGCCAGAATCGCGCGGGGGGAGATTCGTAGTGCATTCGACGAATTTCTGGCGAAGCGGGTGCCGATCCAACTCGGCGGACTACAGGACCCTTTCAGTGGCCTTGAGACAACCCACGGCACAACTCTTAAGCTACTCGAGATCTTGTCGCTTTACAAATACCCGACCATCATTAGCACAAAATCTACCCTAGTCCGCAAACAGCCGTACATTTCGCACCTGAAAGGCATGAACGTGCTGATCCGGTTTTCTGCTGCCGGCGTTCGCGATGAGTGTCGTAAGAAGCTTGAAATTGGGTGCCCGCCCCTTGACGAGATCCTAGCGACCATTGGGAGCCTTACCTGTGAGGGACTCGCGATTTCTCTGCGAGTCCAACCAGTGATACCCGGACATGAGGACGCGGCTCTGACGATCGCAGACCGCGCGGCGCGCGCTGGAGCAAAGCACATCTCATTCGAATACCTGAAGATTGCAACGGAGGAGAAACGTCAGACATTGAATAGGATCTCGGCCGCAACTGGCGAGAATGTTTGGGATGTTATGACGCAACGAGGAATGACTCGAATCGGCAGAGATTACACCCTTATAGCATCTGCAAAGTGTGAGTTCGTGAGAAGGGCGAAAAAGTTGTGCCATGACTCGGGCGTCAGATTTGGCGCGGGGGATACAGAGTTCATTCACCTCAGCGATGGGTTGGGCTGCTGCAATGGCTCGGGGTATTTCCTAGAAAACAGTACCCAATTTCGATCCAACTTCGTCGGCATTCTAACGGGGCGAAAGAAGGGGGATAGGATTTGTTTCTCGGACCTCGAGCATCATTGGCAGCCAAAGCTCAATGTCCATGCTTATTTGACGACTGATTCCAGGGGTCGAAGCTCAAAGGAGAACATGACAAGTTGGATGTCACTGATCGCGCATCGATGGAACGGTGGCAAAAGCCCGTATTCGCCTACCTTTTTCTATGGAATCGGTTGGAAAGGAGACTACGACAAAAACGGCTACAAAATCTATGAAGTCGTTGACATGTTCTAGATTTCGCGGTTCTTATTACCTCGGCTTGAGCGGAAATCTACTGATTCTCGCCCTGCGAATAGCCCGCCCGTAAGACCGTTCGAATTCGCGATGTCCTCAAGGGCTTCGGCGGTGGGGATTTTAGCTCGCTTGCTGGAGCCGCGCCCTGACCGTTCCGTAACCAACTCCTACCCGTCTATAAGTACCTGCCATCGCATCGTTGCTCCATGGTTTTCTACCGGACCGGCCAGTGCGAATCAATCTTGGCTATGATTCGTTCCGCCAGAGCAATCGCGGCGGAAATCGCACGCTTGGACGCCGGAGAATTCCTGCCATCCAACTGTGACAGCTTCCGAGCGGCAAGAATGCAGGCAGCGATGAGGATTAGGCGTTTTCTGCCTTCATCCACGACAAGGAGTCTAGCTTCTTCGTGTTTTGTTCGCCACAAGAGAATCTTCGGGTTTTCAGTGCCCCTTCCAACCCCAGATGCCGCAAGAAGACCCTGAAAACGCCAAAACACCTCAAGATATGGATAAGTAATGCTTTTTCATTAACTTACGTATGAAACAGACAAGATCGCCCCCTTACCCAACCCCCACCTGACGCTCAGATTTGCCCCTGGGACCGCGGGAACGCAGGGAAATGGCATCGTACAACCCTACCTAATGCTGTTTTTCGGATAAATATAGCAGTTTCTATGACTTACGGGGACTCAACGCCTCAATTTCCAAAATTCCCAGGGGACGAAGAGACCATCCGCGCACTCTAGCGGTGACCCGCCTGGAGGCTAAATACCATCAGCACGAAAAAACACTCTTCTGGCTATTTTCAGGGATTCAGGAGAGGAATGAGTGGAAAAGAATAAAAACCAGTGCTGAGAGTTCGAGAATTCATCAGCCTGAAAATCAAACGAGCAGCTCTTGTTCTTTTAGAGTTTTGATTGGAAGACAGGGTTCGACCGAAGGCGAAGCGGCACTGAGATAAAGTCCTATCTTAATCCAGCGTCTCGGAGCGTTTCGTAGGTTCTCTCAACAGTAAGAGTTCGGGGCGGATCGCTACCCCAGATTGTGAGATTACCTTCGATGTCATCGGCCAGCCCAGCGCAAATGTACACAAGTAGTACCAGTCGACTGATAGTCAGTAGGCTCAACCTTCTCCCGTAAGGATTTTGGGCGTACTTCAGCAGTAAGTCTCCAACTCTGATCTGAAAAGTTGTATCCAAGTTTCTCTCCTGCTCCAGCAGCGGGAACCAGATAGACTGCGAAATCGGCCTCATCTTCGGAAAGTTGCTGTTATCGAGGTCCCAATCTTCTACGTGCTTGTTCACAAAGGACCCAACGCAAAAAACCTTGTCCCAGTAGTCCCTCTCGAATTCTTCGGCAACCGACTGAAGATCGGAGAGTTGTTTGAGGGAATGACTGAGATCAGGTGTCACGCGTGCACGAGCAGCAGAGCGTTCAAAGTCATCGCGAGCTGTGGCAAGGGCCTCAATACACACGCGCAACGATCGATTGATCTCAACCACCCGATTTAGATGGGCACCATATGCTCGGAGTTCTCTCCATAGAAACAATTGAAAGAAGATATTCGGGTAAACGACCGCATCATGGTGCTCGCCAGACCGTGAATGATTACGGTTGAGGTCTGCGACAGCTGCTCCGTATTCCCAGTGTGCGTCGAAGTTGCGCATTTTCTCGTGAAGGCTTTTGTTCTCGCAGAGCGCGCTACGCCACTTTTCTAGAAAGCGCTCCTCCACGTGAGGAGGCACGATGATCCACGCACGCGGTGGGGTACCGCCCTGAAGTAACAGTTTTCCTATGCTGGCGGATCTCTTCTTTCGCACCTCACCCCCAACGTCGCTTTCCAAAGAACCGATTTGGACTTTCAAGAATAAATCGGGGTGGCCAAATCCCAAAATACCCCCTTTTTCGACTATCGAGTGGATCAAAACAACGATTTAAAGCAAGTTCCAATTGAATTCGGAATTCCGCCCAAAATCGCCGCGGTATATATCGTGCCGGGCCGACAGATAGGAGGGGACCGAAGTGAACACGGGAAAGAAAAGCAAGTTCGCAATGCAGGTTGCACGCATGGGGCTACCGCCTTTGCGGGCCGAGGACGGGTTGGTCGAGCTGTCGATTCAGGAGCACGCGGGGAAAGTCCGACACGTGGTTGAGAACTACCCAGCGGACCGGATTCCCAAGGTTGGTGGCGATATCCAGTTTCCCGACATGGACGTCCCACGCACCTTCGTTGTCACGGAGGTCAACCATCTGCTCGTTCCTCGCGCCAGGGAAACAATCAGGGCCGTCTTACTGCTTGTGAAAAGAGCTCATGACGTTTGATTTTCGGCCAATGACGTTGCAGCGAACCGCTCATCGTGTGAGCACATCGCTTTAACCAGGAAATTAGCACCCCAAGAGGAGGAGTCGGCATGAGGCGCCACAGATCAAGGGAAGTCGGACGACAACTACCGTGGCAGACGCAAGCGCTTGCTGCGCTGGCAGAGTTCGATTCTGCCAAGACACCCAGCCAGAGGATGGTAGCGCTTAGAAAACTGCAACCGCTGTTTGCAGGAAACGGAGCACGTAAAGCGGCTCTCAGGAAATGCGTGGAATTGACAAGAAAAGTCGAGCGGGTGGGGGATTGGGAGATCCTGCCGAGCACCCCTCGTAATGTTGCCGTGCATAAGGCCTCAGGCTCGCCGCTACCCGCAAATCTATTCAGGTTCAAACAATGACACCTATTAAGGTGCGGCTCGACCGCGTACAAATCTTATCGTGGGCAGCACAGCGACGAAAGCCCCCACGACTGGATGGCTACAAGATCGTGAAAGATTGCTTCGTACGCTCTCAAACAACCACCAGCACCTACGCCCGGTGCAGACAGTACCGGTGTACGACCAACGACACGAAAATCTACTGGCAGTATGACCGACGAAAGGGCTGGCTAATGCCGTGGAAAGTTACGCTCGTGGCAGACGATGAAAGCGGGTTGTCATACAAGGAAGTTGAGCAAGTTCTGAAACACTGCCGCCATTACCGCTTCTTGATCGTGGAGATTGCCGTCGACTTCTCCCCATCAGTCGGAGTGGACCGGCAGTTCATCCGCCAGCATGCAGTGTTCGGAAAAAGCCGTCGTGCGTAACGAAGAGAAAAATCGGCAGTTGCGCTACGGCAGTCGAAAAGCTGACAAGTTCGTCCGTTGTTATCACAAGCCTGTGCTTGGAGTGTTTCGCGTCGAGGTTGAATTGCACTCTAGCCTTCTACGGCAGAACGATGTATCGACCCTCGCCGATCTCACTCGTCTGCCTAAAATCATCCACCCCAAGCATCTGCAATTCGTCGATCTCAATTGGGAGAGGTTAGAGAAGTATTTGACCAGGAATCTTGGGGACGAAGGCAATCGCGTAAACGCTGGGGCAGGCAGGCGTGCGGATTCCATGCGACGGGTGAGGCGCTATCTCCTCAGCAAAGGAGTTGTAAATCTACACCGATTTCTCGTTCCGCTGGCCATAAATGATGACGTCCGCCGAGCCCTGGACAGGTGGGCACGTCAGTTCAAGGAGAAGGAATCGCGATGAGCAAACACAGACACAAAAAGAATCAAAACGAAGTGAAGCGCGCGAGACGCGAAGCCAAGAAACTGCTACGGTCTCGGCATTTCTTCAACAAATTCCTGCGCGCGATAAAGAAGGCGGGACTTGTCGGCGAGGAATTGAACGCTCTGGTGCTTCTGATTGTGGTGGTATCACGGATTTTGTCCCGCCCGCTTAATGCCTTCATCAAAGGGC
>Ga0210384_10002880_pt1 | contig 20478 bp, 16 predicted proteins | sample IncBWH2MmetaG_FD_160574 | JGI IMG/M metagenome (GOLD analysis project Ga0210384, IMG submission 160574) | Forest soil microbial communities from Barre Woods Harvard Forest LTER site, Petersham, Massachusetts, United States - Inc-BW-H-2-M | ecosystem: Environmental > Terrestrial > Soil >...
GATGTCGGCGCCTCCTTTGCCCTGATCGCCTATGTCACGGTGGCGCTCGGCGGTTTCGGCAGCGTGTTCGGTGCGTTCGCCGGCGGCATCATCGTCGGCCTGGTCGAGGCGACCACCGCGTTGATCCTGCCGCCCTCATTGAAATCGGTCGGCATCTACGCCGTCTATCTCTTGGTCGTCTTCATCCGGCCGCGCGGCCTGTTCGGGTCGATGTGATGGACAAGAATTTCGCAGAGCGCCGCCGCCGCGATCTGATCGTTGCCGCGTGTTTTGCGGTGATCGCGGCGCTGGTGCCGCTGTTCGTGAAAGACGTCTACGTCCAGAACATCATGGTCCTCACCTTGATGTATGCCGCATTGTCGCAGAGCTGGAACATCCTCTCCGGCTATTGCGGGCAGATCTCACTCGGGCATGCGCTCTATTTCGGGCTTGGCGCGTATACGACCGCGCTGCTGTTTACGAAATTCGGCGTGCTGCCGTGGTTCGGCATGTTCGCCGGCGGCGTGATCTCGGCAGCCATAGCGATGGCGCTCGGCTATCCCTGTTTCCGCCTGCGCGGGCATTATTTCGTCATCGCCACCATCGTGATTGCCGAAATCGCGCTATTGTTGTTCCAGAACTGGAATTGGGCCGGCGCCGCGCTTGGCATCGACATTCCCGTGCGCCACGACAGCTGGCTCACCTTCCAGTTCACCCGCAGCAAGCTGCCATACTTTTATTTTGCGCTGGTCTTGGCCTGCATCGCCTGGTTCGTCACCTGGTGGCTGGAAGATTCCAAATGGGGTTTTTGGTGGCGCGCGGTAAAGGACAATCCGGACGCCGCTGAAAGCCTTGGCGTCGTCGTGTTCAATTCCAAGATGGGCGCCGCCGCAGTCTCCGCGTTTCTGGTTGCGGTCGGCGGCGGTTTTTACGCCCAGTTCGTCTCCTATATCGATCCTGAAAGCGTGATGGGCTTTCAGTTCTCGCTGTTGATGGCGCTGCCCGCGGTGCTTGGCGGAATCGGCACATTATGGGGGCCGGTGCTCGGGGCCGTGATCCTGATCCCGCTCACCGAGCTCACGCGTTCCTTCATCGGCGGCTCCGGCCGCGGCGTCGACCTCATCGTCTACGGCACGCTGATTGTTCTGATCTCGCTGGCGCGCCCGGAAGGACTGGTCGGACTGTTCGCGCCCCGGCGCAAGGCAGCCGCGCGATGACGGCGCTGCTCGAAACCCGCGCAGTCTGGCAGCGCTTCGGCGGCCTGATCGCCAACTCCGACGTCTCGATCTCGGTCGGGCGCGGCGAGATCGTCGGGCTCATTGGTCCCAATGGCGCCGGCAAGTCGACGTTGTTCAACCTGATCGCGGGCGTGCTGCCGCCGACCGAAGGCTCGATTCTGTTCGACGGCGAGGACGTCACCCGGCTGCCGGCGGCGGAACGCTGCCAGCGCGGCATCGGGCGCACCTTCCAGGTGGTCAAGAGCTTTGAGACCATGACCGTGATCGACAACGTCATCGTCGGCGCGCTGATCCGCAACACCGTGATGCGTGAGGCACGCCGCAAGGCCTATGAGGTCCTGGAATTCGCAGGCCTCGCCGCACGGGCCAACGTGCTGGCGAGCGATCTCATTCCGTCCGAAAAACGCCGGCTTGAGGTCGCGCGTGCGCTCGCGACCGAGCCGAAACTCTTGCTGCTCGACGAAGTCTTGACCGGGCTGACGCCGATCGAGGCGCAGACCGGCGTCGAACTGGTGCGGCGCGTGCGCGATACCGGCGTCACGGTGTTGATGGTCGAGCACGTCATGGAGATTGTGATGCCGCTGGTCGACCGCGCCATCGTGCTCGACCTCGGCAAGGTACTGGTCGAAGGAAAGCCCGCGGACGTCGTGCGCGATCCAAAAGTCATCACCGCCTATCTCGGGGATCGTCATGCTGTCAGTGCATGAAGTCACCACCGCCTATCACGGACTGGTCGCGATCTCCGCCGTCAGCATCGAGGTCGAAAAGGGCGAGATCGTCTGCGTTGCCGGTGCCAACGGCGCCGGCAAGTCGACGCTGTTGAAATCCATCGCCGGCGCCGAACGCCCGCGTTCAGGCACCGTCACCTTCGACGGCGAGCGCGTCGACGGCCTGTCGCAGCACATGATCACCGCGCGTGGCATCGCTTATGTGCCGGAGAACCGAAGGCTGTTTCCACGATTGTCCGTGCGCGATAATTTGCGGCTCGGCAGTTACATGTTTCGCGGCGAGGCTGATCGCGAGGCGCCGCTCAAGCTGGTGTTTCAGCTGTTTCCGCGGCTTTCCGAGCGCCTCGAGCAGCGCGCCGAAACGCTTTCCGGCGGCGAGCAGCAGATGCTCGCGATCGGCCGCGCGCTGATGACGCGACCGCGGCTCCTGATGCTGGACGAGCCGTCGCAGGGCATCATGCCGAAACTGGTCGACGAGATCTTCCAGGCGGTCAAGCGCATCCGCGACGCCGGCATGACGGTATTGATCGTCGAGCAGCGCATGGCCGAGTGTCTCGATATCGCCGACCGCGCGTACATCCTGCAAACCGGCCGGCTGTTGATGCAGGGCGCAGCCGCGGACATCAAGACCAATCCGGATGTAAGGAAGGCGTATTTGGGGCTGTGACTCTCTCCAGCTGTCGTCGCCCGCGAAGGCGGGCGACTCAGTATTCCGAGACGCCAGCGCTGGAACGGAGAAGCCGCGGCGTACTGGATACCCCGCATGCGCGGGGTATGACGGTATTGCGAGAAGCGCTATTTGTGCCCATGCCCCGGCAATGTCAGCCCGAACGTCTTCACCAAATCCGCCACCTGCGCCGGCGACAGATACCGCGGGTTCAGCCCGCGCAGCAGCAGATAGAGCTTTGCGGTCTCTTCCAGTTCCTCGATCGCGAACACCGCGGCTTCCAGCGTATCGCCGGAGACCACCGGGCCGTGATTGGCGAGCAGTACGGATGAATATTTGCCGGCCAGACCCTTGATGGCGTCGGCGACCGCGGGATCGCCCGGCCGATAATAGGGTACCAGCGCGGTTGCGCCGCATTTCATCAGGTAATACGGCGTCATCGGCGGCAGGGCCCCGCGCGGATCGATCTCCGGCAGCATCGAGAGCGCAACCGAATGCGTCGAATGCAGATGCGCCACGGCGCGCGCCGTGCCTCGGGTCTGATAGAGCGCTGAATGCAGCGGCACTTCCTTGGTCGGAGCATCGCCGGAGAGGAGCCGGCCGTCGGAGGCAAGCCGCGACAGCCGCGCCGGATCAAGGAAGCCGAGCGAGGCGTTGGTTGGGGTCACCATAAAGCCGCCGTCGTCGAGTTTGACGCTGATATTGCCCGACGAGCCCGGCGTCAGCCCGCGCTCGAACAGCGAGCGGCCGAGCCGGCAGATTTCCTCGCGGATTTTTGTTTCGCTCATGGCCGTCGACCCTTTATCCGCCTTGTCTCACGCTTTGGCAGCGCGGCCAAGCCGTGATAACCAAAGCCAAGGCCGCAACAAAATCTGCGGTCGCTAGAAACCCCGGGGAACCGCCGCATGTTAGATTCTGCAAAACCGCGCATCGCCGTCATCGGGCTCGGCTCGATGGGTTTTGGCATGGCAACCTCGCTCAAGCGCAAAGGCTTCGAGGTCACCGGTTGTGACGTCTCGGCCGATCTGGTCGCCCGCTTTGTTGCCGATGGCGGCAAGGGCGCGAAAACGCCGGCGGAGGTCGCCAAAGGCGCCGACATCGTCATCTGCGTGGTGCTCAACGCCGCCCAGACCGAAGCCGTTTTGTTCGGCAAGGACGGCGTCGTCGAGACGCTCGCCAGGGATGCCGTGTTCGTCTCCTCGGCGACCATGGATCCAGAGGTGGCGCGGCGGCTCGCTAAACAACTGGAAGGCACCGGCCGGCATTATCTCGACGCGCCGATCTCCGGCGGCGCGCAACGCGCGGCGCAGGGCGAGCTGACTATTCTCGCCTCCGGCAGCCAAGCCGCCTTTGCCAAAGCACGACCGGCGCTCGATGCGATGGCGGCAAAGCTCTATGAGCTTGGCGATGCTGCCGGCCAGGGCGCGGCGTTCAAGATGATCAACCAGCTCTTGGCCGGCGTGCACATCGCCGCAGCCTCCGAGGCGATCACGTTTGCGGCAAAACAGGGGCTCGACCTGCAAAAGGTCTATGAGGTGATCACGGCGTCCGCCGGCAATTCCTGGATGTTCGAGAACCGCATGCCGCACGTGATCGCGGGCGATTACAAGCCGCGCAGCGCGGTGGAGATTTTTGTCAAGGACCTCGGCATCGTCCAGGACATGGCGCGCAATGCCAGATTCCCCGCGCCGCTCGCCTCCACAGCGCTGCAGATGTTCCTGATGGCGTCGGCTTCCGGCATGGGCCGCGACGACGATGCTTCGGTCGCGCGGCTCTACGCCCGGATCGGCGGCGCGGAACTGCCCGGCAAAGTGAAATAATACCAACTAGAGAAGAAATAAGAGGACAGGATGCCCCGCTTCGCCGCCAATCTTTCGATGATGTTCAACGAGGTGCCGTTCCTCGACCGTTTCGAGGAAGCGGCGAAAGCCGGCTTCACCGCGGTGGAATTCCTGTTTCCCTATCAATATCCGGCGAAGGAAGTCGGCGACCGGCTGCACCGGAGCGGGCTGACGCAGGCGCTGTTCAACCTGCCGCCGGGCAATTGGGAAGCCGGTGAGAAAGGCTTTGCCGCGCTGCCGGATCGCTTCGTCGATTTGCAGGAGAGCCTGCGCACCGCGCTGCCTTATGCGCAGGCGACCGGCGTCAAACGGCTTCATCTGATGGCCGGGCTTGCCGACCGCCACGATCCGAAGGCGGTGGCGGCGTTTCACAAATCGGTGGTGTGGACCGCGGAGTTTCTCCAGCCCCATGGCCTCGATGTCGTGATCGAGCCAATCAACCCGCGCAATGTGCCGGGCTACTTCCTCAACGATTTTGTCTTCGCGCGCGACCTGATCAACGCGCTGCAAATCCCGAACCTGAAACTTCAGTTCGACATCTATCACTGCCAGATCATCCACGGCGACGTCACCATGCGCTTGCGCGAGATGATGCCGATCATCGGCCACATCCAGATCGCCAGCATCCCCTCGCGCAACGAACCGGATGGAGAAGAGTTGAACTACCCGTTTCTGTTCGCCGAGCTCGACCGGCTCGGCTATCGCGGCTTTGTCGGCTGCGAATATAATCCGCGCGGCAAGACGTCAGATGGCCTTGCCTGGTTCAAGCCTTACGCGGGAGTAAAGCCGTGACGCTGGCCGTCAAATTATCCCTTGGCTGCATCGCCGACGACTATACCGGCGCTTCTGATCTCGCCAACACGCTGACGCGCTGCGGCTTGCGTACGGTGCAGACTATCGGTGTGCCCGCAAGTGACCTGGCGCTGCCCGAAGTCGATGCCGTGGTGGTGTCGCTGAAGAGCCGCTCGATCGAGGCGGGCCTTGCCGTGTCGCGCTCGCGCGACGCCGAAAAATGGTTGCGCGGCCGAGGTGCTGCTCACGTGCTGTTCAAGATCTGCTCGACCTTCGATTCGACTGACAAAGGCAATATCGGTCCGGTGATGGATGCGCTGCGCGCCGAGTCCGGAGATGCGATCGTGCTGGTGACGCCGGCCTTTCCGGAAGTTAGCCGCACCGTCTATATGGGCAATCTCTTTGTGGGTTCGGTCCCGCTGAACGAAAGTCCGCTAAAAAATCATCCGCTCAATCCGATGCATGATTCCAATCTGGTGCGGGTGTTGGCGCGTCAGAGCAAGACCAGGATCGGGCTCGTCGAGCTGGCGGTGCTGTCGCGCGGGGCCGATGCGGTGCGCGTGCGCCTTGCCGATCTCGTCGGTCAGGGAGTTGGCGCTGCCATCGTCGATGCGGTGTTTGATCGCGATCTGGAAACCATCGGCACCATCGCGCTGGATCACCGCGTCTCGGTCGGCGCTTCCGGCATCGGTCTTGGGCTGGCGCGGGCACTGGTTGCTTCACGCAAGGTCAGACCGGACACATCAGCCGCGACGGCCGATGCGCCGGTTGGCGGACCCGCGGCTTGCCTTGCCGGCAGTTGTTCGCAGGCAACGCTTGGTCAGATTGCGAACGCCGAGCGTGTCATGCCGGTGCTGCATCTTGATCCCGAACGCGCCGTGGCGGGCAGGGAAGAGGCTCGTCGCGCACTGGCCTGGGCCAGGGAGCGGCTCGAACAAGGCCCGCTGCTGATTGCCTCGAGCTCGACGCCGGACCAGGTCGCGGCACTTCAGGCGCGTCACGGCCGCGATGCCGCCGGCCACGCCATCGAGCAGGCGATGGCCGACATTGCCGAGGGGCTGGTGCGATCCGGGGTTCGGCGGCTCGTCGTCGCCGGCGGTGAGACGTCGGGCGCGGTGGTCGACCGCCTCGGGATTCCGGGCTTCCTGGTAGGAGCGGAGATTGCCGCCGGCGTGCCGGTGCTGCGGGCAGTCGGAGCCCAAAAAAGCGAAACGCAAGGCGACATGCTGCTTGCACTAAAATCAGGCAATTTCGGTGGTCCGGAATTCTTTTCCGACGCACTCAAGCTGATGCGCTGAGCCGAGCGCCGCCTTCCCCTTGCAAGGGCTCGCCCCCGTGAATCCACCGAACACGAATTAACGCTAATTGAATGCGCGGCGGCTACGCTTGCCGCCGCCTGATTCGGCCGTCGCGGGATTGATTCGCCCATTGAAATATCGCTGGAATTTGTAACCTGGACGTCGTCAACATGATCAAGCTCAATCGCATCGGTAACAAACTTGGCGCCGTAGGCCTGTTCGGGGTTCTCCTGTCAGGCGGCATGGTAGCTAATCAGATGGTTTCGGAATCGGCCATCAATTCAGCCAACCAGCGCGCTGGGGTACAGCAGACGATCGCCGATCACACCCTTCAAGGTAACATTGCCTTGCGGGGAATGGAGCTGGCGGTGCGCGACATCAGGCATTCAAAGAACCCGCCGGAACTTGAGAAGAGCTTGGGCGGCCTGAATGTCGCCTTTGCGGCCCTGACGAGGCAGCTCGATGTTGCGATCGCGAATGTCGTGAAGCCGGAAGACAAGGAGCAGCTGCAGAAGATCAGTTCCCGCGCGGTCGAATATCATAACTATGCGTCGGAAATCGCAAAGGCCCAGCTCAAAATCTTCGAGATAACCAGGAAGCGGAGCCAGCGCTCCGCCGAGTGGACCAAGACATTTGAAGACTTGCTTTTGTCGCCGGCGCTGATACGCGCAGCAAATCGATCCGACGTCGAAAAGGTCCTGAACGAAGCCGATTCAATGTTCAATTCGGTTCGTTCTGCCACCTGGCAATTGATCGCCACTGGCGACGAGGGCCAGAAGCAGGTGATTGTCAATCGTACCGGCGGACTGGATGACACGTTGGACAGTGCCAGGAGCATAGTCAGCGACACCGGTCTTCTCGGTACGATTGATTCGCTTGCGACGACTGTGAAAGGATTTTCCGCGGCTACTCGCGAGGCGATCCAGGCGGAAGCGGACAAGAAAGAGCTTGTCGATGGGAAGGCGTTGCCGGTTGCAAATCAAATCCTTGAGTTGATGCAAACGGCGCTGGACGTCGCCGAAAAGAACGCTGAGGCGGCCAAAGCGATGGCAGCGACCGAGTTGAGCCAGGCGAACCGTTTGAGCCTAGCGATGACGATCGTCATGATGGTATCGCTCGTCGGCTCGGTGATCTTCACGTTTGCAGGTGTGTCCAGACCCCTGACTCGCCTCAACGGCGCGCTCGGGAAAATGGCTTCCGGCGATCTGAACATCGAAATTCCAGGCGGAAACCGTGGCGATGAAATCGGCGACGTCGCCAAGACGGTCATCGTCATACGCGAGAATGCTGAGCACAAAGCGCAAGGTGAAGCCACAGCCAAGGCAAATCAGGACAAGCACGCCGCGGAGCGGCGCAAGGCCGACATGATCAAGCTCGCCGACACGTTCGAGACCGCCGTGGGCGAAATCGTCGAAACCGTGTCGTCGGCAGCGAGCGAACTTGAAGTTTCCGCCTCGACGCTCACTTCGACCGCCGAGCGCGCACAGCAACTCACCACGATGGTTGCTTCCGCGTCCGAAGAGGCCTCCACCAACGTGCAATCGGTGGCATCGGCCACCGAAGAACTGTCGTCCTCGATCCACGAGATCGGCCGCCAGGTGCAGGATTCCGCCCGCATGGCCATCGATGCCGTCGGTCAGGCGCATACCACCACCGATCGCGTCAGCGAATTGTCGAAGGCGGCAAGCCGGATCGGCGATGTCGTCGAGCTGATCAACACCATTGCCGAGCAGACCAATTTGTTGGCGCTCAATGCCACCATCGAGGCAGCGCGCGCCGGCGAGGCCGGCCGCGGCTTCGCGGTGGTGGCGTCCGAAGTCAAAGCATTGGCCGAGCAGACCGCAAAGGCCACCGGCGAGATCGGGCAGCAGGTATCCGGCATTCAGGCGGCGACGCAGGAGTCGGTGGGCGCAATCAAGGAGATCAGCGGCACCATTGAACGGCTCTCGGAGATTGCTTCCGCCATTGCCGCTGCGGTCGAGGAGCAGGGCGCGGCGACCCAGGAAATTTCCCGCAACGTACAGCAGGCGGCCCACGGCACCCAGCAGGTATCCGCCAACATCACCGACGTGCAGCGCGGCGCCAGCGAGACCGGATCGGCTTCCTCGCAGGTCCTCACCGCCGCGCAGTCGCTGTCCGGCGACAGCAACCGTCTCAAGGCCGAGGTCGGCAAGTTCCTGACCTCGGTGCGGGCTGCCTGATTGAACGCCATTCTGCCCGCTTAAGCGCACATTCACCCGCAGCTAGCGCGGAAGTGAAGGCGTGCGTTGCGCTTCGATGTTAGCAATTTTGTCGCGTTTCGGGTAAACAGCGCCAAACGAATGGCTTTCGGCGCATTTCCGGGTCATTCCGCCTGACTTGGGACTGCCCTCTTCATGATCGCACTGGTCCGTATCGCGCTAAGCCGGCCGTATACTTTCGTTGTGCTCGCGCTTCTCCTGCTGATCATGGGACCGCTGGCCGCGCTGCGCACGCCCACTGATATTTTCCCCGACATCCGCATCCCCGTGATCGGCGTGGTCTGGCAATACACCGGGCTGCCTCCGGATCAGATGGCCGGGCGCATCACCTCGCCATTCGAGCGCGTGTTGACTACGACGGTCAATGACATCGAGCACATCGTTGCCAATTCGTATAACGGCTTCGGCATCGTCAAGATCTTCTTCCAGCCGAACGTCGATATCCGCACCGCCAATGCCCAGGTCACCGCGATCTCGCAGACGCTGCTCAAGCAGTTGCCGCCCGGTTCGACGCCGCCGCTGATCCTGAACTACAACGCCTCCACCGTACCGATCATTCAGGTCGCGCTGTCGGGCGAGGGGCTCACCGAGCAAAATCTCGCCGACATCGGCATCAACCAGCTCCGAACCCCGCTGGTCACCGTGCCGGGCGCGGCGATTCCTTATCCATTCGGCGGTAAGCAGCGCCAGGTTCAGATCGACCTTGATTCGTCGGCACTGCAGGCACGTGGTCTGTCCGGACAGGATGTAGCCAATACGCTTGCCGCGCAAAACCTGATCACGCCGGTCGGCACCCAGAAGATCGGCGGCTTCGAATATACGCTTCAGCTCAACAATTCACCGATCAAGATGGAAGACCTCGGCAACCTGCCGATCAAGACCGTCAACGGCGCCATGGTCTATATCCGCGACGTCGCTCACGTGCGCGACGGCAATCCGCCGCAGACCAATATCGTCCATGTCGACGGCAATCGTTCGGTCTTGATGATGGTACTCAAGGCGGGCGCGATCTCGACGCTCGATATCATCGCCGGCATCAAGCAGAAGGTGATCGACGTCAAGGACCAACTACCGGACACGCTCAAGATCGCTTTTATCGGCGATCAATCGGTGTTCGTGCGTGGCGCGATCGGCGGCGTCGCCAACGAGGGCGTCATCGCGGCGCTGTTGACCAGCGTGATGATCCTGCTGTTTCTCGGAAGCTGGCGGTCGACGGTCATCATCGCGGTCTCGATCCCGCTGTCGATCATGGGCGCCATCGTCATGCTGTCGGCGATCGGCGAGACCCTCAACATCATGACGCTGGGCGGGCTTGCGCTCGCGGTCGGCATCCTGGTCGACGATGCGACGGTGACGATCGAGAACATCAACTACCATCTCGAGCAGGGCAAGCCGGTCGAGCAATCGATCCTGGATGGTGCCAACCAGATCGTCACGCCAGCTTTTGTCTCGCTGCTCTGCATCTGCATCGTGTTCGTGCCGATGTTCTTCTTGACCGGCGTCGCGCGCTTTCTGTTCGTGCCGATGGCGGAAGCCGTGATGTTCGCGATGATGTGGTCGTTCATCCTGTCGCGCACGCTGGTGCCGACGATGGCGAACTATCTTTTGCAGGCCCACGTGCATCATGGCGAGGGCGAGGCGCCGCCGCCGTCGCGCAACCCGCTGGTGCGTTTCCAGCGCGGCTTCGAGGCAAGGTTCGAGCGTATCCGCCAGGGCTATCGCGACCTGCTGTCGATGGCGCTCGGGCATCGGCCGACCTTCGTGATCGCTTTCCTCGGATTTGTCGCGGTGTCGTTCCTGCTGGTGCCGTTCCTCGGCCGCAATTTCTTTCCATCGGTCGACGCCGGCAACATCCTGATGCATGTACGGACCCAGGTCGGCACCCGCGTTGAGGAGACCGCCAATCAGCTCGCCGACGTGCAGAAGGCGATCCGCAAGATCATTCCGCCGCAAGAGATCGAGACGGTCGCCGACAACATCGGTATGCCGATCTCCGGCATCAACATGACCTACAACAATACCGGCGTGATCGGCCCGCAGGACGGCGACGTGCAGATCAAGCTGAAGGAAAGCCATCGGCCGACCGCCGAACACGTCCAGGCCTTGCGCGAGCAGCTGCCGCGGCTGTTTCCCGGCATGACGTTTGCGTTCCTGCCCGCCGACATCGTCAGCCAGATCCTGAATTTCGGCGCGCCGGCGCCGATCGACCTTCAGGTCCGCGGCGCGGATCTGAACGCCAACTTTGCCTATGCCAACAAATTGCTGAGCCTTATTCGCCGCATTCCCGGGATCGCCGATGCACGCATTCAGCAATCGCCCAACAATCCGACCTTCAACATCGACGTCGACCGCACCCGCGCGCAATATGTCGGCATGACCGAGCGCGACGTCACCAACGCGCTCGTCGTCAATCTGGCGGGCAGCTCGCAGGTCGCACCGACCTACTATCTCAATCCGGACAATGGCGTGTCCTATTCGATCGTGATGCAGACGCCGCAATATCAGATCGATTCGCTGAGCGCCTTGCAGACGCTGCCGATCACCTCCCCCGGTATTTCGCAGTCGCCGATCCTGGGCGGCATCGCTGACGTCTCGCGCACCACCTCCAGCGCCGTGGTGTCGCAATATGACATCCAGCCCATGGTGCAGATCTATGCGACGCCGCAGGGCCGCGATCTCGGCGCGGTTGCCGCCGACGTCAGGGCCATCCTTGCGGATACCGCCAAGCAAGTGCCGAAGGGCTCTTCAGTGGTCCTGCTCGGCCAGGTGCAGACCATGAACAGCGCGTTCTCTGGGCTGTTGTTCGGGCTGCTCGCCGCGGTGGTCCTGATCTACCTGTTGATCGTGGTCAACTTCCAGTCCTGGTCCGATCCATTCGTGATCATCACCGCGCTGCCGGCGGCGCTGGCCGGCATCGTCTGGATGCTGTTTACGACGCAAACGACATTGTCGGTGCCGGCGCTGACCGGTGCGATCATGTGCATGGGCGTCGCCACCGCCAACAGCGTGCTGGTGATCAGCTTTGCGCGCGAGCGCTACGAGGAGTTGGGCGATCCCGTCGCGGCCGCGCTCGAAGCCGGCTTCGTGCGGTTCCGTCCGGTGCTGATGACCGCGCTCGCCATGATCATCGGCATGATGCCGATGGCGCTCGGCCTTGGGGAGGGCGGCGAGCAGAACGCGCCGCTCGGACGCGCCGTGATCGGCGGTCTGATATTTGCGACGACGGCGACGCTGATGTTCGTTCCGGTGGTTTTTAGTATGGTACACAGGAAACACGGCGTCATCGCCGACGCCGAACTGGAGACTTCGCATGCCCACTGAACAACGCCCGCCGGTTTCGCGCCGGAGGTTGGGCATTTTCGGGATGCTGGCGGGCGTCGTCCTGATCGTGGTGGTCGTGACAGGCATTCGGTCGCGCGAGGAAGCCAGCGCCAAGCTGCGCGAATGGACCGACGACCAGGCCATTCCGACGGTTGCGGTCGCCTTCCCCGATGCGAAGGCGCTCAACCCCACGCTCGATCTGCCAGGCAGACTCGAAGCCTATTATCGCGCGCCGATCTTCGCGCGTGTCTCCGGCTATCTGAAAAGCTGGAGCGCCGATATCGGGGCGCGGGTCAAGGCCGGGCAGGTGATCGCCGAGATCGAGGCACCCGACCTCGATCAGCAGCTCTTGCAGGCGCGTGCCGATCTGGCGAGCCAGGAGGCCAGCGCAAGACTGTCGGAGGCAACGCTGACGCGGCGCAAGACGCTGATCGCGTCGAATTTCGTGTCGATGCAGGAAATCGACGAGCGCACCGCCGATCTCTCCAACAAGAAGGCGGCGGTGAATTCCGGCCAGGCCAATGTCGAGCGGCTGGAAGCGCTGGCCGGCTACAAGAAGATCACCGTGCCGTTCGACGGCGTGGTCACCGCGCGCGACACCGATGTCGGCGCCCTGATCAATGCTGGCGGCGGTTCGGGGCCCGCGATGTTCGTGATCTCCGACATCAGCAAGCTGCGCGTCTATGTCAACGTTCCGCAGACCTACGTGCCGGCGATCAGGATCGGCGCCAAGGCCGTGATCAGCATGCCGGAATATCCGAACCGGACTTTTCCTGCGACGGTGGAGGCATCCTCGCAATCGGTTGACGTCAATTCCGGCACCACGCGGATGCAGCTCGGGCTCGACAATTCCGGCGGCGAATTGATGCCGGGCGGCTACGCCAACGTACGGCTCAACCTGCAACGCGACGGCGTGCCGCTGCATATCCCGGCGAGCGCGCTGATTTTCAACCAGAACGGCTTGCGCGTGGCAACCGCCGGCTCGGACGACAAGGTGTTGTTCAAGACGGTGACGATCGCACGCGATCTCGGCCGCGAGATCGAACTCGCCTCCGGCCTCTCGGCAGAGGATCGCGTCATCGTCGCGCCGCCGGACGGCCTCGCCGACGGCGATCAGGTCCGCATCGCAGGCGCCAAGGGCAAGCCCGCGAAGGTCTCGGAAAAGCAGGACGTGAAGGGGTAGGGGTATCTCCCTCATTATGCCCGGGCTTGACCCGGGCATCCACGACTTCCGTTGTTGAAGCAAGAGAAGTCGTAGGGTGGGCAAAGGCGCTCTTTGCGCCGTGCCCACCATCCATCGCGAGATCGTTGTCTTGATTGTGGGCACGCGGAGCCTGTCATCGGGCGCGCACTCGGGCGACCCGTTGGCTTTGCCCACCCAACGTATCAGCCCACCCGCCACTCCAGCGCGCCATCGTCAGCCGTGACGATATCGCCGGACGAGCCGACGGGCGTGCGGTCCATGTTCAGGAGATGGGCGAGTGTCGCCACGTCGCGGGCCGGCACCCGCGCCAGTGCCCGGTTATTCTCTTCGGTGCGCAGCATCACCACGCCATGCTCGACGTCACCACTGCGGCCATAGAGCACGGTAAAACTCTCGACCGCGCCTTTGCCTTTCGCTTCGGTGACGAAGTCGGGCACCGCGCGCTTGGCGCGATCGGCCTCCGCCTGCACGCTGGTGTCCTGCGCGAGCGCCTCCTCGAGCGCCTGCCGCGACAGCACCAGCGCGTGATGCTTTGTCACAAACCCGCCCTGGCCGTAGAGCAGGCCGAGTTTGGCGCCGTTGCGCAGCTTTCGCACCATCGCGCAGGCCGCGTGCGTCATATAGGTGTTGAGCGGCGCGCCGAAGAAGGTCAGCCCGCCCGTCACCGTCGGCTGCACGTCGCCGCCCAAGCCCAAGGTGCGGCGCGCCATCTTGGGCACGCAGGGAAAGCAGCTATAGAGCTCGGTCGCATCGAATTTCCTGCCATCGCCGCCGACGAGATTCATGACCGCGTTGAGCACGGCATTCTGCGGATGGCTCTCGTAAAACTGGTCGCGCAACAAATAGTCGCGCGGCTCTTCCGCCGAAGCGCCGCCGAGCGGATAGATCAGCCGGTCCTCCGACATCCTCGCGGCGCGCGCTTTCGCAAGGCTCGTCAAGAGCAAGGCGCCGCCCATGTTCACGGTCGGATTAGCCACCATTAGCTTGGTGTAGGGCCAGGCGATCAGGCGGTTGTCGGGCGTCGGCGTGGTGATTTCGTCCGGCGCAAAACGCCGCTTCAGCCAGGCGTTGGGATTTTGCGAAGCCGCTTCGGAATAGCGCGACCACAGTTGTCCGGATTCCGCCATCGCCTCGCGCGGGCTCTGGCCCCAATGCGCCGAGGTTGCGGCTTCATAGAAGGGATAGACCGTCACCGGGCGGAACACGCCGAGTTTGACCGCCATCGGCTTCTGGAACGCGGCGCCGCGCTTCGGCTCTTCCACGTCATGGGCGAACGGCGTCCATGGCGGAGTGAGGCCGGCGCGCTCGGCCTTGGTCGCGGTCGACTGCGCCTCGGCGCCGCAGACCGCGGCCACCGTGCATTCGCCGCGCGCGATGCGTTTTGCAGCCTCATGCAGATAACGGATCGGGCTTTCGCCGCCGACCGGGCCGTAATAGAGGTGCGCGGGCTTGATGCCGAGGCGCTCGGCGAGCAGTTTTTCCGGATCGCGATAGCGCCAGCTCAGGAAATTGACGACATCGAGCGAGCCGATCTCGCCGAGCAATTTGGCCCCGGAGTCTTCCTCCGCGCGCCGGAGCGCCTGCTCCAGCAGCCTGAGCGGTTCGAGGCCGGCGGTGATTTCTTTGGGCCGGTCGATGATTTCGCCGACGCCGACGATGACGGGAATGCGGTCTTCCGGTTGCGCTGGATTCACCATTTCTTGTTTTCGCTTCTTATTCATTTGCAGCGTCATTGCGAGGAGCGCTTGCGACGAAGCAATCCAGTCTTTCTTGTTACACTGGATTGCTTCGCTTCGCTCGCAATGACGGTTATTCCGCGACCAGCGCGTTCATGTGCTCGACCGCCTCGACAAAATCTTCCTTGAATTCCTGCACCACGGCGCCGGCGGACTTCACGCTGTCGATCAAACCGACGCCTTGTCCCACGAAGTAGCTGACGAGGTCGCGGGCTTTGGCGTTGCCCGCGGCGGCAGCCCGGTCGATTGAATTGAAGGCATCGCGGCTGATGATGCTCTGCAACGGCATCGGCAGCGCGCCGGGACTGTCGGGGCCGCGATCCCAGGCATCGGTCCAGACCGAACGCAGTTGCCGCGCCGGCTTTCCGGTTCGGCCCTTGGAGCGGACGGCGTCGCGCGAGGAGGCCGCGATCATTTTTTCACGGAAGATCTCGGTGGTTTCGGATTCCACCGTCGCGAGCCACACCGAGCCGGTCCAGGCGCCGGCCGCCCCCATCGCCATGCAGGCCGCCATCTGCCGTCCGGTCATGATGCCGCCCGCGGCCAGCACCGGCACGTCGCGGATCGGCTTGATCGCCTTGATCACCTCGGGCACCAGCACCATGGTGGAAACCTCGCCGCAGTGGCCGCCCGCTTCGGTACCCTGCACCACCAGGATATCGACGCCGGCCGCCACCTGGCGCAGCGCATGTTCCTTGGCGCCGACCAATGCCGCGACCGGCACGCCGCGCTTCTTGCCCATATCGATCATCTCTTTCGGCGGCACGCCGAGCGCATTCGCGATCAGCCGGATCGGATGCAGGAACGAGACTTCGAGCACTTCCAGCGCGCACTTGGCGTCGAACGGCTGAGGCTGGTTGTCGGCGACATTGGTCGTCGTCAGCTCGACGCCGTATTTCTTGAGCAAGTTGCGGGTGAAATCGCGATGCTCACGCGAGATGCGCGCTTCCAGGCTCTTCCAGGTGACGTCCTTTTCGCCGGCAGTTGAAATGTTTTCGGGGATCAGCACGTCGAGCCCATAGGGCTTGCCGTCTGAGTGATCGTCGATCCATTTCAGTTCCTGCTCGATCGATTCGGGCGTATGGGCGGTGGCCCCCAGCACGCCGAAGCCGCCGGCGCGGCTGACCGCTGCGACCACGTCACGGCAATGGCTGAAAGCCAGAAGCGGGAATTCGATTCCCAGCATGTCGCAAATCGGCGATTTCATGGCTTGCTCCTCCTTGCGGCCGCTTTGTTATCTTGTTTGAAACGGCCGGGTGTGCTGCGACGCTAGCGCATCATGGACCCGGCAGCCAAGGTGGTTTTGCCCGCAAAAATCTTGCGCGCAGGCGTCGCGGCTCAACCATTCCGTCTGACAAAATATGCAATTCGGATCGGCGGTTTTGTCTCTTGCGCTTTCACGCCAAGGGGTGGAATGCTCTCTTGCAAACAACGCAAAACTTCAAGGGAGCGCCGATCCATGTCCGCCTTGCAGTCGATATCCGGCAAAAGCCAACCCGCCGCGGCCTACGACGTGGTCGTGGTCGGCGCCGGCTTTGCCGGCATGTACATGCTTTACCGGCTGCGCGGGCTTGGACTGTCGGTGCGGGTCTACGAGCAGGGCAGTGGCGTCGGCGGCACCTGGTACTGGAACCGCTATCCCGGCGCCCGTTGCGACGTCGAGAGCATGCAATATTCCTATTCGTTCTCCGACGAATTGCAGCAGGAGTGGAATTGGAGCGAGCGCTACGCGCCGCAGCCGGAAATTTTGCGATATGCCAATCACGTCGCCGACCGTTTCAATCTCCGCGACGATATTCAATTCAATGCCCGCGTCGATCAGGCCGCCTTTGATGAGAGCACAAACATCTGGTCGGTCACGACCTCCGACGGCAAGACCGTGACCGCGAGATTTGTGGTGCTCGCCACCGGTTGCCTTTCGAACGCGCGGATGCCCGACATCAGGGGGATCGATCAATTCGAGGGCAAGGTCTATCACACCGGCCACTGGCCGCATGAGCCGGTGGATTTTACCGGCTTGCGCGTCGGCGTCATCGGCACCGGCTCGTCCGGGATCCAGTCGGTGCCGATGATCGCCGAACAGGCCAAACAGCTCACGGTATTTCAGCGCACGCCGAATTATTCGATCCCCGCCCACAACGCAAAGCTGACCGAGCAAGAACGGCAAGAATTCCGGCAAAACTATCCGGAGATCCGGCGCTTTGCACGCGAAGAATCGAAGAACGGCATCTATACTGATCTGCCCGACCGCGGCGCGCTCGATGACGGCAACAATGAACGCCGCGCGAAGTACGAGGCGCGCTGGCAACGCGGCGGTCTCACCTTCATGTCGGTCTACAACAATCTCGCGCTCGACAAGGCCGCCAATGACACCGCCGCCGATTTCGTCCGCGAAAAGATCGCCGAGATCGTCAAGGATCCACAGACAGCAAAGCTATTACAGCCCACCACCTATCCGATCGGAACCAAGCGCATCTGCATCGACACCGATTACTTCGAGACGTTCAATCGGCCGAACGTAACGCTGGTCGACATCAAGTCGAGCCCGATCGAGGAAATCCTGCCGAACGCCGTGCGCGCCGGCGGCAAAGACTACGAGGTCGATGCGGTGGTGCTTGCAACCGGCTTCGATGCGATGACGGGCTCGGTTGCAAAAATCGACATCCGCGGCCGTAACGCCCAGACGCTGAACCAGAAATGGGCCGAGGGCCCCAAAACCTATTTGGGCCTGATGAGCGCGGGTTTTCCCAATCTCTTCATCATCACCGGTCCCGGCAGTCCGTCGGTGCTCTCCAACATGATCGTGTCGATCGAGCAGCATGTCGACTGGATCACCGATTGCATCGCTTACATGCGCGATCGCGGCTTTGAGGCAGCGGAAGCGAACAAGGACGCCGAGGACAAGTGGGTCGCCCATGTCAACGAGGTCGCCTACACCACGCTCTATCCGCAGGCCAACTCCTGGTACATGGGCGCCAACATCCCCGGCAAGCCGCGCATCTTCATGCCCTATATCGGCGGCGTCGGGCCATACCGGCAGATCTGCAACGACGTCGCCGCCAAGGGCTATGAGGGCTTTGCGATGACGGCTGCGGCGCGGCCGCAGAAGATGGCGGCCTCGTCCTGACGGCATTCACAATGGTGGAGGGCGCCGACGATGGATTCGATCAGACGCACCATACTGACAACGGGCGCCGCCGCAACAGCGAAGGCCGCGGCGCCGCGCGCGTTTGCACAGCCGACTGAGCGGGGAGGAGCTGCCATGAGCACTTTCGAAAAAGGCGCGGTTCGCATCCATTACGAGGAGGCAGGTTCCGGCTTCCCGTTGCTGCTGATCGCCGGCGGCGGACTAAACTCGACCATATCGGGTCTCACCGGCGCCTATCCGCCCTTCGACGCGATCGAGGAGTTCAAGGGCGAGTATCGCTGCATCGCATTCGACCTTCGCAACGCCAATGCCGGACAGTCCTCAGGTCCGCTCGAAATCGACCGTCCCTGGGATTCCCACACCGACGACCAGCTCGGCCTGATGGATCATCTCGGCATCGACAAGTTCATGGTGCTGGGCTTCTGCATCGGCGGGCCTTTGATCTGGAATCTCTTGAAGCGCGCGCCCGATCGCGTGGTCGCGGCCGTGCTGGCGCAGCCCAGCGGATCGCGCCCCGAGATGCGCGACCTGTTCTACGATAACAATATGAAGGGCTGGGGGCCGGAGCTGGTCAAACGCCGGCCCGACCTCACGATGGAGATGGTCGACAAATTCCTGACCAGGATGTACCGCACCAACCCCGACTTCGTGTTCACCGTGACGCGCGATTTCGTGCGCAATTGCCAGACGCCGGTGCTGATCCTGCCCGACGATATCCCGGCGCATCCTTATGCTGTTGCGATGGAGACCGCGATGCTCGCGCCGAAGGCCGAGGTGAGCATGTTCCCGTGGAAGGAGCCCAAGGAGCGGGTACCGCTCGCAGTGCGCCAGATACGTTCCTTCCTCCGCGCGCATCGGCCTGCTTCCGCTTAGCGTAGCAGGTGGGTCCCAATGCGCTGGCCGCGTCGTGACGGGTGAGGGCGCCTATCGGGCGTGAAGTTGTTGGCGATGGCCAACGTGCCGCGCTCGTTGGTTTCCAAGGCGATCTTTTGTGCCAGCATGACATCGCCGGCGACCAGGCAAGCTCTCGGCATAAAACACCAGCCAGCGCGAGCGCCGCCGAACTCGTCAACCTCGACAACGTTCATCGCGGCGCCATGGTGGATTCGGTACCGCCTCCCGCTGTCGCCACCGATGACGTCGAAAAAGCCGTTCGCGGTATACTGGGCGAGCTGTTCGGGCGATAGCCATTCCTTCAAAAGGTTCTGTCCGCGCGCTTCGCTCGCATCCGGGCGGGCCGTGCGGAGTCGCCCGCACAAGCCTCGCACCCAGCGAGCCGCCAATGAAAGTTGCCGGAACATGGAACGAAGTTAGCCGCCTACGAAGCGCGGAATAAACAATGTCTCTTCCGCATTCGGATCGAATGACCGGATTACCGTCGTCTCGCCGGAGGCGTTTCGCACCGCCGCGGTAAAGCCTCGGCCGGTCAATGTTTTGAAGCGTTCCTCGGCCTTGAGGACCGCCTTCGCGTCCTCGGTGTCGAAATTGTGCCGGGTGTCTCCGGTGTGATCCATCACGATTTGGGTTGCCATTGCCAACACTCCTGGTTACCCGCGTAAGACGGGTAGGATATGTTTCAATGCCGCAACTCGAACGAAGTTCCGTGGTGGACGTGGAAGGCTTACCTCCGTTGCGTCGTGAGCCATGCCGCGATCTGGGCCCGCTCTTCGCCGGTCATCTCGGTGACGTTGCCGGGCGGCATGGCGCTCGACCATGCGGCGTTGCGGCCGATCAGCCGGGCATTGCGGCGGATGTGGTCGGAATCGTCGAGAAGAATGGCCTTTGGCGCGGTCACGATCGTTGCCCACACCGGTTCGGCGGCATGGCACATGCTGCATCGAGACAGGATGATCTCCTCGATATTGGCGAAACTTGCCGGCGCAGCCAGGGCGCCTGCCTTGATATCCCTGGGACCCGCGGCCGACAGCAGCGCAATCGCGACCATGCCGGCGCCAGCGACGCCCCATACCCACCACGGTGATTTCTTTCCGGCGTGTCGTTCGTTGAAGAAATGCCGGATGATCGGACCGAGCGCGAGCACGATCGCGACGATCACCCAGTTGTAGCGGGTGGCAAACAATAGCGGATAGTGATTGCTGATCATCAGCACGATCACTGGCAAGGTCAGGTAATTATTGTGGACCGAGCGCTGCTTGCTGATGCGGCCGAGTTCCGGGTCGGGCGGTTGACCTGATAACAGCGCGGCAACGATCTTCTTCTGGTTCGGAATGATCACGGCAAAGACATTGGCGACCATGATCGTTCCGATGATCGCGCCGATCTGGT
>Ga0210384_10002881_pt1 | contig 20472 bp, 14 predicted proteins | sample IncBWH2MmetaG_FD_160574 | JGI IMG/M metagenome (GOLD analysis project Ga0210384, IMG submission 160574) | Forest soil microbial communities from Barre Woods Harvard Forest LTER site, Petersham, Massachusetts, United States - Inc-BW-H-2-M | ecosystem: Environmental > Terrestrial > Soil >...
GGGTCGGCCCGCTCCCCCGCCAGGAACAGCGTGCGGAAGCCGCTGAGGTCGTGCCGCTTGATGTGCTCGCCGTTCGGGTCTTCCTTCTTGATGGCGCGGAAGGCGGTCGGCGCGGTGAACATCGCCGCCACGCGGTGCTGGCTGATCACGCGCCAGAACGCGCCGGGGTCGGGAGTGCCGACCGGCTTGCCCTCGTAGAGGACCGTGGTGCAGCCGTGCAGCAGCGGCGCGTAGACGATGTAGGAATGGCCGACGACCCAGCCGACGTCGGAGGCCGCCCAGTAGACCTCGCCGGGCTCGACGCCGTAGACGTTCTTCATCGACCATTTGAGCGCCACCATGTGGCCGCCGTTGTCGCGCACCACGCCCTTCGGGATGCCGGTGGTGCCCGAGGTGTAGAGGATGTAGAGCGGGTCGGTGGCGGCCACCGGCACCCAGTCCGCCGGCTGCGCCGCCGCCATCGCCTCGTGCCAGTCGCGGTCGCGGCCCGCGACCATGGCGGCCTCGTGCATCGGCCGCTGCAGGATGAGGCAGTGCCGCGGCTTGCTCTGGGCGAGCCGGATCGCCTCGTCGAGCAGCGTCTTGTAGGGCACGGTCCGGCCGGGCTCGAGCCCGCACGAGGCGGCGATGATCAGCTTCGGCTTGGCGTCGTCGATGCGCGTCGCCAGCTCCGGCGAGGCGAAGCCGCCGAAGACCACCGAATGGATGGCGCCGATGCGCGCGCAGGCGAGCATCGCCACCACCGTCTCCGGCACCATCGGCATGTAGATGATGACGCGGTCGCCCTTGCCGACGCCGAGCGCGCGCAGGGCGCCGGCGCACCGCGCCACGGCGTCGCGCAGCTCGGCGAAGGTGAAGCTCGCCTGGGTGCCCGCGAGCGGCGAGTCGTAGATCAGAGCCGGCTGCGCGCCGCGCCCCTCCTCGACGTGGCGGTCGAGCGCGTTGTAGCAGGTGTTGGTCTCGGCGCCGGCGAACCAGCGGTAGAAGGGCGCGCGGCTGTCGTCGAGCACCCGCGACCACGGCCGGGTCCAGCGGAGCTCCCGGGCCGCCTCGGCCCAGAAGCCTTCCGGGTCCTGCATCGAGCGGGCGTAGGCTTCGTCGTAGCGAGCAGGCATGGCGTCCCCCAGGGGCATCGGCTTGCCGGGATCGGCTGCGACGCAATGTAACGCTCGCCATGCACCCGAGGCAAACCCCGGGCGGGCGGGGACGGCGGCGAGAGCAGGTGGGCGCACGCCCCACCCCCGGCCGCCCGTGCCGCTACTTGGCCTTCCCGAGAGTGCGGACGTAGTCGAGGAGCTGGCTGACCTGGGCGGCGCTCAGGCCTTTCTGGGCGGGCATCTTGCCCTTGCCGTTGGTGATCGAGGCGGCCAGCTCCGCGTCTTTCTTCCCCTGGATCTGGGGCGTTCTCAGGTCCCCGGCCTTGAGCGCCTTGCCCATCGGCGCGTTGCCGCTGCCGTCGGCGGCGTGGCAGCCGATGCACTTCTCCTTGTAGAGCGCGGCGCCGGCCGCCGCCGAGGCGGCGTCGGCGCGGGCCGCCGCCGGGACGGCGAGCGCGGCCAGGACCAGGGCCGCGGTCGCCAGGATGCCGAGCCCGACATGAGTCTTGCCAGCTTGCGTCGTCATGAGGTGCGATCTCCTTCGTCTCGTCTGGACGGGTTTCGTGGTGGTGACCGCCCGAGCCCTACGGCGCGGGCGGGGCCGTGTCGCGCTGCGGCGCCAGCAGGAAGGCGATGAGCGCCTGCATGTCCTCGCTCTTGAGCTGCACCGGCTGCATGCCCCCCTGCAGCATATCCGGCCGCGGCGCGTGCAGCATCGCCGTCAGCCGCGGCTCCGGGAAGCGCTTGCCGAGGTTGGCGAGGGCGACGAGGCCGCCGCCGCCGTGGCCCTGCGCGCCATGGCACCCCGAGCACCCCTCGCTCTCGAACAGCAGGGCGCCCTTGGCGGCGTCCGGGCTGAGCGCCGCGGGCGCCGCGGCGGCCGCGCTGCCGCCCCCCGCGGAGGGGCCGAGGTTCTCCTCGGGGCTGAAAGGCTCCTTCGCGTAGGCGCGCTCCGCCTCCTCCTGCGCCGCGAGCTTGGCGCGCACCGCCGGATCGCGCCGGTCCTGGGCCCCCGACTGCACGCCCAGGAAGACGAGCGCCGCGAGCACCAGCAGCAGGCTGCCGACCGCCACCGGCCGGCGCAGCGGCCGGCGCTCCGGCGAGCGATCGAGGAACGGCAGCGCGAACAGCGCCAGGACGACGACCCCGGGAATGACCACGATGCCGAGCACGGTCGCCGCGCCATGGAAATACTTGATGAACTGGAACACCGGCAGGTAGTACCACTCGGGCCGCGGCAGATAGGTGGCGTCCGCCGGGTTGGCCGCCGGTCCCAGCGACGTCGGCCGTTGCCACGCCAGCGCACCGAGCATGACGATGAGGCCGATGCCGAAGACGAAGTCCTTGAAGACCTGGCCGGGGAAGAAGGTCTCGGCCGGCAGCTGCCGCAGCTCGGCGGCCGGCCGCGGCGGCCCGGCAGCTCCCGCCTTGCGGAAGAGGAAGAGATGGCTGGCGACGGCGGCGAAGATGGCGGCGGGAATCAGGAAGACGTGCAGCATGAAGAAACGCGACAGCGTCAGGGTCCCCATCTCGTTGCCGCCGCGCAGCAGCAGCTTGAGAAAGCCGCCGATCCAGGGCACCTCCGAGGCGATGTTGGTGCCCACGGCGGTGGCGAAGTAGGCTTTCTGGTCCCAGGGCAGGAGGTACCCCGTGAAGGCCATCCCCATGACCAGCAACAGCAGGAAGCAGCCCATCAGCCAGAGCAGCTCGCGCCGCCCCTTGTACGCGCCGTAGACATAGGTCTGCGCCAGGTGCAGCATCAGCAGCAGCACCATCACGCTCGAGCCGTACGCGTGCAGGCTGCGCAGGAAGCTGCCCATCGTCACCTGCTTCTGGATGAAGCTCACCGTGGTGTGGGCATGGTCGGCCGAGGGCACGTAGTAGAGCGCCAGGAACACCCCGGTGACGATCTGGTTGACGAAGACGAACAGCAGGCCGCTGCCGAACACGTACGCCCACCTTGCGCCGCCCGGGATCGGCTCGTCGAGCGCCACGCTCATCAGCTGGCGCCAGCCGACGCGCTGGTCCAGCCAGCTCGCGAGGCGCTCGCGCAGCGTGGACTCGCCGGCGCCGGGCGGCCGGCTGTCTACCGCGGCGCTCAACCGATCACCTCGCGGTCGGCCACCAGCCCCCGGTAGTACTGGTACTTCACCCACAGCTTGCCGTCCTCGACCTTGACCGGTAGCGGATCGAGGCCGCGCGGCGGCGGGCCGCTGAGGTGCTCGCCGTGGCGGTCGAAGTTGCCGTTGTGACAGGGGCAGACGAAGCGGCCGCGGTCGCCGTGCCAGAGCGCCACGCAGCCGAGGTGGGGGCAGGTGCCGGAGAGCACCACCAGGCCGCCCTTGGTGCCCTGGGTCACCCACACCGTCTGCTTGACGGTGGTGGCCCGCCAGCCGTCGACGCGCCGGAAGCTGACCTCGGCCCGCACCGGCTCGGCGGCCGCGGCGGCAGCGAGCTCCCCGTGACTTCCGAGCGCGAACCAGTCGGCGCCGCCGCCGCGGTGCAGCACCGGGTCGAGGGCGAAACGGACCAGCGGCACCGCCATCAGCGCCCCGACGACGGCGCTGATCGAGCCCACCAGCATGCCGAAGAAGGAGCGCCGCGTGCTGGCGATCAGCGGCCCGATCGCCTCCGAGGCCTGGTGCGCCGGCGGGGCGTCGCCGCCGCCATGGGAGCCGCCGGCGGCGGCGCCGGCGGCAGGGGTGTTCTCTGGCTCGTCGCCCGTCATCTCGTCTCCCCTCCACCGGACGCCACCGGGCACCTCGCGGCATCCGGCGGCATCAGAACGCCCACAGCAGGTTCACCACGCCCAGGTTGGTATGGCTGCCGGGCATCTCCTGGCGGCCGGCCTCGAGCGCGATGCGCGCCGAGGTGGTGTTCAACTCGAACACCTTGAAGGTCGCCCCCACCGTCCCCTGCCGGGTGCGCAGCTGGCCCGTCTCGTCCGTCGTCTTGGTGTCATCGTAGCGCACCCACACGGCCACCCAACCGCTCGGGTAGCCGTTCACCTGCGCGTACCAGCCCTGGATCTTGCGGTCCGGGGTGACCGTCGCCACGTGGTCCTTGCCGTACAGGTAGGCGCCGGCGATGCGGAACAGGGGCTGGCTGTAATTGGCGAACACTCCCTCGCGATGATAGCTGTCGTTGAGCAGCGCCGCCGCCGCCGGGTCGCCGAGGTCGTAGCCGCCGTGGTGATAGTAGAGGCCGACGCCGCTCACGCCATCCGGCGTCGCCTCGAGCGTGGCATAGAAGTCCTTGTGATGGCCGACCGCGGCCTGCCCCGCCACGTCGTCGCCGTTGAGCACCCCCGCCTGGGCGAAGAACATCTGGTAGCGGCCGCCGACGTCGACGCCGTTGTTGAGGCGGTCGGGGGTGAAGGGGTTGGCGTTGAGCGAGGTGCTCGAGAGGATCAGCGGGTCGCTGGCGCCGGCCTCCAGGCCGTTGCCGTAGTTCTTCAGCAGGGTCGGGCTGAGCCGCCCGCCGCGCGCCGTGAAGTAGTTGTCGTCCCCCCACTCCTTGGTGTACTGCAGGTAGGCCGCCTCGATGTCGTTGTTGATGTTGGCGTTGACGTAGCCCGAGAAGTTCTCGGTGAGGGCGCCGCCGGCGTGGAGGTGGAAGTTGGGCGAGTTGAACTGGTTGGTCGAGCCCGACGCGGCGTCGTACTCCCACTCGACGTGGCCCGCGACCAGGTGGGTCCAGTCCTTGTCGAAGCCGTCGCCCTTGAGGCGATGGCCGCGGCGCAGGAAGTCGAGGCCGACCGCGGTGAGCTGGAAGGCCGGCCAGTTGTGGCAGGTGTTGCACGCGACGTTGTACCGGCGTGCCCACATCGGCACCGCCGCGCTCGGCAGGCAGAGCGCGAACGCGCCGCCGACGGCCATGAGCACAGCCAGACAACGGGTCCTGGTACTCGACGTTCTCATCGTTCGTATCCTCCGCGCTGCCGTTTTCACGTCAGGGGCGGGCGACAAAGCGCCGCGGGCCCCCGGGGGTCTCCGTGGTCCTGCTGCCGCCGCCGGCTTCGCCAGCCCGGCGGCGGCCCTCCAAGCGTCCCAGCGACCGGTGTAATTGTATTCCGGGAGCCACCCACGAAGCCACGCCCATGGGGGTGGGACCGGTGCCACCGCCGGGTGGGCCGCCGCACCGCCCCCGGCAGGCAGCGGCCGCCCGGGCCACCCTACCCTCGCGGGTGGGCGGCCGCGAGGCTGGCGCAAACGGCGGTGCCCGGGGCGCTGGCGGCGGTGTTGGCGCCGGCGGCGGCCATGGCGGCGGCGGCGGAAACGGCAGGCGGGACCACCGGCCTGTCCTACGGCTTGAGCGCGATCGGAACGTCGACGATGAGCGGGAAGTGGTCCGAGACGAGCGTGGGGTCTTCCACTTCGACGCGGTTCTTTTGAATCCCGTCCTCGGCCACCTTGGGGTCGATGGCTTCGAACCGTGGGCCCGCAAAGACATAGTCGACGGTGAGCGTCGGATCTTTGCCGAGGCCTGAAGCCTTGGTTCCTACCTTGTGCGACGGCATCATGTCGATGAAGCCGTTACGCACCATGGTCACGAACTCGACCGATTCGGGAGTGAAGTTGAAATCGCCGGCGATGATCCAGATGGGGGGATGGCGGGGGTGCGGCTCCCCTTTCGGGTACACCTTGCCGCGCACCGGGTACCCCTCGCGCCGCCAGCGGTTGTAGCGCGAGACGATGCCGTTGAGGAGGATGTCGAGCTGGCGGAGCCGGATCTGAGCGGCCTCGTCGTCGATGGCCGGCACTCCTTCCCGCTCCATGACCAGCGTCGTCAGGTGGAGGTTGACGACGAAGATGTCGAGCGGCTTGGCTAGCGGCTGCACGACATCGGGCCCGTCGAGCAGCTCGCTGAGCATGAGGTGGGTGACCAGGGCCGCTCGAGGCTCCGTGTCGCGGTTGCCGAAGTAGAGGCCCGACTCGAGCTTCACCACCTCGACGAGACCCCTCACCACGGCCTCGCGCCGATCAGCAGAAGTGCCCGGAGAGGCCTCGGGTTGGTCGCGCAACGCCGGCAGCAAGAAGATGTGAAACCACGGTATCTTCTCGTGCACCAGGATCGCATTCCCCTGGGCGAAGAAGGCGTCCGGCGGCCAGTCGCCCAATTCCCGCACGTTGGTCCATTTGCCTTGATGGGAGTGGCGGTTGGTATCGATCAACCACTCCGAATAGGGGCGATACCCTGGTGGGATGTCGATCACCTGCTCGGCATGGCTGGCGTCACTCACGCCATGAGGGCTGTAGGCGACGACCTCCTGCAACGTCACGATATGGGGTTGATGGCGTCCCAGAAGGTATGACAACTCCTTGTTGAGATCGTCTCGAAATCGCTCGCGAGTGGGTTCACCGGCCTCCCTCTTCGTCGAGCTCTCTGATTTGCGCTCGAGGTACTTCGCGCCGGCGACGTTCCAGTTGATGATTCTGAAGCGATGGCTCATGACACGCCCCCAGGCAGGTTCTCGAACTCATGACCGCGCGCCCGCAGCTTGAATGGGATGCGGCGATACACCGGCGAGATCGCGGCGTCGACCGCGGCCTGATGCTCGGCGGAAGGAGAGAAGACGAGCACCGCCCCACCGCCGCCCGCGCCCAGCGGGAAGCTCTCCGCGCCGTTCAGCTCGCACTGGCCCTGAATGTCCCAGCACTCGCTGGTCATGTACGCCGGACCGAGCTCGACGCGGATGGTGCGGTACTGTCGCACCGCCTGGCACGCCGCCGTCCAGTTTCGGGTGCGGAGCGCTTCGCGGAAGTCATGCGCGGTCGCCACCTGGGCCAAGTGCTTGGCGTATCCCTCGGGATCGGAGAGTCGGCGGCGCCAGATCGAGTTGACATCCGTGCTCGCACGCTCCTTGCCGCTGTGATAGAGGCTGATGCGTGCGGCAAGCTCGGAGTAGCCGTCCTCGCCGATGAGCTGGCGCCGGATGGAGGCCCCGTAGCCGCCCGGCAGGCCGGGCACTCCCCATGGGAACCAGACATAGTCAGTGACGCCGCCGTGGATGACGTTCGATTGCTCCTGCGTCCCGGTGATGCTGATACCCATGTCCTGTTCAATCAGCGAGGCGATCGCCACGAGCTGGTCGGCATTGAATGGATCGCCCGCCAGCCTGCTGGCCAGCATGCACACCGCCATGGTTGCCGTTGCAGAGCCTCCCAGTCCGGACGACTTGATGCCCGGCACCAGGTTGTGCAGCACCATCTGCACGCCACTCAAGCCAAACAAGTCGAGGATCTTGAGGAGCCAGAGCTCCTTGCGAAACGGCACCTGTCCGGCGGGCCTCTCTTCGTGGTAGCCGTAGTCGTAGGAGACGACCCCGATGTTGCCTGGCGCGAGCGGCTTCGCCGTGACTCGGCACCCGGTGTCGATGGTGATGCCCACCGTTCGCGGCAGGTGGCGGCTCCAATCGGCGAACTCGCTCTCGTCGTCCGGCGGGCTGCCTTCCGGCATCCGCCAAAAAGCCGCCTGGAACTCGCGGAGGTCGAGGCTCGAGCCCGGGCCGTCGATCCGGTTGTAGGCGGTGATGGCCGGCAGGCGTCCGGCCTGCTCGCGCTCCTTCAAGATCGGATAGAGGTCAGGCATGGTCGCTCGTCACTCCTTTCTCCGGAGAGCTGCTTTGGGGGCCGCCGCGGTCACGAGTGCCGCGGGCGCGCCGCCGCTCCGGACACGGCCTGGGGTGCCGCACGGATGAGGTCAAGCGTCCGTTGCGCCTCTCCGGCGAGCCGCTTGTCGGCAGTCTCGGCGAGCTCGATCAGGCGCGGGACCGCCCGCACCCGCCGCGGGCTGTCGAATTGGGACAGCCACTGGCAGCCGGCGATGATCGCGTCGCGGTCTGCGGAATGGACCTGCTCGAGCGCCCTCTCTGTCATTGCGTCTACCCACGCGTCCGCGTCCTCGACCTCGCGCTCGACAGCCAAGAAGTTCTCGACCGCGAGCCGGGCCGCCTCGTCCGCCAGCCACTCCTTGCCGGGTTTGGAGAGGAGGAGCGCTGCGAGGTGCTCGTTTTCCTTGATCCGCAGCCATAGCTCGAAGCTCGGTCCTCCGGCCTTCAAGGGGGCGAGCGCATGAGAGATCGCCTGGTGCAGCGCCACGAGATCGCCGCATGCCCGGATCTCGTCGCAGGCTGTCTGGCTGTGCAGCAGGCCGTAGTAGACGAATTCCGATTGGATGCGGATGCCGCGGCCGGCGACGAACCAGCGGAACTGGAACCTCTTCTTCCTGCGCCCCAGACGAAAAACGAACTCGTCGACCAGCAGATCGTTCAGGAAACGCACGAGCTGGCGCGGGTTGTGTCCGCAGGCGAGGCCGATCTCCCGGCTCATCGGCGCGAGATCGGCGGCAAACGCCGCGAGCGGCGCCTCGTGCAGCAGCCGCTCGACCAGGCGGCCGAAGCGGTGCTCGTGCGGCGGGATCCAGAGCGGGAGCTGGATGAACTTGGCCAGATAGGACTGCCCTATCTGGCGCTCGCGCAGCCCGAACTCCTTCCTGAAACGCTTGTCCAGGTAGGCTTCGAGGACCCAGCGGTCCACCGCCAGGACGAAGAGGAACCCCGGCTCGCTCAGCACCAGCTTGATGCCCTCGAGCAGCCGGATGGCACGATCCGGGAAGCAGCGGTCGAGGTCGTCGATGAAGACCACCACCTGGTGGCGGCCCGCCTCCATCTCCTTGCGCTGCACCTCTCGCAACACCCGGAAGGCATTGAAGTAGAGGCTCCGATCCATCTGCTGATCGATCCATTGCGAGCGCAGCGTCTCGAAATGCTCGACTGCTTTGGCGGGATCGAAGGCCAGCTTCATCTCCCCGACCGCCGGCACGGTGGCCTTGACCTCCGCCGAGAGCCCATAGAGGGCCGCGCGCAGGGCGGACCGGAGGCGGCCCGCCGGGTGGTGGCTGCCGCCGCTACGCGTCTCCAACTCCTGTAGGATGGACGCGATCAGCGGCACGAGCGGGACCTCCTCCCGCTCGTATTGCCAGGCATTGAACATGACCGTGGTGATCTCACCGTCGCGAGCGCGGCGCGAACGGTCGATGAGCCCGCGGGCGAGGTGAAGCACCGAGGTCTTGCCCACTCCCCACCGGCCGAACACCCCGATCGATAGCGGCCCTTCGGTTCCCAGCGCGGCGCCCGCCACCACCTGGGCCCAGCGGGCCAGGTCGAGACCGTCCTTTGCGTGATCGCGGATCGGGTCGTCGCTGAGCAGACGCAGCAGCAGCGGTTCTTCGTCGGCCGCCGGGTTCGTTCGCATGGCTAGCGTCCCGCCATCATGTCTTCAACCTTGAGGACCAGGTCGTCCGCGTCCCGCAGTGTCATTAACGTGGCGAAACATGCCGCCGGCAGCCCCTCGGCCACGAACGCGCTGCGCAACCCGGCATCGCGGTCCGGGTCGACCGTGAGCACCAGCACCCGCATGCCGTCGAGGTTCCGTCTGCCCCGAAGCCAGCGGTAGAAAACCAGGCCAGTCCGGAGTCCGTACGCCGTCTCGCTGGGCGGAAAGGTCACTTCCTCCTCGTCGGTCATGGTAGGGATCATCACGTCCAGGATCAGCAGATCCCAGGGCCGGGCGGCGAGCAGCTCGATAGCTCTGGTGAGGGTCTTGGCCATCTCCAGCTCGTGGCCCGCGTCGCTCAGCCCGCCCATGTGAGCCTTGACCAGTGCCGGATCGTTGTTCAGCCAGAGGATTCGCCAGGGCATCGAACGCTCCCTATCCTCGGCGCCGTGGCTCGGGCTCCGCGGCTTCGTGGCGCCGGCCGTTTGGCGTCGATGGGGCAGGCTGCTGAGGGATCTCGACCACGAAGGCCGCCGGGCTCGGCTGACCTGGCGGCGGCTCGGGATGTGGCAGCTCGAGGAGGATGTCGCCACCGGCCGCACGCATCGCTTCGCGCGCCACCCACAACCCGAGACCTACGCCTGCATGGAGCCGCCCGGTTCGTTCGAGCAAGCGTCCGCGGCCGAACTTCTCGAAGATCCGCTCTGCGTCCTGCGGATCGATGCGTTCGCCCACGCTGTGCACCGCGACCTGGACGTGCGTCCCGCTGTGGCCGATGTGGCAGAGGATGCGCACTTCCGAGCCCGGCGCCGAGTACTTCATCGCATTGTGGACGAGGTTGTACATGACGGTGTTGAAGACCATCCGATCGCAACGGACGTCCGGGAAGCCCGGATCGGCTATGACGATGCATTGCAAGTCGTCGCGGTCGTTGGTTCGCCGCAAGCGCTCGCAGAGCAGTGTCAGCTCCGCGGGAACGTCGATCGCGACGACATTCAGGACGGTTCTCTGACCCGCTTCACGGGTGAACGAGTGGAGGATGCCGCCCGACAGCGCAAGGACGTCCTGGCTCAGCGCGTGGGCGTGGTCGAGGAACTCGCGGAATTGCGACGCCGCGCCAGTACCTACGGCGGCCGCGAGGTCTCGCTGGAACGTCTTCGTGAGCGTCGCAAGCAAGGCGTTGATCGCAACCAGCGGCATCTGGATCTCATGCGTGATCTTATGCAGGTCCTCTTGCAGCTTCGCCAGTAGGCGCTGGTTCTTGATCGCGATTGCTGCCGCCGAGGCTAGCGAGGCGAGCGCGCCGGACATCGTCCGGTCGTCGGCCGAGAAGTGATGAGGACGCCGGTAGTTGATGAAGATCACACCCACCGTTTCGCCAGCCACCTTCAGCCGGACGCCGGCACAGGACTTGATGCCCTCGCGGCTGACGAACGATTCGTGCCGGCCGGGCCGGTGGCGGCCGGGCCGATCGAGGATCGGGTGGCCTTTGACTCCGGCCTCCACGAATAGATCCGCGTCGTGCTCCACGAGCAGGGCGGGGGCGTCGACCTGGCCGATCTGGGTGCGCATGGCTCCTTCTTCGCGCAACCGCCCGGCGATCGCCGGGGGCGTGACGAAGCGGCGCTCGCTCTGGTTGAACTCATAGATCGTAACGACGTCAGCGGCCAGCATGTTCAGAGCGTTGCGCGCGATCTTGGGTCCCAGCTCCGGTTCGCCGAGCCCCTGCACCAGGTCCTGGACGACCCACTGCAAGAAGGCGAGCTGCCGCGCGCGATCATGGCTTTCGGTGTAGGCGGTGGCTTGGCGGATCGCGTCTGCGGCGCGGCTGGCGAGGAGCTTGACCCACCGGATCTCCTCGTCGCGGAACTGGTACCTGCGCTTGAAGTGAAGGTACAGAATGCCGGTTTCCGAGCCGACGAGAAGCGGGAACGCTGCCATGGCCTCGATGCCAAGCGCAGCCAGGTCCGGGCGCTCCCGCGCCAGCGCTGCGTCGTCGTCACCTCGAGCGGGATCGGGGAGCAGCTTCGGCTCGCGGTCGCGAATGGCGCGGTCTCCCAGGCCGCCCGAGCGGGGTGGGTGCGCATCGAGAAAGCTTGCCGTCAGGTCTCCGGATCGCACCTCGTTCAGGTATCGGTGTTGGTCGGTGTCGAAGGAGTAGTGGAGGCTCGCGGAGTCGGCGCGGGCGACCTGCCGCGCCTGTTCGACGATGGTCTCCGCGACATGACGCAGGAGGGTCTTGCGGATGTCGCCGGCATGCGCGGCGGCAAGGCGGATGAGCGCCCGAGCCTGTGCCGGGCCGAGCTCGCGCCCGGCATCGTCGTAGCCCGCTTCGACCGTGCCGATAACCTCGATCTCGAGGGCTGCGGCGCCGTCTCCCGGCATGAGCTCGAGCACGGTGTGTTGGCGGTGCACTTCCCTCTCGTCGAGAAGGATCCGCTCGTCAAACAGTTCCGGCCAGTCTTCGACCTGGTGGCCCTCCGGAGTGCGCACGACCACCAGTGGCGTGAACAGCCGCACCAGCTTGTCGTGCTGGAACTCGGTGAAGATCCCGCGGTCAAACCGCGGATCCCAGCCGCGGAGGATCTCCGTGCGCAACGGGCGCGCCAGGGCGATGTCCGCCTGGATGTCGCGCAAGTCGGCCTCAGGGTGGAGATAGTGGCGTGACCGGCCCTCCCAGCGCCGTGCAATTCCCGTGGCGAAGAACGTCTCGATGAGACGCCGGTCACGGCGCACCAGCTGGACGGTGCTGAAGTCGAAACCGAGGCGGTGGTCGATCTCCTGGCAGAACCTCTCGAGGATCGAATCGCGCTGGAAGAGGTGCTCGCTCGAACGCTCGATGACCACCCACGGCTCGAGCAGGCGACGGGTCCATCCCAGGGCGACCGAGGCCTGGTCCGCGACCATGCGCAGCAGATGAAGCTCGTGCTCGCCGAACTGGTCGCGCTGGCGGCCGTCAGCGTAGAGCACGCCAAAGCGCTCGCCTTCCAGCTCCAGGCGGACGCCGATGAGCGACCGGATCCCCTGGGCTCGCAGTTCGGGGCTGACCCGGCCGTCGTCCTCGGTGTCGACGACCCGCACGGGCATCCCGGTGTCGAGAAGATGCTGGGTCAGGAGGTGCTCGGGCCGAGGCTCCATCTCTGCCGGCCCGGGCGGCGTGCGGTGGCCGACCCTGAAGCTCTGCGTCCTGCTGTCGATCAGCACGATGGTGCTCGAGTCGGCCTGAACGAGCTGCCGCGCACTGCCTGCAATGACCTGCATCGCGCTCTCGAAGTCGGGCTGGGCGCTCACGGTCTTGGCGAGGCGGGCCAGCTCCTCGGATTCGGCCGCGCGGCGGGCGCCTTCGAGCACGGCACCGGCCAGATCGGCCAGGCGCTCCAGGCTTGCGGTCTGGGGCGCAGCCAGCTCCCCGGCATCGCCGCTGAACACCTGGAACACACCGCGGCTCCGGCCGTGTACTTCGATCGGTAGGGCCAGGGTCGATTTCCAGCCGGCCCTCTCGCCGTGCTCCCACCAACCGGAACGGTCATGGGCACGGAGATCGCCGACCGACGCCGGCCGGCCCGTTGCCAGAACCCGATCTGGGATCTCGCCACCGCCGTGCTCGACGAAGCCGGCCCTCACCTCCGCGGCCAGCCCGGCACCCGCGCGGAAGACAAGTGAGCCAGTCCCCGGCAGAGGCAGCCAGATCGCGATAGGGAGCCTGAGCAGGTCATGGGCCACCTCGACGATGCCCTCGAGGGTGTCGGCCTCCGGGCCCGATCCGCGATTGGCGGACGGCTCCGGACAAGGTTTGTCCACGTGGTTCACGCGTCCCCGTCTGCACTCTGCCTTTGCGTATCTTCAACATCTTACCACAAGAAGATAAGGTGAAGCGCAAGTGCCAACCAGCGATGTCGTGAGAATTCAATAACATCGCGATTGGGTTGACCCGCGATGCGCGCGGCTCCGCCTCCGGCCGCGGCCCTAGTCGATCGACCGGGCTACTCCGAGCGCAAGGCGATCAGCGGATCAACGCTGCCGGCGCGGTGGGCGGGGATGGCGCAGGCGAGGACCGCGACCAGGGCCAGCAGGGCGGGTGTGAGAACGAAGCTCAGGGGGTCGTGGGCGCCGATGCCGTAGATCAGGCTGCCGAGCAGGCGGGTGAGGGCGAGGGCGCCGGCCAGGCCGGCCGCGATCCCTACCAGGACGGCGGACATCGCCTGGCGCACGACCAGCCGCAGGATCGAGGCCGGGCTGGCGCCGAGCGCCATGCGGATGCCGATCTCCCGGGTGCGCTGCTCCACCAGGTAGGAGATGACGCCGTAGATGCCCAGCGCCGCGAGCGCCAGCGCCAGCAGCGACAGCGTGCCGAGCAGCAGGGCGGTGAAGCGGCGGCGGCCCAGCGAGCGGGAGAGGATCTCGTCCATCGCGCCGAGCTCGGTGAGCGGCTGCTCGGGATCCACCTTGGCAACCTGCCGCTCGAGCTGCGCCGGCAGCTCCGGCAGGGCTCCGGCCGAGCGCACCGCGAGGCTCAGCGGCAGCAGCCGGACGAACATCCTGGCCATGGGGTCCGGCATCTGGCCGAGAGGCACGTAGACGATGGGCGGCGCCTCCTGGTCGAGGCCCATCTCCCGCACGTCGTGGACGATGCCGACGATGGTGCGCGGGCCGGGGTCCCCGAGCTCGCGCGTCGAGGGCGGTCCGATGGTGATGCGGGCGCCCACCGGGTCGCCACCGCGCCAGAAGCGGCGCGCCGCGGCCTCGTTGACGACCGCGACCAGCGGCCCGCCGCGGCGGTCGGCGGCGTCGAAGGTGCGGCCGCGCACGCCGCCGATGCGGAGGGTGCGGAAGAAGCCCCGGGTCACCGCCCGGAAGCGGGCGACGCCGACTCCCTCGCCGCTCACCCCTCCCTGGTAGCGTCCCGCGATGATGAAGCTCACCGGCGGGCCGTCCTCGAGCGGCAGGGTCGAGACGATCGCCGCTTCGCGCACTCCCGGCAGCGCGCCGACCCGCGCCAGCAGCTGGTCCGCGAAGCGCTCGAGCGCCCCGCCGCTGCCGTAGCGGCCTTCCGGCAGCGACAGCTTGCCGGTCAGCACGTGGTCGGGCGCGAAGCCCGGTGCGGTGCGCAGCAGCTGGACGAAGCTCCGCGCCAGCAGCATGGCGTTGGCAGCCAGGACCAGCGCCAGGGCCACCTCCGCCACCACCAGCAGACGCCGCGTCCAACCGCCGCCCGGGCTGCCCTGGCCGACATGGCCAAGACGGCCGGCTCGGCCGCCGAGCGCGCTCCCGATCTGTGCCCGGCGGCTCGGGTCGAGCGGGCTCGCCGCCAGCAGCGGGTGCAGGCACCAGGAGCCGAGCAGCAGACCGGCGAGGCCCCCGCACGAGCCGAGCAGCAGGCTCTCCCAGAGGAGCTGCGCGACGATCCGCCAGCGCGAGGCTCCGAGCGCCGCGCGGAGGGCGATCTCGCGGCGCCGCGCCGCCGCGCGCGCCAGCTGCAGGCCGGCGAGGTTGACGCAGGCGATCAGCAGCACCGCGGCGACCGCGGCGCAGCGCCTTGCGGGCCCGCGCCAGCCGTACGGCCACATTCTCCTCCGTGATGCCCTGGACGACGGCGATCTCGCGATGGCTCAGCCCTTCGAGATGCAGCAGCACCGCGAGGCGCTGCGGCTCGGGGAGCCGACTGACCGCGGCGACGAGGCGCTCGTGACGCCGCGCCCGCTCGAGCCGCGCCGCGGGGTCGGGGCCGGCATCCGGCAACTCTTCCTCCTCCGGCAAGGGCGGGTGGCGCCGCCGGCGGCTGCGGTAGGTGATGCCGCGGTTGTGGGCGACGCGGAACACGAAGGTACGTTCGGAGGACTCGCCCCGGAACCGCGGCAGCGCCCGCCAGATCGCCAGCAGGATCTCCTGCGAGAGATCGTCGCGGTCGGCCCTCTCCGGCGCGTACGCGGCCGCCAGCCGCGCCAGCGCCGCTCCATATTCGCGTACCACCCGCTCGAACCGCTGAGAGTCGTCCTCGGCCACCGCCAGCAAGCTACCGCGGTTCCGCCGCCGAAGCGAGCCGAGCCTGATGGCAACCCCACCTCGTGTAGGATTGGCGAAATCTCGTCGCCGCTGGCTGGCGGCCCATGGGCGCCGGCGAAACTTGAATCGAGGGTGTCACGAGGCTTTTCGCAAGGGAGGAGTCCATGGCGGAAGGGCAGCGCATCGCACGTTGCGTCATTCATCCCGCGGTCGGCGTCGCCCGGATCGGGAACGCGCCGGCCGACCAGTACTACGTCGGGCCGGAAGTTCCGGGGCGGGCGGCCGATCCCGGCCCCGAGGGGTTCAAGAACCGCCGTGGACAGGTGCGCAAGGAGGCGGCCAGGTTCCGCGTCTACGGCTACGACGAGGCCGGCAACGTCGTCCAGGAGGTCACCGCGGACGATGCCGAGATCGCCTGGCAGGTGCACCTCGCGAACCGCAAGGCCGGCTGGTACAAGTTCGCCAACGCCATGGATCTCAAGCAGTACGCGCTCTCCACCACCCCCCGCAATGCCGCCATCGCCGGCGCGTCGCGGCAGGAGCTGGTGATCGATCCCGGCGCCATCGAGATTGCCGGGCGGGACCAGCACGGCCCGCGCTATCGCTTCGATCAGGGGTTCATCCGCTTCGGGGATGCCGGGCCCTTCCAGGTGCCGCTCGGCGAGCTGCGCACCGACGACCGGGGGCGGCTGCTGGTGCTCGGGGGAGACGGACACTCGGCGTCCGCGTTCAGCCAGCCGGCCACCACCTTCGCCAACAACGAGGGATGGTACGACGACGTCGCCGACGGACCCGTGCGCGCGACGGTGAAGCTCGCGGACGGCAGGGTGCTCGCCGCCGAGCCGGCGATGGCGGCCGTAGCCCCTCCCAACTTCGGACCCGGCCTCCATGGCGTGGTCACGCTCCATGACGTGGTCTACGACCTCTTCCTCCGCCAGGGCTGGCTGTCGCCGCCGCCCCGCGTGAGCTTCTGGGAGCAGGTCTTTCCGATCTTCGAGCGGCTGGTGAGCAGCCAGTGGGTCAACCAGGGGGCCTATCTCCTGTTCGGTCCCGGTTCCCCGGGCGACCTGCTGGAGCCCGAGCGGCTGGCACGGCTTGCCGACCCGGGGCCGGCTACGCGGGCCGAGCGCGACCGGGTTTTCAAGCTCTTTCGGCTGCCGCCGGCGCCCTGGGACAGCCCGGGCCCCCGCGCCCAGCTGCCGCCGCCGCAGCCGGCGCACCAGCCACCGTTCTACGGCGACGGCTTCGGCGAGTACCAGCACCTCGCCATCGACGAGCTGGCCCTGACCGAGACCCAGTTCCACCGGCTGCGGCAGTGGGCGGCCGGCGACTTCGTGCCAGGAGAGCGGCGTGAGCCGCCGCACGGCCTCGACGAGCTGCCGCTTGCCGAACGGCCGGCGGCGGTCGACCGCACGGCGCTCGAAGACTGTCTGGGCGGTCCCTTCCATCCGGGAATCGAGCTCACCTGGCCGATGCGGGTGCCGCGGATGTGGCGGCCGCCCCAGGAGGCCGGCGGCCTCCTCTACCGGCTGCGAATCCTGCCGCCCGGAGAGTCGCCGCGCGACGATTTCGGGGCCGTGCTCACGCCGGAGGCTTGCCTGGGCGAGGACGGACCGCTCGCGGCGAGCGGCCCTGGGACCCTCACCCGCTGGCTGGGGGTTCCCTGGCAGACCGACGAGGCAAGCTGCCTGGCGGGTTACGAGTCCTCGACCTATCTGCCGCTGCCCTCCTTCTGGGCGGCGCGCGTACCCAACGACGTGCTCAGCCAGCACGCCTTCGCGCAGGCCACCAACCCGCGGCTGAGCGGCGTCCAGCGGCTGAAGAACTTCGCCAGGCGCCAGTTCTGGCTGCGCGACATCCAGGGTTCCGGCAGCAACGAGCGGCGCAACAACATGGTCAAGGAGTGGTCCCTGATGGGGATCGTCACCGAGCATGCGGTGCCGCAGGGTGAAACCGCGCCAGGGTTGCCCGGGCGCTACTGGGTGGAGACCGGCCGCGACCCGTCGTTCAGCAACGCCGACCCGACCTGGCGCCAGCTGCTGATGGTCGAGGGGCTGGAGGAGCCGGAAACCAGGCTGCTGCGGGCCGCCGCGGCGCCGCTCGCCGACCTGGAGGTCGAGCCGGAGGCGCGTCCCGAGGAGGTCATCCATCCGCACCGGCGCGACATCGGTCAGGATCGCAGGTAGCAGGGGTCCGGAATGGCAGTGGCGGCTCCGAGAGCGGCCGTCGTCGGCGGTGGTCCTGCCGGCGCGGTGGCAGCCCTGGTGTTGGCCCGGCGCGGCGTTCGGGTGACGGTGCTCGAGAGCCGGGAGGGCCCGGCCTGCAAGGTCGGGGAGACGCTGCCGCCGGGCCTCACGCCCCTGCTGCGCCACCTCGGGCTCGAGAGCGTCCTCGACGGCGACGGACACCTCCGCTCGGCAGGGAACCGCTCATGGTGGGGCGCCGCGCGGTCCGTCGAACGGGCCTTCCTGGCGGGACCGCAAGGACCGGGCTGGCACGTGGACCGTGGGCGCTTCGAGGCGCGGCTGGCCGAGGCCGCCCGCCTGGCAGGGGCGGAGTGGCGTTGGGGCAGCCGGGTCGAGCGCTGCGTGCGGTCCCGGCAGAGCGGCGGAGTAAAAGGCGCCGGGAGTTGGCAGATCGAGCTGGGTCGCACGGCCGGCGCCAGGGGAGGAAGTGCGGCAGCGGAGCCCCTGATCGGCGTGCTGGAGGCCGATTGGCTGCTCGATGCGACCGGCAGGCGCGCGCACGTGTCGCGGCAGGCGGCAGGTGCCCGGCGGGTGCGGTACGACCGGCTGGTCGGCGTCGCCGCGATGTTCGGGCGGCCTCCGCAGGCGCCTCCGGCAGCGGCCGGACCCGTGGCTCTCGCGCACCGGCCACCGCCGGCGCCGGTGCCGCCCCTGGAGGAAGGCTACACCTGGGTGGAGGCGACCCCGGACGGCTGGTGGTACTCGGCGGCGCTGGCGGACGGACGGCTCGCGATCACCCTGTTCGGCGACGGTGATCTGCTGGAGCGCTCGCTCTGCGGACCGCGCGCGGACCCGGCAGCCTGGCGGCGCCGGCTGCGCCAGGCGCCGGCGACCCGGGAGCGGATCGAAGCGCTGGCCGGCGGCAGCCAACCCGCCCGCCTCGTCGTGATGCCGGCCGACAGCTCGCGCCTCGACGCGATCGCCGGCCAGGGCTGGCTCGCCCTGGGAGACGCCGCCGCTGCCTACGATCCCCTCTCCTCCCACGGTGTCGCCGCCGCCATGGGCTCGGGCTTCTACGGCGGCCACGCCGTCGCCGACTTGCTCGCCGGCTGCGAGGAGGCGCGCTCCGCCTACCTGGACCTCATGCAGCGCTCCTACGACGCGTATCTCGACCTGCTGCGCGAGCGCTACGCCGCGGAGCGCCGCTGGCCGGAGGCGCCGTTCTGGCGCCGCCGGCACCAGCCGGGCTACGCGCTCGATCCCCTGTGATCCTCTCGCTGCGCCCTGCGGAGGTTCACCGCGGCGCGAGTTTGCGGATCTCCTGATCGAGGGGCATCGCCTGCACCCGCCCCACCTCGCCGGTCGTCAGCCGCACCTTGATGCCATGGGGATGACTCGGCGAGCGGGTGAGGATCTCTTGCACGACGCCGCGGGTCCGCTTCCCGCTGGCCTGGTCTCGCTTGAGAACGACCTCGACGACGAGGCCGGAATGAATCTCATGCCTGAGCTTCCCGTCCACCGTCCTATCTTACCTCCCGAGGGCAGCGCTGTTAACATTCGTGCCCTCGCGGCGTATCGACAAGCGAATGCCGACCTTGGATCCATGCCGATGACATCCCTCATGCACATCCCGGCCATCCCGCCCAGCAGGAGGACACATGACCTCGACCAGCAAGAACGCCAGGACCGCGGGGTTCATCTATCTATTGCTCACGCTCGCCGCCCCCGTGCGCTTCATGTATATCCCCAGTGCCTTGTTCGTGCATGGGAACGCGGCGGCGACGGCCAACAACATCGCCGCACATGAGACACTCTTCCGTTTCGGCATGGTCAGCGACCTGTTCTGCGGGACTATCTGTATCTTCCTCACGCTGGCTCTTTACCGGTTGTTCAAGGGAGTGGACCAGAACCTCGCCGTGCTGATGGTTATCCTGGGGGGTTTGCTGCCGGCCGCCATCGACTTCTTCAACGTGCTGAATGACGCTGCTGCCCTGCTGCTCGTGCGCGGCGCCGATTTCTTGTCCGCATTCGAGAAACCTCAGCGGGACGCCCTGGCCATGCTGTTCCTGCGTCTGCATCACCAGGAAATCGTTGCCGCCGAGATCCTCTGGGGCCTGTGGCTTTTCCCCTTGGCGGTCCTCGTGTACAGGTCGCGCTTCCTTCCCCGCTTTCTGGGCGTCTGGCTGATCATCAACGGCTTCGCCTACCTGGCGATGAGCTTTACCGGCCTACTCTTGCCGCAACACGAGGACATGGTCGGTAACATCGCCTTCCCCGCCCTCCTCGGCGAGTTGGCGTTCGTGCTGTGGCTCCTGATCAAGGGCGCAAAGGAGCAGACGGTGAATGCCCCTTCCATGGGCCCCCCGCTGAAGGCGATTGGATGAGCAAACCACCGCCTGGGAGGGGACCCTACGGGCCGGCGCCGGCGCCGCGATAGAGCGCATAGGCGGCGCTCTCGGCCAGCAGGCGATCCCGGGGCGGAAGGCGAGCCGGAGGCGGCGCGGGTGGGCGACGCCAGGGGAGCTTGCCGACCAGCAGGCAGGTGGCGTCCGGCGACCGGGTGGGCGTCGCTCGCGCAGCTGCCGGCCCGACCGCCGGCCCCGCGGGCGCCGCTGCACCCGCGGCAGCCGGCGGCGCCTGCCATGGCTCGACGACGTCGAAGCCGTCGGCCACCTCGAGGAGGAAGCGCTCCGAGTGGGCGAGCCGGCAGGTGGTGCGGATCTCGCGGCAGCCGGTGGCGGCCGGCCTGAGGCCGCGCAGGAAGCGCTGGTCCGCGGACATCGGCTCCCTGATCAGCACGCGCGCCAGCACCCGCGCCTCGCACAGCGCCAGCGGCAGCGTCACGAGGGCGGCAATCGCCAGCGTGCGCCGGCGAGGCGGCGTGCGCTCGACCAGGAAGAGCGCGCAGCC
>Ga0210384_10002883_pt1 | contig 20461 bp, 25 predicted proteins | sample IncBWH2MmetaG_FD_160574 | JGI IMG/M metagenome (GOLD analysis project Ga0210384, IMG submission 160574) | Forest soil microbial communities from Barre Woods Harvard Forest LTER site, Petersham, Massachusetts, United States - Inc-BW-H-2-M | ecosystem: Environmental > Terrestrial > Soil >...
TAGCCTTGCTAGCGGTTCCTTGACCTCCACCTCGTTGCACCCCCTGCCCCTGGAAGGTCTGGAGCGTGCGCTGCGCCTCGGGCGTCAGGAAGCGCTGCTGGAAATCGTCGCGCTTCATCGCCTGCTTGTACTGGTTCTCGGTGGCCCCGATCTTGCTCCTTAATAGCTGGGCCGTGACCGCCGCGTTCTGCTTAATCGTCTGCGGTGGCAGGTTCGCGTCGAAGTCCGCCTCCGTCGTTCCGCGCTCCTTCTCGCCGCCGCCGCCCTCGATGTAGGCGCTGGCAAGCTCGGGCCCCACGCGGTGCACGATGGTCTTGAACGTGGCCGCGGCAGTTTGACCGGTCTCCAAGCCAAAGCGGTTGGCGATCGAGTTCAGCACCCGCACGTTCCCGTTGTTAAGAGCGTCGACCGCGTCGTTCAGGACCCCGATGTGGCCGAGGGCCGTGTTCGTGGCGTTCAGCTGCTTGCCGAGGGGGCCTCCCACCATGCTGGACATCAGCTTGTTCCTGGCCGGGTACTCGGTCTCGTCGTGCTGGGGGTCCAGCTCGTTGACCCAGTAGCGAATGGCCTGGTTCTGCGGGTTGGACCTCCCCTGCGGGGGCAGCTTGTCACGGTAGTCGATGATCGCCTGCACGGTGGGCCGGAGGGTAGCCGGCACGCTGCCGATGGCCTTCGGGGCCTCGGTCGCGGGGCCCGCGCCGCCGGGGTTCTGGGAGCCCGCGGCCCCGGGGATCAGCGGGTTGTAGGTGGCTTGGACGTTCGTCCGGTTGATCGCCTCCTGCTTCGCGACCTGGATCTTGTTGGCCTGTACCTGCGGGTTAACTTCTTTTTGAATACCTGCCACGAACTGCCCGGCCTGGTCGATGGCCTTGTTCGCCTCCTCGACGTCCCCGCGCTTCAGGGCGAAGTTCACGCGGCCCTTGGCCTGTACGTTCATCGCCGCGTTCTCCTTGCCCGGCAGCATCTGGTCGATCAGGTCGTCGAAGTCGCCGGGCTTCGAGCTCTCGGTGAGCTTCGCCTTGATCTCGTTCATCTTGGCGGCCGCGTTCTCGGCCCGGGCCTTGGCGCTGGCCTCGGCCGCGTCGCTGATGGTCTTGTTCTGCGCGAGCACCTGCGAGTGCGACTGGAAGCCCTTCTCGAGCAGGTCCAGCTGGTCAGGGCCCTGGTACTTGAGCCCCTGCGCCGCCTGGGGGTCCATGTAGCCCTTCTGCACGAGGTCCTGCTTCGCAGCCTCGAAGGCCGCTGGCTGCTGTTCTGGTGGCAGCGACTTTACGTTGTCGATGTGCTGCACGACGTAGTCGTTCTTTGTTTGCTCTAAGGCCAGCTGGTCCTTCGTGAGGTTCATCACCCCCTGGTGGTAGTCAAGGATCCCCTTCTTAGCCGCGATTACCGCGTTAGCGCTCCCACCGTGCTTGCCGATCAGGTCGGGCAGGGTGTTCCCGTTCGGGTCCTTGGCGTTGTCCCACTCCTTCATGGCGGCCATGCCCGCCTGCTGGTCCTGGATGGCCTGTTGCTTGAGCTGGTAGTCCTGTTGGCCGGCCTGCAGGGCCTGGACCGACTGGGCCGTCGCCAGGAGGTTCGGGGCCTGCTCGGGCGGTTTGACTGAGAGCGCTGGTAGAGGTATCGAGGCCATAAGTTATTTTATCCCGCCGACGCTAGGTCGGCCGTGCTGATCACGCCCTGGCTAGGCGACGGGATGTTGTACCCGTTGCCGGGGCTTTGGTAGGGGGCACCACCCCCGCCGTACTGGCTCATCAGGGCATACTGCCCGGCGAGGCCCCCGAGGTTCTGCACGGCGCCGCCGTAGGCGTTGGCAGCGCCAACGTAGCCGCTGGCGGTGGCCGCCCCCGCGTTGTTAAGCTGTTGGCCGATCTGCCCGGCCGACGTCAGGAGCGTGTTCCCCACTTGTCCCGCGGACTGCAGGCCCGTCTGGCCTAGCTGCTGGGCCGAGACCTGCGCGGTGCCCGCGAGGGCCGCGAGGCGGTTGTACTCGTTCGCCTGCTGCTGCTGGAACTGGTTGTAGCTCTGCTGGTATTGGCCTAAAGCCCGGTTGTACACGTTCTGGTACTCGTTCGACGCGTAGTCCTGCCCGTACCGCTGGATGCCCGCGGCCGTGCCCCCGGTGAGTAGGGTTCCTTGGGCGGCCGCCGAGTTCTGCAGCGCCTGCATCCCTTGCTGGAGGCGGAACTGGTAGCCCGGGTCGTTCACCTCGGTGGCGGCGGTGGGCGCCACGAAGGGGCCTCCCTGCCAGCCTTGGGACAAAGACCCCGGAGCGCCAAGCCCTGGGTTCACCAAGGAGGACAGCGGGACCGTTCGGCCGTTGGCTTGCGCCGGGGCCGTAGGGCCACCGAGGCGGACGCCGGACACCGGCTGCCTGGCCCCCGCGGGGAGGTCAAAGATCTGGTTGCCCTTGCCTTGCGCTAGGGCCGTGGCCGGGTTCGCGAAGGCCGGGTTCTGGTACGCGGCCATGGGGCCCGTGATAGCCAGCTGACCGGTCTGGGGATTGATAGTGGTGGGCTGGAACTCGTTCCCTTGCACCGGGACCCCGAGCAGGCTCTCGAGGTTGGCCAAAGCGCCCTCCTCCCCCTGGAGGATCGGGGCCTGGGTCTGCTGCGTTTGGTTGTAGACCTGCTCCTGAAAGTTTAGGGCTTGTTGAGCCGATTGAGCCTGCAACTCGGCGGCCGTCGTAGCAGCGGCTGCCTGGGTAGATGCCGCGGACGTCGCGGCCGAGCCCCCGATGAGGGCCCCGCCGATGGAGCCCGCGGCGGCAAGACCTCCGGCGATCGCTAGTGGTGGCATTATAGCTCCTTGGACCAGACTTCAAGGTCCGTCTTCGTGCAGCCTAGGCGCCTAAAGTAGCGGCCCATAGCCTCGTTGACCGCGTAGCCGAACAGCTTAGTACAGCCGAACTTCTTCGCTTCGGTGCCCGCAGCCTCGATTAGCTTAGCCCCTAGACCGATGTGTCCCGGCGCCTCCCAAACTCCCTCAGCGTGGAGAGGCTGGGCTAAAAAGATACACCCAACGATGCGGCCATTGTCACGGGCCACTAAAGCTATGCTGTTCGCCGGGCTAAGGCAGCCAATCTCCATCGGCGGCAGCTCCCCATACCGCTCCGGGGGTAGGACCTCAATCTTCATACGGCCACCGGCTGGTCAGTCGAGTAAACGCGCCAAAAGCCATTCGAAAAGTACACCGGGACACCCGTTCCGGCCCCTGGTCCCTCGCCCACCTTGCGGCCGTTGGTCGCGAAGGCGATCGAACCTTCCGTGATCGGGGGCCCCATCGGCAAGTTGACCCTCGTGTAGCTGGTCAGGGTCACGATCTTAAACTCCAGGTTCTGGAGGTACTTCAAAAAGGGCCATGTAATCAGCCGCTTCTCGTCGGTGATCGGGCCCCGGAGGTAGCCGGAGGGTGAGACGGGTTGTGATAGGCTAGGCATTGTCAGTAAAGGATCATAACCGGGGTATACGGCGGTGCCCCGAACCCCGTCGCAGCCGCGCTCTCCACCACCGTTATGCTGCCCGGAAGAACCCCGGCGGTCGACGTCGACGCCGTGGTGTAGTTAAAGTATAAGCCCGCCTGATTGTTTACCTGAATGGCGCCCGTAGTAGAGCCACTGCCCCCGGTGGTGCCAGTGAAGGCTAGGAGATATTCCCCGGCGGGGAAAGTCACGGTGCCCTGTAAGAACGCCGCGTCTAGGGCCCCGGTCGGGCTCCAGGTGATCGCCCCCAGGTTCGCCTTTAAGACCCCGGCCTTGGTATAGATGCCTACGTCGTACTTGTGCCCGGCAACTACGTCGTTAATGGCGACGTCTACGACGATCCGCGAAAAACTAGCGGCGGGCAGGGAGAACGGTACCAGGACGATAACGTCGGTGGTACCCGTGTTGTTGAGGCTCGTCTGGCTGGCATAGATTGAATACGGAAGAAACTTACCACCTGAAAAGGTCCCGGCGTTTGCCAGGACGAACGCGGTGGTCGCGAGCTGCGTGGTGTTCGTTCCCGGCGCCGCCGTCGGGGCCGTGGGTACGCCGGTAAAGTTTGGTGAGGCGATGGGCGCGACCTGCACCCAGCCGGAGGCCCCCACGCCGCTGACCTTCATCCACAGGGCCGGGGCACCACCCGCATCCAGCTGGGAGTAGAAGCTGCCCACCTGCGCGGTTATCACCCCAGCTGGGGATCCGATGTCCTGGTACCAGCATGGAACGCCGTTTGCCCCAACTAGGTTCGCGCAAATGCGGCCGCCCGCGCTTAAGTTGCCCGCGCCGTCGTCGAGCGTGCTGTTGCCGGTAATCAGCGAGGACCCGGCGACCAAGATGGCAACGTGGCCTGCTCCGTCGTCGGTCATGCTGCCGTTGCCCAGCGTATTAACACCGGTGGCCACCGGCACTTTACCGGGGGTCAACGTGCCGCTAAGGTTACCCCCGCCACCCCCACCTGACCCCATGCCTCGTTCCGTAAAGTACTCGGAGCCGTCCGAGGTCACGTACAAGCCCTGGTTTTGAGCAAGGGTAACATTGGAGAACGAGTTATCGACGTCCAGCCCGTTGCCCGAAACGGTCAGGTTCGAGGCGCTTAAGTTCTCGATGAAGACCGTCCATTGGTTGTAAGGCGCCACCATCGGCAAGGTCGTCGTGCAGGTGGCCGGGCAGTTCATCGAGATCAGCTTGCCGATGTCGTTGGTCATCACCAGGTACGACTGCGTCTGCTCGTTGACCCCGCCTAGCGGGATGAATGTGTGCTGCACCGGGGGAGGCACCGTGCCCGCGGGGGCGGGAGCCCCTTCCATGACGGCGAGGCCCATCACGACGCCGTTCGAGCTGGTGTTCGTCCACGTAGGCGCCGTTCCGGAGGCCGTGTTGATGGCGCCGGCGACCCCCGCGTTGACTGAGAAGTCGGCGGGGCTAGAGTAGGGGGCGGTGATGCCCGAGACCGTCCCCGAGGCCCCAATTGCCTGCACGATCACGTCGTTCGCCCCCGTTAGAGCCAAGGGCGTCCCGGGGAAGTTGGTCTGGGCTGAGGCTACCTGGCGGCTGCCACTTGAGTCGAAGTTGACGACCGGGTTCGTGTGGCTGTACTCCAAGACCTCGACCGTCCCGGAGTTGACCGCCTGGCTCCAGGTCACGACGACCGGGCCGGCCGTCGCCATGCTGTTCAGGGTGTAGGCCGCGTCAACCGACCCGTTCAGCGTGTTGTCGAACTGGTTACAGTTCACGCAGTGGGTAAAGCTCCCGCCCGGCGTCACGCTGGAGATGGCGGTCAGCGACGGCAAGTTCGGCAGGCCCACGACGATGACCACGTCCCCCGGCAAGATCGGCTGGATCAGGGTCACCGAGCACTGGGTGGTGTTCGGGCAAGTGGTGTTCTGCGGGTGCTGGACGAGGGTCCAGCTGGCCCAGGCCTGGGAGCAGAGCAAAATCGGGATCAGCCAAAGTAATCTCTTCATCACGCTCCCTTTCGCACTTGGTGCGGTAATCGCTCGGTCGGTTGGAACCCGGGCGTCGCCTTCAAATAAGCGTCCACGATCCGGAAGGGCACTGGGTCGGACATCGTGATCTCATAGGTCCTCAGCCGGGACCTGCCTAGGCGGCGCCAGATGACCCTAGTTTTAAACTTGCCCGCCTGCCCGAAGCCCAGCGCGTAGAAGTTAGACCAGGTATGGCCCCCGTCGTCCGACCAGCGGAGGCTGACCAGCGGGTCCCGCCCTAACTGGAAGGGGTTTCCTGGGGTCAAGACGAGGTTTCCGTTCACCGTCACCTGCAGGAGCCAGACCAGGCTTCCCGAGGGGCTCGAGATTAACTGCACGCTCTGCGGCAGGTTCGGCAAGAACGGCACCTGGGTCGTGGTCAGGTTCCCGAAAGTGTCCACGCCGACCTTCCAGGAAGTAGTCGCGGGCGTTGAATTATTGTCGTCAAGCACGAGCGAGCCCACGACGCCGAAACCTACCGGGGTAGTCGTTAGAAGCCCGGTGTCCGTCGCCCCCAGCTGCCAGACCTGCCCGTTCGAGTCCTGCAGGTTGATCACCGTGGGGGCCTGGTTCCCGGGCAACGGGGGCATCGGGCCCACGCCGGTCTCAAGGTCCAGCTGCAGCTGGTGGTGGAACACCCACTCCGCCTCGGTGGCGACATGCGGCGCCCGCCGCAGCCGACGGATGGGGTGCCCGAAGTCGTCGAAGAAGCTGATGTCCATCTGGTAGACGGTGCCAGTCTTCCAATCGCCCACGAGGTGCTTGCCGAAGGCGTAGCAGTGGCACTGGCTGCGGTGGGCAATGGGCCCAAGTGATGGGTCTAAAAAGTCCCACTCGTGCCACATGCCGGTGGCGACATCGTAGACCCAGGTGACGGACTGGGTCGGAAAGTACAGAACGACGAACGTGTGGCCCTGGTCCTGAAACGAGTAAGCGATGAGGTCCTGGGTCACCGGGTACCGGCTCCACGCGAACTCCACCGCGTGGTTCGACACGCGGGTCGGGGTATATCCGTTGTTCCGCCAAAAGATCAGGGCACCGCGCTCGTCCTGCCCGCTCCAAAAAACTGAGTTGTCGGCCCGGACCATGCCCGCCAGGGCGTTCGAGCCCTGCTCAATGTAGGCGCCCGAAATCGGCACGAAGGGCGACTGCTGGGCCCCCGAGTTGTAGTAGACCACCCCCGCCTTCGACCCCATCAGGGCCAGCTCGCGGTGCGCCACGATCGCCGACACGATGTTGTCCGTGAAGACCGAGACCTGCTCTGCGTTCACCGCCTGCCAGGTGCTGCCGTCCAGCAGGTTCGACACGTAAAACACCTGCGAGTTCGCCTGCAGGGCCAGGAAGAAGCCGTCGGAAAACCCCACCCAGGTGATGGGCCCGTTGAACTGGGCCATGTTTACCGGGGTCACGACGTTGGTCATCAAGTTCATCAGGTAGAGGTTCCCGTTCGACACGATCAGCAGCTGCACCTGGTTGGCGGTGATGAAGATGGGCCCACTCTCCACCGGGTTCAGGTTCCCGCGCTTCACGACCGTGCCGTTGGCGAACACCTCCCAGAGGAATAGGCCCGCCGCGAAGACGCGCCCGTTCTGGGCGAAGAGCTGCGGCACTGAAGGCTCGCCGGCGAGGGTCGCGAACGCCTTGAGCCCCGGCCTGGGGTAGAGCGCGAACAGGCTCTTGCCCTGCTGGGACTCCACGAGTTCCGGGTACATGTTCACGCACCGCTCGTCGTCGACGTTCGGGGCCTGCGAGGTATAGCTGGGACCAACAAACGCAAACCGGCTCATTTGATTACCACGCCACCTGGGTGCCCGCGATGATCGCGTTGTTTACCGCGAAGGTCTCGTCCGTGTTGCGAAGCCCCTTCAGGGAGGTCAGCAGGGTGGTTAAGTTAGCCCCGGAAAGAACTCCCGACGGGCCATTCGTCGACGCCCAGGCCCCGGTCGTCAGGTTGACAGAGACGGTGACCGGAGTTGCGCTCGTGACCGTGCCGGGCACGAGGGTGACGCCCGAGACGGTGCCCTGCTTGAACGTGACCACCATGATCGGCTGCGCCGCCTGAAAGTCGATGGCAATGGACATCACGGCCGCAGCGGCGTCGTTCTCGATGGTTGAGCCTCCCTGGCTAACGGTGGTGGTGTTGGTCAACGTGATCGAGGCGTAAGCAACTGCCGCCAGTAGTGCAACTGTTAAAAGGGGAGCGAACTTTCTCATGGCAAACCTTCCTTAGTTGATAATGTGGTAACTGAAGCAGTCCGGATTCGTCACCGGAGCGGTCAGCGCGAACGAAAAGCTGGTGCCCGCGACCACCGCCGTGATCGCGTTCGCGTTCACGGTCGAGGGCGTTACGTTGCAGGTCACGCCCAAGCGCGTGCCGGTCGTCGTGTCCTCCCGCTGGGAGATGAAGATCTCGCTGTTCGCCGTCACCCCCGTGGTGTTGACCGTGCAGGTGGTGGCACCCGTGGCGCAGGAGACCGAACCGGCGGTCGCCGACGTACAGGAGGCCACAGAGGGGTTCGCCGCCGTGCCGACCGCCGCGCAGTTGACCACCGTCGCGTAGTTGGAAGCCGAGAACGTGCCGCCCGCCGTACCGTCCGCCAGTTGGGCCGTGATCGTGGTGCCGCTGAACCCGAACGCGGGGAAGGTGCTGGTGATACCGCCAAAGTCAAGGCGAGTGAAGCTGGTGGAAGCTTGATTAGTAAGATTAATCACTCCGTCAACAGGGCTTGTTATCCTGCTTCGACCAGTCCAGAGAAAGGTGTTAGACGCGCCTATGTTCAACGCGTTGTTGTTTACAACGAATCCGGACACGGTCCCGTTTACATGCAGATCAATAAAGTTTCCAACAAAACCAGACGGAGCATTAACGCCAATGAAGGTGCCGGATGTGCTCCAGGTGGTGGGCGCGGTAGCCCCGGTGGTGTTCTGGTAGAACAGCGGGAACGTCGTGGTCCCCGTGCCCCCGGTAAACGGCGCCCCGCTCACGGTCACGGCCGACGAAGAGGCCACCGGGGCGTAAGAGAACGTGCTGGGGCCCGTGGCCAGTGCCCCGCCGTTGACGCCTACACTAAACACCGTGGCATTATTCACCTGCAAGTTCTCGAGCAGCGAGGCCGCCGCCGAGCTGGTGTTCGTCACGTTGAAAAAGATCCCTTGCCCCGTCAAACCAGCGTTGTTCCAGGTGGTTTCAATTTGTATCGCGGGGAAGGCCACCGTGCCGGTGACGCTGCCCTGTTGAATCTCCAGGGGTGTTTCGGTGGACCCGGCTAGCGTACTAATGGAATTAAGCGCCTGGTTCGCCAGGCCGTTGGTCAAAGTGCCCCCGGTGGCGGCGGCGCTCTCACCAAAGGCCAACCCATCCTGCGCGTCGGTCGTCTGTGCCCAGTTCCAGGTGATCGGGAAGTTCAGGTTGTTGATCGTGGCCGTGCCGTTCGCCGACGAGACCCCGTTCAGCGGGACCGAGGTGGCCGCGATGGTGCCGGTGCCGGTGGCCGAGATCGACGTCCCGCTAGGTACTGTCAAGGTACCAGGAAGGACGATCGTGCTCGACAGGGAGAGCACCGGGGCCGTGCCCCCCGTCGAGTTGATCTGGTTGGCCGTCCCCGAGACGCTGGTCACACAGGTCGGGCAGGCGATGTTAGGTGCGGTCCCCCCTGAGGACGTGATCGGGCTGGAGGCCGTCACGGCGGTCACCGTGCCCCCGCCGCCCGCCCCGGCGAAGAAGCCGGCGTTCACCGCGTTCGACCCCTGCAGGTAGACGACCACGGTGCCCGAGCTGAGCGTAGTGGCGCAGACCTGGAAGGTCGACATCGCCGCCACCTGCGCCGAGTAGATGCCGTTCGCGGTGATGGTGGCCTGTGAGGTATTAGAACCTACCGGGAAGACCACCGTGTTGACCGGCGGGTTCGGGTAGATCGTCACCTGCGGCGTCAGGGTCCCCGTCCAGGTGCCCGTGACCGAGATCGAGATGGTAGCGTCCTGCCCCACTGAGATTTGGGCGCAGCTAGCCCCGTTAGTGCCCGCCACCGAAATGTAAAACGGGCCCTGGGCTTGCGCCCGGGCTAAGTGGCTCGCCATAAGTAGCAAGAGAGCCAGGATTAACTTTCGCACATCGTGCCTCCTTTCAATTTGTCCCCCAGCGTGATTCATACCACGCTGCCTTACCTTCTTCGGTTGAAAAACGTTTCAAGGCCGCTGCGGCCTGGTTTTCCCGCCGCTCGGCCGAATGCTTCCTGCCGAGGAGCGCGATGCGGATCTTCTCCTTTACCTCCGGAGAGCGAGGGCCGCGCTTCGCGCCGAGATTATGTTTGTTGCCTTTTGAGGCAGCACCGATCTTTGCCTTAGCTTCCTCAGTGTGATGACGTCCAGTCAGCTTTTCACTAAGAACTTTCTTGGTCTCTTCGGACATAGGCTTGCGCTCACGGGCAGCTGAAGCGAGACCTACCTTTCGCTTAGCCTCATCTGAAAGCTTTCGACCAATAGAAGTAGCACGAATTTTCTCGCAAGTTTCAGCGCTACGTTCTTGGCCGGTGTTACTTTCACTGATCTTTCTCTTCACCTCTTCGGGGTGACGGAAACCGGGTTTACGTCGAGCCAGAATATCTAAGCCTCCAGTGTTTCCGTTAAAACCAAAACCATAATAGGTCCCAAACTGTTTAATGTGAAACTTCTCCTTTTGATTAAGGTCATTTCGATCCGTGGCCTCATCAATCACTTCCACCGTGAAATGCTCTCGACCAAATGCTTGGACTGCACACCAAAGTTTCCTGCCATGGCGTACATCATGGCAATGCTGCTCCCAACGGCCGTTGACTGTTTGTTTTTTGCCATGAACCTGGCCCACGTAGCATGGTTTCCCGTCCAGGCGTACCAGGTAAATAAAGAGCTTTCCGAATTGTTGTTTTTTGTCGTCCATGCTCTTTATTATACCATAACTAATACTTATGGAAATTAGTTTAATTTTGCTTTACTAATTATCCGCGGAACGACCGTCCATACCCATCAGTTATCCAGTTGTACACCTGCTGCCTTGGACTTACCAAAGCCGGGTCACACCTCAAATCCAGGTTCGGCGCGTTGATGGCCTCGATCTTCGCCTTCGACGAGGTCGCGACCGCCGCCACCTCCGGCGGCACCTGCGTCCCGAACTCGGGCGCCAGGTCCACCGCTAGGTTGTAACGGATCGCCTTAAAGTAGCCCGGTGGGAACTCAAGGTCAGTCGCTAGGTCCGGGAACGACATCAGGGCCGTCCAGCTGTAGACCGCGATCGACACCGGGAGCCCGCCGTCCGGCACGCACCAGAACGTAAAGGTTCTCAATGGGAACCCGAGGTCGTCCCACACCTTCAGGGGCAGGCTCGACGTGATGTCCTTCACGGGGATCGCCGCGTACTGGTCGGTCGTCAAATATTCAAGTGGCAGTTCCAGCGGTTGAATCGGGTTGGCTTTGCTGATGATGCCGATCCGGTCGATGTACGCGGGCCGCGGCACGTTGAAGAAGCCCCCGGGCCCGTAGGTGTAGGCCTTCTGCCCGGGCACCAGGTTGAAGAAGTTCCCGAGCGCGTCCTGCACCACGCGCTGCACGGTGAACACCGTCAGGCGGTCGGCTGACCACTCCTCCATCATGAGGTTCAGGGTGGCAAGCGCGTCCTGGCTCTCGGCGGCGGTCGGGACCTCGCCCGAGGCCAGCACGTTGATCAGCCTGAGGGCCGAGTTGATGACGTCGTTCCCGGTCACTTGCTAGCCTTGCGAAGCTTCTTGAAGGCCGCGACGTCGAAGTCCTTGTTGAACTTCAAATCGTCCTCGTCGCTGGCCAGGGGCGGGATGACCGCCGGGCTTTCCGGGAACTCCGGCGCCAGCGGCTTGCGCGGCACGTAGGTCCCGTTCACAAAGTCGTGCGGGCCCATCAGGATCTTCCGCATCTCTTGGGGGTTCTCGATGATCACAGTTCCTCCTCGGCCTTTTCGACCTCGGCCTCTACCTCGGTCTTGACCTCCTCGACCTTCCGCTCAACGGCCCGGTAGCTGCCGTTGACGTACTCGTGGGGCCCGGCTAGAACGTCCTTCAAGTCCACCATAATTTCCTCCTTATAAAAGTCAGGACGGGGAGGGCCAGGTTCGACCCTCCCGTCCAAATCTGTAAACCTCAATATGAGGCCACAAATTTTAACTGCGTAGCGTCCCAAGTCTCGCAAAGCACCTGCCCAACCACCGCCGTCGAGGCCTTGGCGATGTTGTTCGTCGCCGTGGTCGTGAAAGCGCCGGTTGGGATCATGCAAAACTGCCCGCCGCCTACTGCCGTGGCGTTGAAGCCGACCGGGATGCCGAACGCGGTGATCGCGGTCGTGCCGGAGACTTCAAACAATGGCCCTGACGGGGTTAACGTGGCCGCCGAGGCAACCGCGGTCGTGAGGCGTGAGGTGTCCACAGCCCACGGGTTCGAGAAGTACGACGTCCAGGTGGAGGTCACCGTGGAGCACACCCACTGCATGGACGTAAGTACGTTGACCCAAGGGGTCGCTAGCACCGCCGAGCACGCCCCGTTGAAGGGCGGATCATTGGCCTGGAAGCCCCCGGAGCCCGAGAAGCCCCCGAACTGCGGGGAGACGATCTCGGCGAGCACCATGTCACCCGAAGCATGCGAATGCTCCTTCGTGCCGAGCTGTCCCCTCAACACGTTGAAGATCGTTGTCTGCCCCGGCACCACCGACAGGATGCCCTCGGCCTCCTGGTCGATGTAGATGTAGGTGACTGGCTGCCCGTTGCTAGCCACTTGGATGCCGGTCGCCGAGGCGAGCGACACCGTAGTGTCCGTGTTCTGGGTGACGCCCGCGCCGGAGGCAAGCTGCGCCGTGGCGAGGGTCGTCTGGGTGAGCGGGGTGCCGACCTGGGCGAAGCCCAGGCTTGCTACGAGCACCAGCCCAAGGACCGCTGCGATTTTGTTGATTTTGGTCATGGTAGTTGTCCTTTTAACCTGAATTTTCACTCAGATTAGCTGGCGACTCTCACCGCCAATTCCGGATAGAGTGTGGTCCACCCGTACAGGATGTCCAGCCTGCAGGGGAAACGATCCGTGTTTATATCATAAGCTCGCACGAGCCTGATACTCATCCCGAGCTGCTTGTCAGCCACGCGCGCGGCCATGTCGACGCCGCCCGGGAGGGGCAGGTCGGCTGACGCGAACGCGAAGGCGTCTTTGTGGAACGCCAGGCCGCGGGGGGTTGGCCCGGTGCCTGAGGCGCCGCTGATGGTGATCACCGCCGCGGCCGCTGGGGAGTTCGTGACGGTCTGGAATGGCCCAGCCGTGATGATTCCCAGGCCGCCGGGGCCCGCGATTGGGAGCGTTGCCAGGCCGCCGGCCGAGACCACGTTGGCCGTGATCACGAACTGGCGGAGGGCGCCGGTCGACTGGTGGTTCTGCGGGTTAACGGCGAATACGCCCGCGAAGGTGACGATGTCACCGCGGTTGAGCACCTGCCCAGCCGCCCAGCCGGAGGTTAGGATCGAGTTGCCGGTCTGGCCCGCGACCGTGACGATCGGGGTCGAGCCGGCGTACGCGCCCACTTGCTGGGTGCGCACGTTCTGATCCATGCTCCACTTGAAGCCGATGGTCAGGCCCATGGTGCCCTTCTCGTACTGCTCGGCGATGTCCTGTGAGCTCTGGAAGAGGCCCTTCAAGGCGTCGACGATCGTGGCCTGCATGGCGGGTGAGATAACGAGCGCTCGCGCGTTGTCGCGCGGGGCCGCCTCTTCGTCCAGCCGCTGGCCAGCCTGCAGGTAGGTCAGCAACGCGTTTGGCACCGTGCCAGGGGTACCGATCTCGTTGTACACGTTGAGGTACTGCCCGAGGCCGTCGAAGTCGATGAAGTTGGCGACGTTCGCGATGGCCGGCTTTACGAACCGGTCGCTGAAGTCATCAATCGACAACGCCAAGTCTTGGCTAGTGAACGCGATGTCAACGCCGCGCTGCGTGTTGAGGGTCAACGGGACTGAAGTCTCGGTCGCGTCCTCGATCTGCAGGCCTTGTCCAACGCGGCCTACGTATCGAGGTGGCTTCCTGATATTCAGTACCGTGCCGATTTTCGCTCCGGCTCTCCCGTAGGAGTCATCGAAGTCGCGGCGGACGTACTTGGTGAACGTAAGGTTGTTCTCCAAGATACGGAGCGCCTCTCGGGTGATCATGCTGATGGTTAACAGTGTGTTAGCCAATTGAAGCTCCTTCCAAGTCGAAAAAAGTCTTGCTTGCTACCGTTTCCGAGTCGGTTAGAAGTTCTGGCTAGTTCGCCACCAGCCTACGGAAGACCACCGCTTGTAAACCAAGGCGCTTGAGCCGCGCCTAGAAGGCTTTTACTAAAGTCTATTATCGCCTAAACCTCGCGCGCTCCTGCTCGGCCCGCACGCGCCGATAGGTCTGATAGTCAACGTCGTCCAACGGTATCGAGCTGCGCGTCGGGGAGCTACCGACTGGCTTGATCGGCCGTGGGGCCCGCGACACCGGGGCCTTGACCACGCGTTCCTCGACCGGCTGTGAGAGCTGCCGAACCCAGCCGCCGAACTCCACGAGGGCCGCGGCGTCGCCTTCCTGCCGCATGATCTCGACCAGCTGGTCGCAAAAGTCGGGGTCCTGGGCGATGCGGTACGCGACCTCCGGCCCCTGGTCCCGCATCTGGATGATCGCTATCTGCACGGACTTGGGGATCTGGGGCCCGTTCTTGATGACCTCGTCGAAGTCCTCGTACTCGGCCCGTGCCTCGGACACCGCGTGGTTGTAGCTTTGGAAGGTCTCCTGCTGCCGCTGTTGCAGCTGGACCTGTTGCTGCTCAGCCTGTTTGGCCGCCCACTTTTCTTCAGCCTTCCAGTCGGCCAGGGCCTCGACATACTCATCGTAGGTCTTGAACGCGTCGGCCGTGGGCTTTGGCTTGCCGGTCACGGACTGGACCTCAGCGTGCACTACGGCCGGCGGCTTGCCGGCTTGTGCCCGCTCAACGGCCTCAAGGCGCTTCTGCAGCTCGGCGTTCGTCTCCTCGAGCTCATAGTTGCGCGCGGTCAGCTTGTCAAAGCGCCGTTGCACTTTCGACTTTGGGGGCCGCGGGGCCTCCTCTTCGACCTCTTCCTTAGCCTCGACCTTCTCCTCAGGTTGCTCCTCGGTTTTTTCCTCAGCTTGAGGCGCCTTCGCCTCGACCTCCTCGGTTACGACCTCGGTTTCTCCCGCGTCAACCCCGGCCGCGTGCTGCACGTCCTCGAGGTCGTCGGTGGTGCTTGACACAATCACGTCCGCCATAGGGTTCTCCTAAGTTCTCTGCTCGGCCTTTACCCGCCGTGGGGAATTAAACTTTGAGCGTGACCAGGCATGCGCTCCCCGCCCTAAACGCCCCGTAGTCAGGGCAACTTGGTTACCGGTGCTCCGGGGGCACGTTCGCCGGAGTGTGGTGCGTGTCGTTCGAAACGTCGCCCGGGTTATCCGGCATGTCTTGATACAGCTGCGATGGCCTGGCTAACTCGGCCATGCCCGCCTGCTCGCGGGGAGAGCTAGAGTCCCGCGGTCCCTGGTTGAACTCCGTGTTGTTTCCGCAATCGTTGATGTCCGCCGTCCGCTCCCGGTACAGCGCGTCCTGCGCCTTCTCAGAATGCCGTGCCATAAACCCTCCTAGATTTTGTCGAACTGGCTCCCGGGCGCTGGCAGCTGGTCCGGTGCCTGGACGTTCGGTTGGATTTTAGGCATCGCCGGCGCCGGGGGCATCGTGCCTTGCCGCTCGGGGTGGTTGCCGTATGCCTTGTCGATCTGGTGCGTATGCCTCGGTGACTCGTGGCCCTTCATTGTGCCCCTCCTGGTTGCGCTGCCCCGTTGGTAGGCGGGGGCGCCGTTGCCTGCATCGCCTGCTCATGTGCCGCTGAGTGCAGCTCTACCCAAATGTCGTGAAACATTTGCGCTCGTTCACTAGCATTTTGCGCCTTCGTGTTGATTTCGGCGATGGCGACCTGCGCGTCGATCTTCATCTTCTCGATGTCTGCCCGGCCCTTGGTCTCAACCTGCTTGGTCTGGATCGTCAAGTTTGCCTGTTGCAGCGCCTGCACGAGCTGGTCATGCTGCTGACCTAGCTGCTGGAGCTTGGCGTGGGCAGCCGTAAGCTGCGCCTCGGGCGACTGGTCGTTCTGGTCTAGTACCTCGGGTGGTAGGGTCCGCTTAAGCCGCTTCGAGATCTCCTGCGCGTACGGCCAGTCCATGTTCGCGACCAAGAGGTCACCGGCCATCTGCATCAGCTGCGGGTAGGCCTGAACTAAGCTCATGATCGAGGCCACGGCCTCCTGCCGCTTCGACTGGTAGTTTGGCCCCTGCGACACGACCACGTCGTAGGTGCCCACGCCCACGTCGTGCAGCTCGGTGACTGCGGGCTTCTGCTTCGCGAGCAGGATCTGCGCCTCTTCCGGCGAGTACTCCTGCTGGCTGTTGAACACGCCCACGTACTTTACGCTCTGGTCCGGGTTTACGATCCGCTGGATGCGCGGCGTGTCGTACACGTAAGGGATCCAATTCACCAAGATCCGGCCGGTGTGCCGGATGGACCTCGCTAGGTTGTCAGAGAAGTTTAAGGTGGCGAGGTCCCCCTGCTTCTGACGCGCTAGGATCGCGCGACCGCTCTGGTCGGGGCCCGCCTGCCCGAGACTGGCATCGTAAATGCCTAGGCTGGCCTTGATGTCGTTGCCCGCCTGCCGAATCATGAGGCTCATGGCCTGGATCGGGGGCTCGGTCTGCACGCGCTCGGGAGCCCCAGCCGGAGTTCCATTGATTGAAACCGGGTCGTACTCGATGTACGGGAAGTTCCGCTGGTTCATCTGCTTCCACTGGGTCTCGCTCGACTTAAACTGCCCCTTGACGCCTACAAATGGGGCCTTGGGGGCGAGCGCGATCGTCTCGGTGGCTGCACTGTTCCAGTAGTTGTACATCCGCTGGGGATCCTTCGCGTTGCGCGTCAGGCCCGCCAGGTACCGCTTGCCGTCGATGTCCAGGTCGGTGCCAAGCACCGGGACCACCGGGATGTACTTCCCCGGCAGCTCGCGCTGGTCTAGCACCTCGACGCCGTTGATCTTCTCCCAGATGACCTTGCGGTCCACTACCTCGCGGTGGTCCACGACGACGTCATCCTGTTCAAGGTCTTCCTCGTCCTTGACGGTGCCGTCCTCGAGGCGCACGATGTCGCGGGTGCTCTCCTCAATGTAGAAGTACTCAGCTACCCGGATAGTCTCCTTCGTGGCCCAGGTGGCGGCGTTGTCGCCGATCGAGGAGTAGTCCGGCAGGCCTAAAGCGGTCGAGTCGCCGTAGAGCAGCTTGTACTCACTCCTGGGCACGTCCTCGATGATGAACTTAAAGCGCGCGTCCGACTGGTCGGGCAGCATGGCCGCGGGGTCGCAGTAGACGGTGAAGGGGTTCTTAATGAGGTCGATCTTGAGCTCTTGGTCGAACGTGTCGCCCGGCAGGTACTCGGTGCTGACCCGCCAATAGCCAAAGCCGAACCGCACCATGTGCTCGAAGGCGGTGTCGTAGGCGATCTCGGCCTCCGAGTTAACCTCGATGTGCCGGACCATCCCCTGCAGGGCCTCGGCGACCTCCCGGGTGGCGCCGTCGCCCACCGGGTTGATCTGCACGGAGGGCCTTTGCTGTCGCTGCTCGTTGCAAACTTGCTTGATGCTCTGGTTAAGCTGGTCCATCGTGAGGCAAGGACGGCCATCGGCAACGCGCTGTGCCTCGATGTCCGCGGGCCACTGCTCGCCGATCGAGAACTTGAGGTCGTCGAGGGCGTCGCGCCGGGCGCGGGCCTCGGCCTCGTCGCAGAGGCGAAAGCGCTGCTGCGCCTGCGCCAGGTGCTGCCGCAGCTCCTCCTTCTTGCGGAGCCGGTCGGCGTCCTCGGTGGATACCGCGGTCTTTACCTCGCTGACGTCGATCTGGGGGTCAGTGGCCATCAGTTAACTTTTCCATCCTGCTGTACGATCACACCGATATCGGCTTCCTGAATCAGGAACTCGTCGCCCTTTTTCCAGTCGGGGCGCGAAGCCGCGATCCCAGGGAGCATGACCACGTCCCCCGGCTTTACCTGCAGGGGGATGCGGTGACCGGACTTAGTTCGGCGCCCTGGACCCACCGCTAAGACCTCAGCGAAGGTCGACGCCCCACGGTCCGTTAAAATGATGCAACTGCTATAAGGCTCTTCGAGCTGTCGCACCAAGAGGCGGTCGTCAAGCGGTTGGACCCTCACTCGGCCCTCCGCAGGGAGCTAGTCTTAACGAGTCCGGGATAAAGCTTGTGAGCCTTGGCCCGGACTCGGGCCTCGACCGGTTTGCCAGAGGCACGGGCCATCGCGTTGACAGCGTGCGAGCGGTCCGGCATCGGGTATGAGCCCCCACCCGGCGCCTTTGCGGGGACGCCAAACTTGGACTTTGAGATGTGCTTTCGGGCGTTAGTCGTCAGCTTTGCCAATTTTATCCTCCGCAATCAACGTGATCTCCTCGTTGATAAAGCTTCTCATGAACTCGTAGAACACGATCGCGCTTTCCTTGTCCGGGAACTGGATCGTAACCTCGTTGACCTCGTTCGGCTCAAAGAAGTTAGTGCCTGGCGGGAAGATGGTCAAGTCCATCTCAGCCCGCCCGCCTTAACGAGGCCGTCGAGGTGGTGCCCTCCGGGTACCGACCGCCGTGCGCCTTTTCCTTGCGGCGCTCGCTCATCATGATAGCGATGGCTTGCTGGCGGTTCTTCACCTTGGGGCCTTTGGGGCCTCCGGAGCGAAGCACACCACGCTTGAACTTTCCCATCACAGCCGATGACGGCATAGGCTTATACTTTCTTTTGTATATCGCTCGCAAGCTTGGTTGCCTGCAGGGCAAGCTCGTAGCCCTTCTTCAGGTCGGCGAGCATCTTCTGTTCCATCCGGCGCCCGTACATGGCGCCCGCGACGAAGCTGGCGACGGCGGTGACGAGAACAGCTATGGCGAGGGCGTGCATTAGTCCTCGCCCCGCTCTTCTGACCTGGTCGACTTGTAGTGCTTGTACTTCGGTTCCTTGTCGGCCTCTTCGTGGTCCGGCTTGCCGCCCGGTTCCTCGGTGTCGAACTCCTCGTCCATGCCCTGGAGGTGCGAGATCATCTCATTCTCCTTTACGCCCAGGTGGTCCATCAGGTGGTGGACGGTCTCGGGGCCCTCGCCGAAGGCATAGACGTCCGGCTGGTGGAAGGCGGTGTCCGACGGGTGGTAGTGGTGGGTGACGGTGTGCCCCTCGTTCTTGGCAGGGCGCACCTCGATGTGGGACAGCTTCTTCTTGCCGCCCCTGCTTGTGCTGCGCACCTCGTGGTAGGTGTCGACCTTATGCTTTGCCATTATTCCCTCTCCTCTTCCTTCTTGGGTGAAAAGATCACGCACCAGCCCTCGGGGTAGATCGGGCCCTTGACGTGGGTGCAGGCCGGGGCCTTACCCTCGACGTACATCCAGCAGTCGTCGCAGTCGTCCGGCTGGTGCCGGCTCTTCTTCTCGTAACGAACCGAGGCCTGCTCGCGCTTGTAGATCAACTCGTGCACAAACGCCTCCTTAGGTCAGGGTCACGTTGTTCTGAGCTTCGACGTACCAGATGCCTTGGAAGGCGACGAGCCGCAGGTAGGCGCCGGCGAAGGCCGCGAAGGTGGCGGTCGTCACGGAGGACGAGCCGTTGCGGAAATTGCCCGCCGGAATCGTGGTGAACACGTGCGCAAAGGCCGTCAGCGACAGGAACGAGATGATCTTCCCGTCGTCTGGGCTGCCTAGGCCCGAGGCGGTCGCCGGCGAGGGGGCCGCGATGGTGTCAGTGAGAACCCCGGCCTTCGTGATGACGAAGAGCTGCGGCAGGATGGGGCCACTGGCCCCCATGATCGCCGAGGGGCTGAGCGGCACGGCGCCGTTCACCAGCAACTGCACGGGAAACTGGTTGTTTAGGTTAACGTCCAGGAGGGCCGACTGGTCGTAGGCCCCTTGGTGGGAGTTCGGGGGCATGTAGCCCCTGAGCAAGTCACGGATAATTCGGCGAAGCTTGAGGTCAGTCATCGGGGGAGAGCTCCTAAACTTAGAATTGTACACCTAACTTTGGTAACCTGTAAACGCCTAGCTTTCGCAAATGGGAAACTATTCTTATAGGAAAGTTTTCCTAGTCCTGGTCCTCGGCCTTCCAGTACTTATAGGTTTTAGAATCAACCTCCTGCCGGAACTTCACGAGCCGCGAGGCCGGGATGGCCACGATCTGCGTGTCATCGATAATGCCCACGAGGAAGGCGCAGATGGCCCGCTGCTCCAAGCACACGACCGCCGACCCGGAGCTGCCCCCGTCCGTGCCCGGCAGCTGCAAGAGCACGGTGTGCTGCCAGTTGATGTCGTTCACCCGCACGTCCCGGTCCAGGTCCGGGCTTGAGACCGTGCCCCTGAACACTTGCTTGCCGAGGCCTAAGGGCGACGCCACGTTGGCGATGGCCTCGCCCGAGTACCGCACGGGGTCCTTGCCCACCGGCATCACCGGGATCTGGGCCTGGGAGTCTACCTGGAAGAGGCAGAAGTCGTCGCCCGCGTGCTGGTAGCCGCAAGCCAAAAGTTTAGCCTTGACGAAGGTCTTGTCCTTGCGCTCATCGAAGGTGACGAAGAAGAACTTCTTGACGTCGGCCTGCACGCGCTTCTTCTCGACGTCGTCCTCCGAGGCACAGTGCGCGGCCGTCACGAAGACGTAGCCAGCAGGGTTCTTCTCGATGGCCGTGGCCGTGCAGTGCATCTTCATCGAACCCGTCTCGTCCTGGCTGTAGAGCAAGACGACTGCTGGGTAGACCTGATTAGTGATGAAGGCGGAGTCAGAGACCGCCTGGGAGTATGCCCAAGGCGACAAAAGTATACTTAGCAGCAGTGTAATTATAGTCCTCATCCCATCCACCCCTGGTTGGTCTGCCCCGCGTACCGGTATTCGGTCACCACCTTGTTCACCGGCATCTTCGAGCT
>Ga0210384_10002884_pt1 | contig 20460 bp, 18 predicted proteins | sample IncBWH2MmetaG_FD_160574 | JGI IMG/M metagenome (GOLD analysis project Ga0210384, IMG submission 160574) | Forest soil microbial communities from Barre Woods Harvard Forest LTER site, Petersham, Massachusetts, United States - Inc-BW-H-2-M | ecosystem: Environmental > Terrestrial > Soil >...
CGATATCGAAATTCGCCCGCACAACCGCAACGCGATCGAAGCCCACGATCTGTCCAAGTACATCTCGCTTATCGAGGGCGGTTCCACTGACGAGCGCACCGTGGAACAGGTCCGGCGCAAGCTTCAACCCAACGATCGGGTCCTAGTTGTGCTGGACTCCAACCACACCAGAGACCATGTCTTGGCCGAGTTACGGGCTTATTCACCCATGGTGACTCCTGGGTCCTACATCGTCTCGTGTGATGGTATTATGAGCAAACTTAAGGGAGCTCCTCGCAGCAAGGAAGACTGGGGATGGAACAATCCCCGAGAGGCAGTGCGCGAGTTTCTAATGCACACTGGCGATTTTGTCCTGGAAGAACCGGCGTTCCCCTTCAATGAAGGCAGTATTCGCGAACGTGTTACTTACTGGCCGGATGCGTTCCTGCGCCGCGCGAGATGAGCTCGCGCGGGTCACGCCCTGCAATATGAAATTTCCTCTTCGACGTTACACATGAGTGTTCCCACCGCGGCCACGCAATCACCGAAGAAACTGCTCGTGTGGGGTATTGCCTGGACTTCCGTTTTTCAGGTCTTTCAAGCCCTGCTGAGCTTCGGGGCCATGCTCATTCTGGTCCGAGTGATTCCACCTGCGGAATATGGTCGGGTCAGCGTTGTCCTCGGATTTTTGTTGTTGATGAACACCCTGAATAGTGGCGTGTTCGTCCGCCAGGCCTTGCAGTTACCGAATGGGGTCGAACCCGATTGGAACCTCCATTGGTCGGCGGGCTTATACATCCAGGGCGCGCTAACCCTGCTCTGCCACGGCATTGCTGGCGTATTTTGGTTTCTCCCGCACTATCGACCCGTCGCACCCCTTATGCACATTTCAGCCATCGGCGTTTTTCTGGACTGGCCCAACCGCTTCGGAGGGACGATGCTATTGCGGAATATGGACTTTCGCCGGATCCGCCTAGTGCAGGCAACCGGCAGCCTGCTGAGCGTTGCCACAATGGTGCTGCTGGGACTCGCCGGGCGTGGTGCTTATGCAATTGTGATCGGCGGAAATCTGGTGACCGCGCTGCCCTTCGGTATGGATCTATTGCTGGTCCGCCGATGGCGGCCGTCGCCGGGTTGGTGGCGCCCGCCGCGTTGGAGCGATTATCGGGACGCGCTGCGCTTCGGTCTGCAGCAGGCGGCGTCGGGTTCGCTGCTCTTTCTCCGCGGGGCAGTGGAGGCCGCGGTACTGCCCGGTGCCGTGGGACTTGTCGCAATGGGCCTATGGAACCGTGCTCAGGCTTTGTTCAGTTCAACGTTGGGACGGGTTCAAGGCATCGTTGTCGAGACGTCGTACCCCCTTTTACCGCGCTACGCCACGGATGACGCCGCCTACCGCCGCAATGCAACCCTATTCGCACAGGTGATCGTCTGGATGATGCTGCCGGGAGCGATTTACATAGGACTCGGCGGACCGGAACTCTCGCGCTTTGTTTACGGCAGGAAGTGGATAGCGGCAGATCCGCTGATCTGGCCGGCGTCGTTAATCGGCTTGGGCATGACTTTCTATGCGGTCGGGGTGAACATACTTTTGGGCGCCAGCCGCCTGCGCGCGTGCATTGTCCTCGATGTACTCGCGGGGACCGTGGCGGCTCCGCTGGTCTTTCTCGTGTGGGCTGGTGTGGGTCTTAATTCTTACGCCTGGGCCCTTGCCGTCGCGCAGATGACTGTTGGCCTTATTTCCCTGACCGCGGCGTCATCCCGCATGACCGCAGACTCGCTGCGTTCCGTTCTCATCGCACCTCTCGCGAGCTGTGCGGTGCCAGCAGTAGCGTGTTGGAACTTGATCCGCTGGTCGTGGCCCGGCCCTGTTTCCCTGCGAGTGTTCCTGCATGGAACGGTGTTTTTCGCCATCTTGCTGTTAGGCTTGCGAGTAATCTTTCGGGCGGCCCTGGCTGCGGTCTTGGACAGGGTACCTGGAGGGTTCCGCTTGAAGGCGTACTTGTTCCTAAATACGGTCCAAGTTGCCCCGGCCGAGGTAGCAAGAGGATGATGAGATCGTAGGCTGCATTCCTCCGTGCGCGATTGCGTTACGAGGCGCCCCTCCGTCGATTACTCGGCGAAGTGTTTGTCGTCACGGCTCACGCTCGGTTTTACATCGATGGGATTGTGGAACCGTGCGCAGGCATTTACACGAGCACCTTCGGCAGCATTGGCTGACTAGGGCTGGCAGCGTTCATGGTAGGGTCTTTCGGTTCTGCTGGCAGCAAACCGACTGCGACCCTGCGTTATACTGGATGTCCTGTCCGCGAGTTTCCTCGTACCAATGCTGGGAGTTACCTGGATCGGTGGGGACTCGTGGCGTATGCCTGGGCCGTCGCGAGTGAGCAGATCGTAGTTGGGCGCCATCGCTCTTTGGAAAGCCGGATCCTCGCCGGAATGCGAACTGGGCCAGGGAGGTGCTGCTGCCGCCCCTGGTTAGTTCGATCGTGGCGTCTTTGGTCGTGTGGTCTTTGAAGGCGGACTTACTGGCGGCGCACATCGTAGCGCGGCTTGCTGTGTGACCATCACATGCGGGATCGTTTTCCTGGTGGTGAGTCGACTGATTTTCTGGCACTCTTTGGTGAAACTATTGTCCTACGTACCGGGTGGACCACGCCTTCGCCGCGTGCTTGTAGTTCCTGTTGTAACCGCATTCACCGTGGGGCCGAGTCAATGATCGCAGGACCCGTCGAAAGCAAAGGGCTACTGAAGGCTTCACCGAGGGTCGAGGGACTCGCCCAGTTCGGTTTGATCATTGCCGTGGCGACCGCATTCTCCTTTGTTAGCGAAGACTGGATCGCGGGTCTCGCCATTCTCGCTCTTTGGTTAGTCTGGAAGATCGTTCCTGCCGGACAGGGGCCGCCAGTCTTGGGGTTGGCGCTGACTTTTCAATGGGCACAAGTTGCTGCTGCGCCATTATACCTTGGTCTCACAGGACGCCGGATTCCAGAAATGGATGCAGCTGACTACCGGCCAATGGTCATCGTCGGCCTGGGGTGCGTTCTATGTTTAGCGATCGGATTGCGGGTAGGCGCCAATTTAATTAAGTACAAGCCGGCGGCAGTCAGCTGGTCTCCGGGAGTGGGATTGCCGACGTCAACCCTTGTGGTTGCATATTTGGCAGCGACGGCTGGCTCTGGAGCCTTGACACGCCTGGCATGGGATATTCCCCAACTTACCCAGCCACTGCTCGTTCTTTCTCCCTTACGCTATTCGGTGTTCTATCTCTTAGCCCGCCGGTTTGTCTTTCCGCGCTTCCGTTGGCGCTTAGTCGCAGTATTACTGGGCTTTGAAGTGCTCATTGGATTCAGCGGCTACTTTGCTGGGTTTCGGGAAGCTGAAGTCCTGGTCTTCATGGCCATTTTGGAGATTCTCGAACCGCGGCGAATCCGGCATTGGCTCGCGCTGGCAACCGTGTTCGCACTGGCCGGGTGTACCGCAATTCTTTGGCTAGCCATTCGCACTGAGGTTCGTGCGGCGATTGACACCGATGAAACAATTGCCGAGTCGCAAGCCGCCCGGCTTCGTTTTGCCGAAACCCTATCCTCCAAACAATTCGAAGTGTTTTCCGATGGATTTGGGCCGGCCTGTGACCATCTCATTAGTCGGCTGTGGACAATTGATTTGCCCGCGCGCGTACTCGAAAGAGTCCCGTCGGTTCTGCCATACGAGCACGGTGCGATTTTTGAGGCTGCCATCAAGCATATTGTGACGCCGCGTATCTTGTTCCCTGATAAGCCGGATTTGCCGTCTGACAGCGAGGAGGTGCGAAAATACGCCGGTGTCTGGGTTGCCGGCCCCGAGCAAAACACGAGTATTGCGTTCGGATACGCCGCCGAATCGTATGTGGATTTCGGCATTCCGGGGATGTTTGTCCCCGTTCTCGGATTTGGCATTGTCATGGGCCTCGCTTATCGATTCTTCCTTCACACGATTCACGATCACGAATTGGCGACAGGCTTCGTGGTTACAACCTTCTGGTTGTCTCTCTACCTGTTCGAGCGCTCCTGGGTAAAGACACTGGGTCTCGCCGGAACGGTGATGATCTATGCGGGGTTAGCGACGATTGTGGTTGATCACTATCTACGCTCTCGGGATCATCGGCGGAGGCACTGGGGCCAGCGCATACCTGTGACTCGAATTTCTCACGGTTGAGCGTCGGTTTCGTGAGGGTTCTGCACATAGTCGCCTACTTTGCTCCAGCCTTTGTATACGGTGGCCCTCCTCGCACGGTGCTTGGTCTTTGTCGTGCGTTGCAGAAGGCCGGCGTGGATGTAGAGGTATTCACCACGACTGCAAATGGGTCGAACGATTTCCCGCCATCCCCCAAGTCCGGCCAAGCTTTCGAAGGCATTCCTGTCCATTATTTCGCCCGTCATTTTCCCAAACAATTCTTCCGCGCTCCTGATCTTGCCGCCGCCCTGAGTATTTCGGTTCGCCAGTACGACCTGATCCATGTCCATGGTTTGTGGAACTTTACTGTGTGGTCGGCAGTCCAGGCTGCTCGAAAAGCTTCGGTTCCTTATATTGTTTCACCTCGTGGAATGCTGGATTCGGGCTCTCTGGCTCATCAGAAATGGCGAAAGATCGTCGGTTATCACTTGATTGAACGGAGTGGTTTGAAAGGCGCGGCTCGATTACATGCGACCTCTGACTATGAAATGCGTCACCTTGCAACTCTCGGTTTTGCTGACAAAACATTTGAATTGCCGAATGGTGTCGATGTGCCCTCAGACACTCCGGTACGTGGTTGTTTCCGACGCAAAATAAATGTTGAGCAGTCGGCACCGTTAGTTACCTACCTAGGCCGTATTCACCCGACTAAGCGCCTTGATCTGCTAGCTGCCGCATTCCAGCGATTACACGCTAACTGTCCTGCGGTTCGCCTCGTCATTGCCGGGCCTGACGACGAACAGTCTCTGCACAAATTACGCCCTCTTTTTCAACCGTTCGCTGCCGCCGTGACGTGGGCGGGCGAACTCACGCCCGAAGAGAAATGGGCACTCCTGCATGACTCGACTGTGCTGGTGATGTGCTCGGATTCGGAAAGCTTTGGCGTAGCCGTTGTGGAGGCTATGGCTGCCAAGGTTCCTGTGGTCGTCACCCGGACCTGCCCGTGGCAAGTGATCGAAGAGGTTCAGTGCGGATTCTGGGTGGAGCAAGACGCCGCTGCCATATCCGAAGCGCTCAGCCGAATCGTGTACAATCCGTCCGAAGCAGCAGAGATGGGCTTGCGCGGTTTTGCGCTGGCAAAAGCGCAATACAGCTGGAGCAGCATAGCGGCTGCTATGCTCAATCACTACGGAGAAGTTCTTGCGGAGTGCCGTGTTGTCTGAGATCAGCCTGCAACATTCAGAATCCCAAAGCTCCGCTTCGCTGCCGCGGACCGGTCGTGCGCTACTCGTCACGCCAAGGCTGACCGGAAGGGACGGCGTATCAAACGTCTCGAGGCAGGTAGCTGATTTCCTCTTCGGTAACAGCAGTCGTTTCCAACAACTAGTGGTTTGGTCGCTAGCCGACGAAACCTGTCCGTGGGGGTTGATTTCGGTGGAAGGCTTCTCGGGCGCAAAGTGGAAGTTCTTGCGCAGGGCATTGAGCCAAGCGTTTGTTCCCGCCAATGACCTTTTCATTTTTATGTTGCATTTGCATCTTGCCCCGGTGGCTTTGCCGATCGTTGCTCGTGGAGGTCAACTCGTCACTTTTCTTCATGGGGTAGAGTGTTGGCAAAGGGTCAGCCTGTTGCAGCGAGAGGCGTTGCAATGCTCCTCGTTTGTGATTGCCAATTCCGAGCACACTAAGAAGAAGTTCTTGTCTTTCAATCCTGTATTCCAGGAAGAGGACATTCAGGTCTGTCATCTGGGGATCAACGCCTGTAATTCTCCTGTGGTTGCAATCGATCGCCCGTCAGCCCCGTTTGCTTTAATCGTTGGCAGGATGGATGCGCGTGAAAGGTATAAGGGTCACGACCTGCTCTTCGAGATCTGGCCGCGATTGATCGCGGAAATTCCTGGCGCCCGGTTGGTTGTAGTTGGAGACGGAACTGATCTTGCTCGCCTTCGGTCCAAGGTTCTCGGACTGGGGCTAGAGAATGCTGTTGAGTTCGCGGGAAGCGTTTCGGATGTGCATTTGTATAGTCTTTTTCGGGACTGCTCGTTCTTCGTGATGCCCAGCTCGGGAGAGGGATTTGGCTTGGTGTTTCTCGAGGCGATGCGGGCAGGGAAGCCGTGCATCGGGGCTGAAGGATCGGCTGAAGAGATTATCGAACATGGTGTCTCTGGTTATGTCGTCAGACACCAGTGCTCAGACGAGCTGTTCGAATACCTGAAGCGCCTTTTCTTGGACTCTTCACTCCGTGAACAGATGGGGAGTGCCGCGTTGCATCGGTTCAAGTCTCATTTCACGGTTGATCAATTTCAAAAGCGTTTGCTTTCGGCGTTGGCATACCACAACGATGGGCAACGTGGAAACAGCTCAGGGTTTCGTTTGCGTGCACACAGGGCGTGAAATAGGTAAGATGCGCCAACTGACCAAGGTTGAGGCTCTGGAGTAGTCGTTTGAACATTCTAGGAATTAACGCGTTCCATGGCGATGCATCGGCGGCGGTACTGCGGGACGGGCAACTGGTCGCGGCCGTCGAGGAGGAGCGACTGAATCGCATCAAGCACTGGGCGGGGTTGCCTTTGCTTGCCGCCAAGGCGTGCCTCCAGGGAGAGCAGCCAGACCATATTGCGATTTCGCGCGACCCAAAGGCTCATCTGTGGGACAAGGTATTGCGGGCAGCAGTAAGGCCGCACCGATGGCGGAGCCTTAGCTCCCGGGCTGCGAACAGCGCTCGCGTTGCGCGCGTCGGCCAGGAGCTCGCCGATGGGGGCATCGTGTCTCGGCAAAACCGCCAGGTGCATTTTGTGGAACATCACAGGGCACATCTCGCCAGCGCCTTCTTCGCATCCCCGTTTGAGGAGGCCGCTGTCATCTCCATCGATGGCTTCGGTGATTTCAGCAGCGTGATGTGGGGTGTCGGAAGGGATAATCAAATCGAGGTGCGAGGGTCGGTTTCCTTTCCTCATTCGCTGGGCATCTTTTACACCGCCTTCACCCAATTCCTCGGCTTCCCCAAGTATGGTGACGAGTACAAGATGATGGGTCTTTCGGCTTATGGCGAACCTCGCTATGCCGACAAGGTGCGGCACGTGGTCCGGACCGAGAACGATCAGTGCCGTCTCAATCTGGACTACTTCACGCATCACAGCAAGGGTGTCGAGATGACTTGGTACGGCGGGGAGCCAAGTCTAGCCGGAATCTTCTCACACAAAATGTCTGAGGATTTTGGCGAAGCACGCGTGCCTCGCTCCGAAATCCACCAAAGGGACAAGGACCTCGCGGCCTCCGTGCAGTTGGTGTTGGAGGAGAATTACTTCGCCCTCTTGAATTTCGTTCAGAAGCAGACGGGCGCGACGGCGGTTTGCCTCGCAGGTGGAGTTGCGCTGAACTGTGTCGCTAACGGCATGATCTTCGAGCGGACGAACTTTCGGGACGTCTACGTGCAGCCAGCAGCGCACGACGCTGGCACCTCGATTGGCGCGGCGCTCTACGTACAGCATCATGAGTTGGGGCTGCCCCGGTGTTTTCAGATGCGACACGTGTACTACGGGCCCGAGTATTCGGACGCCGAGATTCTCCTCGCGCTGGAGTCAGCTGGATGCAGTTTTCACAGGCTTGCAGGGGAAGATCTGATTGACTCCACTGTAGAGGCGATTGCTGACGGCAAGATTGTGGGCTGGTTTCAGGGGCGCATGGAGTTTGGGCCGCGCGCTCTGGGAAACCGGAGCATTCTTGCAGATCCGCGCCGTAAAGACATGAAAGAGATTCTCAACAGCCGCATCAAGTATCGCGAGCCATTCCGGCCGTTCTGTCCGTCGATTCTAGCGGAGAGAGTGGGCACCTATTTCGAAACGGACTATCCATCTCCTTTCATGGTGATGGCCTACAAGATTAGACCGGAACAACGCGAACGGATTCCTGCGGTAACGCACGGCGACGGAACGGGCAGACTCCAGACTGTAGAGCGCGAAGTGAATCCATGGTATTGGAAGCTGATTCGCAGGTTCGAGGAAGTTACAGGTGTGCCGGTGCTGCTAAACACTTCTTTCAACGAAAATGAACCTATCGTGCAAACGCCAGCCGAGGCAATCGATTGTTTCCTGCGGACGCAGATGGATGTGCTGTCAATCGGCAGCTTCCTTCTGCGCAAAGAAGACAACTCGCACTTAAGTGATAAACGGGAGGTCTTTGCAGACTTACAAAAAAGGTGAGTTTGCCAAGGCGATGCCGACAGTACAGCCTGATCTGACTGCGCCTTGTTTGAATGTGATCGTGCGTCTCTCTGGCCGATGTCGCACGTGATCGGATTTCCGGATGTGCTTCTCGCAATGAATAAAAAAGATGTCTCTCCCGGCAACTGCACGATACAGCACTGCTGCGGCAAGAACGGTCTTACGGCTAATGAATGTTTTGATTCTTAATCAGGCCTTCCACCCCGATGTTGTTTCGACCGCCCAGCACGCCAGCGATTTAGCCCTGTCTCTCGCGCAGGCTGGGCACGAAGTCACGATAATCTGCAATTCTCGCGGGTACGACGATCCTAAGGTCCGCTTTCCGAAGCAGGAAACCTGGAATGGAGTAAGGATCATCCGCGTGCGCTCGACGGGTTTCGGAAAGCGTGCTAAGTGGCGCCGTGCTGCCGACTTCGGCACATTCATGGCCGCCTGCATCTTGCGTTTTTGGTCACTTCCACGATTTGATGTCGTAATCGCGATGACTTCGCCGCCTCTGATTTCCTTCATTGCGAGTCTAGCTGTACCGCGAAAGACTCGAAGCTTTATATTTTGGTCCATGGACCTCAATCCGGATGAGGCCATCGCGGCGGGATGGCTGCGAGAGACTTCGCCGATTGCGCGTCTGCTGTCATACATGTTGTTGTACAGTTTGAAGCGAGCCGATCGCATCATAGCGTTGGATCGTTTTATGAAGGAACGCATTGCGAAAAAAGGCATTGACGCGGCTAAGATCCTTGTTGTGCCACCTTGGTCGCATGACGATTACGTTAGGTTCGATTGTGTGGGCAGGGATGAATTTAGAGCGGAACATCAACTCTCCGATAAATTCGTTGTAATGTACTCGGGGAATCATAGTCCATGCCACCCTTTGGAGACACTTCTTCAGGCAGCGGAGCGGCTAAGCCACCGAGATGATCTGGTCTTTTGCTTTATTGGGGGTGGAAGCGAATTTCAAACTGTCCAGGATCGCGCCAAAAAACGGGCGATGCAAAACGTATTGATTCTCCCTTACCAGCCGCTTGAAAGACTGTCGAGATCGATGTCGGCCGCGGATCTGCAGGTTGTGGTGATGGGGGTTCCTTATGTTGGTATCGTGCATCCGTGCAAGATATACAATATCTTAGCGGCGGAGCGGCCGGTTCTCTACATAGGTCCATCTGAAAGTCACATAACTGATATTCTTAGCCAGAATAGTGTTGGGGGATATGTGTGTTCCCACGGCGATGTTGACGGCGTGATTAGAAGCATTCTACGAGCAATGCAAGATTGCTCGGCGAATCCATCGTGTGTCGTCAGGAGAAGCAATCGGTTCGCGAAAGAATCGCTCGTTCCGGAAATGGTCTCTGCGATTGAGCAATGCGTGAGCACAGCCAAGCACAGATTTGAGAGTGCCTAGCGATGAGGACCGTTCACGGAACAAAACCTCAGGTGCTGCAAACATGGACATAAAAGAAAATCTGAGATATTGGGATGAGTATGATTGGCCATCGGCCGGGGATGAGTGGTCAGCGGCCTGGGGCAGCCCTCAGGAGCAGTGGACTACCCACATTTTTCCTCGTATTTCAAGATTCGTCCCCACGCATACCATCCTTGAGATCGCTCCAGGGTATGGACGCTGGACGCAGTTTCTCCATCCGCTTTGCACACGGCTTATCCTGGTCGACCTTGTATCTAAATGCATCGAGGCTTGTAGGAGAAGATTTGCCCGCGTCGATCATATTGAATACCACGTGAACGACGGGCGGTCGTTGGATGCTATTGAAAACGACTCAATAGACTTCGTCTTCAGCATGGATTCCCTAGTCCACGCCGATCCGGTAGTCATGAGGGAGTACACACTGCAACTAGGGAAGAAATTACGGGACGGCGGTGTTGGCTTCATCCACCACTCAAATCTTGGAGCCTATCATCACTGGTTACGCGCGAAGTCTCTGATTGTAAAGTGCTGTCGCGGAAACAGCCGGCTGGGTAATCTTCTGATTCACGACTGTCTGAGGGACCAGAACATGGCTGCCGCTCAAATGCGGCGATTTCTAGAGGAATCCAAGCTGGAGTGTGTATCGCAGGAAACGTTTCCGTGGGGTTCGTCACGAAGGCCGATTGACGCGTTTACTGTGTTTCGGAAAAAATAACCAATCTATGCGCATGTGCCGATGTCTCCTCGCAGTTGGTGGTAAGGCTAGAGCGTGGCGCACCCAAGGCGTCGCGTATTGGCCGCGCATCATAAATGATGCTATCTATCGCCTTTGTTTTGTCGGTTGCCCAAAGGCTATCGGGAGAGGTGAAAAAGTTGCAGACACACCAGACTCCTGCCACGTACAAGTATTATCGGTGGTAATCGTCCCTGAACCGTTATTCCACGCCGGTTGTGAGGGACCGGTTACGCCAACCTTCACGTTAACCGCTCGAAAAACGTGGTTGTTATCTGGATTAGCGGTGATGAAGTCTCCAAAGGTGCAGGCTGCCCCGCTCGACCAGGAGGGGCCCGCATAACCTGTGCGCGTGACCCCCCAACCTTGTTCTCCCGTCCCAGTCGATGGGGAGACCTTGGTTATGGTTTGTCCCACCGTCCATTTGCCGGAAGTCGGTAGGGTATCGGAGTAGCGATTGTTGTCGGTATAGGGTATACCTGCGGGGATTGTTTCAACGCGAAAACCTGCATCCGAGAGCCCGGCGCTTCCGTTAGTAACAATGCGAACTGCCTTGTTATATTGAAGGTTAGTAATCGTAAGAGCCTGACGTGACGAACCCGCGTCTAATCGCATTTCAGTTCCGTAGGGCGCTATCCCGGGTGGAGCAGAGATTGTGAGATTGGAGATCGTCGCGTGTGGCCTTTTCCCGTAGAGCGTCCATGTAACTGTATTGTCTACAGTCGTGCAGCCCTTAGTCGTGCAGAACGCGGGCTCCGTAGTTCCGCTTGTCCCTGTGGAAGCTTTGTTCATGTAGATATAATCACTATCCACGGCGGGAACCGCTACTTTACCCATGGTATAGGTGGTGGACGGCTGCCACTTAGGACCGCTTAATCCAGGTACGGAAACAGCGAAGATCCCGTTTGGGGTTGTACAAGATCCTGCCTGGCAATCAGCCGTTCGGGCGCAGGATGTATGCGGAGGTGTACTACAGAACCCGGTTTTATAAGTAACCTGGTTACGATCAAAGATCACGTCTTCCAGGTAGGGTTTCTGGTTGCCATTGACGGCGAACAGAGTGCCCGACGGAGATTGAGCTCCCGTATATGTCCAGTTATTATTTCTGACTACTGTAAGTCCGTGCGGAGTATCCGGCTGAGGACCGTAGGCTACGTTGTTTGTCTCCCTGCCAGAACCGATGGTAACGCCGCCCAAATCATCGACAAAAGTATTGCCATCAATGGTTACCTCTTGGAAGATCCCCAATACATTCTCCACCGCTGCCCCATGGCCTCCGATAATGCGGTTGTTTGTCAGAGTCCACCGCCAGAGGCCATAAGTCGCGGACGTGAGATTGGCCCATTCCAGTGGTCCAAAAGTGCCTGTAATATCGGTGCCACGCATATCGCACGTGTTGTTGTAAAACGTATCATCATGTTGTGAGCCTTCTAAGCACTGTCCTGAATCGTTCACGACGTTATCATGAATGATCGTATCGGATCCGTTCTCATTCAGGGCAGCGTTGGTCGTGAAAGTCGCCGGTCCCGTCAGTCCACACCGGGTGAGATAGTTATCATGCACATCCCAGTGTCTGCTCTTACCGCCCTGATAAACGCACTCATAGGGCCCAGAGAACTTGCAGTGATGGATTTGTACATTGTCAGAGACCCAATCGAATATAGGTTTGATTCCGAACGTAGCATTCTTAGGCTCTCGAAGCGTGATCCCGTAGATTTCTAGGTTCTTGATTGGGCCGGCAGGGATGTTGGGGCCCGGGGCGTCATAGTCTCCGGTGGCAGACGAGCCAATGAAGATCAACCCAGGATGCGTGGCTCCGGGAGAGCTGTCTGCACTGGCGCCTGAGGCGCTGACTGTAGGATCCCAATTTTCCCAAGTAGTCACATCTGCCCCAGCTCCAGCGAACGTGATGTTGTTGTAGGCGATGGTGCAGTTGAGGAAGCCTTGACCACTGCGGGCAAAACTCCCTATCCGTGAGCAAGGCATATTTACGCCCTTGGAGAGATAGAGACCCTTGGGCATGACGATCTTTGCGCCACCTTCTTTTCCTGCCGCATCTACTGCCGCTTGTAACGCTGCCGTGTTATCGGTTCCCCAAACACTTCGCTCACTGTGCCCGTCGGCCCTTCCGCCAGACGCGAGGGCTACATCTTTTAGGAGCATACTGCGCAGAGTAAATGACGTACTGCTAGGTATTGTCTGAATCGGCCACACGCCTGTAAACGAGACGTCCCCGCCTACGCCATCGAGAGCTACCATCTGCCCGGCATGGAAACTATGGGGAGCCGCCGTGTTACAGATGGCGACGTTTTGAGCGCGCGAGCAGGTCGTGATCGTGGCAATCACATGCGTAGTCGAATTCCCCGCCATATTCGCAAGTGTCACCTGCGTCGCACTTACGACCGACGAGATACTAGATGCCAATGGCTGAATATATCCCTTAACGGTCGGGCCTGAGCCATAGACCGCAATCTTTTTGCCCACGTCGCTGGCGACGAAGTGGGAGGACTCGCACGACAGGAGTGGGCTTCCGGAGGTCATGTAGCAATCAGTTGCAACCTGCCCATCTCCGATTGCACCATGATCGCGGATATCAATTACGGCTTTGGCTTGCGTTTGGTAGATGTGGGCGACAGACTTGACGATCTGGGCCGTTGGCTCTAAGCCGATCGTTTGCGCCAACGCCCAGATGCTGGCCAGCAGTAGGACAAGGAGTAACCGTTTCAACGAAAAAATCCGCCGCATTGTCGTCCGGAACAGAGTGAACCCGCGAATACGTCACGCAGCCACCCAACACGATGCGAAAACCGGGTGCCGCATTGAAGACTTCCGAGCCCGTTTGAGAGCCAATAATAACAGGTGAACAAAAGCACGATGGGTGGGGCAGCCACAGTTGTGGAAGTGTCCACAAAAAGCCGGCGAAAGGTGGGCCAGCCACCCAACTGCCTAATCAGAGCTTGATGATCAGTCCTTGTCCAGTCGGAAGCGAGAGAATTTGAACTCCTTTACGATTGGCAAATTCATCCATTCCCTTTTTCGATAAGGGGTGTCCGCAATAAGCGTAGTCATCGAGCAAAATCATCCCACCCGCCACCAATTTAGGCCAAAAGAACTCGGCGGCCGCGACCTCTGGCTGAGAGCAGTTCATATCGAGAGATAGATACGACACCTTCTCAGTTGAAACTTGGCTGAGTGTTTCTGGCACAGGCCCCTTTATGACATGGACACTCGGGAATGGTCTGAATGCTTCAACTACAAACTCGTAACTCGGTTCATATCCTCCGGGCACGACGCCGGCACGTTTCTCTTCTGGGGAAATGTACTTCTCAACCAAGCCCTCGTAGGTGTCGAGCAAGTAGAACTGTTTCCCTGTCCGGGCGAAGTCCACATACTCAATAATGGCCCTCGACAGGCCTCCCCGATAGACACCACATTCTACAAAGTCGCCTTCAAGGCGTATCGCCTGCTGCGCACACCAGCAAGCAACGTACACGCGCCAGTGTATGGGGGCTCCCCGAAATGCTGCGTTATCCTCCGCGAGTTTGTAGGCAGCCTTAAATCGTGGATGTTGCAGAAAATCGGCGTTGTGGATCGTAGACAGACCATCCTGATTGTAGGTAAATGTATTCGCCTGTCCGCTGGATGAGCGTCGTAGAACCCGACGGCAGGCGTCTACGATTATTGGCGGTAGCACTCTCTTGGCTAGCTCTCGAGGATTCATGGGACACTAAATCTTAGCACGCCAACCTGAGTGAATTCGGTGGTTCGGGGGGCCTGGCCATCTTTCCTCGGCGCAACCTTAGTGCTTTCCAACTGTGGCTGCCCCACCCTTCGCGTGAACTGTCGAGTCCCATGGCATGCTTTACAGAATGTCCCGAGACATCCTTTACACTCCGCGCGTTTCACGCGCGGAGGTGGGGAGAGGACGGCTTGGAAGACCATGGATGTGCAAGAGCAGAGGGTGCGGTTTGTGGTGGAAGCCACGCAGCGCCGCAAGTCATTTGGTGAGCTGTGTGCCAGCTACGAGATCTCGCGCCCGACGGGGTACTTGTGGTTTCGGCGCTACCGGGAATCCGGAGTGGCGGGGATCGCGGAGCGGAGCCGCAGGCCGCATCGCAGTCCGCGGCGTACCGCGAGCGAGCGGGAGCGGCCGGTAGTCGAGTTGCGCCGGCGCTATCCCGACTAGGGAGCACGCAAAATGCAAGTACTGCTGGAGCGGGATGGTTGTTGTTGCCGCGCAACACCACAGCCGTCGTTGTGGCTGATGCGGCAGGGGATTCAGTTGCAGTGGAGCCGATTCGGCATCCGCAGACCCAGGGCAAGGTGGAACGCTTTCATGGCTCGCTGCAACGCGCGCTGGAACGGCGCGGGCCGGGGCAACAGGACCGGCAAGCCTGGCTGGATGCGTACTGCTGGGAACACAATCATGTGCGACCGCACGAAGCCTTGGGCATGCAGACGCCGGCTACGCGGTGGCGACCGAGTGCACGACGCTACGATCCCCATCCGCCACGCTGGGAGTATCCGCAAGGCGCGTGGGTGTTGAAGGTGGACTGCCAGGGCAAACTCGACATCGGCGGACAAAAATGGAGAGTCAGCAAAACCCTGGCCGGGGAATGGGTGCAGGTGGTGCGCGTGCAACCGCGGATACTGGTGTTCTACTGCAACACCTTGATCCGCGAACTCGATGCTGAAACCCAGGGTTCGACCATCATCGAACGCTGGGTTCCAGGATCGTCAAGAACTACCGCAGTGTAAAACGATGTATAGGGACATTTTGTAAACCATGCCTCGGGACTCGGCAGTGAACTCGAGGGGTGGGATTCGTTGCTGGCGATAGACCTGGATAAAACGGTCAACCAAAACGCGCGTGGGTTCGGGGACCGTTCTTCACACAGTATCGTCCGAGTTTCAGGTGGGACGCTATTTCTGTAAAGTTGTCCGCATTTTTGGCGCATAACGCTTATCTTGCTCCGCAACTTCTGGAGCGCGCCACACGTTCGTTGGCACATCGCGGCCCGGACGATTCCGGTTCCATCACCCTGCACGACGCTGTGCCCGAGCCACTGGAGAATTGGTTTTGCGCAACACGCCTGGCGATACTTGACCTCTCTGCACTCGCCCATCAGCCCATGCAGGACAAGGCGACTGGAAACTCGATTGTCTATAACGGGCAGATTTACAACTTCCGAGAAAGGCTGCTCTTCCTCCGTGTCGTGAAAGTCACTACGGTATGCGGTATAAAGCTACGGTTCCGAGGGTGCCGGCCAGTGCACCAAGATTGAGAGCTTCCTTAAAGCGACTGTTAGGGACAAAGATGATGTCGTCAGGCTCGAGGGGCATGTCTGGCGCTTTGGCGCGCAACAGGTTCTTCAGGGGCACTGGCACCTCTTGCAGCCCATTCGGCGTGCGGCGCAGCATTTTGGTTCCCCCGACCGCAGCGGTACGGGTTGGACCTCCCGCGGCTGCGACCACCCGCAAAACCGTCACGCCTCCGCTCGAACCAAGAATGTAGCCTCCTGGCTTCACGACCTCCCCTAACACGTAGACGATTGGAGCGGCCGGTACCACTATGGTGTCGCCTGGTTGTAGCTCGATGTTCCTCTCAGCCATCTTCGCCGGGTCTTTCGAGAGCTCAACCGTCTCGGAATTGTCACTACCGCGGTGTGAGATGACGGCTTGGTTGGCCGCTTTTTCAGTGAGCCCGCCGGCCGCTTGTAACACATCGAACAGGCGGTGCGGCCCGAACGTGGAATAGGACCCTGGCTTAGCGACCTCGCCCACCACGGAAACACCGCCACTGGTGTACTCCTTCACGAACACCGAAACCTGAGGATCGTTGACGATGTTGTTCTGACGGAGTTGACCCTCGATCGCGCCTTCGGCCTCGCTACTCGTAAGGCCCGCGATTCGTATATATCCGACGAGCGGCATGGAGATGTTTCCATCCGCGCTGACTCGCGTATGTCCACTGAGATCCGGCGCACCATAGACCGTGATCTCCACCTCATCTCCCGGGCCGAGGACGAGTCGCGAAGGATTGGACTGTTGCGTGCTCTTTTGCTCGGAATCGTTGCCCGCCGGCACACTGACGATCCTAGACGGTTCCTTTGTTGTGTCCGGTTTATGCGTGGTTTCTTGAGCAGCCGTGCTGTTTTGAGCCAAACTCGCTTGGAACAGGAGCGCGAGGGCAAGCACGACGAGCAGGTATGAGTAGCGAGAGAAGACATTCAAAATACGCAGCATGGCCTGAAAAATTCTAAGCTCTGCGAGGGAATGGCACAACTCGAATCTACTCGTAAGGTCGGGCTTTCCTTCAGTTGATTGGGTATTTGCACGGGCGGACAGAGCATGATCGATTAAATCGACAGTCTTTCCGGCCCAATGTTTGACCGTTCCGATCCCTGACCCTCTTGAACCTTTCAACATGCTGGCGTACTCTTGCGGCTTTGCAGAGGTAAAAGGGCTTAACGAAGCGTCCAAGAGGCTTTCGAGGAGGGATCGATGCTTAGATCAAGAATCGCCGAATGGTCCTACCGACTCGGCAGCGTGAGTGCGGCTGTGGCAATCATTTACCGGGCCTTGTGGTTCGGTGGAATAGGCGCACGCCTGTTCGGTGTTGCGCCTCGTATTGTCCCACACAACTTCGTGGATCTCAGCATTCTTCTGCTTGTGATCTCGGTCGCCAGCAACGCAGATACAGTGGCGCAGCGCGCGTACGCCCAACCTGTCGGTACAGGCAAGGTGGCATGACCTAGTTCACATCTACGACATGCCAGCGATGCACACGCACCTGAGCTGTAGCATAGAGCGTCACCATGTTCTGCTCACAATCATCTCCTGCGTGGCTCTCACGTTGTTCATGGTGGACCTCTAAGGTTCATCCCCGCGCCCCATGCTTTTTTCGCGTACGGCTGCGACACGGAATCCACGCGGATATAGGCAAGGGCGCACGGATTCGCCGGCCGTTCATCAAAAATGGCGTAGCAGTGCAGCGCCGGACTTCATAGCTACGGGTAGGGTAACGGGGCTCACATTATGCAAAACTACGTTCTATCCGGCATGAGAAGCCTTCCTAAAAACAAGCTCAGGTTCGTCCTGGATCTGGCGCGCTATTGCCTGGAAGCACCACATCGGAGCGGTGTGCTCTTACGAAATCTAGGAGAGCATGTTCGGGCGATGCAGTTCGCGAAGAAATGGAGTGGTGCCACGGCAGGGTCACCCCTGGTCCCGTTGGAAAAAAATAATCCGCTACGTGAGTACTTCGACGCGCACAGAACCGGCCGAGGTGTCTGGAAGTGGTTGCACTATTTCGAAGCGTACCATCGTCACTTTGCAAAATTTGTGAACCGCGAGGTGCATATCCTCGAGATCGGGGTTTTCGGTGGCGGTAGCCTCGAAATGTGGCGCAATTATTTTGGTCCGAGGTGTCACGTGTATGGCGTCGACATCGAGCCAGTCTGTAAGACCTACGAGCAAGAGCGAACGAAAATTTTCATCGGCGATCAAGCAAACCCCGCATTCTGGCAATCGTTCCGTTCTCAGGTACCCACGTTGGATATTGTGCTGGATGATGGTGGCCACGAATCTGAACAGCAAATCATCACGCTTGAGGCGCTGCTCCCGCACTTGCGTCCAGGCGGAGTGTACCTTTGCGAAGACATCACCGGAGTACGTAACCCATTTTTGTCTTATTTGAACGGTTTGGTCAGTAGCTTGAACGTCACGCGTCAAAAAGAGGGCTACAAGACAACGCCCTTTCAGCAGGCAATTGATTCCGTGCATTTCTACCCGCTCGTGGCGGTGATCGAGCGACTCGACAAAGTGCGTGAGTCCTTGGACTCAGTTCGCCGCGGCAGTGAGTGGGCCGTCGAATGAGATGGTTCCCAAGTTCCCGATTGCGAACTCAATGGGTTCTTTCCGCCACATCAACGCAGGCCGTCCCAACCAATCTTCGGGCGATGCACTTTCGCGTGACATTCGGCACAGAGCGTGATCAGATTCTGGTCGGAATCGTCTCCAGCGTGGCTTCGATATTGTTTGTGGTGGACCTCAAGCTTCATCTTCGCCCCGCAAACTTGGCATCTCCAGCCGTCCCTCCGCAAGACCTGTTGACACAGCTGTTTGTACGATTCAGAATCCAGCCGCAGGCGCGGACGTTTTGGTTGGATAGGGCTCAGGAAGCCCTCCCATTGAACTGTTCCAGGAATGCGTGTTGCTGCTCGCCGGGCAGGAACTTGAAGAACTGCTGGATAGACTGCAACAAGATTTCCGGATTCCCGTCTTCGAGGTTCGCTCCCGCCAGGAAGTCGGCACAAATCATCTCCAGGCAGTAGCCCCGAGACTTATCTGTCCCGAGCATCAGGGCGGCGGTCTCAAGAGCCTGTTCAACCACTGGTATCTGGCTTTTGTAGAGCTTGAAGTAGATGATTTCGTGCGGCTCCGTCTCCCGCCCGGTTAGCTCCTTCTCGACTTCTCGCCTGAATTGCTCCGTAGGCATCTCTCGGGCTTTGTGCAACCAGGTTGCACAATCGAAGTCCTGACCCTCCGAACGCGCCACCTTCGCCAGCTCTAACCCTTTCGTCCAGCCCACTTCCTTCAGGTCTTTCCTCGCCTGCGGCGGCAGGTGCTCGTGGATCGACATCAGGTAGTACGCTTTCCTCCGCGATTCCGGAAATCGCCTTTCCAGGAACTCGTCAAACGATTTAAGATTTTCTAGTCTCCAGTACTGCCCGGCTCGTACTTCACACAGATACCTCCCCAGTTCCACGAACCGGGTATCCCGCTCCGCCTCTGTTCTTCGCTCCCACGCTAGGATCTCGTCGATCTTCGTGAGCACGAACAAAGCTCGCTTCTTGTTCAGCTTCGGTAGCATGGGCGGATGGCTAGTACGCAAGCTCGTCAAACAAACCAAGATCGTCTCCCGGACGCCGAACGAGCGTTGTTTCGACCAGTTCTGGCTGTCCTAGGCAGAAGCCCACGTAGGGGCAACTCGTGCAAGGGTTCTGTGGGAATCGGATGCCGCTGTGTGGAAGGAACTGGGCTGATTCGATCCGCCGGATGGTGTCATCGACCAGCCGGCCAAACTCCTCGCGCTGTTCGTCGGTGATGACCGTGCGGAAGTACTGGATCTCGACCAGTCGCTTGCGAACAAAGACGACTTGGGCTACATCGGGGATGCCAGTGATCCAGCTGTAGCAGATCAGTTGAGGATCAAGCATCAGCAGTCCCTGGGGTTCTTCCGGATACCGACTCGAAGTGGTCTTCCACTCCAGCAGGCAGCGGGAGCCGTCGAGGTGTCCTATCGCGTCAACATAGGCAACGAAGTCATTGCCTTTCGGCATGGACCGTGTGAACTTGACCTGCAGGTTCTTTTTAGGTTGGCGAATACGGATGCGGTCGTCTTGCGCGAAGCGCTCGAGCAACTGGATGCCCTGTTGCAGCATGCGGTCCCACGTCGTACCGTTCGAATACTCGAGCTGGCTGTCCTTGTAGACGGCCCATTCGCGAAACAGCACTGCTCCCGCGTCGTCTCGGCGGAAGTAGGAGGAGAGCGCCAGCTCGAAGGCGCGCCCGAACAGCATCGCTGCCCGAGTATCTTTCTCCTTCCAGCCGTCCAGATAGCGATACCTGTAGCGCCGCGGACAGTTCAGGTACTGACTGATCTGAGTGAAACTGTACGTCATCACGCCACCTCGGAACCATCGGTTTTCGTCGAGGAAGACGAGGACAGCTCCTCCCATTGGCTTGCAGGAGCGAAGCCGTCAAAGCTGAGCAGGGAAGTGCCGTTGACGGAGGCGTGGCTAATCTTCACCACGCCACGCAGCCCAGAAAGGGCCTTCTCATCGACCTCTTCGCGCCCAAGCAAGTCGGGGTCGTAGAGGAAATCGCGCAAGAACCATCCGAGTTTCCACAGCGCTTTAGCAGTGCAGTAGACCCGGCCTGAAATCATCCGC
>Ga0210384_10002885_pt1 | contig 20459 bp, 18 predicted proteins | sample IncBWH2MmetaG_FD_160574 | JGI IMG/M metagenome (GOLD analysis project Ga0210384, IMG submission 160574) | Forest soil microbial communities from Barre Woods Harvard Forest LTER site, Petersham, Massachusetts, United States - Inc-BW-H-2-M | ecosystem: Environmental > Terrestrial > Soil >...
CAGTCGCTAGCGTTTACCGCGATTCCAGCAATCCAACCGATCGATGCTTGAGACTCTGATCATCTGCGGCGCTGGCATCGTTTCCGGCAAAGAGATCATGGCCCTAGAACTGGGCGAGGGACTAACCCAGGGTGGGCGGTCCGTTCACTTCGTCACTAGTTTTTGGAACAATGGCGATTTCCCGAACCGGTTGAAGCAGCTGCAGATTCCGACGCATATACTCCCGATCGGGTTCATTTCAGCCAATCTTACAAAAAGATGCCTTGAGATGACGTTGGAGCAGGTTCGCCGTTGGCCGAGCCTGCTATGGGGTTATTCCAGTCTTGTTCGCCATCTAAGACCTCAAAAGGTTGTCCACACGAATTGGCACCACCTATTGTTATTGCTTCCGTTCCTTCGCCCCGAACGAGACTTGTTCTGGCTGCATGAGGTGGTTCCGGATCTGCATCAATATCGGCGCGTTTTTGGATGGCTGGAGCGCCGCTTGGGTGCGTTCATTTGCGTGTCACAAGCCAGCGCGTGCTCGCTGCGGAAGATCGGGATTGACGAGGCAAAGATTCGAATAATTCACAACGGGCTGATCGACCCGGCAGGTTCAGTAGGTCCACACGAGCCATCTCCCGAACACCTTCGCTTAGGTATTGTAGGGCAGGTCAACGCTTGGAAAGGTCATGCCGATCTTTTGGAGGCGTGTGCCTTGCTTGCCCGAGAGCACTCCGCACCGGAATTGCACATATTCGGGAGCGGAAATGCTGTCTATAAGGCCGAACTTGTGCGAAGGTCCTCGGACCTAGGCATACAGACGCGGGTGAAGTGGCACGATTATGTCACTGACCGTCGGCTCATCTATTCGAGCTTCGATGTTTGTGTGGTGCCGAGCCGATCGCAGGATCCCCTTCCCACTACAGCGATCGAAGCCGGCTTTTTTGGGTTACCCTCAGTCGTGACTCGCCGGGGCGGTTTGCCGGAAATCGTCGAGCACGAGGTGAATGGTCTGGTGGTCGAGGCGGAGAGACCTGCGGAACTCGCCGCAGCACTATCACGGTTGATCGAAGACCCTTCACTCCGGCAACGCCTTGGGGCGAACGCCAGACGCCGGGCCGTGGAGCATTTTAGCCGCGACCGCTTCCTGAACGAATTCATGGCAGTGCTGAACCTAGAACAGCCTGCTAAATGTATCGAAGTACATGAACTGGTCTGACGCCGTCGAGATCCTAAAGAATTTTTGCAACCGGCGCCTGCTGGCTTGCGAACGGAAACCGATCTCGCCAGTCCGGCTGGGGGCTTCGCGATTGAGCAGGTCGGAGCTCCCACGATTATTGCGCTGGCGCTCCTATGCGCAGATCGCCGAGGGAATTCAGTGAGCTGGAAGCCGCAGTTTAAACTCGCCTGGATTGGCGCTGCGCACCGCAGCACTCGAATCCTTTTGTATCTGCTCCAGCGTGCTCTCTTCATGAGTATGCCGCGGCAGCCCTGGGAAAATGCGATTCGACGAATTGTGGTGTATCGCATTGGGAACATCGGCGACATTCTGGTGACCCTGCCGGTTTTGAATGCAATTCGGAAGAGGTTCCCGGGTGCACACATAGCTCTGCTCACATCTCCCGGAAAAAAAGGGGCGCCTGGAGCCGAGCAGATTCTTCCTCTTGGGAAGTGGTTCGATGATCTGTTCGTGTATTTCAGCTCGGATGTGCAGAGTTGGAATGGCCGCTTGCGTTTGCTCCGCCGGCTCCGCAAGCGCAAGGTCGACCTGTTCATTCAACTGCCCAACCAACAATCCCGGCTGCGCGATGAAGTGCGCAACATGACGTTTGCTAGGCTTGCGGGCTGCCGTTGTGCTGTGGGCTTCGAGGTTTCGCAACGGGCGCTGTTCCTCCGGGAGGAAGCCCTGCATGTACCGCAAATACGGGAATCCTTACGAATTTACCGTTCCGTGGCATCGCAACTCTTACTAGAGTCTTACGAAGACGTATTGCTGCCGATTTCCGACGTTCCCCGGCGTCAAGTTGCCGGTTTATTGCTTAGGGCTGGTGTACCCGAAAACGAACCTTTCGTGGTGATGCATGTGGGAGCAAAGAGACAAACGAACCAATGGCCTCTGGAACGATACGCCCACGTTGCGGACGACATAATTTGGCGGTTGGGAACTCGTGTGGTCCTAACCGGAAGTGCGGCAGAGCTCCCCGCGGTTGAACGCGTCGCCGAGCTGATGCGGGAAAAACCCGTGGTGCTGTGCGGCCAACTGGATTTGGCGCAAATGGCCGCTTTGTTGGAGCGTTGTTCTCTGTACGTCGGAAACGATACGGGTCCGATGCACATTGCGGCTGCCGTCGGCACGCGGACTGTGAGTGTCTTCAGCGCCCGCGATTTTCCGGAAAGGTGGTGGCCTTGCGGGCACGGTCACATCGTGCTGCGCCGGGACGCGCCATGCAGTCCGTGTTTCAAAGAGATCTGCGATCGTGACCTCGTCTGCCTAAAGGCGATCGAGGAAAAAGAAGTCTTGGCTGCAGTGGAGTGCCAGTTGAGCCGCCACGACCTTCCGCCAGTTGCCCAGGCGAAGGGAATATGACATCGCGTAGCTAACGCGATGTGCAAGCCGCAAATCGCCTGGGAGGCTTGTAGGGTCGTGCGAAGGAGGAAGAGATTAAATGACAGCAGGTAAGAGCGCTGGTGGCCCGGCAGTCGCCTCGTCGGATCCGCAGCAGGTAAACCGGGAATGGTGGGAGTCGAACCCAATGACCTACGATTGGGAAAAAACTCTTCAGATCGACCCCGGAACATTGAAATGGTACGACGAGATCGACCGTCGCTTTCTTGACTCGGCCTATTATGCTTCCGGGCAGAATGGCCAGCCTTTCGGACGCTTCTTGAAAACCGATTTCGTCAGCGGAAAGCAGGTTCTCGAAATCGGTTGTGGAATGGGCACGCATGCTGAAATGTTGCTTCGGAATGGAGCCCGCCTAACGGCGATCGACCAGACAGCGCTGGCAGTGGAGTCGACGCGTAGGCGGCTGGAGCTAAAGCAACTCGACGCGCGAGTTTTGCAGCAAGATGCCGAGAAATTGACCTTACCGGATCGGTCATTTGATGTTGTCTGGACGTGGGGAGTCATTCACCACAGTAGCTCTACAGAACAGTGCGTGAGCGAAATTAGCCGCGTGTTGAGACCCGGTGGGCGGCTCATGATGATGGTTTATTATCGCCCCAGTCTCGTGTATTACCTCCATTGCGGGCTCATACGAGGCGTCCTCTTGGGGCAGCTCCTGCGCCAATCCCTTCACCAAATTTACGTGAATGCGACCGATGGCTTTTACGCGCGCGTTTTTTCAAAGTTCGAACTGCGGGCATTGCTCGCGCCACAGTTTCACTCTTTGCAAATCACTGTAGTGGGGCTAAAGGCCGAATTATATCCGATTCCACGGAACAGCCTCAAAATTGCGCTTGAGCGGGTGACCCCGGACTGGTTAGCAAAAGCAATCCTCGGGAAATTCGGATCGATGGTGGTTGTGGAAGCGATCCGTTCCTGAGTTCAGCATCTCTCCTGAAGGCCCTATAAAGCTGCTTAACGTGATTCCCTCGATCGGATCCGCGCGCAGAGGACCGACCGTCGTGGTTCGCACCATGCCGCGATACCTCGTTGAACGAGGTCTGGAGGTTCATATCGCGACGACCGACAATGCTGGCGAGCGGCTCTCTCAACAGGTCAAGTATTTTTGATTCCGGACCCGAACAACTTCGAAGCGCACGTCGGCGAGGCTTGCGTGGCCGACTAATCGACTGTATCGTCAATTGATGGAGGTGCGTTGCTATCTGGACCCGGAATTTTTTATCAATCGAACAGAGCAGCGAGCAAGAGCAACGTGAAAGGGTTCGCAGGCCTGGCCGAAGGACTTCAATTCGAAACCGGTGAAGCTCATCGACGGGGCTGGCCTGGTTGCGTCCGAGAGCAAGTCTCCTTACGTGGTGCCAGTCACATCGATCCAGAGCAGTCGCAGAGTGCAGAGAAAAAGGCTCGGCCTCAAAACGTAGCCCGATTATATTCGGTTATCAGTAAATGTTTGCCGCGACCCCTGTGGGCGAAATCACAGTTTTCGTAGAGGGCAGAAGGCATGTACATCGTTACCGGCGGAGCGGGGTTTATCGGCAGCAATCTGGTACACGAGCTTAACTTCCATGGCATTGCCGACATTCTTATCGTCGATAACTTCTCTAATTCGCGCAAGCTCTTCAATTTGCATGGCGCTCGGTTCGCCGACTACATGGATAAGAGGGAATTTCGCAGAGCACTCAGTGAGAAAGCACTGCAGATTCCAGATCTTGAGGCGATTTTCCACCAGGGCGCGTGCGTCGACACCCTGATGGATGATGGCGTCTACATGATGGACAACAACTTTAGTTGCTCCAAAGAAGTCCTCGCATATGCCATTGAGGAGGGCGCAGCTCTGGTCTATGCATCGACGGCCGCAGTATACGGACTAAGCGGCCCCAGCCATTTTGCGCCCACGCTGGAGAATGAGAAGCCGCTGAATATATATGGTTTCTCGAAGTTGGCGTTTGATCGGCACGTTCGCCACCGGATCGCACGGGAATCGCTGCCAATCACGGTCGTCGGTCTAAGGTATTTTAACGTCTACGGTCCGCGCGAAGAGCATAAGGGCCGCATGGCATCCGTAATCCACCATTTCTCAGAACAGATCAAAGAGAGAGGCAACTTGCGGCTGTTTGAAGGCTCGGGCGGATACGGAAACGGAGAGCAACGGCGGGATTTTGTCTTCGTCCGCGACTTGGCGCGACTGAATATGTTTTTCGCTCAGGCGGGTCCATACGCACCCGAATCAGGCAAGCCCGTGAAAACCTATCAGGCGGTGGTTAATGCGGGATCAGGCCGGGCGCGAAGCTTCAATGAGGTGGCGAACGCTTTGATGGTGGTCCACGGCAAAGCGGAAATCCAGTATTTGCCGTTTCCTGAGGACCTACAGGGGCGTTACCAGCACTTTACCGAGGCAGATCTCACCGATCTGCGGGAGACTGGTTGTGATCTCGAGTTCACGCAACTCGAAGATGGAGTCCAAGAAACTTTCTCCCAAGCGGAAAGGGTTCTGGCCTGAAGACAGTTCAGCAGAGGTATTTCTCGACTGCTTCGATCAGAGAGTTAGCAACTGCGTCGGCTAGGGCCGCAGCCTTTTCTGCGCCGGGTTTCTGAGTCTTGGGGTCCCCCTGAATGAAGATTGCTAAGAGGCCGAGTGCGCGGGCGGCCTGGATATCAGAGATCGAATCACCAATGACGATACTGTTTTGCCTCGACGCTTCTGGGAAGTCCCGGAAAACTTGTTCAAATAAGCCTGTCTTCGGTTTTCTGCAGTCGCATTGGTTCCGGTCATGCGGACAGTAGTAAAAGGCATCTATATGCGCATCGTGCTCAGCCATGCGCTCTTGCAATTTCATATGGAGAGTTTCGACGTCAGCGCAGGTATAGAGTCCCAGAGCAATGCCACGCTGGTTGCTGATGACGATGATGTGGCGCCCAGAGCGGTTCAGGGCCGCAATCGCAGACTCGGCACCAGGAAGAAACTCAAAGTCGCGCCAGCAACGAACGAATTGACCTTCGGGAAGTTTGCGATTTGTCACGCCATCGCGATCGAGAAAGACGTACTTAATTCCTGGGAATTTGCCGGTTGCGGGTGGGGAACCATCAGCAATAGGTTTCATAGTAACAAGAAACCCAAGGAACCTTGGGTTCGGGTCGGTCGATCACTACCGTTAACCGCAGCCTGAGCAGGAAGTGCCAACGCAACTAGAGATGTCCGAAGTCTTCGAGAAGGCTATCACCGAGCATCTGACGGTGATTCAAGCGCTGCTCGCACAGCAACCGATATTAGCACGGATTGCTGCTGAGATGACCCGTGCTCTAGTCGCTGGGAAGAAGGTGCTATGGTGCGGAAATGGCGGCAGTGCGGCTGATTCCCAGCATCTTGCTGCGGAATTAGTTGGACGTTTTCGCCAGGAGCGGCGTGGATTGGCTTCCATCGCCCTGACCACAGACACCTCCATCCTGACCGCAATTGGGAACGATTATGGGTATGAAGAGGTGTTCCGCCGTCAGGTGGAGGCGCTGTGCGTGGCAGGCGACGTGTTGGTAGGCATTTCCACTTCAGGCAAGAGTAAGAACGTCTGCCTCGCGCTGGAGGCTGCCGGGGCACTGGGGGCTTTCACTGTGGCATTTACTGGAGAGGAGGGCGGAGCCATGGCCATGATCGCCCACGAATCGTTGCGTATTGCGTCGAAAGACACGGCGCGCATCCAGGAGGGACACATTTTATGCGGGCATATGCTCTGCGAGTGGGTCGAGCTGAACATCTCTGAAATCACTTCTGTGGAAAAGGTAGTACTACCGTGATGATTCAATCTCTCCATCGGGTCGTGGAATTGATCGAAGGCGCTTGGCGTAACACACATGTTCTCGTAATCGGCGATCTTATGCTCGACCGCTATATCTGGGGTAATGTGGCGCGGATCTCCCCGGAGGCGCCCGTGCCGATTGTGCGTGCTGTGCACCGGAATGAGCGTCCTGGCGGCGCTGCCAATGTGGCGATGAATATTATAGGGCTAGGCGGGAAGGCGACGCTATTCGGGTTCGTTGGTGAAGATGCGGATGGGGCCATATTGGAGAAGCATCTGCGTGAAGCCGGTATCGAGTCGAAGATGATACCAGTCCCTGGCCATCCAACCACCACAAAACTTAGGATCCTGTGTGGCAAACAGCAGATGCTGCGCCTGGATATGGAAGAGACCGATGGCTATCCAGCCGACGTGCATGGCGTCTTGATTGAAAAAATCGAATCAGCGATGCCTTCCGCAGATGCGGTAGTGCTATCGGATTATGCCAAGGGCGTTCTTACCGAGGATGTCTGCCAACAGGCGATCCGAGCAGCCCGGCGCCGAGGCATTCCGGTGCTGGTCGATCCCAAGCAGCGCAGCTTTGCACGGTACCGTGGTGCAACAACGATTTGTCCTAACTTGGCTGAACTGTCGGTGGTGACCGGAATTGGGCTGCAGGATATGGACGCTCTTCTCGCCGCCGGGCAAAAACTGACAAGAGAGCTGGGTCTGGACTGCATGACTGCGACCCTGAGTGAGAAAGGCATTGCTGTCATAAGAGAAAATACGACATTCGTTGCCCCAACCGTTGCCCGGCAGGTTTTTGACGTTTCCGGCGCAGGCGATACCGTTATCGCAACATTGGTTTTAGCTATCGCTAGCGGGCTGGAGATGGAAACCGCTGTCCAGATAGCCAACGTGGCCGCGGGGATTGCAGTCAGCAAAATCGGAACGGTTCCGGTTGATAGGGACGAATTGTTGATGAACTTGATGCCCGATATTGCATTGAACGCTCAAGAAAAGGTGCTATCTCTGGAGCAGCTCAGAGTGCGTGCCTCTGCATGGCGATTGGCCGGTCAGAGCATTGTGTTTACCAATGGCTGTTTCGATCTGCTACACGTCGGCCACATTGCGTTGCTGGAAGAAGCGCGCCATGAGGGCGACCGCCTGATCGTCGCTATCAATAGCGACGCCTCTGTGCGCGGGCTCAAGGGAGCGTCGAGGCCCATAATGGGCCAACGCGAACGCGCTCGTATTCTGGCGGCACTTACGGCCGTCGACGCAGTGGTCGTATTCGAGGATCCGACACCGCTGGGCATAATCGAAGTGCTTCGGCCTGATGTGATTGTGAAGGGGGGCGACTATAGCGAAGAAACAGTAGTAGGGGCAAAAGAAGTCCGCTCCTGGGGCGGCAGAGTGAAGATCGCGCCTATTATCGAGGGCTTCAGCACCACGGAGCTAATTGCGAGGGTCACAACTCCAGTTCTTCAGTGATCTGCCGACAGAACAGTGCTCTTCCCAGAACCTGACGTCGTTTAGAACCGTCAGGCCCTCACCTATATTTTTAGCTCTAACCGATAAGTCTAAAAATCATCCCTCAAAATTACAGGATCACAGTCGTGGAAGCGATGGCCAACGGACGGCCAAGGGATTGCCCGTAATAGTTTCCGATCAGGTGGGCATTCATCGTGAAATCACGTGGGTTGGAGCGAGATTATTAGTGCACCGCAACGCAATGAAGTGCACCAAACAATGGTTCAAATGCTAGACAGTCAGTCGTCCCACGTCGTTCAAGGAACTGCCCACACAGAAAGGTTTCGAGTGTGTCTGTTACCCACTGATCTTTGGCGAGGTCCGGAGGGGTGACCGTTCTATTCGGGCATCCCAGCGGTACTCCTTTTTCCCACAATGCCGCGCTGGCACATTTCGAAGCGCATCGATTGGAGGCTTTCTGTGTGGCTTGGATGCCATCTCTGCTGACCTTGCAACTGCTTGAGCGTGTCGGCCCCCTGCGACCGATGGTGCGACGGTTCCGACGTCGTCGTTTTCCCGCGCTTGCTGGCGCGCCCAAGATTCAGGGCCGTCTGGGAGAGATGCGCCGCCTCATCACACGGGCTCTAGGACGTGGAGACGAGGCTCTCGCCTACGAGGCTAATGACTGGCTGATGCGCACCATGCAGAGAGAATGCCGGCGTGTCAGCGTGCGCGCAGTTCACGCATACGAAGATTGTTCTCTCTGGCAATTTCAAGAGGCTAAGCGTCTTGGAAAGGCGTGTATCTATGACATGCCGATCGGCTATTACCCCGCGTGGGAAAAGACGCAGCTGGAACTTGCGCAAAAGTTTGTCGACTGGCTGCCCGCTGCTGGACTGCCGTCCAGCCGCCACGTTCGTTACCAACAAAAACGTCAGGAGATGGAACTTGCCGATCTCGTGTTAGCCCCGAGCAGCTTCGTAGCGGAAACGGTCCGGACATTCCATCCGAATAAGAATCTCGCGTTGGCACCCTACGGCGTCGACTTGGAATTCTGGAAGCCAGGCGCGCGGAAAGAGGGATCCGAAGTGCTGCGCTTCATTTACGCCGGACAGATTTCGCTACGCAAAGGGATTCCCGTCCTGCTTCAGGCATGGGAGAAGGCTGCACTTCGGTCTGCAGAACTCCAGCTTGTCGGGTCATGGAATTTGAGCGATAGTAAAAAAGCCTCGCTCCCGCGCGACGTTACTCACGTTTCGGCGCTTTCTTCGGAGGCGCTCCGTGATCATTATCGCCGGGCCGACGTATTCGTCTTTCCATCCTTCTTCGAAGGATTAGCGCTGGTGCTGCTGGAAGCAATGGCATGCGGTCTTCCTGCAATCGCCTCCGCCGCTACGGGCGGCACCGATGTACTGACCGAGGCGTCAGGCCGGTTGCTTCCCGTCGGCGATCTGGACGGCTTGGTTGACTCGCTGCGGTGGTTCAACCAGAACCGCAGCCTGTTACCTGCAATGGGGCGCGCGGGAAGAAAAAGGGCGGAGGAGTATACATGGGATCGCTACCGTCGCGCTGTCACTGAAGCGACTTCTGCGTTTGCGTAGTCTCGATTGCGCTGATGAAATTCCGGTTAACTCTACGCATCAACGCAGTGGCTTAGCTCGTTCTTTTCGAGTAGAGAGCCGCGCCGACGCGACGACGATGAGTGCTGATGGATCCCCTCCTGTTCGGCCAAAATCTTTAGTTTCGATTGGTACAGAAATGTGCAGCCGGTCATTCGGTCTTTGCTGGCTGGAACAACGGGGAGCACGTCAAAAGCAGACCCCGTGGCCGCACCCCAATTTTTGAGCGGTTACGATGCCTTTGTTCGAGTTGAAAAAATCCGTGGCCAGCAGCGGATAGAACAAGGGCGCAAGAATTGGGGCAAGACCCGACGGAAGGTGTTGCTTCTCGCAAAGGTAAACTCGCACGTAGCGGCGAAGTGGCCAAGAGAGTTCGTTTCGCTTGCGAATCTGGATCTCAGCGAAGCCGGCTCTCGACAAGGCAAGTAGAAGCGACTTGTCAGTGTAGTTCTGGAGATGAAAGATGGAAGTTCGTCCCCTTTGCCAAATTCGGCCAAGCTTCCCAATGACAGGCAGTACGGCCACGCAGTGCATCGTGCGGTCTAATTTGGTGACGACGGGAGTGTGAAAATAAAGATGTCCACCCATTCTGAGCATTCGAAAACACTGCTCGAACAGCTCAACTGGACGCTTTACGTGCTCGGCGACGTCAAGCATGGTGATCACGTCGAACGCACTAGAGGGAATAGAAGACCAGTCCATGTCTCGGTATATTTTGATGTCCATCAGCTCAAGGTGTCTGAGATCGACTCCCGGAATTTCATGACCAGCGAGGGATATATAACCTTCGTCCCGCAACGCCTGAAGGAACTCGCCGTTGCCACAACCTATGTCCAGGATTCGTTTACTTGAACTACCAGTGATCAAGCCTTTCAAAGATAGGCAAGCGGACTTGATTTTTGCAGCATTCTCCTTCTTGATTTCAGAATAGTAGCATTCCCAATCAATCGTACCGTAAGCCTCGTTCAATTGATTGTCAGTGAGAGCGTTCCCAACGAAAACAAGCCCGCACTTGACGCAGCGATAGTTTTGAATTTCCTTCACGCTGCCGTGTTCATTCCGGGTTGTACAAATGAACTTTCCTGAACCGTCACAAATCTTGCAGGGTCTGCGATCTGATTGGGCCATAGGGTGTATGTCTTCACAGTCATTATCGCTGGGGAGCTTTTTCATTCAAGAAAATGTTTAGCTACTCCAGCAAGGTGGACATCATAGACCAACGAGCGAATTCTCTCCTGTGGCAGTCCGGCGGAGACGGTTCTCTTCGGCCCAAGAACTTGCTTGTTACATGCGTCCGCGTGTCGCTACGAATGCTTTTGTACTGTCTTAATCCAAGCTTAGCCGCACCGGCGGCTTCCAAGCCCCAACCCCGCGTCTTGCCCATTTGCAACTTCCTTGCTTTTGTAGGTCAACTCGTGCAAGCGGTCCTGGTCATTCCTCGCGCCCATGATCACCAGCTTAGCATCGGGAACCTAAGACTTGATGAGCGGCCAGGCATCTATTACAGCGTCATGGCTCTTGATCTCAGTACCACGCTACAACGACAACGTGAAAGAGCTTCTGTAGAATATTAGTTTTTGGATTCTAAAGCAGGCCTGATGAAGGTTTTGCATGTGTCACCGTGTTTCCACCCCGCCTATTCGTATGGTGGCCCAATTCGCTCCACATTCGAGCTGTGTCGGAACCTAGGCGAACTGGGCTGCGAGGTTCGGGTTCTAACCACAGACGCGAACGGCTTAGATCAAGTATTAGACGTGGAAACGAACGACGAGGTAGAGCTTCCAGAAGGATTTCGAGTTCGCTATTGCCCGCGCCGACTACGGCATTCAGTTTCACCAACCTTGATGCGGTTACTGCCGGCATACATGCGGTGGGCAGATGTTGTCCACCTGACCGCAGTTTATAGCTTTCCGACTTTCCCAACCGTCTTCTGGGCTCGTTCAATGAACAAGCCGCTAATTTGGTCGCCGCGAGGGGCTCTTCAGCGCTGGAAAGGTTCAAGACGAATAGGCATAAAGGGGGTTTGGGATTTTCTGTGGTATCACGCAGCTGATCCCGCTGAGTTGATGATGCACGTCACCTCAGAATTTGAAAACCGCGAGACTTCGTCTCGTTTCCCGAAGTTGCGAATGGCCATGATTCCCAACGGAGTCGATGTCCCGGCCGTCCTCAGCCGAAGGGAGGGAAATGGAGAGCTTCGATTGCTTTTCATCGGGCGCTTGGATCCGAAGAAGGGAATTGAGGCCTTGCTGAGGGCTTGCAGTCTCATCGATTCGGCACCTCCATGGCGTCTGGCGATAGCAGGGGGGGGAGCACCGCGGTACGCTTCGCAACTCAAAGAACAAATTCACGCTCTAGGACTGGAGGGACGAGTGGAGATGATGGGAGAAGTCTTGTCGGAAGCCAAGAAAAGACTGTTCGAAAGTTCTGACGTGACTCTGGTGCCGTCTTATACCGAGAATTTCGCTATCGTTGTAGCCGAGGCCCTTGCCCATGGCGTTCCAGTGATTGCTAGTAAGGGAACTCCTTGGAGTCGCCTCGAAGAGATGCAGTGTGGTTTGTGGGTGGACAATGACCCTGAAAGCCTGGCCGCTGCAATTCGTAGCATCAGTACCATGCGGCTGCAAAACATGGGCTTGAAAGGACGAGAATGGATGCGGAACGAGTTTTCTTGGCATTCTGTGACGAAGCAGATGCTCGATTTATATCAGCGATGCGTTCGGCGCGATCATAATTGATGAATGCAGTGGTTAAACGTCAATGAAGGATTTATCGAATGTGCGGAATCGCCGGAATCGTGGGTGCACTATCGTCAGATCAGATAAATGGGTCTCTGCGATCCATGCTCGATGCACAGTTGCACCGAGGTCCTGATGACGGTGGTTCAACGGTAATATCGGTTGGCAAAACGATGGTTGGGCTGGGAAGCCGGCGCCTAGCCATCCAAGATCTGTCTCCCCTGGGCCACCAGCCAATGGTTAACGAAGCCACTGGCGACGTTCTTGTTTACAACGGAGAGATCTATAACGCCCCCGTGCTACGTGACCTGCTGAAGACGGACGGTCTTCAATTCCAAGGTCACAGTGACACCGAGGTCCTCATGCGGGCTTATGAGCGATGGGGAACCGAATGTTTGACGCGCCTTCGGGGAATGTTTGCCTTCGCCTTGTGGGATGCCCGTCGCTCACGTCTTGTGATTGCGCGCGATCCCATGGGAATCAAACCGTTCTACTATGCGGAAACAAAAGATAAATGGTTTGTCTTCGCTTCCGAAGTGCGAGCGCTACTCCAAAGCGGTGTGTTGGGTTCTCGCGTTGACCGACGCTCGCTGGCTGGATACTTGGCATATGGCGCAGTTCAGGAGCCGCTCACGGTCTACGAGGGCATATTTTCGCTGCCTCGCGGTTGCTGGCAGGAACGGGATGATCGTGGAAGTGTTGTGGCGGAAGGAAGATACTGGCAGTTTCCATTGCCCGAGAAATCGCAGCGCGAGCGCCGTCTTACCGATCTTGTAGAGGAGGGACGCGGCATCCTGCAGGAATCGGTGCGCCGGCATCTACTCAGCGATGTGCAAGTTGGTCTCTTCCTGAGTTCAGGGCTGGATTCTACTGCGTTGCTCGGGCTTACTCCCGAAAGACACAACCTCGACGCATTTACGGTATCGTTCCCCGACCATCCTGAGTACAACGAGATCCTGGCGGCTAAAGTAGCGGCGGAACGTTTTGGGATACGTCACCACGACTGTCCAGTCAGCGACAGGACTGCTCTGAATTGGATCCACAAAGCATTGGAATCGATGGATCAGCCGTCGATGGATGGCTTCAACTCCTACATTGTGTCCCGCGCAGTCCGCGAACAGGGGATCGTAGTAGCCCTTTCAGGGTTGGGTGGCGATGAAGTGTTCGGAGGCTACAACCTATTTCACCGTGTACCCCGAATCTATAATGCTCTGACTTGGCTCAGTCCGTTTCCGGAGTCAGTGCGTACTGCCGCAGCGTGGTGTGCTACGGCATTCACCAACGATACCGTCAGACAAAAAGCGCATGAGATCGCTAAAGTCAATCCAGGACTGATTGGGTTGTATTTCCGGCATCGTCGCTTGATCGGCGACTCTGGGATGGAAGCATTCGGCCTAGATGCCCAAACCCTTCGTCTGTCAGAAGACTTTCAGGTTCAGGAACTGCAGTACAAGGGTTACTACATACCCAGTGATTTCTTGTCTTCCGTGGCAAGACTGGATGCTGCATTTTACCTGCAGAACATTCTGCTACGCGACAGCGACGTCTTCGGGATGGCGAACTCGTTGGAAGTCCGTGTTCCCTTTCTGGACCTGGACTTGATTGAATGGGCATTTCGGCTGCCTGGAGATGTTTTGCTGCCCAAGGGAACTCCCCTGAAGTATCTGTTGCGACAAATCTGTGCTGAGGTGTATGGGAAACTGCCTGTCGCGTCTTCCAAACGGGGCTTCGTGATTCCGATATCCGCTTGGCTGCGGGGGCCCTTACGTGAGGTTATGGAAGTAAGTCTTCGCACCCTGCGCGACTCGGGATTGCTTGACCCAACCGGAATCGACGACGTACAGGAACTGTTTCGTCGCGAACCAAACAGCCCGGCCTGGTCACGATTGTGGGCTCTTGTTACTCTCGGGTTCTGGCTGGAGACTCAGCAAGCAGCACCAGCGTACGCGGCTGCAGGATAGAGCTCCATGGACTGTGAGGTCGCGTGAAAACTTCTCTTTTAGGATGCTCTATCAATCGCGTGGTACCTTGGCGACCTCGGTGCGTGGCTTAAATAAAAACTGATGATGCAAAACATGGCAGACACCCAGATATGAATGTTACTCCAGTTATTCTTACTTTCAACGAGAGCAGTAACATCAAGACCACACTTTCCGCACTAGCGTGGGCGCCTCGAGTTGTTGTGGTTGACTCGGGTTCGACCGATCAGACGGAGCAGATCGCGCGTTCTTTCGGCTATGTGGACTGGTTCGTGCGCGGATTTGATAATCACCGCGCACAATGGATGTACGCGATCCACGAAACCTCGATTGCGACCGATTATGTGCTTGCGTTGGATGCGGACATGCGTCCTAGTGTTGGGTTTCAAGATGAACTAAATAGGTTCCTTGAGCGCGATGATTTTGTGGGGGCGTCAATCCCGTTCGAGTACCGGATACTGGGGCGAGGCCTGATGGGGTCCGTCTATCCCGCACAGATACGTTTATTCCGTAAGGATCAAGTTCGTGTAGATCAAACCGGCCATTCCCAGGTCTTCATGGTGAACTGCAAAGTCTACAGATTCCGATCACAACTGATTCATGAAGATCTGAAGCCTGTGAACCGATGGATGAGTAACCAGGTGAAGTACGCTTCGCTCGAAGCTGCCCGGATCAAACGCGCGCCGAAAAGGAATTTCAAAGACTGGCTTCGAATGGTGGGAATCAGTCCTGCACTCTGGGGGGCTTACTCATATGTAAAGGCCGGAGGACCGCTTCGGTTTGGTGCTTCGCGGGCTTATGCGTATGAACGATTAATTTTCGAGACGATACTAGCTCGAATGCTGCTAGAGGGCGACAACAGAACTGCAAGTCCAGCTACTTTGCGAACAGACAATAGCCTCGATTGAGATAGCGATTGCGGAAAAAGGGTGGCGCTTACAATCGAGAGTGAACGCGAGTTCACTTTTTTATTACACTGAATGGCTAAACATCATCGATGACAACGAAACCCAGATGATACGACGGTTTGGATTGAGGAAGGCCATCGCTATGTTTCGAAGGGTCTGATCCTGACTGCCGGGAACCGGAGGGCGGACTAAAACGGAAATGAAAATTTTAGGACTTAACGCGTACCACGGCGATGCGGCGGCGGCATTGCTGCGCGACGGACAGCTTGTAGCCGCAGTGGAGGAGGAGCGACTGAATCGCATCAAGCACTGGGCTGGGTTGCCTTTGCTGGCCGCAAAGGCATGCCTTCAGGGAGCGCAACCGGACCATATAGCGGTTTCTCGCAATCCCAAGGCTCATCTGACGGACAAACTATTGCGGGTGGCACTGCGACCCCACCAGTGGTTGAGCCTCACGTCCCGTGCTGCCAACAGCGCTCGTATTGCGCAACTAGGTCAGGTGCTCGCTGCCGAGGGAATCGTTCCTCGTGCGACGCGGCAGGTACATTTCGTCGAACATCACCGGGCACACCTTGCCAGCGCGTTCTTCGCATCGCCCTTTGAGGAGGCCGCCGTCATCTCGATCGACGGTTTTGGTGATTTCAGTAGCGTCATGTGGGGAATCGGGAACGACAATCAGATAGAAGTGCGAGGCTCGGTTTCCTTCCCCCATTCGCTGGGCATTTTCTATACTGCATTCACGCAATTCCTTGGCTTCCCAAAGTATGGCGACGAGTACAAGATGATGGGCCTCTCTGCGTACGGGGAGCCGCGCTTTGCGGAAAAGGTGCGGAACGTGGTCGGAACTGCGAACGATCAGTGCCGGCTCAATCTGGACTATTTTACCCATCACAGCAAGGGCGTGGAGATGACTTGGTATGGCGGCGAGCCGACTCTGGGCGCGATCTTCTCGCACAAGATGTCTCAGGATTTTGGTGAAGCGCGCGCGCCGCGATCTGAGATCCAACAGAGAGACAAGGACTTGGCGGCTTCCGTGCAGTTGGTGCTCGAGGAGAATTACTTTGCGCTGTTGAATTTTGTCCAAAAGCAGACAGGCGCGGCCGCGGTTTGCCTGGCAGGCGGCGTAGCCTTGAATTGCGTGGCCAGCGGTATGATTTTCGAGCGCACGGACTTCCAAGACGTGTACATTCAACCGGCAGCGCACGACGCGGGAACCTCGATTGGCGCGGCACTGTATGTGCAGCACCAAGAGTTGAAGCTACCGCGTAGCTTTGAGATGCGACACGTCTATTACGGGCCCGAGTATTCCGACAGTGAGATCCTCCATGACCTGGAGGCGGTCGGATGCAAGTATCACAAGCTCCTGGAAGACGACCTCTTTGGCCGCACGGCGGAGGCGCTCGCTCAAGGGAAGATTGTAGGCTGGTTTCAGGGTCGCATGGAGTTTGGGCCACGAGCGCTTGGGAATAGAAGCATTCTTGCGGACCCGCGTCGCAAGGATATGAAAGAGATACTCAACAGCCGAATCAAGTACCGCGAGCCATTCCGGCCGTTCTGCCCCTCGATTCTGGCGGAGAGGGTGAGCGAGTATTTTGAAACGGATTACCCGTCGCCGTTTATGGTGATGGCCTACAAGATCAAGGCGGAACAACGCGAACGGATTCCGGCAGTGACGCACGGGGACGGGACCGGGAGGCTCCAGACGGTGGAGCGTGAAGTGAATCCACGGTATTGGAACTTGATTCACAAATTCGAGAAAATGACTGGCGTGCCGGTGCTGCTCAACACGTCCTTCAATGAGAATGAACCCATCGTTCAAACGCCTGCCCAGGCCATCGACTGCTTCCTGCGTACGCAGATGGACGTGCTCTCGATTGGTGGGTTCCTCTTGCGTAAGGAGGAAAATGCCGATCTGAGTGAAAGCCGAGCGGTGTTTGCGGAACTGCAGACCGGGTGAACGTGTCCAATTGAGGCGGGCAATCTCCGCGGCCGAAATACGCCCTGGATCGCGACGCTGGTTTCCATGGAAGTTCTATTTATTAACCAATTCTTTTGGCCCGACACGGCGGCGACCGGTCAGTTGCTAACGGATGTTACGCGGGAGATCGATCCCGACATCCACGCGGTGACTGTGCTCTGCGGGAGATCACTCTATGGCGGGCGGGATGCGGCTTCACCGCCTCCTGTGAAGATTGCGCAGTGTGGAGGGGTGCCTTTTTCAAGAGGAAAGATAGGCCGAGTCGTCTCCTATGCGTCCTTCTTCGCAGGTGCGGCGATGCGAGGCCTTTGGGCATCAAGACCCGCGCTCGTAGTCACGCTCACGACACCCCCGCTCATTTCGTTGCTGGGTACTTTTTTTAAATCGCTGCGTGGCTCGCGTCACTATATCTGGGAAATGGACCTATATCCGGACATTGCGGTGGATCTGAATGTTCTGAAAGGACGATCGATCGTAACTCGACTGATCGGCGCTCTTGCAGACATCTCACGAAACCGAGCCGACGGAATCATCGCGCTCGGCGACGAAATGAAAGCACGGCTCGTAGCAAGAGGTATTCCTGAGCACAAGATTCTTGTGGCTGAAAACTGGGCTGACGGAGACGAGATCATGCCCGGTCCGTTCCCCGAAGGGCCGTTGGTGGTGCACTATTCTGGTACCTTCGGCTTGGCCCACGAGCTGCATACAGTCTCCGAAGCCATGCGCCAGCTTCGCGACGACAACCGTTTCCGCTTCGTGTTCGCGGGTGGCGGGGCGCGGCGGGTTCAGCTGGAAGAGTTTTGCCGAGCGGAAAGGATCCGTAACGCCGAGTTTCGGTCCTACGCCAGCCGTTCTGAGTTGGGTCAAAGTTTGACAGAAGGCCATTTGGGGCTCATAACGCAGATCCCTGAGACCATAGGCGCGGTCGTGCCGAGCAAGACCTATGGAATCATGGCGGCGGGGCGCCCGGTTCTGTACATAGGCCCTCAGGGCGCGACCCCGGCACTCGTCCTTGAAGAGCATCGATGCGGATGGCGAATTGAGCCGGGAGACACGGCGGGGCTAGTCCGACTTCTTGAACGGCTGGAGCAGGATCGGGGTCTGGTACGGGAGGCTGGGGCCCGCGCCCGCCGTGCCTTTGAGAGATACTACGACAAGCCGATTGGAGTAGCGAGGATTCTATCGATCCTTGGCATTTCGGAAACGTCTAGACCGACTTCCGCCCCCGCTATCATCAGTGCGCCAACAGTGTAACTACGTTATCTGGGGCTTTTGGCGTGCGCTGGAGGGAGTCAGGGCGTAATCAGGTTCTGCTGCTCGTAAGAGGAGTTACAGGTCTGGTACCTCTGGTACCACTCGATAGTATTCCGCAATCCATCAACCAGCGAAGTCTTGGCTAGAAAACCGAACTCGCGCTCGGCGCGGGCGACGTCGAGGCGGCGTCGGGGTTGGCCATCAGGCTGCGTTGCGTCCCAGATCAGCTCGCCTTCAAACCCTGTCAATTTGCATAGCAATGCCGTCAATTCGCGAATGGTGATCTCGTCTCCCGATCCGATGTTTACCGGATCCGGCTTGTCGTAATGCTCCGCGGCCAGCAAAATAGCTCCTGCAGCATCTTCTACATACAAGAATTCCCGCGAAGCTGAGCCTGTTCCCCAGACCGTAACTGTACGATCGCCACGTGCTCTCGCTTCCAGCAGCTTCCTTATCAGCCCCGGAATGACATGCGACGTTTGGGGATCGAAGTTGTCGTTCGGGCCATAAAGGTTCACAGGCAAGAGATAAATACAATTGAACCCGTACTGCTGTCGGTACGCCTGTGCCTGGACCAGTAACATCTTCTTCGCCAGTCCGTAGGGTGCATTGGTCTCTTCCGGGTAACCGTTCCAGAGATCTTCTTCGTGAAACGGCACTGGAGCAAACTTTGGGTAAGCACAAATTGTTCCCAAACACACGAATTTGCGAACATTCAGGCGTCTCGCACATTCGATGAGTTCAATCCCCATAATGGCATTGTCGTAAAAGAACTCACCGGCGTGCAACCGGTTGGCTCCAATACCGCCCACGACTCCCGCCAAATGAATAATTAAATCTGGCTCCGTACGTTCGAGGAGTCGGACAATTTGTTCTCGTTCGCGTAGGTCGTACTCGCGCTTTCTCGGCGCGACAATCTTTTTGCAGCCAGCGGCTCTCAGCTTCCCGAGAACATGCTGCCCGAGAAACCCACCGCCTCCGGTCACCAGAACTGTCTTATCTGCCCAAAAATCAAACTCGTTACCCAAGCACCCCTCCCGCAGCAGCCTTCAGGTTATCGGAGACGCTGTTATTCCACTGATGCCATGCGCCGAACTTTTCCTGCAAAATTCGTGTGCCTTCCCCAGGCGAGGTAAGTCCCAGAGACTCCATGTCTGCGTCCACCATGATGCGCACCAACTCGCGAAAATTAATTCTGGGTCTCCACCCTAGTTCACGCTCCGCCTTCTTCGGGTCGGCGAGTAGAAAGTCGACTTCGGCAGGCCGCTTGTAGCGATCATCAAGGAAAACGTGCTTTTGCCAGTCCAGGCCGGCATATTCAAAGGCCTCGGTAACAAACTCGCGGATTGTGTGCGACTCACCCGTGCCCAGAGCGTAGTCGTCGGGACGTTCCCTCTGTAGCATTTGCCACATACTCTCCACATATTCCGGAGCGTAACCCCAGTCCCGTTTCGCCTCCAGATTTCCCAAATACAGTTTGTCCTGCTTGCCGGCAAAAATATGCGCAACCGCGCGCGTAATTTTTCTGGTGACGAATGTAGGCCCCCGTCGTGGGCTTTCGTGATTGAATAGCACTCCATTACTGCAGAACATCCCGTACGCCTCACGGTAATTGGTGGCCACCCAATACGCGTAAACCTTGGCTGCACCATATGGGCTGCGGGGATGGAACGGCGTTTCTTCGTTCTGGGGCGGCGGCGCCGTACCGAACATCTCTGACGAACTGGCTTGGTAGAAACGGGTGGTTACGCCACTCCTACGGATGGCATCAAGAAGTCGGGTTGTCCCTAAGGCGGTGATGTCGCCCGTGTATTCTGGATTCTCAAAGCTAACCATGACATGGCTCTGGGCACCTAAGTGGTATACCTCGTCCGGACGGATGCCGTAGATTAGATCGATCAAGCGGCTGCTGGTCGACAGATCGCCGTAATGCAAGAACAAACGGGCGTTGGGAGCGTGCGGGTCCTCATAAATATGATCTATGCGACCGGTATTGAATGTGCTAGCACGACGGATGACTCCGTGCACTTCATAGCCTTTTGATAAAAGCAGTTCTGCGAGATAGGAGCCATCCTGTCCGGTGATTCCTGTGATCAGAGCATGTTGCAAAGGGACACCTCATCCTCCCGAAG
>Ga0210384_10002886_pt1 | contig 20455 bp, 17 predicted proteins | sample IncBWH2MmetaG_FD_160574 | JGI IMG/M metagenome (GOLD analysis project Ga0210384, IMG submission 160574) | Forest soil microbial communities from Barre Woods Harvard Forest LTER site, Petersham, Massachusetts, United States - Inc-BW-H-2-M | ecosystem: Environmental > Terrestrial > Soil >...
CTTGGGCGCCGCCGACACGGGTGTCTGGCAGAAACGCTCGATCGCGCGAGCCAGGATCACGATGGGATTCGGCGCGCCGAAATCGCTCCACGAATGCCCGCCGGGACCGCGCACGATAATTTCGAAACGGCGACTGCCCAGCGCCTCAGCCACGATCGTGTCCGAGCCGGCCCCATCCAGAATCAGGCTGTAGGCGATGGAGTCCTTCCAGCGTGGCGTCGCGAAAATGTGTCGCATTCCGCGCAAGTCGCCTTCCCCCTCTTCCCCAACATTGCCGATAAAGACGAAAGGCATGGCGTGCCGCACACGCACCGAGCGGAGCAGCGCCGCGATACCGAGCATGGCCGTCACGCCGGCGCCATTGTCGGAAACGCCAGGCCCATAGAGTCGAGTTCCCTGCTGGCGAATGTTCAACGGCGTTCCGGCGGGAAACACCGTATCGATGTGTGCGCTGAGCGCAATGTAGCGCTTGCCGAAACCGGGATGGATCCCGAAGACGTTTCCCACGTCATCGATGCGGACGTCATCCAGGGCGAGTTCACGAAAACGTTCGGCGAGCCAGGCCCCACGAGCTCCCTCGCCAAATGGAGGGGCCGCGATCCGCGCCATCTCGAGCTGCCAGTGAGCCAGTTGCGGCTCCTGCGCGCGAAACCAGTTAAACGCAGAACGGACTTCCGGCGAAGCTGCGAGGCGGGCCACTTCCTCCTGAAACGTGTCCGACACTTCGGCGCGCGAGCTGCTGGGCATGAGCTGGTTTCGTCATCTTACAACGGCCAACGCACAGATTGGATTGCTTTTACCGTGGAGGGGATTACTGTCGGAGCACGACATTTGTACCCTGGGGGGCTAGTGACGCGGGCGCGATGCCGTCACGCATTCGAGAATCTCAGCATCGGTCAAGGTATGATCCGACTTCTTGGCACGAGCGAAGACGCGATCGACAAGCTCGTCGGTTGCGGGAATTCCGCGATGCTCCAGCCAGTAAACCACGTTTGACTTGCCGCTCATGGGGCCAATGTCGATGACCTGCTCGAGTCCGAAGAAATGCGAGGGCACGCCCGAGTACACGGCGTTCGCCAGTTCGACATCATTCTTCTTGAAAGCCTTGACCAGCGCCGCCGCGTGTACCCCGGTTGCCGTGCGGAAGGCGTCCTCGCCCACCACGGGGTAGTTGGCCGGGATCGGAATTCCCGTCGCATGCGCGACGGCATTGCAATAATCTTTCAGGCGGGTAAGGTCCTGCGTGGTCCAGGGATCGACTTTCATCAACTTGAGGTTGACCAGCATCTGGTCGATCTGCGTGTTACCTACACGCTCGCCCACCCCCAGCGCGGAACCGTGGACGCAATCGGCCCCGGCCACGAGGGCGGCCATCGCGTTCGGTACACCGAGCCCGCGGTCACAGTGGCCGTGCCAGTCAACGCGAATTTTTTCTCCTGATGGTTTCACCACCTGCTCGATGACGAAGCGCACCAGCGAGTAAGCACCCATCGGGGTGGCATGCCCGGCAGTGTCGCAGACCACAATGGCCCGGGCTCCATTCTCGATAGCGGTGGAGTAGAGCTTCTTGATCATCTCAGGGTCGCAACGCGTCGTGTCTTCGGTGACGTACATCGGCTCGAGCCCAAGAGACACGGCGAACTTGATGGCCTTCTCGGTGGTTTGCAGGAGGAAGTCGTCAGTCCATCCCTCGGTATAGCGGCGGATGGGACTCGAGCCGATGAAGGTAGCGGCCTCGATGCGCAGTCCTGTCTTTTGGGAAATCTCGGCGATGGGACGGATGTCGTTCTCGTGGGTGCGCGCCGCGCAGTTGGCGCGAATCTTCATCTTGCAACTGACGATTTCAGAGGCCAAGGCGGTGACGTGTTCGACCGCGCGCGGACCCGCGCCGGGCAGGCCAAGATTGAGAGAGTTGATGCCAAGCGACTCCATCAGGTGGAGGATGGCGATCTTGTCCTGAATCAGGGGATCGCGAACTGAAGGCGACTGCAGGCCATCGCGCAGCGTCTCGTCATTCAGCAGCACAGGCCCGGCGGGACGAAGCGACTGCGGGTGCGCCGTGTTCCAGTCGTAGATGAGGTCCGAGGTGTTCAAAATCAGTCGCCAGTCTTCAGTCGCTAGTCGCCAGCTTTCAGTCGTAAGTTGTCAGTCTCAAGTCGTCGGTCGCCATCTTAGAAACCCGCTCATTCCACGACCCGGCTTCGCTAAAGACTAGAGACTAGCGACTGGAGACTAGCGACTAGCGACTATTTCTTCTCTTCCTTGGGCGGCAAGGTCAGGCCGAATACGGAAATCTGTCCCTCGCCGGCTACGTTGATGCCCTGCGCTCCCTCCGGGTTCGGCAGATAGAGGGTCTTGCAGATCTCGCAGCGGTAGACCTCCGCGTCACGACCCCATGCCTTCTCGATACAGCCACATTCCTGCTCGACGGCGTCGGCGGTATAGAACCAGCGCTTCAGATGCCCGCCACAGAACTTTCCCTTATCGTCTTTCTCGTTGCAGGCGCGCTGCCCGACCTTCTTGATTTTCACCTTGTGATTGGGAAGCTGACGAGCGGCGTGCGAGATGGTGGTTTCACCGGCTGCCAAAGAGTAGTCCTCGCTTTCAGGCGGAGTAGCCCAGTGTGTCTTCGACAGGGCCATTTTACTTGAAGGGAGTGCGGTGACCAATTATTGGGGAAAAAGGCGGATCTCCACGGAACATCAACGCGGTGGTGCTGCCTGGCTGAGGTCGATGCAGTTACAGTTTGCGGCCAACCAGCACGCCCGCGGACTTCAGGGCACCGCCGACCCGCCTGGCGAGGCCTCGCGCGAACTGCAGGTCGAGGAAGGCTTCCATCTGGCGAGTGAGGGTTTCTCCATACCCGTACCACCACAACTTCTTCATGCGCGGCAGGCGGTCGACGTCCAGATACTTCACCCGCACCATCTCTTCGAGCCCGAATTGTCCATGAGCCCGGCCGATTCCGCTCGACTTCACGCCGCCGTGCGGAGCTTCGCTAATGCCGAAACAGGAGATGACGTCGTTGACCATCACGGTGCCGGCCTGAATCCGGCGCGCGATCCTCTCTCCACGTTTCGCGTTGCGCGTCCAGACACTGGCGGCCAGGCCGAACTCCGAGTCATTCGCCAGGCCGACCGCCTCATCATCGGACTCGAATGGCGCGACGGAGAGCACCGGACCAAAGGTTTCTTCGCGCATGATGCGCATGGCATGAGTCACGTCGGCTAGCACAGTGGGCGCATAGAAATTCGGTCCAAGTTCGGGCAAGCGCGTCCCGCCTGCCAGAACACTTGCACCCGCGGCCCGCGCTTCTTCCACTTGCGATTCGACGATCTGCAACTGGCGCGCATGAATCATCGGCCCGACGTCGGTTTGTGGATCGAGTCCATTGCCCACGCGCAGACGGCTGGTTTTCGTCACGCAAAGCTCAAGGAACTTCGGGTACAGCGAGCGGTGAACATAGCAACGCTCGACCGACAGACATGCCTGGCCGGCATTGACGAAAGCGCCCCACACGGCAGCACTCGAGGCCACGCCGAGGTCGGCGTCGTCCAGCACCAGCATCGGATCCTTCCCGCCGAGCTCGAGCACGACCGGCAGAAGGCGGGCTGCCGCAGCCAGCGCGATTCGTTTGCCGGTCGGAACGCTGCCGGTGAAAATGATCTTGTTGATATCGGAATTGAGCAGCGCCGCCCCCGTTGCGCCATCTCCGACAACAACCTGAAAGATAGCTTCGGGCACGCCAGCGCTGTGCAGCAGGGAGTGCAACCTCAGCGCCACCAGAGAGGTAAATTCCGAGGGCTTCAATACGACGGCGTTGCCCGTAACGAGCGCGGCCAACGTTTCGACTGCAGGAATCGAAAACGGGTAGTTCCATGGCGATACGATCGCGATCACGCCATGCGGCTCGCGCAGAATGCGGCCCGCCTTCATCTTCATGGCTGCGTTGCCGTGCGGAACGGGCTGTTCCCGCAAGAAACCGTATGCGTTGTCGATCAGGAACCGTGTCGCATCCAGAACCACCATCACTTCTGTCAGCAGGGCTTCGACGTACGGCTTCCCCGCTTCCTGCGTAATCAAAGCTGAAACGGCGGATTTGTCTTCCTGCAGCAAGCCCTGAAATCTCCGCAGGACCGCAACACGGTTTTCAACCGACAGCGCTTGCCACGATGGTTGCGACGCGCGGGCTTTTGCGACGGCAGCGTGTACATCGCCGTCGCTCGCGCACTCCAGTTCCCGCAGTATTTCTCCGGTGGCGGGGTTCATGGAAACAACCTTCCGGACAGCGATTTGGAGATCGGTGACCATGGCCTGACAGAAAGTCTACGCGTAGCGAGAGTACCGGCGCCATAGCGGTAGCGCCTATTCGTAGCGCCGGCGTCCCGCCGGCCTTCCCGAAACAGGCTCGCCCTCGAAAGCGAATTACCAACGTGGAACTTCGAAACTTGCCAAACCAGTCCGCCAGGATTGGGGTTCACCGGAATAACCGGCGTGGGTCGGGCACTCCACACAACAGCCGGCGGGACGCCGGCGCTACGAATAGGCGCTATGAATACTCGACGTCCACCAGAAACAACCCGCTGGCAGGAGCCGTGGCTCCGGCGGCGGAGCGATCGCGCGCGGCAAGGATCCGGGGAATGTCACTTCTCTGGAGCGTGCCCTTCCCTACCAGGATGAATGTCCCGACGAGATTGCGCACCATGTGGTGAAGAAATCCGCGGCCTCGGACCGTGTAGATCAGCTCTTCGTTCTCTCGCACAAAGGCAGACGAGAAAATCGTCCTGACGTTGGAAGTCTCGCCACTCTCGTGCCCACGCTCCGGATCGACTGCGGCGAAAGACGTGAAGTCATGTTCACCGACAACTTCACAGGCTGCCGCCGACATCGCGCCTTCATCAAGCGGATAGGGGAAGTGCCAAACATATCGCGCCAGAAACGGCGGGCAGATGGGCGCCCGATGAACGCGGTAGCGGTAGGTCTTGGCTTTCGCCGACTTGCGCGCATGAAAATCCGCAGGCACCTCCCTCACCTCAAGCACGCGGATCGCAGACGGCAGCACGTCGTTGAGGGCTTTCAGAAAGTTCTCGGTTGGAATGGGAGAAACGGTCGCGAAAGTAGCGACCTGCGCCAGGGCATGCACGCTTGCATCGGTCCTCCCCGATCCCTGGGGCAGGACATTTTCTCCCGTGAGCCGTCCAATGGCTGACGAAAGTGTCCCTTGAATGGTGGGTGCATCGGGCTGCACTTGCCAGCCGGCGAACTCCGAACCGTCGTACGCTATCGTCAATTTGAGATTCCGGATCACGATTTGTTCGGAGTCCTCGACGCCAACCGCAACATCTAACGGCCTTTGCAAGACGTTTACAAACTTTTACCCGCCAGGAAGGGAGCTTCGCACGAAAAGCGTAAATCCCTCAGATATACTAAGAAACTTCCCGTGGAATCCGGAGGTTTTCGTTCTATGCGGTGACGCTGAGCCTGTGGAACCTTCACTGCGCACTTTGCGTATCAGCCTGTGGGAATCGGGCGTACCCGTGTCCCAAGCAGCGCTTATCACCAGTTCATGCACGCAATAAGAAAAGCTTGAATGTACGGAGAATGCGAATGCAACTGCCTTGTTTGAAGTCTTTCGCGAGGATGACGTGCACCCTGACCATGGCCCTGGCGCTGACGGGTATAGCCCGGGCGCAGACAGGAGACGCGGCACCGGTGCCCCAGGCGCCTTCGGCCAGCAAGCCTTCGAGCGCTCCGCCGAAGCCATTCGTGGTCGGCGAGTATGCCAAGCCGCGCTCCCACTTTCCGAATCCCATCGCCCCCTACGAGGGGAGGGCGGTCGCTGCGCCTAACCTCACCAACACGCCGAGACTCGACCAATTGATGCAGAACGGTAAGCTGATGCTTTCGATGAACGATGCCATCGCGCTTGCTCTAGAGAACAATCTCGACATCGCGATCTCGCGCTACAACCTGCACATCGCCGACACCGACGTGCTGCGCACGAGAGCGGGCGCGACTCTACTGGGCGTAAACACAGGCGTCGTCCAGGGAACTCCAGGCGGCGGCGTGGGCGGATTCGGCGGAGCTACGACCGCGAGTGGCGGAGCCGGCGGCACGACCACCGGTGTCGGAGGAGCCGGCGCCGGAACCCTGGGCATCGTCAGTTCGACGCTCGGTATCGGGTCTGCGATTACATCCTACGATCCGATTTTGACGGGAACCTTGCAGCTCGACCGCAACACCATTCAGGGTACAAACCCTTTTGTAAGCCCGGTTACGAAACTGAACACCAACACCTATGATTTTGGCTATCTGCAAGGATTCGCCACCGGCACCAGCCTCAACATCGGTTTCAACAATTCTCGCACCACCACAAACTCGAATTTCAACATTTTCAGTCCGCAGTACAACGCAAGCTTCCGGGCACAAGCAACGCAGCACTTGCTGCAGGGCTTCGGCTTTCTGCCGAACAAGCGCTTCATCGTGATCGCAAAGAACAACCGCGAATTGACCGATGTCGCGTTCCGACTGCAGATCATTACCACCGTCGACCAGATCCAGAACATGTATTGGGACCTGGTGAATGCCTACGAGAACGTAAAGGTGCAGCAGGACGCATTAGCCCTCGCAGATAAGACCCTTTCCGACAACAAAAAGCAGGTCGAGATCGGCACGCTTGCTCCGATCGAGGTCGTGCGCGCTCAAAGCCAGGTTGCTACCAGTCAGCAAGCGCTGATCGTGGCGCAGACCAACCTCGAACTGCAGCAACTCTTGATGAAGAACGCCCTTAGCCGGACCGTCCAGGATCCCGCCCTCATCGATGCGGAAGTGATTCCGACCGATACGATGCGCCCGCTCACAAATGTGCCGGCTCCCGCAGGTCAGGACTTGATGGGCGACGCCTTGGCCCACCGTCCCGAACTGCTCGAGTCGCGCATCGACCTCAACAGCCGTGAAGTCAGCATGAAGGCCGTCAAGAACGCCCTGTTACCCAGCCTTGACCTCTTTGCTTATTACGGTGGAGCAGGACTAGGTGGCAGTCAAAACGCGGTAAATCTGTGCAGCAACCCTCTTTCGAATCCGAATTTTTGTAGTCACACCGCAGCGCCCACGATCGAGTACTCCGACGCGCTCAATCAGCTGGTGAATTCGACTGCCCCAGACCGAGGGGTAGGCCTCAGTCTTAATATTCCCATCCGCAACCGCACGGCACAGGCCAATCAGATTCGTTCCCAGCTGGAATACCGCCAGGCGCAATTGCGCTTGCAACAGGTCGAAAACGAAATCCGCATCGAAGTCCGCAACGCGCAGTTTGCCCTGCAGCAGAATCAGGCGAGCGTCGAAGCTGCGCAGGCGGCCGTGGATCTCGCACAAGAGTCGCTCGATGCCGAGCAGAAGAAATATGCGCTCGGTGCTTCCACCAGTACGCTTGTGTTAACGCAGTCGAGCGCGTTAACCCAGAGCCGGTCGAACCTGGTGGCCGCACGCGCCACGTATGAAAAATCGCGTGTCGAGTTGGATCGCGCTACCGGCCTTCTGCTCGAGCACAACAGCATCGACCTGGCCGACGCGCAGTCGGGAGTGGTCACAAAACTTCCGAACGTGCCCTACGTGATCCCGCGTTCAGAAGTGAAACCGGAGCCGACGCCGCAGTTGCCCACCCAGCAATTGCCGCCCGATACCCCGCAGGCTCCGCCGAACCAGTAGCGGTGTCTCGAGTTCCAGGCCCGGCTTCGCTTCGCGGCAAGCCGGGTCTTTTCTTTTCAAAAGTACGGTAGTAGTTTCATGGCACGGATGAATCACTGATGAGGGCAGGTTTTCATGAGAATCGCGAATGATGTTACGGAACTGATCGGTCGCACGCCCCTGGTCTATCTCAACAAGGTCACCGCCGGATGCCACGCGAAAATCGCGGCGAAGCTCGAAAGCTTCAATCCCTGCGCCAGTGTGAAGGACCGCATTGGCGTAAGCATGATCGAAGAAGCCGAGCGCACGGGCAAGATTCATCGCGGCAAGACCGTCCTGATCGAGCCGACCAGCGGCAACACTGGCATCGGCCTGGCATTTGTGGCGGCCGTCAAGGGCTACCGGCTCATCCTCACGATGCCCGACACCATGAGTCTGGAGCGCCGCGTGCTCCTCCGCAGCTTCGGCGCTGAAATCGTCCTCACGCCGGGGCCATTGGGCATGAAGGCTGCAATGGCGAAGGCAAACGAGATTCTGGCGGAGACCCCGAACGGCTTCATACTGCAGCAATTCGCGAATCCAGCGAACCCGAAAATTCATGTGGAAACGACCGGCCCCGAAATCTGGGAAGACACCGACGGAAAAGTTGACATCCTGGTTTCGGGCGTGGGCACGGGCGGGACGATCACCGGTGTGAGCGAATACATCCGCCCTCGCAAGCCGAGCTTTAAGGCCGTCGCAGTCGAACCGAAAGAGAGCGCGGTATTATCCGGAGGAGCGCCCAGCCCACACAAGATCCAGGGAATTGGCGCCGGCTTCATTCCCGAGATTCTGCGCACCGACTACATTTCCGAGATCATCCAGGTTTCCAGCGACGATTCGGTCACGATGGCACGGCGCCTTGCGAAGGAAGAAGGATTGCTGATGGGCATCTCTTCCGGAGCCGCGGTGCTGGGCGCCATTGAGGTTGGGCGTCGTCCGGAGAATGGGGGCAAGTTGATCGTGGTCGTGCTGCCGGACTTCGGCGAGCGCTACCTGACCAGCATTCTTTTCGACCACCTGCGCAAGGAATCGATGGAAATGAGTGCAGTCGCAGTGACCATCTGATTTCAACACTGCCTGACGCGAGCATGATCGGCTTCTGGCAATCCGTGCGCGAAGACATCGCCTCGGTGTTCGAGAGCGATCCGGCCGCGCGTTCCTACCTTGAAGTTCTGCTCTGCTATCCCGGGCTGCACGCGCTCTGGGCCTTCCGCATCTATCACTGGATCTGGAATCACCACTTCCGGCTGCTGGCGCGATGGCTCTCGCAAGTGGCCCGCCTTTTCACCGGCATCGAGATTCATCCGGGAGCGCAGATCGGACATCGTCTCTTCATCGATCACGGCATGGGCGTGGTCATTGGCGAAACCAGCATCGTCGGCGACGGCGTCGTGATGTACCAGGGTGTGACCCTCGGTGGGACCGGCAAAGAGAAAGGCAAGCGGCATCCCACCATCGGCAACGACGTCATCATCGGTTCCGGCGCAAAGGTGCTCGGCAACATCACGGTTGGCAATAATTGCCGCGTCGGAGCGGGATCGGTCGTGCTGCGCAGCATTCCCGACAACTCGACCATCGTCGGTGTGCCCGGACACATCGTTCTGCGCAACGGCAAGCGCGTGGTGATCAGCGACCCCAAAGAGATCAGCGACCCGATGTCGGACGTATTTATCCGCCTGGCGGCCGAAGTTCACCAGATTCGCGAGCAGCTGCAACAACACACGCAGGCAAGACTCGAGCCCGAGCCGATTCTCACGATGGACCAGGAATGGGATACCTATTCCGAAGGTGGAGGCATCTAGGCCGGCTCGCACTCGCGTAGGGACAGCCGCCCTCGGCTGTCCAGCCGGGCACAGCCCGGCGGCCCGAACGTAGCGCCGCACGACCATAGCGGCGGCGTCTCGAACGTAGCGCCGGCGTCTCGCCGGCAGTCGTGAGAGCCTGCCCTGAGCTTGTCGAAGGGGCATCTTGCCCTCACCACGCTGCACAAACCCAGGCCTTTCCCCAAACTTGTCATTCTGAACGAAGCGAGGCGCAACCGAGCGCAGTGAAGTACCTCTGCATTTCGACGGCGCACCCCGCGCCCATTCCGTCCTTGCCCCTGTGAGACAATACGCGGTTCCATGACCCTTTCCGTCGCCATCGTAGCCATGGACGAAGAGGCCAACATCGGCCGCACGCTGGCGAGTGTGAGTTGGGCCGACGAAATCGTGCTGGTCGACTCCGGCTCGAAGGACCGCACCTGCGAGATTGCGCGCGGGCGCGGGGCGCGCGTGATCGTTGAGCCGTGGCGGGGATACGTCGCCCAGAAGCAGTACGCCGTCGAGCTCTGCACGAAGGATTGGGTGTTGCTGCTCGATGCGGATGAAGAGATCAGCCCGGAGCTGGCGCAGGAGATCCGCGCCGCGCTCGCGACTCCCGGCGAGATCAATGGCTACTGGCTGCCGCGCAAGAACCTGTTTCTCGGCCGCTGGATGCGTCACGGCGGTTTCTACCCGGACCCCAAGCTGCGCTTGTTTCGCAACGGCATGGGATTTGTCACCGGACACGATCCCCACGACCGCTGCGAACTGAAGCCCGATGTGCCGCCACGCACCCGGCAGTTCACGGGCGCCATGGTGCACTACACCTATCCGACGCTGACGTATTACATCGGCCACATGAATCGCTATTCATCCCTGGGGGCGGAGCTGGCGGTGGCGAAGGGGCAAGGCGGTTTCAGTGTGAGCAACATTGTCGTGCGCCCGATGGCTACTTTTTTCTACAACTACGTCTTGCGGCTCGGCTTCCTCGATGGCCGCGAAGGGCTTCTTCTGCACCTGTATCACGCCGTTTATGTTTCGTGGAAGTACGCGAAGGCATGGGAACTGGCGCGCGGCCAACGGAACCCGCGGAACTCTTAGGCCGGTGTGCGCGTATCTTCTGTCCAGAGCCGGCAAGATGCGCTTATTTCGATTTGCAATCGGACTTCTATTCGTTGGTTTCGTTCTCCCCTGGCGCCCCTGGGCCCAGGTGGCACCTTCAGTTCCTGGCCGCATCCACATTCAATTCGACGGCAGTGAGGCCGAGGCAGTCTTGGCGATTCTCGACAAGCGTGCGACGGGCCGTCCTGTGACCGACGCGGATTGGCAGACCTTGTTCGCTACGGAGCCCTACCTCCGATTGAAGAAGCGCGAAGCCGCGATGCACCGCGACTTCACGGACGAAGACTTCAAGAAACTTGCGCTGTCCGACGAATTGGCGAAGCAGTCTCCCGATCTGCGCCGAACACTTGAGGAGTGGCGCAAGGCAGACCTCACCGCGGCGGCGCGCCGTGTATTGCCCTACTTGCCGGAGCAAGCACACATTCGCGCCAAGGTCTATCCGGTAATCAAGCCGAAACACAACAGCTTCGTTTTCGAAAGCAGCACCGACCCGGCGATTTTTCTCTACATCGATCCCGCCGTGACGCGCGACCAGTTTGAGAACACGGTCGCGCATGAGATGCATCACATTGGCTTTGCCAGCATCGGGCATGCAATGGACGCCAATCTCGCCAGTCTGCCGCCCAACACAAAATCGGCTGTCGAATGGATGGGAGCCTTCGGCGAAGGCTTCGCCATGCTGGCGGCGGCCGGCGGCCCCGATGTGCATCCGCACGCCGTCAGCAACGCCAAAGACCGCGAGCGCTGGGATCACGACATGGCGAACTTTGCGCCCGACCTTCGCACCCTGGACCAGTTCTTTCTCGACATCGTGCGGGGAAAATTCAAGAGCAGAGACGACATCGACGCCAAGGCCTACACATTTTTCGGCGTGCAGGGTCCCTGGTATACGGTCGGCTACAAGATGGCGGTCACCATCGAGAAAGAATACGACAGGGCGCGCTTGATCGAATGTATGGCTGACATCCGGAAACTGCTTCCCACCTACAATCAAGCGGCCATCGAACAAAGCAAGAAAACCGGCGAGGCGCCCGTGCTGTGGTCTCCGGAACTGGTCGAGGCAATCGAGGAAAAGCAGTAGCGCCTTTCTCCGTGTCCTCCGCGGCCTTGCTCAGCGCGCTCTGCGCTTTAAGGTTTTTCCCATGCTCGCAAGCTACGTCGTCGCATCGCGCCAACCAACCATCCGGTTGGCCCGCAACACGCGCCTTGTTCGTGCGGAGAGCCTCCTCTATTATCGACAGTGAGGATGTGAGAGGCGCATGCCTGGTCAGAAGAAAAACAATTCCAAACCCCAAGTAGCCGAGAGTCCGATTGCCGACGTTTTCGAGGGACGCCATCCCTCGGAAAGCGAGAAGCGGTGGGCCGAGAAGACGCTCGCCTCCACGCTCGACAAGAGTCCCGAAAAACCCATTGGCGCGCCCACCGGCACCAATCTCGACGAGCATGGGCATGCGCGCTTCAGCACAATCTCGAACCTTCCCATTCGCCGGCTCTACACTCCGGCCGATCTGCCGGAAGACTGGAGCACCGAGAAATATCTCGGCCACCCGGGAGAACCGCCCTATACACGCGCGATTCACGCCACCGGCTACCGGGGCAGGCTGTGGACCATGCGTATGTTCTCGGGCTTCGCCTCGCCCGAGGAAACCAACCAGCGCTACAAGTATCTGCTTGAGCACGGCGGCGGCGGGCTCTCTGTCGCTTTCGACCTGCCGACACTGATGGGCTATGACTCGGATCATCCCGCGAGCGAAGGCGAAGTCGGCAAGTGCGGCGTGGCCATCGACTCGCTCGAGGACATGGAGATCTTGTTCGATGGCATCAATCTGGAAAAGACCACGGTATCGATGACCATCAATTCTCCAGCCAGCGCGCTCTGGGCGATGTACCTGGTCGTCGCGGAAAAACAAGGCGCCGACTGGAAGAAGATTTCCGGAACGATTCAGAACGACATTCTGAAGGAATACATCGCGCAGAAGGAATACATCTATCCTCCGGCGCCCAGCATGCGGCTGGTGGTCGACACCTTCGAATTCGGATCGAAGTTCACCCCGCGCTTCAACACGATTTCCATCAGCGGCTATCACATTCGCGAAGCGGGTTCGACCGCGTTGCAGGAACTGGCGTTCACGATTTACGACGGCGTGGAGTATGTCGAATGGGCGCGACGCCGCGGACTCGACCTTGACGAATTTGGCCCGCGCTTGAGCTTCTTCTTCAACGCGCACAACGACTTCTTCGAAGAAATCGCCAAGTATCGCGCGGCGCGCAAGATCTGGTACCGGCTGACCAAAGACCGATTCGGGGCAAAGAACGCCCGCACCTGGCTGATGCGCTTTCACACGCAGACCGCCGGGGTGTCGCTGCCCGCGCAACAGCCCATGAACAATATTGCGCGCGTGGCGCTGCAGGCGCTGGCGGCCGTGCTGGGCGGTACGCAGTCGCTGCACACCGACTCCTACGACGAAGCGCTGGCGCTCCCGACCGAAGAAGCGGCGCGCATTGCGCTGCGCACGCAGCAGATCATCGCCTATGAGTCAGGTGTGGCGCAGACGGTCGATCCCCTCGGCGGTTCGTATTTCGTCGAGAAGCTGACCCTCGACATGGAGCAGGGCGCGTTTGACTATTTCGAGAAACTCGACCAGATGGGTGGCATGGTCAAAGCCATCGAGCGTGGTTATCCGCAGAAGGAGATCGCAGAGTCGGCGTATCAGTATCAACGCGCCGCCGAGGCGCGCGAGAAAGTCATTGTCGGGGTGAACGAATTCGGCATCGAAGAGGAGTCGCCGCACATTCTCTACATCGACGAGAGCGTCGCCCGCGCGCAAACGGCAAAGCTCAAGGCACTGCGGGCGCGTCGCTCAAACGAAGAGGTACAACGCCGGCTGGAAGCGCTGAAGAAGGCCGCCGCGCAGGAGCCCAAAGCGGGCGCGGACGGGAATGTGTCCCCCGCCAATACCATGCCCTACATCGTCGACGCTGTGCGTGCCTATGCGACCGTGGGCGAAATCTGCGAGGCACTGCGCGAAGTGTACGGGACGTACACGGAAGTCAGCGTCACTTAGAGTAGCGCCGGCAGCCTGCCCTGAGCGAAGCCGAAGGGTCCCGCCGGCTGTCGCGAGGCCGGGGTCCCCAGCAAGCGTTCTTGGCTTGCTGGGGTGGGAGGGCATCTTGCCCTCGCGCCTGCAGATTCGAAAGAACACGGCTTCCAGTCGCACGCAGATCCGCAAAATCAAGAATCGCTTCCTGCGGTTCCCTCGCAGCATCGAATACCGGGTACCTGTGAGGGCATGCTCGTGAATCACCTGCTTCCCGAAGCTGCGCGCCGCGCTGAAGTCTACCTCTCCAACATCAACCATCGGCGTGTTGCCCCTGCGCCCGAGGATGTCGCTCGCCTGGAGCAACTGGCGCGACCTCTCCCCGACGAACCGACGGATCCGGCGGATGTGCTGAAGCTGCTCGACGAGTACGGGTCTCCGGCGACAGTCGCGACCGCTGGAGGTCGCTACTTCGGTTTTGTCATTGGAGGCGCGCTGCCGGCGTCCCTGGCCGCCACCTGGCTGGCCGCAGCCTGGGACCAGAATTGCGCGCTCCGCGTGATGTCGCCCGCCACCGCCAGACTCGAGGACATCACCCTCGACTGGCTGCGCGACTTGTTTGGCCTGCCCGCTCAAACCGGCTGCGGATTCGTAACGTGCGCCACCATGGCCAATTTCGCCGGACTCGCCGCCGCTCGCCATGCCTTGCTGGCCCGCGCGGGATGGAACGTGGAAGACCGCGGCCTGTTTGGCGCGCCTGAGATCAAGGTGATTGTCGGCGAAGAAGTGCACGTTTCCCTCCTGAAAGCTCTGTCCATGGTGGGCTTCGGAAAAGCCCGTGTCACCACCGTTCCCGCCGACGACCAGGGCCGAATGCGCGCGGAAGAATTGCCGACGCTCGACGATCGCACCATCGTTTGTATCCAGGCTGGGAATGTGAATAGCGGCGCTTTCGATCCGGCCGCCACCATCTGCGAGCGCGCTCACAAGGCAGGCGCTTGGGTACACGTCGACGGCGCATTCGGCTTGTGGGCCGCCGCCGCTCCCGCGCGAGCTCAGCTCACAAGGGGACTGTCCGAGGCCGACTCCATCGCCACCGACTGTCACAAGTGGCTCAACGTTCCCTATGACTCCGGGCTCGTGTTTGTACGCGAACCGGCGAACCTGCGGAATGCCATGACGTTTAACGCGGCATATCTGCAAGCGACCGAGGCGCGCGAACCCTCGCATTTCACGCCCGAATCATCGCGTCGCGCCCGGGGAGTCGAAGCATGGGCAGCGCTGCGATCCCTAGGACGCCGCGGTGTGGCCGAGATGATCGAACGCAATTGCCGGCAAGCCGCCTGCTTTGCCGAGGGCCTGCGTTCCGCAGGGTTCACGATCCTGAACGATGTGGTCCTCAACCAGGTGCTCGTGTCCTTCGGCACGCCTGCCCAAACACAACACGTGATCGACGAACTCCAAAAAGACGGTACCTGCTGGTGCGGGGGAACCCAATGGCATGGGCACACCGCGATGCGGATCAGCGTCTCGTCGTGGGTTACGACCGACGACGACGTGCGCCAAAGCCTGGACGCGATGATACGGATCGCGCGGAGGGTGTTGTCCGGAAGTTAACTAGGCCGAATCGCTTGCCAATCTCAAGAGCATGCCGCCCATCGCGGCTGTTCTTCGCGCCCGGAGCCTGCCCTGAGCAAAGTCGAAGGGCGGTAAAGAGCTTTTCTTTGCGATCTTTGCGGCCGTTATTTGCGCCCTTTGCGGTCAAAAGCTTTTTCTCTGCGTCCTCCGCAGCTATTCTCCGCGACCTCTGCGTTTCAAGCTTTTTCGCCTGCCCTTCCGCGTCCCTTTGAGGTCGCAGATTGCGACCCCCAAACCGCGCACTCCCCGCTAGAATTCCAACATGCACGATCCCAAGTCGGCCCTGGTCGTCCCGGTAGAAGCACGAATTCTTGTGCTCCGCCAGCAAAAAGTCATCCTCGACAGCGATTTGGCCGAGCTTTACGGCGTGCCAGTAAAACGCCTGAACGAACAGGTCAAGCGCAACCGCGACCGCTTCCCGGAAGATTTCATGTTTCGCCTCACTCCCGAAGAAAGCGAATCTTTGAGGTCGCATTTTGCGACCTCAAAAGCGGGACGCGGCGGCCGCCGCTATGCACCCAATGCGTTCACCGAACACGGCGCCATCATGGCCGCTACCGTGCTGAATTCCGAGCGTGCCGTCGAGATGAGCGTTTTCGTGGTGCGGGCCTTTGTGCGCCTGCGCGAAACGCTGGCCAATAACCTGCAACTTGCCGGCAAAATCGACGAACTGGAACAACGCCTGGATATCCATGACGCCTCCATTCATGAGCTCCTCGAAGCCATACGCGAACTGATGGTGCCGCCTCCGCCAACCGGCCGCTCCATCGGGTTTCAATTGCCAGCGGCAAAAAAGAATCCTTAGACCGAAGGCTGAAATCCAACCGTGCGGCGGCGATCCCGACAACTCGCCGCTGTTTCGTTTTTTGTTCGCCGTTGGTCAATTTTCGTGATACACCATCAAGCCATGCGGAAAGCAATTCTTTATCTGAAGAAGTCCGACCCGGTGATGCGGGCCATCATCGAGCGTGTGGGTGCCTACCGTATCGAATATGGTGAGCCTACATTTCACAGTCTGGCCGAGTCGATCCTTTACCAGCAGCTCAACGGCAAGGCCGCGGTCACAATCTTCAAACGCTTCACCGACCAAACGGGCGACCCGGTAACGCCGGAAGGCATCCTGAAGCTGACCGACGCGCAAATGCGCGCCGTGGGGCTCTCTAAGCAAAAGACCTCTTACCTGCGCGACCTCGCCGAAAAGACCAAGGCGGGCCTCTTGGATTTCCGCCAACTCGAACATTTGTCAGACGACGAAGTCATTGAGCACCTGACCCAGGTCAAGGGCGTCGGCGTCTGGACCGCGCATATGTTTCTCATGTTCACTCTGCGCCGTCCCGACATACTTCCTACCGGCGACTACGGCGTGCAGATGGCGATCAAGAAGTACTACCGCAAGCGCAAGCTGCCCAAGCCCAAGGACATGGAAAAGATCGCGAAAGCCTGGGTGCCCTACCGGTCCATCGCCTGTTGGTACCTGTGGCGGAGCCTGGATATCAAGACCGTCTAGGGAAGGCCCTTCGAGGTATTCTTCGTGATGTCTCTGAAACTGACACCATCCCATTCCCAGACCCTCTCAACCCACCAGTCTTCAGGAAGCGGTGGCTTGTTCGTGAGGTTGATGTTGCGTCTGAGTCGAGAGCCGACGCCCAATTGCTTAGCTAACAATCGTGCTCTTTTTACGGTACGAACATCCCAACAAGCATCTCTGTCCGAGTCGAACCGGGGCGGGTAGACGGTATAGTTGATTGCTTTTCGACGAATAGCCATGGCATTGCGGGTCGCCGACATTGTAGCTGCCATAATCGAGCATTTGCAGACCAGAAACTCCGCCGAACCCGAGCATGCCCCCATCCCCCAGCACAGCTTCGCCTTGCCCGTAATGGAAAACGTTCGGCGGAACGCTGCAATGCTTTGCGCTCCATTTCCCCCTTGTCCTTGTGCTTCCGGGCATTCTCTGTGTTTAAATGGCTCTCGTGGCAAGCGAGCAGAAAATCCGGGTATTGGTCGCCAAGCCCGGACTTGACGGCCACGACCGGGGCGCCAAGGTCATCGCGCGTGCCCTGCGCGATGCCGGCATGGAAGTGATCTACACGGGCTTGCGGCAAACTCCCGAGATGGTAGTGAACGCCGCCCTGCAGGAAGACGTCGACGTCATCGGCCTGTCGATTCTTTCCGGAGCGCACAACGCGATCGTCCCCCGCGTTTCCGATCTGCTCAAGCAAAACAAGATGGACGATGTGCTGCTTCTGGTAGGAGGAATCATCCCCGACCAGGACGTCGACGGCCTGAAAAAATTGGGCGTGGCTGCGATCTTTCAGCCGGGCACCGCCATGGACGATATTGTGAAATTCATCCGCGAGCACGTAAAGCCGCGCGGCGTGCCCGCAGGCTAGAACGAGTGAAACTGTAGCCGCGCAACTGCATCAAGTCCTCGAAAGCGAATTCCCAGGGTCCTTCCGAGAACGCGAAACTCCTCATGACCGACATGTCGGCAACTCGCCTCGAGGGTGTTGTCACGGGCACGATTGGCCCCGCGCCCTGGTATTGGCGCACCTTCCCCACTGTCACCTCTGTGGCCCGGCAACCCTTCAACTGGAGCCATCAGGGCGAAGAAGGACCAGTCGGCTACGTGGTCACCCTCGGCCTTACCCAGGAGCCCGACACGCCGCGGCTGGCGCTGAACACCTATTGCCGGCCGTTTCTGGTGCCGCCGTCGTATCTGGGCATCTGGTGCCCCGAGGGCCGCGGCATTCGCCTGGCCTGCTTCGATCCCGACTCGCTAAAAGCATTTGACATGGCCGAGCTTGCCGGATGGTTCAAACGGTCGAGTGATCGCATCTACTCCCATACAGCGCCGGTGGCGGAGTTTGAGGTGCCTCTCCAGCTGGCAGCCGGCACTCACAAGATCGACGTTCCCCGGGAGTTTTCCGGCGTGGAGGAGTTGATCATTCCGACCAGCTATCGGGCGATGACCAACGACGATCCATCGTTTGCTCTGTTTGTGCTCTACCCGCATGCGGGACTGGTTGAGGTCCTTCCCCAGAAGTGGTTTACTGCCGCGCAGTACCGGGTGGGCGAGCAATGGATTCCCCGGGCGGCCCGCGATGAAGAGTCCCACCGCATCATCGGCGAGTGTTTTGGCGTCGGCACGTTCCTGCTCGAGGCCGACGGCTGCCGTTTGGAACGCTGGTTGCTCAAGACAGGAGAGAAGGCCGGGACCTAGGCAATGACGCGTTTGTCCCAATACGCGGCTCTGTTAGCAGCATCGGTATTGCTCGCGCTGCCCCTCCCGGCTGCTGCCGGCGGAATTCTCGCGCCGTTCATTCTTCATCCCATTCGCCGCGAATTGACCGCGGCCCAGGTGGCGGAGGCGGATCGTGTCTTCGCCAGAGAAAGCGCCCGCCGCGTTGACTTCTCCGTGACCGCCCAGGATGAGGTGACCCTGCGGGGATGGAAGGTGCGCGCCGCGCATCCCAGCGGCGACTGGGTGTTGTTGTTCCACGGCCGCTCGCAAAACCGGCTGAGCATGATGAGCTACGCGAAGTTTCTGCTGGCCTCCGGCTACAGCGTGGTCATGATGGACGCCCGCGCCCATGGCGAGAGCGGCGGTACGGTTGCGACCTATGGCCACGTCGAGCAATATGATTCGCGAACGATTCTCGATGCCCTTGCCGACAGCGAACCCATTCGCCACGTCTATGCGCTCGGGGAGTCGATGGGGGCGGCGGTCGCGCTGCAGGCGGCGGGCATCGATCCCCGCATCGAAGGGGTGGTCGCCGAAGGCGCATTCTGCAACCTGCACGAGGTCATCTACGACTATGCCGGCTTCCGTGTGAGCGCATTCCTCGGCAAGACGGTGTTCCGCCCCGTGGCCATTTACGCGGTTCACGAAGCCGAGCATCAGGGCGGCTTTCGTTTTGATGATGTTTCCCCAGAGGAAGCGGTAGCAGAAAGAAAGTTTCCCATACTGCTGATTTCGGGCTTGAGCGATCACAATATCCCCAAACGTCACGCGCAGGCCATTTACGCGGCGGCGCAGGGACCGAAGGAACTGTGGCTGGTACCTGGCGCGCGCCACCAGAAAGCCCTCGAAACGGCACCTGCCGAATTTGAGCATCGAGTACTGAATTTCTTTTCCTCGGCGCAAGATGGACACTTCGCATTCGAGACGAGTGGCGAATCCCTTCCAGATCGAAGCCGTTGATCAGTACCACCAACTGCGCCTCACGTCGGATGACGGCACGAATCGTCTGACCTCTGCTGCTGTCCTGGCCCTGACTGACGCTCTCCGAAACTTGCAAGCCAATCCAAAGCCCCTGATCATCGCGGGCAATGAACGATTCTTTTCCGCCGGCGCCGACCTCTTGGAGATTCAGTCGCTCAGTGGCCCCGCCGCCTGCGAGTTCGCAAAACACGGACAGCGACTGATGCGAGCGATCGAACAGTTCCCTGCCCCGGTATACGCGGCCATCGAGGGTTACTGCATGGGCGGAGGATTGGATCTGGCGCTGGGCTGTCGCTGGCGCATCGCGGGACCCGCGGCCGTGTTCGGACATCGCGGCGCCGCACTCGGGCTGATGACGGGATGGGGAGGCACGCAGCGCCTCCCGCGGATTGTGGGAGCGGCCCGCGCGCTTGAGCTCTTTGCTTCGGCGGAAAAGATCGACGCTGCGCAGGCTCTGGAGATTGGACTGGTGCACGCGCTGGTCGACGACCCGGTAGCCGAGGCAGTTCGTAGAATCGAACAGGCCCGCGAAGTGTCTGCTGCGAGGGAAATTCAGACTTAAGTCCGAATTGCCTCCGTGTTCCTCTGTGGCCTCTGTGGTTTCAATCTTGTTTCCGGGATTCGACAAGCCACGAGAAGCTACGGAGAAGCTACGGTTTGCGCCTGCCTGCTCCGCTGGTATACCGTAATTCGTTTGCAGTGATCGAGCCATGGCCGACCGTAATCAAGTCTCCGAATCGAACGCCACTTCTACCCTGCTGCCTTCCAAGATCGATCCCACTTCGGCAAAATTTGAAGCCAATATGCGATTCATGGCCGACCTGGTGTCGCAGGTACGGAACGAAGAAGAGAAAATTCGGGAGGGTGGTGGCGCCAAGGCCATCGACAGCCAGCACGCCAAA
>Ga0210384_10002887_pt1 | contig 20453 bp, 11 predicted proteins | sample IncBWH2MmetaG_FD_160574 | JGI IMG/M metagenome (GOLD analysis project Ga0210384, IMG submission 160574) | Forest soil microbial communities from Barre Woods Harvard Forest LTER site, Petersham, Massachusetts, United States - Inc-BW-H-2-M | ecosystem: Environmental > Terrestrial > Soil >...
GGCGGTGCATGCGCGCTCCCCGCTCGTCCGCTTGCATCTCCAGGGCAACGCGAATGGTCTGTGCGACCTGCTCTATGTCGTAGGGGTTGACGAGCAAGGCGTCTGGAAGTTCATGGGAAGCGCCGGCAAAGCGGCTTAGGACGAGCACTCCCTGCTCGTCTTGGCGCGCCGCCACAAATTCCTTGGCTACCAGATTCATGCCGTCATGCAGGGAGGTCACCAAGCACAGATCAGCGGCTCTGTAAAACTTTTGGATCTCCTCGTGACTGTGCTGGCGCTTGAGAAACAAGATGGGCTTCCAGCCAACGGATCGGAAACGCAAGTTGATGCGATCGGCTTCGGCTTCCACCTCTGTCAAAAAGTCTTGATAGCGCTTGATGCGGGTACGGCTGGGCGCGCCAATTTGCACGAACGTGAACTGGCCGAGGTAAACGGGATATTCTTCAAGGAACCGCTCAATGGCGAGGAATCGCTCCAAAATGCCCTTGGTGTAGTCCACGCGGTCCACACCAATACCCATGAAGACGGCTTCCATACCGAATTGTTTCAGAAGAGCAACACGCTCCTCGTAAGGTGAAAATGCTGGAGCTGAAGAGTCGGCTTCCTTGAATTCCACGCTGATCGGGAACGGACGCACCGCAGTAGTGTGCTCCTTACGATTGACCGCAAAGCGTTCCCAGTCGATACGGGATTCCAACGTCCGGTCCACGGTTTCCAGAAAGTTGTTGCAGTGCGCTTGGACGTGAAACCCGACTAAGTCACTGCCGAGCAGGCCATCGAGCAATTCCTCCTGCCAGGGACAGATGCCGAAGGCCTCTGGGTTAGGCCACGGAATGTGCCAGAAGATTGCAACACGCGCATCAGGGCGCTGCTTCTTGATGAGTGCGGGTAGCAACGCGAAATGATAATCCTGCACGAAGACGACCGGGTCTTCCGTGTCCGCCATTTCTTCCAGCACTGCGTCGGCAAACTTGCGGTTTACTTCCCGATACATTTCCCAGTCGGCTGCGCGGAAGATAGGCCGGGTGTGGGCAATATGGCAAAGCGGCCAGATGCCCTCATTGGAGAGACCATAGTAGTAGCCTTCCTCCTCTTCCTTGCTGAGCCAGACCCGCCGTAGGGTGTAACGAGGTTCGTCAGGGGGAACGCGTAGGCGGTCGTGGAGGTTCACAGTTTCGCGATCCGCGTTGCCGCTGCCGTGGGCAATCCAAGTTCCCTCGCACGCACGCAAAATAGGTTCCAACGCAGTAACCAATCCGCTCGCGGGGACGGTCACTTCGAGTGAGCCGTTTTGCCGGGAATGAGTGTAAGGTTCGCGATTGGATACCACAAATAAACGGCTGCCCTGAAGGCGCGCACGCACATGGACGGCCAGCCTGTCCGCAGTCCATACCGACTCGCCGGCGGCGCGCAGGCTTGCTTCTTTTTCCGCGGATTTACGAGCGGCGGTAAGGCTGTGTGCCAGATGGGCGACTTCATGGGCCAAGGGACGGAACAGATCGCCACCCGGGAAAGCGCTGTCGGCGGAAACCCGCCCTGCACGCAACGCCCTCATCCACTGTGTCGCACGGGCCATGGGGCCTACCACGCTCCAGCGCACCACAAACAGCGTGACCAATGCCACAAGAAGACTTTGAATCAGAAGATGCAGAAAAGAGTCGCGCCATGCGCGTGCACTGTGCTCCTCAATGTAGCTGGCATCGAAGACAACGGCCAAGCCGCCTACTACCTCAGATCCATTGTTCAGCGGGACGGCAAAGACGTGGAGATAGCGCGAGCCTGTACGCTGAAATGCGCCGGACTCTTGGTCTTTTGCGATGGCTTGATCCACCACGGCAGGCGGTCCTGGCAGCAACTGCTTCAGAGCAGGAGTAACCGCTAACGGTTCGCCCCGCTTGTCATAGATTGCCAAACCCATCAGGTTTTCACGCTGGGCGAAGCGCTCCACCAGTCGTTGCAGGCGGCGAGTAGAGCCATTTTCCAGCAGAGTCTCGGCGTTGTCCTCCATGCTTTCGGCCAACACTTGTGCACGCCGCTCGAGGTCAGTACGTTGGCTGCGGCGCTCCACTCGAACCTGATACCCGGAAAAGAGCAGAGACACCAAGGCAACGCTCAACATGGTCCAGACGATGAGACGCAAGCTGAGTCGCATGATAGTCCTCTCCTTTCTCTTTTCGCAGCGTAAGCGGGACCCGGCATTTGCGGCGACTTGGCCGCAACTTTTCTAAGCTGCGACCAAACCCCACTCAAAGGCTGTAGGGAAAGACCCCGCTATTGCAAAGAAACACCCGACCGTTTTCCGGTATGGTGTTGCCCATCCCACAGGCGCGGTCTTGGAGCTAGATAAGGAAACATAGCGCCTTTGTCCGCAAAGCCCAATACAGTCCGTACTGTATTTTTGCGAAAGAACACTTCTTTAGTTAGTTTCTGAGCGTCCTGCGCTTGCGAAAGAATTAATTACCCGGAGGGTCGTCGCACTGATTCCGGTCAGATGATGCCCTTGTTTGTCCTGCAACTTCTGTTGTTGTTCGCGTTTTGCTGCAATTGCTGCGTCTATTGCTCGTGCCGCTGTTCCTTTCGCAACCTTCGTGCCTGTCGTATTTTGTCGACCTAAGGGAGCGGGCTGAACGAATCCGGAGTCATCGCCAGTCGAGGGGGAACCCGGCAGGCATGACTCGAAATCGTAACCCCGCTCCCTCAGTTCAGAAGTGGCGGAAGAGCGTTTTCACACGGACCACTCGCATTAAGCAGTGGGTTCGATGTTCTCGATGTGGATCGTGTTACTGGCCGTTTCGAGAGTGCCTGTCACTTTGACGGTTTTCCCATTGAACGCCTTGGCTTTTTCCTGATTATCCAGAGCGTAGGTCACCTTGGCACTATCGTCCATCAGGACGTACTGCCCTTTGGCTTTCATCACTTTCCCGGTAAAGACAGATACTTTTGCGGCATCGCTCGGCGGTTGCATCTTGTCTTGTTGCGGTGGTTGGGCCTGCGTGTTGTCTTGTGGAGCGACAGCGCTGCTTAAAGTTGGCATGGCAACTCCAAGCACGAGGACTAGAGTTGCGAGCATGAAAAGAGAACTGACCTTCTTCATGGTGCTACCTCCATGGGGAGAATTTGATTTCTACCATGCATGAAGCGTGCCAAACGGGAAAAGTCCCTGTGTAGCTTGCACTTAGCAAGCGCAGAAATTTGCTTGCCAAGAAAAATCCCCCGTAACGGTGTAAATTTCACCTCGCTGAGTAGGGCCCTGCACTGTCGGACTCATTGGTACCTTTTTTCCACATTCAGCATTCAAAATCAGGCACGTTGAGACAGCTCTTTCACGTGTCTAAGCGCACTGAAGGTCTTCACTCTCATCCTTAGATAGATGAGTGTTTTTGCCGCTGTTTCGCAGAGACCGTTGGTGATCGTCCTCTGGTTAGAGAGGGGAATTGTCTCGGCGTTGTCACTAAAATGTCACTTTTGTGTGAATCAAGCAGTAAGCTGTTGTTTTTGCTGTAACTTTGGAGGTGCGGGGCTGGTAGCTTGCTTTCCGAGTTGGCTCGGGTGCTTCCGCAGACTCGCCGAAATGTCAGTACTCATGGAGATCAGTCGCGCATGGAACGTGTATTGGTGATTGAGGATGACCGGGCCGTGCAGAAGGCGCTGAGACGGCTCTTTGAGGCAGAGGGGTACGCGGTCGACGTTGCCTCGAACGGCAGCGAAGGGTTGGAAAAGTTTCGCGCCGCAATGCCTTCTGCGCTGGTGCTGGATCTGCGATTGCCGGGCGTGCCAGGGCAGGATGTGTGCCGGGAAGTAAAACAAGCAGCGCCCGCCGTTCCGATCATTATTCTAAGCGCCAAGTCGGAAGTCACGGATAAAGTCTTGCTTCTCGAGCTCGGAGCCGACGACTACGTGACCAAGCCGTTCAGTCCGCGAGAACTGCTTGCCCGGGTGCGGGCGGCGGTTCGCCGTTCTGGGCGAGGCACTGTAGGGGATACATTTGGCTTCGGCGAGGTTGCCGTTAACTTTACTAAAATGGAACTTACACGCGGTGGGAAACTTGTTGCCCTCACCGCCCAGGAGTTCAAAATTCTGAAGTTTATGTCGGAGAATCAGGAGCGGGTGGTCTCACGCGAAGAGCTTTTGAATGAAGTGTGGGGATACCAAAATTATCCCTCTACCCGTACCGTGGACAACCACATTATGAGGCTCCGCCAGAAGCTGGAAAAAGATCCATCCAACCCACTGCACTTCCGTACAGTGCACAGCGCAGGTTATAAATTCGTGCGATAGCGAGTATTCCGTTGAGCGGAGAGTCCAATCCGAGATTGCGCGGCAGGACAGCCGTAGGAGGACTGCGCCTACGGACTAAGTTCCTGCTCTCTATGTTGTTGGTGTCGGCGGCCCTGACGAGCACCACGCTCCTGGTAGTCCGGCGCACCGTGCAGGAGGAGGTCCGACGCGAGATCCAAAGAGATCTCGGGAACTCGGTCACGACCTTCCAAGACTTCCAGCGGCAGCGGCAGGAAACGCTCGCACGTACGGCAGAACTGCTGGCGGACCTGCCTAATGTGCGAGCGTTGATGACGACACGGGACCGCGCCACTATTCAGGACGCATCCAGCAGCACTTGGCGTCTGGCGGGAAGCGATCTATTTGTCCTGGCGGATCCCTCAGCGAAGATCATGGCGCTGCATGCGACGAGCCCAGGGATCACCGCGGAGACGGTCAGTGAATTTGTAGGCGCGTCCACGCGAAGCCCTCTGCCATCTGGGGAGTCGAGGCACTGGTGGTATGGCGATCAACATCTCTATGAAGTGTTCGTGCAGCCCATCTATTTTGGCGGGCCCGAAGAAAATCGATTGCTGGGGTTTCTGGCGATTGGCTATGAGATCAATAATCGGCTGGCGCAGGACATTAGCCGTGTTGCCGCGAGCCAAGTGGCCTTCGCCTATGGCGGACGGATCGTGAAGAGCACTCTGCCGCCGGCGCAGGAAGGTGAATTGATGCGGCAATCCCAGGCGCCGACCAATGAGGTTACGCTGCGCCAGCCCGAACCCGTGCAATTGGGAAAAGAACGCTTCCTTGTAACTTCGGTGTTGTTGTCCCCGGAAGCGGCGCAGCCTGTGCGCCTGATTGTTCTGAAGTCTTTCGATCAGGCCACCGGATTTATCGACAACCTGAACCGCGGGTTGCTGGTATTGGGGTTAATGGCGGTTCTGGGAGGGAGCATTCTCGTCTTTCTGATTTCCCACACCTTTACGCGTCCACTCGCGAATCTCGTGCAGGGTGTGCGCGCTTTGGAACAAGGCGACTACAGTTTCCCACTGGAATCTCGAGGGCAGGATGAGGTGGCAGAGGTGAGCGGGGCTTTCGACCGCATGAGGGCGAGTCTACTGAGAAACCGGCAGCAGCTCCTTGAGTCGGAGAGGTTGGCGACGATTGGACGCATGGCAAGTTCAATTTCTCACGATCTGCGGCACTCGTTGGCAGCTGTCGTGGCCAATGCCGAGTTTTTGTGCGAGAGCAATCTGACGAGCACGCAGCGCGAGGAACTCTATGGCGAAGTCCGCCTCGCTGTTCATCAAATGACCGAAATGATTGAATCGCTACTTGAGTTTTCCCGTACCCGCGAATCCTTGCGGTCTTCCTTCGGTGATTTGCAGAAAACCTTGCAATACTCGGTGCAGCTTATGAAGGCGCATCCGGAATACCATGCTATTCGCATCGACTTGACCTGCGAAGGAAGCAGTGAGGGCTGGTTCGATGCCAGAAAAATGGAACGCGTGTTTCACAATCTTTTACTCAATGCCTGTGAGGCTGTGCCGCGCGATTGTGGGCGAGTCGATCTGTATTTCCGCCGTACGGACGATGGTGCTGAAGTAAGGATTTGCGACAACGGGCCGGGCATTGCTGCGGAAATACGGGACCAGTTGTTTCAGCCGTTTGTCAGCCATGGAAAAGAAAATGGGACTGGTATGGGCCTCACCGTGGTGCAGAAGATTGTTCAGGACCACGGCGGCGACGTAATGGTGGAGCGCAGTTCGGCGGCGGGCACCGTGTTTCGCATAGTGTTACCTCTGAAATCGCAATCGGGCAGCATTCCCGCAGTGAAGGAAAGCGTGGGATGAGCTTGGAGGAGTATTTCTCAATAGATTTCAAGTCTGAGGAACACTTTCTCGATGGCTAAAGTGGTGCCCCGTCAAAGCTGATTTGTGAACCATTCTATGCATGATCGATGCAATGATTTATTGAAACAACGTTGATCGAGACAATCATTAGGTCGAGAGAAGAAGGAATTGAGGACCCCATGCGCCGCCGATCTATTTTTTGCTTACCCACTCTTCAAGGGTTCCGTGTTATTAGCTTGATGTTGTTCTCCTTATGCCTGCTACGACCTGCCTGGGCGCAGGAATCCACGGCCTCCACCGCCGATCAATCGGCCCAGCCGGTCGAGCCTTCTCTGCGCGAACTGCGCGAAGAGGTTCGCGAGTTGCGAGCGGCGGTTGCCGAAATGCGCACAGAGACTGCCCGTTACCGCGAAGAAGCTGTCCAAATGCGCCGTGAGCTCGAGGCTGCGCGGATGTCTCCGGAGAATTCCCAGCCAACCGCTTATGAGATATCCGGGACACCGGCTCCGGTCAAGGCCGAGATGGGTGCTGCGAAGCAGGAGGCGGGAGACCGAAGCGTTAGCAATGTAGCAGTCCAGTCCGAATCCACTGAGCCCAACCCGGCGAGCATCGAAGCGCGCTCGGCCAAGCTGGAAGAAGAGTATCAACTACTGAGTGGGAAAACCGACGAGCAGTACCAAAGTAAAGTCGAGAGCGCATCAAAATACCGCATGCGGCTTTCCGGGATCGTGCTGTTCAATTTGTTTGCCAACAAGGGTTGGGTGGAGAATCAGGATTTTCCTAGTGTAGCCCTGCCAGTTCCGGCTGGCAGCGCCAGCGGAAGTGTGGGCGCCACGCTGCGGCAATCGCAGCTGGGTCTGGAAGTGTTTGGTCCTCGTCTTGCCGGTGCCCGTACGAGCGCCGATGTGCAACTGGATTTCGCGGGAGGCTTCCAAAACACCTGGAACGGAGTCAACTCCGGTTTGGTCCGCCTGCGGACGGCGACGGTGCGACTCGATTGGGCCAAAACTTCCATCGTGGCCGGGCAGGATGGCCTGTTCTTTTCCCCATTAACTCCAACCTCCTTTGCATCGTTGGCGGTGCCGGCGCTTACCTATGCGGGGAACTTGTGGAGCTGGACGCCGCAGATCCGCATCGAGCACCGTTTCGTAATCTCCGAGGGCTCCAGCCTGCTCGTCCAGGGCGGAATTCTCGACAATCTCAACGGCGATTTTCCATCGAACCCAAACTTCCGTATTCCAGAGGAAGGGGAGCTCTCGCGGCAGCCCGGGTATGGATCCCGTGCGGCCTGGTCACAGACCGTTTTCGGCCAGAAGCTGACCATTGCCGGCGCAGGCTACTACGGGCCGCAGAACTACGGTTTTGGCCGAACTGTGAATGGGTGGGCAGGAATGTCTGACTGGAATTTACCGCTGGGTCACCTGTTCACCTTGAGCGGAAAGTTCTATCGCGGGAAAGCCGTGGGGGGATTGGGCGCAACTATTGGAACCAGCGCTGTATACAACGGTGATCCGAGCCTTTCGGCGACGGCCATAATTCCGCTGAATGGCATGGGTGGCTGGTCGCAGCTCAAATTCCGGCCAAATTCCAAACTGGAGTTCAACACGGCGTTCGGGCAGGATGGCGCATTTGCGCGCGATGTCCGGCTAGTGACCGTGCCGCAAGGTTATTTCGATTCTGTGGTACGCAACCGGAGCTTCCTCGCCAACACCATTTTCCGGCCGCGGTCGGACCTGCTGTTTTCCGCGGAATTCCGGCATCTCAGCACTACCGCACTGAATAACAATAATCACAACGCCAGTCAGGTTAATCTGATGATGGGTGTACTGTTTTAAGGCAGAACGGGCCAGATCGAAAACTTATGCCGATGCGTTGCCTTCTTTGCGTGGTCCTGTGTGTTGGCTCCGCGATTTCGGCGTGGGCCCAGGAGGTGGTCGTGACCGGCCATGTGGACTTGGTTTCTGGCGGAAGGGCTTGGCGGGGTAGCCAGGAAGCCAATAGTGCCGTGTGGCTGGTTCCAGTGGCAACCGCGACGCCGCCATCCGCTGGGGGCAGCGACGGCACGAGCATGCCGTTTCCGAATCCGACCCCAAAACTTGAGGCACGGCTGGTGCAAAGAAACAAGAGTTTCGAGCCGCGCATTTTGCTCATCCCGGCAGGAACGGCGGTGGAATTTCCCAATCGCGATCCTTTCTTCCACAATGTATTCTCGCTTTTTGAGGGGAAGCGGTTCGATCTGGGATTGTACGAGGCGGGTGGTACGCGGTTTGTGCACTTTGACCGCCCGGGTATTAGTTACATCTTTTGTAACATCCATCCGGAGATGAACGCGGTTGTGATTGCCGTAGCCGCCCCGTACTACGGCTTGTCGGACAGCGCGGGGAATGTGACAATTCGCGGAGTGCCTCTGGGACGTTATGCATTGCATATATGGAACGAGCGCGCAGAGCCGGGAGTTGCGGAATCGGCCACGCGGGAGTTCAACGTTACGCCGGAGGCGGCCTCGTTCGGCACGATCCGCCTAATGGTGACCGGCGGCCAGCCTGTTCCGCACAAGAACAAATATGGCCGCGACTACGACCCGAGCGCGCCCACCAACCCGATTTACCATCAGCCTTGACAACTAGGGAACCGCCTCACCTCCAGCGACATTCCCTTTCGGGCCGATCAATGTAATGATGTCTGCTCAAGAGTCTGCCCGTCCATGCCACTACTCCTGGGGTAGGGTGTACGTCGGCTGAAGTTGGCCGGGACTCCAGGCATTCAAATGACGCAGGATCCGAAAATCCGGCCCTACGATCCAGACGGTCTGACCAGCCCGGACCCTCCGGCGCGTGATCGCAACCCTTCGCTAAACGCTACGCAAACACCACCGCCTGAAAGCTCGTCGTCTGCCTCCGGCGCTGTGACTTCGCCCGGAACCTGGTTCGCAGCTCCCACTCTAGAGCCAGGGAAGTTGCTCGGCGGGCGTTATGAAATTCTGCGCTTGTTGGGCGAAGGCGGCATGGGGTCTGTGTACCAGGCGCGTGATGTCGAACTTGACCGCCTGGTGGCGCTCAAAGTAATTCGTGCCGACCTGGCAGGGAATCCGGCGATGCTGCAGCGCTTTAAGCAAGAGTTGATCCTTGCCAGCCAAGTTACGCATAAGAACGTCGTCCGAATCTATGATCTCGGGGAGGCGGAGGGAATCCGCTTCATCACCATGGAGTTCGTGGACGGCGAAGACCTGCGCACTCTGCTCAAGCAGCAGCTGAAATTCACGCCGGAAGAATCTGTTGCTACACTGGAACAAGTGGGCAGAGCGCTGCAAGCGGCGCACGCGGTTGGTGTCATTCATCGCGACCTGAAGCCGCAAAACATTATGCGGGATAGCGCCGGCCGCATCGTGGTCATGGACTTTGGCCTGGCCCGTTCCGTTGATTCCGCTGGCATGACGCAAACGGGCGCACTGGTCGGCACGATGGAATATATGTCCCCCGAGCAGGCGATGGGCACTACCCTCGACCAGCGTTCCGACATCTTCGCCGCCGGATTGATTTTTTACGAGCTCCTCACCGGCCAAATGCCCTACAAGGCTGAGAGCGCATTGGCCAGCCTGATGAAGCGGACTTCGGAGCGAGTACTTCCCGCGTCACAGCTTGATGCGTCCGTGCCGCAGCGACTCAGCGCCATTGTCAACAGGTGTTTGGAGCGCGACCCCAATCAGCGCTACTCGACGGCTGCGGATCTGGTTCATGACCTCGAAACATGGCATGCCGATCCAAGTCTTAAATCTGTAGCAAAATCTCCTGCTTCTGTTTCCGCTCCACGGAGCGTCCAAATTAATCTCGCGCTTCCGTCGCAACGGGGATGGCTTTGGGGAGTGGCAGCGGTTTTCGCGCTCCTTGCCGGATTCTTTGCTCTACCCACCACCCGGCATTGGGTTTTTCCAGCTGCACAATCCACGCAGGAAGCCATTTCAGGTATACCTCCGCTAGCTGGAGGAAAATTCGTTGCGATTCTTCCACTGCGCCTTCTAGGCTCCGATCAAACTTTGCGCTATGTAGCGGACGGCCTCGCCGAAGCCCTGTCCACCAAGCTCTTCCAAGTGCAGGAGGTTCACGTTTCTCCGGCCTCAGCTGTCGAGAAGGCCTTCGGCAAGGAGCAAAACGTGGCGAAACTTGCCCAGGCGTTGGGAGCGAATCTTCTGCTCCAAGGGTCGGTGCAAGGAGCCACTGATCACTTCCGCGTGACGCTCGAATTACTGGATGTGGGCGGGGAAAAGCGTGTTTGGAGCCAGGAATTCGACAGCGCCGAGAAAGACTTACTGACACTTGAAGACAACATCTACGGCAACCTGATCAGTGCCCTCGCACTCAAACCCAGTTCTGAGGAATTTGCTCGTGGGACATCGCATCCCACCGATGACATCGACGCCTACGATCTCTACCTGCGCGGACGGAACGCCATGCGCGGCTGGCAGGACGTGAAGAACGTGGACAGCGCCATTGACTATTACGGCCAGGCGCTGAAGAAAGATCCGCGCTTCTCCGCGGCGTATGCCGGCATGTCTGACGCTTACTTGCGGATGTATAAGACCAAAAAGGAGAGTCTGTGGGCCCAAAAAGCGGTTCAGGCGGCACAGCAAGCCGTGAGCTTGAACCAGAATCTTGCAGAAGCTCACTTTGCTTTGGCGAGCGCCTACAGCGCGACTGGGAAAGCGCCGGAAGCTGTTGCTGAAGTGCAACGCGCCCTCGAGATCGCGCCAAATTCCGACGAAGGGTATCGCCGCCTCGGCGATGCCTATCGCGCGCTCGGGCGCAAGGCGGAAGCCATCCAGGCGTACCAGAAGGCCACAGCCATCAACCCTTACTATTGGGCAAATCACAACGCCCTGGGCAGCGCCCTCAGGCATTTTGGCGAGTTGGATGGTGCGCTCAATGCCTTTCGCCGCGTCACAGAACTCGAGCCCGACAACGCCGCCGGATACGAAAACATGGGAGTTGTTCTGTCCGCGCAGGGGAAATATAACGAGTCCGTCCAGGCGTACGAGAAAGCAATCCAGCTGCAACCTTACTACGGGACGTATTCTAACCTGGGAACATCTTTCTTTTTCTTGAAACGTTACAACGAAGCCGCAAGCATGTTTGCAAAAGCCGTCGAGATGAACCCGAACGATGCCATCACAACGGGCAATCTGGCAGACGCTCAGCGCTGGTCGGAACATCAGGAAGAATCGAAGGCCACCTACGACAAAGCCATCGCGCTCGCCTACAAGGAGCTGCAGGTGAACCCGAAGAACGCCAGTATTCTCGGCTATTTGGCGCTTTACTATGGGAAAAAAGGCGACACAGCGCAGGCGCTCGAAACGATCCACCGCGCGCGTTCGATTGATTCTTCGGCCGTGGAATTAATTTACGACGAAGCTACCGTGCAGCAGCTTGCTGGCCGCGAGGATGCGGCGCTCAAGTCTCTTCGCGAAGCTTTCCAAAAAGGGCAGTCGCCGGACGATGTTCGAAGCGACCCGGAGTTTCATGCTTTATGGGATCGCCCTGAATTCGTCCGGCTGGCTAGTGAATTCAGCAAGAAGAAATAGTTCTAGACGGTAAACAGCTTGCGCCGCCGGTTGAATAGGATGCCAACGCCGGTTGCCACCATCACCATGGTCCCAGGTTCCGGAACGTTAGCAAGGCCCTGGAACTTGACTCCGGCTGGCCATGGCCCGCAATTCCCTACGCCCGGAGGGCAGTGTAACTCGATCTGGAACCCTCCCTGATTCAGAACGCCAGGCAGGCTCGACGACGTTCCAGAAACCATAATAGTGGTGCCTCCGTTGCTGTTGGTGGTGACTTTGCAAGTGGCGAATATATTGGTTCGACAGGAAACGGCGCTCGCGGGGACGCCCTTCTCGGTGAGCTTGAGGTTAAACCAGTTGCTGCCGGAAACATTCTTGAAATTGAAAACCCCGCCGTTGGTCCCAGTCGACGTTAACGAAAACGACATGCCTACGGCGGTACAACCGGAGGTGCATTTATTGTCGCGAATGATCGTGCCAGGATCAGTCACATCCGCAAAAGCCGCGGTCGTGCCCAATAGAATTGCCAAAGACAGAAGAAGAGATTTCATTGCCTACCTCACAGCTTAATTTTGAATCTTGTTTTCCGGCCGACCGGCTCGACGCTGACTTGGAGATCTGCTACTCAACAGCTTCCGCGAACCAATACGGCTCGCTGTCAAGTATCGCCGCCTTCTGGTACAAGTCAAGCGGGAAGTGAAGGTTACAGCGAGAAAAATCAATTCGCACTCTTCAGAATGCACTGTTTTTCACTTTGTGGCACACGCGTTTGCCTTATGTCGCAAAGATGTACAATTCCACGTGAACATCGGCTCTTGAGGCCTGCTTCTGGACCCTGCCGCTGTTTGCTGTCATGATGATGTGGCAGCGGATTCACTATGCCTCCTTCACTCACATCCGGCTTTCGTCACACCACCGGTTCGAGCCTCGGCATTGGAGTCTTTCCGAGTCTCGTGGTGGTGGAGGGCGAAGCCCAGCGTACCCTTAGCCTGAAGCGCAGCCCCTTTACCGTGGGACGCAAAGCCGACCGTGATCTCGTGTTTGCCGACGCGCGGGTTTCCCGCGAACATGCAGAGATTATTTCCCAGGAGGGCAAATTCTTTGTTGTGGATGTGGCCAGCCGCCACGGAACGTTTGTCAACGGGCAGCGCGTGCAACGCCACCAACTGCAGGGCGGTGACCGTCTTGAATTCGGTATTCGGGAAAGTGTCTACGTTGTGTTCCAGCCTGGGCAGAGCGGGGTCATCAGTCCGGCTCGTGAATTCCTCGACCAACTCCCCGGGATGAACGTCTCCACCGACGTCAACGACATGGAGAAGTTGACGATTTTCCTCGACGCTGCCCGCAAACTCAACAGCGCCGGCGTGCTCGACGAAATTCTGGTTACGCTACTCGACACTACCCTCAAACTCGCGCAAGCCGACCGGGCCTATGTGTTTCTTTATGAACCGGATCGAACGCTCCGGCTGGCAGCCGGCCGCAACTCACAGGGAGTCACTCTCCTCGACGACGCCACGATTTCGCACTCCATTTTGACGGATGCCCTGCGTTCCAATTCCGAATTCCTTTTGACCGACAACAGCCAGGCCATGGAATTCGCTGAGCGTCAAAGCATTGTCGCTTACGATTTGCGCACCATCGTCTGCCTTCCGCTGCGCAAACGCCAAGTGCAGAGAGCACGGGACCAGAACACGCCAGCCAACGACACGAGCAAAGGAGATGTACTCGGAGCGCTGTATCTCGACTCGCGTTCCGCCCGCCGCGTGTCCGCCGTCAGTCATGACATCCTGCGCGCCATCGCTACCGAAGCGACCTCGATCGTGGAGAGTGCCCGTCTGGTGCAGGCCGAGGAGTCCGCGCGTCGCTATCAACAGGAACTTGCCATCGCTGCCTCCATCCAGCAGGGCTTGATGGCCGTGACCATTCCCGATGTTGCGTTTGCCAAAGTGGCGGCCCGCAATCTTTCCTGCAGTGAAACAGGAGGTGATTTCTACGACGCTGTCCGCACAGAGGACAAACTTGCGGTCGTCATTACTGACGTTTGCGGAAAAGGAGTCTCCGCAGCACTCCTGGCTTCCACTCTCCAGGGCATGATCAACACGCACTTGGCCGCCGGTATGCCTCTCGCTGCGACCGTCGGCGCTTTGAATCGCTTCCTCACGCAAAAGCGCGTGAGTGAAAAATACGCCACCATGTTTATTGCCAGGATTGATTCGGCCGGCGAGCTTGAATATGTGAACTGTGGCCACGTCTTACCCCTGATTGTTTCTCGAAGCAGTGCGGAGCCGCGTATCGTGCGTCCGGAAGTCAGCAATTTGCCCGTGGGGCTATTGCCAGATGTCGTTTACGAATGTGGCCACTGCCGCCTCGCTCCCGGCGACAGATTGCTCCTCGTGACGGACGGTGTCACGGAGGCCGAAAATTGCGAGGGTGAATTTTTCGACAACCACCGCCTCGAAGCCGTCGCTGCTACGAGTTCCAATATGGATGACATCTTCGCCGCCATCGCCGCCTTCCGCGGAGCCACGCCGCTCGGCGACGACTGCACTGTTGTGGAACTTCTCTATACCGGGCCGGATAGTTCTGTAACTAGGTAAGTTTGCCGCGTCTAGCGCTGGTTTCAGAAATGATTTTGGGTAGGGCACGGCTTCAGAAGCCTGCCCTGAGCGCAGCCGAAGGGTGGACTCAGAGCGGCATTTAATTGGGCTTTAGCCACTGAAGGATCTAGAGGAGGAGAGTCAGATTATGTCAGGCAAAGTTCAGCACAGTACTTCATGCATCGGTGTGTTCCCCTCAATTTCATGTAGCGCGTTCGCACTGGCCCTGCTAGTTGCACTCGTGTTTGCAGCGAGCCCAATGGCGCAGGCGCAGAAGACTTTCAAACTGCTGCACACGTTTACAGGTGGGGAGAGTCCCAGCGGCACGCTGCTTCGGGACTCCGCAGGGAATCTCTACGGCACTACAGCGCGCGGCGGCACGAGCAATGTCGGTACCGTTTACAAGATTGATGCGGCCAACAACGAAACTGTGTTGTACAGCTTTACGGGCGGGGCTGACGGGGCGAGCCCGCAAGGGGGTGTGATCAAGGACAGTAAAGGCAACCTCTACGGTACAGCTTCGGGTGGTGGTCTCCCCACTTACAAAGCTGGTGTTGTGTTCAAGCTCGATCCAACGAGCAAGGAGACAGTACTGTATAGTTTTTGCTCCGTCATTCAGGGCCCCTTGCAACATTGTGCGGACGGGAAAACTCCTTTCGGCGGGCTGACGCGGGACTCGGCCGATAACATCTTCGGTACTACCAACAACGGGGGCAACGACTTTATCCCACCAAATGGTGGCTCAGGAGTAGTGTTTGAGCTGAATAAGCTTGGGGAAACAGTGCTGTATGCATTAGGTCCAGCAAGTGTGACTGGAGCTTTCCCCCAGGGAAGTGTGCTTCGAGATACGGCAGGCAACTTCTACGGCACCGCCACGCAAGGGGGCGGAAATGTCAGCGGCCCCTGCCTTGTCGGTGGGTGCGGCGTGGTTTTCAAAGTGAATGCAACTGGGGGCGGAGTCGTGCTCTTCGCCTTCGGTGGACAATCGGACGGGGGTATGCCTGGACCGAGCCTGGCACGAGACTCCGCCGGCAACCTGTACGGCACCACCCTATTCGGCGGCACCTCGGCCGCCTGCCAAGGGCATACTGGCTGCGGAACCGTGTTCAAACTGGACCCGACGGGCAAGGAGACCATCCTCCATACGTTCACTGGCGGAACGGATGGGGCTGCCCCGCAAGCTGGATTGGTTATGGCTGGTGTGAACCTCTACGGAACCGCCTCTGGTGGCGGTACTGGAAATGGAACGGTATTCAAGGTGAGCACAGCCGGAAAATTCACCGTGTTGCACAGTTTTACGGGCGGCACGGACGGGGCAAGTCCATCGAGTCTGGTGCGAGATGGTAAGGGAAATCTTTACGGCGTTACATCCTCTACGGTGTACGAGCTGAGTCTTCCCTAGTTCCGACACCATCGCCAGCCTAGAGCCCATACTCCTGGCCACAGCCCGTGCTATTCTTCGGCAGTAACGCTGACGGGTAGGTGAATCAGTGCTGGTGGAACTGCGCCTCGAAAACTACGCGGTTATCGACAACGTGGTGGTGGAGTTTGCCTCGGGGCTGAACTTGCTCACGGGCGAGACTGGGGCGGGGAAATCCATTCTGATTGACGCGCTGGCGCTTCTCCTGGGTGAACGGGCGTCTACGGACTTGATTCGGTCCGGCGCTGAAAAGGCCGTTGTCTCGGCTGTTTGGGAGCTGGAGGCGGGGGCAGCCAAGAGAGTTTCTGAAATCCTTTCGGAAAACGGCATCGACGAAGACTCAGAATCGCTGATTCTGCGCAGGGAAGTGGCGGCGGGCGGCAAGGGGCGAATCTTCGTCAACAACCAGCCCGCGACTGTCGCTGTGCTGAAACGTCTTGCCTCACACTTGGCCACGATTCATGCGCAGAACGAAACGCTGCTTTCGTTTGACGCGGCAGCACGATTGCAGCTTCTCGATACCTTTGCGGTTAGCAAGACGGAAGCCACCGCGCAGGCCTATGCTGTGTGGAAGACCATTGGCGGCCGCATCGCCGAGCTGGAGCGCGACGAACAAGACCGGCTGCGTCTGCTGGATCTGTGGAGTTTTCAGGCTCGCGAAATCGACGTTGCCAGTCTCAAACCGCAGGAAGATGAACACCTCGAATCCGAGAAGCGCGTCCTCGCGAATTCCGAAAAAATCTATAACGCGGGCATGAATGCGTTCGATCTGCTCTATGAGGGCAGCGCTTCGACGTCGTCCACCTTGCGAGCGGCGTCCAAACACGTCGAGGAACTGGCGCGCTACGAGCCGAAGTTCCAGACCGCGCTCGAGGCGCTCGATTCGGCGCGTATCAGCATTGAGGATGTGGGCGCGTCCCTGCGCGATTACGCGGGCGCGATCCAAGCCTCTCCTGAGAGACTCGCCGATGTGGAAGACCGCCTGGCAGCCATCGACCGGCTCAGACGCAAGTACGGGCCTACTCTGGACGACGTCTTGAAGTTTGGCGCCGAAGTCACGCGCAAGCTGCAAGAGATGGAGAACAAGGACGAAGTCCTGCGTGACCTCCGCCAAAAACAAGCCGCTGCTGCGCAAGCCTATTTGCTGGCGGCACGCGCATTGAGCAAGACGCGCAAAGACTCGGCAAAGAAGCTGGAGAAGCTGGTCGAAGCTTCCATCAACGATCTGGCGATGAGGGCGGCGTTTCGCGTCGAAGTGACAAGCTCCGAAGAGACGAACTCGTGGTCGGCCAAGGGCCTGGAGGAAGTTCGCTACATGCTCTCCGCCAACCCGGGCGAACCGCTGCGTGACATGGAGCAAGCGGCGTCGGGAGGGGAACTGTCGCGCGTAATGCTGGCTCTAAAGTCCTGCATAGAAACGTCTTCTTCGGGTCCGGCCGCTGGGTATGGAGCGCGCAAGGCTAGCCATGGGCAACGGACCATGGTCTTTGACGAAATTGATATCGGGATCGGCGGGCGGGCGGCGGATGCTGTGGGCAAGAAGCTGAAAATGCTGGCGCGGACGGCGCAGGTCCTGTGTGTGACCCATCTTCCTCAAATTGCAGCATTTGCGGATCAGCATTACCTGATCGAGAAAAAGACTGCCGGGGGCCGCACCAAGACTTCCGTCCGGCGCATCGAAAACAAAGAGCGCACGGAAGAAGTGGCGCGAATGCTCAGCGGGGCAAAGTTGACCGAGGCGTCCATCCGGAATGCCGAACAGATGATTGCAGAAAGCGCCTAGGGCTCCCGCCGCTTTCGCCAAAGTCTTGGTCGTGGCGCAGGGGCCATCCCCGCTAACTGCTGGAAACGCTCTAGTTACTGCTAAACCACGGCGTTTCCATGGTTTACATTGACCTAACGGGACGGTTTCGGTAGGCTAAATTCAGCAGATTTCCTGCAAAAAGCCAGGTATGGAAAGGCGAACAGCGACCGATGTCGACAGATCAAAAAACATTGCTTTTGTTGAAACCCCGGGGGTTCTGCGCCGGTGTGGTGCGGGCCATCGATATTGTGCGGATTGCTCTCGAAAAGTTTGGACCGCCCATCTATGTGCGCAAGGAAATTGTCCATAACCGGTACGTGGTGGAGGACTTACAGCAGAAGGGTGCGATTTTCGTCGACAGCGTGGAAGAAGTGCCTGCGGGCGAGCGCGTGATTTATAGCGCGCATGGTGTATCGCCGGAGGTCCGGCACGATAGCAAGCTGCGCGAACTGCGGGTGATCGATGCAACCTGTCCGCTGGTCACCAAGGTTCACGTGGAAGCCGTTAAGTTCGCTAAAGAGGGACTTTCACTGATCCTTATCGGCCATCACGACCACGATGAGGTCGTGGGTACTTTGGGCGAGGCGCCGGATGTTACGCAGGTTGTAGGCAGCCCGGAAGAAGTAGATTCCCTGACCGTCCCGGACCCGAACCGTGTGGCCTACCTGACGCAGACAACACTGAGCCTGGACGAAACCACCGGCATCATCGAAGCACTGAAGAAGAAGTTTCCCAACATCAAGGGACCAGCCGCGCAGGATATCTGCTATGCCACGGAGAATCGGCAGGTGGCAGTAAAACAAGTGGCTGCGGAAGCGGACTTAGTTTTGGTGGTGGGCTCGGACAATAGTTCGAACTCCAACCGTCTGGTGGAGGTTTCGCGCAACTGGGGCACTACTTCGTACTTGATTGACAGCTACAAGGACATCAAAACAGAGTGGCTGGCGGGCGTTAAACGCATTGCGTTGACTGCCGGCGCTTCTGCGCCGGAGTGTTTGGTCGAGGAAGTCGTGAAGTATCTGGCCGAAGAAGGCTTTGGGAATGTCGAAGAGCTGGAGGTCATGCCAGAGAACGTTCGCTTTGGATTGCCTCCGGAAATTGTGGAAGCCATCGCCAGCGCGCCTGTGGCGGTCGGCGGCTAGCGGGACTTCCCTCAGGGGATAAATCCCCTTGTAAATAACGGCTTTAACGGCACGGCTCAAAGCCGTGCCCTTTCAAAGCTCACGGATGGAATAAGTTCTAGGCAAATATGTTCTAGACGCAAATATGTTCTAACCAATGGAGCCAATTGCAGATGGAGAACTCCCCCTCTTTGACTCACACGAGTAGCGCAGGCCCGCAGTTACGTTTCGGAAAAATTGAAGATTTGAGCAGCCACGTTGCGCTGGCGGTTGAAGCCGCGCGCAGACGGCTGTTTTCGCAGCAGCACGAAGACGGCTACTGGTGTGGCGAACTTGAAGCCGATACCACCCTGGAAGCCGATTACATCCTGCTGCATGTGCTGCTGGGTACGGGCAATGCCGAGCGCTTTCAAAAGGCGGCGAACTGGATTCTGCGGCATCAGAGCGACGACGGTGGCTGGCCCATCTATCAAGGCGGGCCGTCGAATATTAGCGCCTCGGTGAAGTCGTACTTTGGCTTGAAGCTGGCTGGAATTTCCGCCGAGCACCCGGCGATGGTCAAAGCCCGCAAGAAAATTCTGGAGATGGGCGGCGTCACCGAGGTCAACACTTTTACCAAGATTTATCTGTGCTTTTTTGGGCAGTACGATTACGACGGCGTGCCGGCGATTCCTCCGGAGATTGTGCTGTTCCCCAACTGGTTCTGGTTCAATATTTACGAAATCTCTTCGTGGTCGCGGACCATTCTGGTGCCGCTGTCGATTTGCTACGCCAAGAAACCGTTCAAGAAAATTCCGGACGAGATGGGTGTGGAGGAATTGTTTGTTGGGGGCCGCGATAAGTCGCGGATGCGGCTCAACTGGTCGAAGAAAATCGTTTCCTGGCGCAACTTCTTTTTGGTGCTGGACCGGATGACGCATTGGTTCGAACGAGTGCATGTCCGGCCGTTGCGCTCCGTGGCACTGAAGCAGGCTGAGAAGTGGATGCTGGAGCACTTTGAAAAGAGCGATGGCTTGGGAGCAATTTTTCCCGCCATGATGAATGCTGTCATCGCCATGCGCTGCCTGGGGTATTCGCTGGATGATCCCCAAATGATTCGGGCGTTGGATGAGTTTGAGAAGCTTGGGATCGAAGAAGGCGACACGTTCCGCATGCAGCCGGCTGTGTCCCCTGTGTGGGATTCGGCCTACGCACTGTTCGCTCTGGGCGAAAGCGGAGTTGCCAAAGACGACCTACGGCTGGTGAAGTGCGCGGACTGGATTCTGCAGAAACAGGTCCGCAGCATGGGCGACTGGAAGGTCAAGAACCAGCAGGGTCAGCCGGGAGGATGGTACTTCGAGTTTAACAATGAGTTTTACCCGGATGTTGATGATAGTGCGATGGTTTGCCTAGGCCTGAGCCGTGTCGAGCATCCCAATGGACGCTATCAGCGTGAGTCCGTGCAGCGGGCGATTGACTGGATTCTTTCCATGCAGTGCCGCAATGGCGGATGGGCTTCGTTCGATAAGGACAACGACCGCATGGTGTTCCAGTATGTCCCGTTTGCGGATCATAATGCCATGCTCGACCCGGCGACGGTGGATATTACGGGGCGCATTCTGGAGATGCTGGCGACGTTCGGCTACGACAAGAATCATCCGGCGGTTAAGCGGGCTTTGGACTTCCTCCGGAAAGAGCAGGAGCCGGACGGGGCGTGGTTTGGACGCTGGGGCGTGAACTACATCTACGGGACGATGCTGGTGCTGCGCGGGATGGAAGCGATGGGTGTGGACCACCACGAGCCGTCGGTGCAGTCGGGTGCGGAGTGGCTGCGGATGGTGCAGAATCCCGACGGCGGGTGG
>Ga0210384_10002890_pt1 | contig 20429 bp, 18 predicted proteins | sample IncBWH2MmetaG_FD_160574 | JGI IMG/M metagenome (GOLD analysis project Ga0210384, IMG submission 160574) | Forest soil microbial communities from Barre Woods Harvard Forest LTER site, Petersham, Massachusetts, United States - Inc-BW-H-2-M | ecosystem: Environmental > Terrestrial > Soil >...
TGCTGCCGTGGATGATTCATCGGGCCTACGGTGGAGATTGGAATCCGCTCGTCGAAGACCTGCTTTCGGATGCGCATGACGCCGATCCGGCCTTTAGTTTTGGCCTATTCTTTTCCATTACCTGCAGCGAAGATGTCCCGTTCATTCGCGAGCAGGATATTGCGCCGCAAACCCAGGACACGTTTCTCAGCGACTACCGCGTGAGGCAACAGCAAGCCGCGTGCAGAGAATGGCCGACAAGGGCGCTGCCAACAGCTTACCGCGCACCGGTACTCTCCGCCGTGCCGACGCTGTTTGTATCAGGCGAGGCGGACGGCGGTACGCCGCTGTGGTACGCCGATCGCGTTGCGGCAGGATTCTCCAATCGCCTCCGAGTAATCGTGAAGGGCCAGGGTCATACGGAATGGAGCGACTGCCTGGCGCAGTTGTACCAGCAATTCGTGCGCGGAGGTGCCGTGAACGGACTTGATCCCTCATGTCCGGAAGTCCCGCGGCCCCCCTTCAAGCTCAACTAAGAGGAACTTTCATGACCGTGTCAGTGACAAGGGTTGATCGGGTAGCGGTCATTCGCATGATGCGCCCCGAACGGCGCAACGCCGTGGACGCGGCGACAGCCAAATCTCTCGCCGATGCATTCCGCGCCTTCGACGCGGACGCGAACCTCGACGTAGCCGTGTTCACCGGTGCCGACGATGTGTTCTGCGCCGGCGCGGATCTGAAGGCCATCGCTTCGGGCGATCGCATCACGCTGAACGCCAGCGGTGACTCGCCAATGGGACCACCCAGACTGCGTCTGTCCAAGCCCGTCATCGCAGCCATCGAGGGTCCCGCGGTGGCTGGTGGTCTCGAACTCGTACTATGGTGCGATCTCAGGATAGCCGGCGAAAGCGCCATCTTCGGCGTCTTCAACCGCCGCTTCGGCATTCCGCTGGTGGATTTGGGCACCATCCGGCTGCCGCGGATCATCGGACATGGCCGGGCGATGGATCTGATCTTGAGCGGCCGCTCCGTGGGTGCAGTCGAAGCGCTGGCCATGGGCTTGATCAATCGGCGTGTACCGGATGGCGCGGCGCTGCCAACGGCCATCGAGCTTGCGCAGAAGCTGTCGAGTTTTCCGCAGACTGCCATGCGCCAGGATCGGCTCTCCGCCATCGAACAGTGGGGCTTGAGCGAAGAGGATGCGATCGCGAACGAGATCTCGCACGGCATGGTCACCGTGGCGTCGGGCGAAACCGCTTCGGGAGCCAAGCATTTCGGCAGCGGCGCCGGCCGGCACGGCGAATCTTTGTGATCGAAACGCCGCGGCTCGATCCAATCGCCGCCCGCTTGCGCGGATTCGGACTGCTGGGAATCTTCGCGATCTTCCTCATCTATGCGAGTCAGCTGTTGGCCTCTCCTCTCGGCGGAGTTTTGGTTTTGGCGTGGGCCTGGCGGTCGCGCACTCCTTGGCGAGAGATCGGCTACGCGCCACCCAAGAACTGGATCGGCAGCGTGGCCATCGGAATTGCCTTCGGCGTCGCCTTCAAACTTCTCATGAAGACGCTTGTGATGCCCCTGTTGGGTGCTCCTGAGCTCAATCAGGCTTATCACTATGTCGTCGGAAACACGCTTGCGCTCATTGAACTGCTGTTCATGGTCACGATTCTAGGAGGGTTCGCGGAAGAGACCGTGTTTCGCGGCTACTTGTTCGAACGCCTCGGTAAGCTCATTGGCACAAGCGCCCGGTCCAAAACGGTTACGGTTCTGCTCACGACAGGCTTGTTTGCGTTGCCGCACTACGTCGAGCAGGGGCTGGCCGGCGTTCAGCAGGCCACCGTTACGGGACTGGTATTCGGAACGATCTTTGCCATCACGGGCCGGATCGGGTTGCCGATGGTCGCGCATGCCGTGTTCGACGTGACGGCGCTCATGATCATCTACTGGAATCTCGAATCCGCGCTCGCTCACCTCATCTTCAAGTAACTCAAGACGAAGGCCCGCTCTCGGGCAGCCAGGAAATGGCCCGCGTCGCGTCTTTCGGGAGAGATGCCCTAAATGCGGGCCGCGCTCGCAGCCGCTCAAGATAGCGCGCGACGTTTGGAAACTTGGTCAGATTGATGAGGCGGTCGGCGAGATGCAGGCTGTAGCCGACGCCGATATCGGCGGCACTGAATCCCGTGGGCAACAGAAAGTCCCGATCGCTCAGCTGCGCCTCCAACACTTGCACGGACTTTTCCAGCCTGCGGCCTTCCAATTTGGCAATCATCGGTGAGCGATCCGCTGCTGCAATGAAAAATCTCTGCTGCACGAGTGAGGCCGCGTGCACCGCCATGGTTTCGCAGTAATGGATCCATTGCAGCCACGCATAGCGCTCCGGATCCCCCTCGAGCCGGCCGAGGCCGCCTTCTGAATAGCGCTCGCACAAATACTCAGCGATGGCGCCTGATTCGAACAGACGAAAGTCCCCGTCCACGAGGCATGGCACGCGTCCGAGCGGGTGCACCGCCAGGTAGTCCGGCGACCTCAGCACCGACAAATCGAAGGGCATGTCGATCAACTCGAAGGGAATCTGCAATTCGTTCAGCAGCCAGAGCGAGCGCATGGAGCGCGTCTCGGCGCAGTGATATAGCTTAAGCAAAGACCGCAACCTCTCCGCACGAGAGGACGACTTCGGACGAACAGCGTTCTCCGGGAAAAGCTTTCACGCGTCTCTCCTTCATGCTCTAAAATCCTAGCATGAAGAAATATCTGCGGCCGACCCACATCGTTCTCGCCGTGCTCGCGCTCATGTACTTCATCACCTACCTGGATCGCGTCAACGTCAGTACCGCGGCCGACGGCTTCGGCAAGGACTTCCACCTCAGCAAGACGCAAATTGGGCTGGTGTTCTCCTTCTTTGCCTACCCCTATCTCCTCTTTCAAATCATCGGCGGCTGGGTCAGCGATCGATTCGGTGCACGCCGCACGCTCATCGCCTGCGGGATTGTCTGGGCGGCCGCCACCGCCATTACCGGCATGGCGGGCGGATTGATTTCCCTGCTCGCCGCGCGCCTGCTGCTGGGTTTCGGCGAAGGCGCAACCTTTCCTGCGGCAACGAGCGCGATGTCGCGCTGGGTGATCAAGGAACAGCGCGGCTTCGCTCAAGGGGTGACGCACGCGGCGGCTCGGATCGGCAATGCCGTCGCGCCGCCTGTCATCGCGCTTGTCATGGCCACCAGTGGATGGCGCGCTTCCTTCTACGTCTGCGCGCTCATCAGTTTTGGCTGGGTCGCGCTGTGGGCGCTGACCTTTACCGAGTACCCAAAGGATCATCCTCGGGTGACCGCGGAAGAACTTGCTAAGTTGCCCCCGCCGCGCGCCAAAATCGCGATACCGGTGCCCTGGTCGCGCCTGATCGCGCGCATGTTGCCCGTCACAATCGTTTATTTCTGCTACGGTTGGACGCTCTGGCTGTACCTAAGTTGGATTCCGCAATATTTCATGCACAGCCAGAACCTTGATCTGAAAAAGTCGGGGCTGTTTTCCGCTGGGGTCTTCTTCGCCGGCGTGGTCGGCGACACGCTGGGCGGAATCGTCACCGACCGTCTGCTCAAAAGAACCAAGCGCCTGGAGGTCGCGCGCAGCTACATGGTCTGCGTCTGCATGTTTTTGGCCCTGGTGTCGCTGATCCCGTTGATGTTCACGCACAATTTGCACGTTTCGCTGGCGTGCCTGTCGGCCGGTTTCTTCTTCGCGGAATTGACCATTGGTCCCATGTGGGCCATTCCCATGGACATCTCGGTCGATCACTCGGGCACGGCAAGCGGCATCATGAACATCGGCTCCGCCGCGGCGGCGATCATCAGCCCCGTGGTCGCCGGCTACCTGATCGACGTCAGCGGCAACTGGCAGCTGCCGTTCGTCGGCAGCATGATGCTCATGGGGCTGGGGCTGGTACTGTCCTTGCGCATGCATCCCGAACGAAAGTTTGCAACCACGCTGGCGCCCGAAGTAAGCGCCGGCTGACAGGACTCAGCGATTTGCTGCACCGCGGCAATGGCCCTCGGGCATCGGCCGTCGAATACCGCTAGCAGCCCTTCAAATGCGCTCCGTATTCGCCCAGCTCTCGCGTAAGACGGCCATTGTCGCCGAGCGGTATGGCTCGGGACCCGGTCAACAGCGCGGCGAAGGCGAACTTTAGGGCGCTCATTGCCCTGCCGATCGGCGTGGGCTCCGAGGCCGGGCGCTGTGGCGCCGACTCTACTGCTTCCGCCGCCGATGAACTCCGTAGTCTGTAAATCTCCGGATGCGACATACCCAGAAGACCGATAGCGACCTTTTGAAATTCACTCATGGCGCTCACCTTTCAGTTGTAATCCCGTGGGATAGAGGTTGCTACCGTGGCGCTTTTGGAACAAATGCAAAGGCTGAAGGCCCGTTAAGCACTGCTTAACCATGCTCGAGGTGCTCTCCCTGGGTCGAGGCACTTGGGAAACGCTTCGGAATCAGCTAAAACCGATCTCATGACGCCACTGCACTCGGCCCTGAAGCGCGCTCTGACCATAGATGGCCGCGACTATGTGGTGACGCTGACGGAAACGGCGTTGAAACTGACGCTGAAGGGCAAGCGCAACGGCGTGGAGTTGCCCTGGTTGCAGCTGGTGAACGGCGAGGCGGCGCTCGCGGTCGCGCTGCATGCTTCGCTGGGCGCATTCGCAACGAAGGACAAAGCTCCAACGGCCTCGCGCCCGGTGGCAAGACCCAAGCGCAAAACCCGTCCCGCTCGCAAGAAGTAAGCCTACGACCGCAGGCGCGCGCTCCTGAGCCCCGTGTCGAGACATTTTGCAGAAATATTTGACAGCACCTGATATTCACCCTAAAAGGTGAATATATGTCGGGCACATCGAAGCTTGATCACATCCTAGGAGCACTGGCAGATCCTACGCGCCGCGCGATCTTGCTGCGCCTGTCGCGCGGCGATGCCCGGGTTACGGATCTCGCGGCACCGTTCGACATTTCTCTCAACTCCGTATCGAAGCACATTCGCATTCTCGAGCGGGCGCGCCTGGTCGAGCGTCGCAGGGCGGGACGCGAGCATGTCTTGTCGAGAAATTTTCGCGCTCTGAACGAGGCTGCGGCGTGGATCGAGACCCTTCAAGCCAAATGGCACAGCCGCATCGATCGGCTGGAGAAAGCACTGGATGAGGAGCAATGATGACCATGTCGGATGGCAAAGCCGTGAGCCCCAAGCATTTCGTCATCGACCGAACTCTCAAAGCGTCGGTGGAGAAAGTCTGGAAGATGTGGACCACCAAGGAGGGGCTCGAAAAGTGGTGGGGACCTGAAGGATTCAGCTCGAGGGTACGCCACCTCGATGTGCGCGTCGGCGGCCGGTTCGAAATTGTCATGACCGCATTGCTGCCGGAGATCATCGCGCATCTGAAATCGGCGGGTATGGGCGACAGCTCCACCGCGAAGGGCGATTACACGCTGATCGAACCAAACCGACGCTTGATCTATACCAACGCGGTGGATTTCGTTCCCGGCGTTTCGCCGTATACCTCCACCACCCTCGTCGAGATGTCCGCCACGCCAAGCGGCGGAACGCAGCTGATCATCACCAACGATGTCATGCACGATGAACACTGGACCGCCATGGCGACGATGGGCTGGACGCAGCAGATCGGCAAGCTCGAAAAACTGACGGGTTAAGAGCGCAAGCGGCGGTGGATCAAAAGGAATGCCCCGGCTTCGAGCACGCGGGGCACTCCCAGTGATTGGCCGGCCAGGGCCTAGACAATTCTTCAGGGCCTAGACAATTCTTTGCTGCACTTTCGCGCTTCTGGACCAGAGGCGTGGAATGAGCATGGGCGTTCGTGCGCGATAGTCGACGTAAGTCGCTCCGAATGCCGACACCAGATCGCGCTCCTCGAGACGGATGGCAATGAGAATGTAGGCGGTGGTCGCAAGCGCGAAGACCAAGTGAGAGACGGTCATCGTCGGCGCGGCCCAGAAAATCGTCAACCAGCCGATATAGAGCGGATGGCGCACCAGCTTGTACAGGCTGGGTGTGCGGAATACCGGCGCGCGGTAGGTCTTGTTCGCGAGCCGCCGCCACACCTGCTTCAATCCAAACAGGTCGAAATGATCGATGAGAAAAGTCGTGTACAAGAGCAGCAGCCAGCCGAACAAGTACAGCGCGATGACGCTGTTGCGCACCGGGCCCTGCGCTGCGCTCCACACTACTCCGCCGATCGGCCCCCAAAAAATATAGAGAGCCGCCAGCGCGAGTGAACTAAGGAGTACATAGGTGCTGCGCTCGGCTGCTTCGGGCACGTAGCGCTTCCACCAGGCTTTGAATGCCGGCCGTGCCATGCCGCTGTGCTGAACCGCAAATGCCGCGAGCAGCGCGAGATCCACGGTCAACGCGTGCCCTAAGGACGATGTCGGAACAGCGTCCAAGCTGGTCGGCGTCAAAAAGCCGCCGATGAAGCCGATGCCGTAGAGAAAAACAGCGAAAAAGACCAAGTAACTCAAGACCCCGTAGGCAAAAATTCCGATGCGAGACATGGGCGACTCCTTTTGATTTTCAGGCGTCGCATGGTGGCGCGGGGCGTCGTCCGGCGCATGGGGCGCGGATCCCCATCTTTCAGGTTTGGCATCCCTATTTTTTGAAGATCACTTAAGCAGTCCGCGCGCGCGCGCGGCCGCGGCCGCCTGCTGACGGGTGGGAGCGCCGAACCGGGCCATGATCGCCGACACATGATGTTCCGCGGTCTTGGCGGAGATGCAGAGGCGCTGGGCGATTTCCGCATTGCTCAAGCCCTCATCGACCAAGCCCAGGACCTCCACCTGGCGGCGGGTGAGCCCCGCCGCATTGGCCCGTGTTCCGGCGATGGGGCCGCGGGGCACGGTGCGCGCCCCGCCGATGCGCATCTGCCTGCGCTGGCGCGCGGCCGCCGGCACCGCGCCCAGGCGATCGAAGATTTCCAGCGCCTGCCGCTGCGCGGCGTCGTCGCCGCCGCACAGCGCCAGTGCCTCCTCGTACGGACGACCGAGTGCGCGCCATCCCGCCGCCGCGGCATCCCAACGGCCTTCGCAATGCTCGCGATAGGGGCTCGACAGCCGCGCCGTTCCCCGGACCGGTTCTCCCAGCATGAAAAGCCACAGCGCCGAATCCTCGGCTACCCAGCGCGAATTGCGCTGCTCAGCCGTTGCGTGCACGACATTCAGAAGTGATTTCGCCCGGCTCGCGGCCGGCCCGGCCGCATCATTCAGTTCCCACGCCACTTCCGCCGCAAGCATCGCGATGTACACGGCGCGTTGCGGCTCGTCCAGTGCGGTTGCCAACCGTCGGGCCGCCTCGAAGGGAATATCGGCATCTTGGTCGCCGCGCCGGATGCGCAGGCGCGCCAGCGTGATCAGCGCGGGAAACCGGTAAGTCTCCGCGGCGTAGGTCCGGCTGCAGACCTCTTGGGCTTCTTCTTCGGCGCCGTTCCAGTCACCTTGATCGAGCCACACCATGGCACGCCACCCGCGCAAATACCCCTCCCAATGCGACAGCTCGAGACCGCCGGCATAAGAGACGCCGCGTTCGATGCAGTCGAGCGCCGACTGATAGTCGCGTCGCCAATAGTGCGTGCAGGTCAGGTTGCAGGATGCGCGCTCTACATGATCGTGGTACTTGCCCGCGACGGCCCGCCGATAGCTTTCCTCGAGCTCGGGATAGCTGTTCGAACCTGTCGCGTCGACTCGCGCCGAACCGATGTTTCCCAGGGCGTGAATCATGATTTCCTGTTCGCCCAATTGCCGCGCGAGATCGAGGGCGCGCTCGCCCCAAGCGATCGCACTGTCCATGCGGAACGCCAGCATGTCGAGTTGCGATTGGTGCGAGTAAGCCCAAGCCAGCTCCGGACCCGGATGCACGCCCTGCAATACGGCAATCGCTTCTTCGACAAATCGCTCTGCCTCGGCCCGAAGTCCGCACATCCATGCAAAACGCGTCAGGCGGGTGAGGTCCTGTCCAAGCTTTAGCGTGTCATGGGCGCGGCGCCGCAGTTCGGCCGCCTCCTTCATGGAAACCATGGCCAGGTCCGCGGAGCCCATGAGATAGGCCTGCTCGGCGTGGCGCTCCAACGTTTCGACCACGAGGCTCGCGTCCATGGCCTCACGATGGCGCATCATCACCGCAAAATGGGCCGCGGCTTCGCGGGCCGCGCCGGCCCGGACCGCCGCATCGCCGGCGAGCCGCGCGAACTTGAGCAGCGCCGCGGTATCGCCGGCCAGCTCGGCATGATGCGCGATCTCGCTGGCTCGCGCGTCGGCGCGTCGTTTCAGCAAGTCGACCACTTTCTGATGCAACGCTCGGCGGCGCGTCGGCGCAATCGAGCCTTCAATGGCGCGGCGGGCGAGCTCATGGCGGAAATAAACCAGCCCGCCGTCGAGCGACAGCATCCCCTTCTCCACGCAGTCATCGAGTCCCGCATCGATCACGCCCCTGACCAGATCAGCGACGACGGCCGTCTCTGCGTGCCGGGGAAACAGGGACACCGCCTCGAGCAGGACCCGCGCCGCTTCGCTGAGGCGCGATGCGCGCGCCAGCGTCGAATCGCGCACCGCATCGGTCGGCACATCGCCCTCCACGGCCAGTGCCTCGGTGACCAGAAACGGGTTGCCCGCGGTCAGCGCGTACAGCGGCTCGCCGCGCCGTCCGGCCTTTGCAGCCAGACTCGTCACCGCGGCGAGGGACAGCGGCTCGAGCGTCATGCGCTCAACGCTGCCCGCCGGGGCTTCGCCGAGCAGGTTGCGCACCGGCGAGCGCACATCCACTTCCTCATCTCGATAGGTAATGAGGATCAATGCGCGCACCCGCGCGATGCGCCGCCCGAGAAAGCGGATCAGATCCAGGGTCGCCGTATCGGCCCAGTGGACATCCTCGATAATGAGCAACGCAGGCCCGGCACCTTGGGATAGGAGCCGCAACATCGACTCGAACGCGCGGATATGATCGGCGCCCAAATCGAAGGCTTCGCCGCTGGCGCGCGCAATGTCGCGCAGCGGCAGCAGCACTTCCGGCGTGGACAGGTTTTCGCAGGCGCCCCAATAGATTCTCGCGCGATCCGCGTGGGCAGCGACAAATCGCTCCGTCAGCGCCGTTTTACCCGCGCCCGCCTCGGCGGCGAGAGCGATGATCCGACCCTTGCCGTCCCGAGCCTGCGCAAACGCATCGCTCAAGCGCCGCAGCTGTGCATCCCGCTCCAGTAGATCGATCGCGGCATCCTCGTTTTGCCCTTTTAGTCCCGTGCGTATGGTGTACCGCCTTGCAGCACGATCCGCAACCACTACGTGGAGCCGTGCCCAATTTTTCGGGAACCACCGGAATTAAAATATCTCCCTGTCACAAATTTGACGCTAAGTATTGGCGATGACCGCAAGGCTTTAGCCGGCGAACTTACCGAATCCACCTTTGTTCAATTTCGGGAGAAATGCCATGCCTTTCATACCTCAATTTCAACGGGCACTCGCTCTCTGCGCAAGTTTAAGTTTGTTGTCGGCGATCGGCGCCCCGGCGCAGGCGCACGATGCCTTCATCCCCAAGGCCGTCACTTCCAGCACGATGCCGGCGAACGGGGATGTCAATCCCTACGGTGTCGCCTTCGTGCCGCGCGGCTTCCCGGCGGGCGGCAAGATTGCCGAGGGCGACGTGTTGGTCAGCAACTTCAACAACGGCGCCAACAATCAAGGCACGGGAACCACCATCATCCAGTTCTCGCCGCAGGGTCCCATCGCACCTCCGGGAGAGGCGGTGACATTTTTCTCGAGCGGCCAAGCGGGCCTCAGCACCGCGCTCGGCGTCCTGCGCAGCGGCTTTGTCATCGTCGGCAACGTGCCGACGACGGACGGCACCATTGCGACGATCGGGCAAGGATCGCTGCAGGTCATCGACAAGACCGGCCACCTGGTCGCAACTTGGACCGACCCGGTGTTTCTCGATGGCCCCTGGGATCTGACGATCGATGATCATGGCTCATGGGCTCGGGTGTTCGTGTCGAATGTGCTCAACGGCACCGTCGTGCGGCTCGACGTCGCCGTGCAACCAAAGGGACCTGCGCTGTTGCATAAGACGACGATTGCGAACGGCTACACGCACGTTCCCAACATGGCGGCCCTGATCCTCGGGCCCACGGGTCTCGCGTTCGATCGGTCCACCGACACGCTCTATGTCGCCTCCACCAACGACAACGCAATCTATGCGGTCGCTCATGCGGGCCAAAAGACCGGTGCCGGCGGACGCGGGCAAGTGGTCTTTGCGGATCAACATCTGCGCGGGCCGCTCGCGTTGCGGTTCGCGCCAAACGGCGACCTGCTCGCCGCAAACGGCGATGCGGTCAACGCAGACCCTTTGCACCCCAGCGAAATCGTCGAGTTCACGAAATCAGGACGGTTCGTCAGGGAGTCCAATGTCGACTCGAGCCAGGGCGGTGCATTTGGACTCGATACCGTGCTCGTTGACGCGGACCGCGCCGGTGACGACGATGATCGCCCCGGCGCCGGCTTCAACTACGCGGTCATCGATGATGTCACCAATAGCCTGGCCGTGCTCAAGGTGCCTGAGCGCTGAAACGCCCTTTCGCGGGGTGCTTGTTGAAAAACCGTGACGGCGTGAACAAGCCGCCACCCGGTTTTGCTACATTCTTGCTCCATGAACGATGCCACACCGCAGGACCCGCGCCGCGAACTGCAATCCATGCTGGCGTCGCGCTTGGCGCTCATCGTGGTGGAATCCCGCGAGGAATCGCGCGTGCTGACGCTGGTACGCGAGGTGAGTCTCAAAGTGCGGGAGGGCCGTGGTTGGGGGGTGTTCCAATGGACCGTCACGGAAGGCCTGCAGCGCATGGACATCGATCTCGGCGGTCCGCAGCGCATGCTGGCCGACCCGGAGCAACTGCTCAAGCATCTGAAGGCGACGCCGATGCCGGGGATCTATGTGTTGCTCGATTTTCACCCCTACCTCAAGGAGCCGGTGAACGTCAGGCTGTTGAAGGACATCGCTCAGGGTTACGACCAGGTTGCCCGCACCGTCGTCTTGATGAGCTACGAGGTGACGCTCCCTGATGAGCTGGAGCATTTCGCGGCTCGCCTGCATCTTGCACTGCCCACCAACAATGAGCGGCTGATGATCGTCACGCGCGTCGTGCGCGAGTGGAATGCCGCGAATCCCGGCAAGCCGGCGCAACTCGATCGCGAGGTGCTGACGAAGCTCATCGACAATCTCAACGGCCTTACCGCATCGGACGCGGAGCGCCTGGTGCGTCACGCGATCTTCGGCCATGGCGCCCTCACCCTGGCGGATATCTCCGAAGTGCTGGCCGAGAAATACGAGCTTCTGAATCGCGGCGGCTCGCTCTCGTACGAACCGGCGACCGCCAAATTCGCCGACGTCGGCGGCATGCAGAACCTGCGGCACTGGCTGACGAGCCGCAAGCCGGCATTCGACGGCAGCGCTCCGGAGCTCGATCCGCCGAAGGGGGTGCTGTTGCTCGGCGTGCAGGGTTGCGGCAAGAGTCTGGCGGCGCGCGCGGCCGCCGGGATTTTCGGGGTGCCGCTGGTGCGCCTGGACTTCGGCGCCCTGTACACCAAGTGGCAGGGTGAGGCGGAGAAGAACCTGCGCGAATCGCTGCAGTCGGCCGAGGGCCTCTCGCCCTGCGTGCTATGGGTCGATGAGATCGAGAAGGCGCTCGCCGAGGGCGAGGGAGACAGCGGCGTCTCGCGCCGCGTGCTGGGGACCTTTCTTACCTGGCTCGCCGAGCAGCGCGCACGCATATTCGTGGTCGCGACGGCGAATGACATTGCGGCCCTGCCTCCGGAACTGATCCGCAAGGGCCGGTTCGACGAAATATTTTTCGTCGACCTGCCCGGCACGGAGGCGCGCGCGGAAATCATCGGCATCCACACGCACAAGCGCGGCCTTGCGTTGAGTCCCGCCGAGCTCGCCGCGCTCGCCGGCCGCTGCGAGAGTTTCTCGGGTGCGGAGATTGAACAGGCCGTCGTCGCGGCGCTCTATAGCGCGCACGCGGCGAAACAACCGGTCAGCGCCGCGTTGATCGCACGCGAGATGCAGAACACCCGGCCGCTCGCCGTCGTCATGGCTGAAAAGGTCGCGGCCCTGCGTGCCTGGGCCGGCGGCCGCACCGTCTCGGCCGACTGACACGGCCGACTGACACGGCCGCGTGCGCGGCTTGCCCCTTGTTTTTCTGCGCTGCAAGAAACCAGTGTGACGGCGAGCGCAGCCAAGGCCGCAGCCGAGCGGTTTTTGGGCATATCGCTCCCCCAGGAAGACGCACGCCCAAGTCTACGGGCAGCGCACGCCAAACCGCAGCATGGCAATCCGACGCGTGGTTGCCCTGTCTTATGCCCGCGGGATGGCCCGGCACCGCACGGCGTGCGGGTTGCGCCCATATGGGGGACAATGCGCCACACAAAAAGAGAGGGGAGTTTCATTGAGCCACGCTGCCATCGTCGGCTGGGGCAAGTGCCTGCCGCCGTTAATTCTGACCAATCAAGACCTGGCTACCTTCCTGCCGACGGACGATGAGTGGATCACCACGCGCACCGGCATGAAGGAGCGGCGCATCTCGCATGTGCGCGGGATCGAACTGGCCATCACCGCGGCGCGCCGCGCGATTGCCTGCGCCGGCATGTCGGGCGAGGACATCGAGTTGGTCATATACGGCAGCTGCAGCAACGACGAACTGGTGCCCAACAGCGCCTCCGGCGTGCAGCAGCGCATCGGCGCTACCCGGGCGGCGTCCTTCGACGTCAATACCGCCTGCACCAGTTTCATGTATGGGCTGTCGATCGGATCATCGATGATCAAGAGCGGCATCGTGAAAAATGCGCTGGTGATCGGGGTTGAGCTGATTTCCCAATACATGGACTGGGACAACCGCAATGTCGCCGTGTTGTTCGGCGACGGTGCGGCAGCCATGGTGCTCAAGGAGTCGCAGACCGAGTCCGGGGTCATCGCCGAGAAGCTGCAGTGCTACGCCGATGCCCGGCAGATCCTGCGCGTGCGCGGCATGGGCACGATGTACGCCAATCTCGGCGTGCAGTATGGGCAGACCAGCTGGGATTTCGACGGACAGGAGATTTTTCGCAAGGCCGTACAAGGCATGAGCGAGGCGAGTCTTGACGTGATGCGGCGGGCCGGCGTGACCATCGACGACATTGGGCTGGTCGTGCCGCATCAGGCGAATCTGCGCATCATCGACGCCGTCGCCAAGCGCGCCGGCGCGAGCGCCGACAAGGTGTTTCTGACGGTGCAGAAGTACGGCAACATGAGCTCGGCCACGGCGCCCGTCGCCCTGGTTGAGGCCGTGGAAGAGGGCCGCGTCGCGCCCAATAGCCTGGTGCTCATGCCGGCGTTCGGCGGCGGTCTCACGCTGTCGGCGCATCTCATTCGCTGGGGTGAACGTCTGACGCCGCTCGAGTCAAGCGATGCCGAGCTGGCGCCGACGACAAAAACGGCGCTCGAGATCGTAAATGAGATCCGCGCGCAGAAGAAGCTGGGCGAAGCTGAAGCGAGCCGCTTCCAGACCTTGAGCTTTCCGGAGAGCCGCACCGGATAAGCTGCGCAGGCGGCCTTCCGGTAGCGTGCGCGGATTGAGTCGAAATGGCGTTTAAGACCAACGAGGGGGATATTTCATGACTGATTTGAGCGAGGGCTTCAGCCGGCGCGATTTCGTGCAAGGCGCACTGTCGGGCGCCGTATTGATGACCGGCCCTGCCGCTGCGCTGGCGGCGGCCGGTGAGGATCCCGATAAGGCGGCGGTGCTGGCGCAGATTCCAAAGATGCACGCCGAGAACGTGAAGCGCTTGCAGGATTGGATTGCCCTGCCCTCCATTGCGGCTGAGAACCGCAACTATCCCCAGGGCGCGGAGCACATGGCGAAGCTCGCCGAGCAGGCCGGATTTACCGGCGTGAAGATCATCCCGACCTCCGGCAAGCCGGGTGTTTTCGGCCGCCTGGATTCGGGCGCCAAGACGACGGTCGCGGTCTATTTCATGTACGACGTGAAGCAGTTCGTACCCGAGGAGTGGAGCTCGCCGCCGCTCGAAGGTCGCCTCGTTGAAAAGACGGGTTTGGGCACCGTGTGCATGGGACGCGGCGCGGTGAACCAAAAAGGCCCGCAGAACTCCTTTTTGAGCGCGCTCATGGCCTTCAAGGCCACGGGAAGGAAATTGCCGGTCAATCTGGTCTTGGTGTGCGAGGGTGAAGAGGAAATCGCCTCACCGCATTTCGGCGAAATCGTCAACAGTCCCGATGTGTTCCCGCACATGAAGAACTGCGTCGGCGTGATGCTGCCGGATGCCAGCCAAGATACCGATGGCAGCGTACAGGTGGCGGCCGGCGCCAAGGGCGTCGTCGAACTGGAATTGGTTTCGGATGGCGCGACCTGGGGCCGCGGACCGAAGAAGGACATCCACTCGAGCCTCGAGGCGCAGGTCGATTCGCCGTCCTGGCACTTGGTACAGGCGCTCAACACATTGGTGGAAAAGGACGGCCACACCCCTGCCGTCGAAGGATTCTTCGAAAAAGCCAAGCCGCTGTCGGAAGCGCAAAAGAAAATGGTCTTGGCTTACGCGAAGTCCGTGCCGGAGGCCACGATCAAGGCCGAGTTCGGCGTCGATCATTGGGTGCACGATTTGAATTGGCAGGACTCGTTGCTGCGCCTGTTCTCGCAGCCCACGATCAACATCGAAGGCCTGGTGGGCGGCTACACCGGTCCCGGCGGCAAGACGGTGCTGCCGCATCGCGCCGTGGCCAAAATCGACATGCGCTTGGTTCCCGACATGACCGCGGCGGATACGCTGGCCAAGGTCAAGGCGCATCTCGCGAAACACGGCTTTGGGGATATTCAAGTCAACATGAGCGGCGGCTACGATCCCACCCAGACCGACCCCGACAGCCGCTTCTTCAAGACGGTCGTCGCAACCTTCGGCAAGCTGGGCTCCCCGCCGCTGGTGGTGCCGCGCAATCCCGGCTCCTGGCCCGGGTATCGATTCACCAGTCCGCCGTTGAGTCTGCCGGCCGGCGACTTCGGCTTGGGACACGGCACCGGCGCGCACGCGCCGGATGAGTACTACTTGATCGACTCGAAAAATCCCAAGATCAAGGGATTGGACGGCGCCGCGGCATCGTTCGTCGAGTTCCTGTACGCGATGGCTTGATCGGCAGTGCCGGCGGCGCAATGCCGCCGGCACGTTTCGCGGCGGCGGCGGCACCCTTGACGCTCTACAATGGGGCGATGAATAAGACCAATCTCTCGCCCGATACCGCGATCTCCGATGACGATGTACGCACTTGCATGCGCGTGCTGCGCTTAATCGAAGCCGATCGCTCGCATCTCACGCGCCTGAGCCAAGAGCAGCGCCGCGAGCTGCTGCTGCTGGCAGGTCTCGTCACCAAGCCCGAGCGGCACGATGTATCGAGGATGCTCAAGGGATTTCGGCGCGCCAAACGCCGGATTGCGCAAGAACACGACCGTAATCTCATCGAGCGTTCGGGTCTTCGCATCCAACGACGCTCGAAAGTCTACGCGCCGCTCTGGCTCGAGCGGCCGAAACCCGCCCTGCCAAGCGCCGGCGCGGAATTCCGGCAGGAGCGTAATTGCTATGTGTGCAAGCAATCCTTTGCCCTCTTGCACCGCTACTACGATTCGATGTGCGAGTCATGCGGCGAATTCAACTATGCGAAGCGCGGGCAGACCGCGGACCTCAGCGGTCACTTCGCGCTCGTTACCGGCGCACGCGTCAAGATCGGCTTTCAGGCATCGCTCAAACTGTTGCGCGCGGGCGCGCATGTCATCGTCACCTCGCGTTTTCCGGTCGATGCCATCGATCGGTATTCCAAAGAGGCGGATTTCGCGCAGTTCCGCGAGCGCCTGCAGATTCACGGACTCGATTTGCGGCACACGCCCAGCGTCGAGCTGTTTACACAGTTCTTGCTCGAACGGCTGCCGCGGCTGGATTACATTTTGAACAATGCCTGCCAGACCGTACGGCGCCCGGCGGGTTTCTTTCAGCACTTGCTCGAACGCGAGAGTCGGTCGTTCGCCGCCCTGCCCGATCTGTGGCAGCAGCCGCTCGCCGGCCACGATGAATTGCGCCGGCGCATCGCGGCAGAGCATGGGCACAATCGCAGCACTCTGGTCGCCGTCGCGCGCCAGCACGGCGAGGGCCTGCTGCACAGCGCCGCGCTTTCGCAGCGGCGCTACCTCGATGAGGATTATCAATGCGGCGAAGCAGTGTTTCCATCAGATCGATATGACGAGGATTTGCAGCAGGTCGACTTGCGCGAGATCAACAGCTGGCGGCTGCGCATGCATGAGGTCAAGACGCCGGAGCTGCTCGAGGTGCAGCTGGTGAACGCCATCGCACCCTACGTGCTCAACGCGCGCCTGAAGCCGCTCATGCTGCGCACGCCCGGCCGTCACAAGCATGTGGTGAATGTCAGCGCCGTGGAGGGACAGTTCTATCGCACCACCAAGACCGACAAGCACCCGCATACCAACATGGCCAAAGCGGCGCTCAACATGATGACGCGCACCAGCGCGCCGGATTTCGTCAAGGACGGAATCCACATGAACGCGGTTGACACCGGATGGGTGACCGATGAAGACCCGGCCGCGCATGCCGCGCGCAAGGCGAACCTGGGCTTCGCGCCGCCGCTCGACATCATCGACGGTGCCGCGCGCATCGTCGATCCGATATTCGCCGGACACTTGAGCGGCGAGCATGTCTGGGGACAGTTCCTGAAGGATTACAAACCGGCGCCGTGGTAGCGCGGGAGCTGCTCGGGCGTCGCCGTAAATTTCCTTACAGCCGCCCGCCCCTTTCGGCTGACCTTCAAATCACGACGCGTGCGTCTCGCTAATCATTTCCGATGACGCGAACTCGCAGGTTTCTTGACCTGCAGGTACTCATTTCTCGCGATACCAAAGTGCGCCACGGGGGCTCACATTCGCATCGTCGATGAGCAAACGCCATTCGCCATAGGAGCATGCAATGAACAAGAGCACAACCGCCATCCGAGCGCTGATCATCTGCGCCATCGCGATACTCGGATTCAATACAGCCAAGGCGTCCACCGCAGACGTCTCGAATGACCTGTCACTGAAGAATGCGACGCGCACGTATACGGTGCGATTCGCCGATCTCAATGTCTCAACGATTGAGGGCGCTAGGAGCCTATATACGCGACTTCGCCACGCGGCGAAGGTGGTCTGCGCACCGCTTGAAACTGCGCCGCTTTTCGGTTCCAACCAATACTATACGTGCATGAGCAAAGCCATCGCTGATGCCGTTGCGAGCGTCAACCGCCCGCTCCTGTCGCAATACCATCGGTTGCGCACGAAAAGCGACAAGGCGCGCGGCGTCGAGCTCGCAAAGGCGAATTGACATTGAATACCGAACGCCATGTCTCGCGAGCAAGCGCCCACGAGACATGGCCGCCCGGCCTCCTGTCAAGCATGCATCAGTTCCGGACGAAGCTCGCCTGCAAGCTCGATGATGATATCCGCAGGCAACCCAGCCCGCCGGGCGGCTTCTCTTATGGCCTCGCCGCTCTCTGCTTCATAGAGACAATAGGTTTTTCGTTTGTCCGCGGACAAAAACGAATACAGCCATTTGACGCCCATCACGGTGTTGACGTCGACGATCGCTTTCATATCCGCTGCGGATGCGTTCAGGGACTCGGCGAAGTTCCTTTCTATCATGAATAGTGCCATGAGCGTCTCCCGGGGTTAAACGGCGGCAACGGCCGGCGCGCTTTGAAGTTGGTGCCGAATGGCATAGGCCGCGGCCTCGGTGCGATTGGCGCACTGCGTCTTGTTTAGAATGTTGCGCACATGGGTCGCGACTGTATTGAGACTAATCGCCAGCACGAGAGAAACGTCCTTGTTGGTCCTACCGATCGCCAGCAATTGCAAAACCTCCACTTCGCGAGCCGTAAGGTCGTCAGGAAAGGCGACGCCGCGGTCTTTCGTGTGTAGCAACGTGTCGATATCGATGATCAGGCGCGCCATTCCGAGGCGGCGCGCGAGTTGGTCCGCCTCGCGCAAGTGCCGAAGGCCAATGAGCTGGTCCGCCTCCGTCGGCTGCGTAACCAGGAAGGCGCCGTACCGAAACTGCGTGCGGGCAAGGTAGGGCCAAGCGCGCATCGCACGATTGAGCGCCAGGGCCTGATCGAAATGTGCGCGGGCCAAGTCGGGCCAATGTGCCGTGCTCGCCAGCATACCCAAGTACAGTTCGGTGGCGCCAAAGCACACGGCGGTCGGGTGGTTGGCAGCTTGTCCTGCGTAAGGGTGCAACAAGTGATAGAGCGATTCGGCGCGGACCGCATCCCCCAAAGCGCAGCACGTCTCCGCGCAAAACACCAAACAAGTCGTGTACATATCGTCGCGACGGACGGCGCAACAATCAGCCTCGACCAGCCGGTCAAAAATCGCACGCGCCTCGGCGAACAATCCGATCTCCGCACAGATGAGCATGAGACCGGGCGGCCACATACGCTGGTTGGTTCGCGCTGCAATATCCTTGATCGTCGGCGCCAGGTTGTGCAACAGGCCAAGATCACGGTTTAGCGCAAACATCTGCGCGCCATAGACGCCATCTGCGTCGTCGCGACGCATCTTTGTACCTATTTCGAGCAAATCCTCGATCTTGGCTTCCAGAGAACTCCACTCCCCGCGCAGCAGGGCCAGCGTCACGCGGTAGGCGACCGCCCAATACTGATGGAGACCGAAACGGGTCGTACTGAGGCTCTCATATCGCTGCAAAAGCATTTCTAGATCGTCTAGTTGGGCGGACTCAAAATAATTGAGCGCCTGCCAGTAATAGGCTTCCGCCAGCAGACCGGCCGTCCCCGTCGACTGCGCGAGGGCAATATATTCTTGACCTAACAGGAGGCGGCGATTCAAGGTGCGCGGATTGCCGCGCAATGCCATGACGGTGAGCTGATAGCAGGCGCAGCGCGCGGTGCCGTCAGTACTGCGGCTGGCGATTCGCAGGGCTTCGTCCACCAAATCGTCTATCTTCGTTCTATCCGCCGAGGTTCTCATGGCAAACGCCAGAGTTGCCAGTGCCTTGGCGCGTGCGATCGAATTCGGCTCGGGCAACAGTGCCAACGCATGATGCAGCAACGGCACCAGGTGTTGTTGTGCAATGTGCTGGGAGGCGAAGACAAGTAATACCAGAACATCGATGAGCAATTCGGCACTGCCCAGAACACGAGTCCGATTCACGCCCTCGAGCAGGACTTCTATCGAGCGATCCGCCTGCCCCAGCAGCCTCAACGTGGAGCCCTTCAGTATGTAGGCCCGTGCGAAGCGCTCATCGTGCACCAGGCCGCCTTGCTCCAGAGTCTCGATGGCGCGGTCGTAATGCAAAAGCGCGTCTTCGTAAGCGTACATTCGAACCGCGCTGTCGGCGGCGCGCAGGGCGAAGCTTACCGCCTTGTCGGCGTTGCCAAGTTCAGCAGCTGCATAGTAGTGATGCGCAATGCGTGTGAGGGCGGGTTCCAGATTTGCGGCATGCAATCTCGCGAGCGCATCGCCGGCGCGGCCGTGCAAGCGCAAGCGCTCAACGACGGGCAAGTCTTCATAGATGGTTTCACGTATCAGTGCATGGGTGAATTGGTAGCTGCCTGAGGCATCGAAGTTCGATTGCACGATGCCGGCTTGTACGGCCGGATCGAGGAGGGTCAGTACGCGCTGCACATCCTCGTCCGTGGAGGCGGCAATTTCACGCGCGCTAAATTGACGCCCATGCACGGCCGCGACACCGAGCAATTCGTTGCACTGCTCGGAAAGACGCGTCAACCGTCGGCCGATGGTCTCGTGCACACCGGCGGGAATTCTTGAGGGCATTGACCCAATTGCACCGCCTGCTCCCTCATCGATGAGGACCTTGATCAATTCGATGGCAAACAATGGGTTGCCATCCGTCTGCTGATAGATCATCTTGATGGCAGACTCAGGCAAGCGGACCTCGCACAGTCGTTCCGCAACCTCGCCGATCGCCATCTGCGAGAGACCTGCCAGATGCAGGCGCTGACACTGAGAGTCACGACTCAGATCAGCGAGCGAACTCTGCAGCGGCGTCCTTCTCGATGCGTCGGCGTCCCGATAGGTACCCACAATGAGCAGTCGGCTGCGCAGCAGTTCTTTGCTCAAGAATTGGAGCAGCGATAGCGACGGGGCATCGGCCCAGTGCAAGTCGTCCAATACCAAAGTGATCGGCACCTGTTGCGTTGCCTGATGAAAGAACTGTCGTATGGCGTCAAAGGTCCGGAATCGCGCCGGGCTCTGATCGGTGATGGCGCCGCTGGGCTGCTGCGCCGGCTGCTATGAATCCAGTAACTCCGGCACAAGCGCGGCGATATCCTTGACGGCTGTGCCCATATTGAGGCT
>Ga0210384_10002891_pt1 | contig 20419 bp, 14 predicted proteins | sample IncBWH2MmetaG_FD_160574 | JGI IMG/M metagenome (GOLD analysis project Ga0210384, IMG submission 160574) | Forest soil microbial communities from Barre Woods Harvard Forest LTER site, Petersham, Massachusetts, United States - Inc-BW-H-2-M | ecosystem: Environmental > Terrestrial > Soil >...
AAAGAATGCCTTCAGCCGCGGCCTGCCCGAGCATGGGGCGGAACTGGCAGATGAGCTGGAACAACGCCTGCTGACCTTGCATGATCCGGCAACCGTTGCCGCCGTGATCGTTGAACCTTTGCAAGGCTCGACGGGCGTGATCCTGCCGCCGAAAGGCTATCTGCAAAAATTGCGCAGCATCTGCGACAAGTACGGCATTCTGCTGATTTTTGATGAGGTGATTACCGGCTTTTGCCGCTTGGGCAGCGCCTTTGCCGCCGATTATTTCGACGTGATCCCCGACATGATAATCTGCGCCAAGGGTCTGACCAATGCAGCAGTGCCCATGGGCGCCGTCATCGTCAAGCAGGAAATCCATGATGCCTTCATGTCTGCCGCGCCGGAAAACGCCATCGAGTTCTTCCACGGCTATACGTATAGCGCGCATCCGCTGGCTTGTGCGGCGGCCATAGCAACTATCGATGTGTACAAGGAGCAAAAATTATTCGCCCGCGCCGCCGATCACGCTGGCTATTTTGCCGATGCGGCGCATAGTCTGAAAGGCCTGCCTTTCGTCAAGGATATACGCAACCTCGGCCTGGTGTGCGGCATAGAGTTGGAGAGCGTACCCGGCAAGCCTGGCAGCCGTGCTTTCGACGTATTCCTGAAATGTTTTTGGGAACAGGGAGTGCTGATTCGCACGACCGGCGACATCATTGCCCTGTCGCCGCCTTTGATCATAGAAAAACAGCAGATAGACCAGCTGTTCGGGTCGATTACGAATGTGCTGAAGGCGCAGTAAAACAAATTAACCCCTTGCCTCCGGCGCTACCGGAAGCAAGGGGTTAAAATTTTTCATAGCCCAGCAAATAGCGCCATTGGCCGGCGGCCAGCGCTGCCATCGGCACGCGTCCGATACGGATGCGCCTCATCGCGACCACCTTCAAACCGACTTTTTCACACATATGCTGGATCAACCCCAGCGGCGGCGTTTTCAGCGCGAAGCGCAGGCGGGTTTCATTTTGCCAACTGACCTTGATAGGCGGCAAAGCCTTGCCGTTGAAGCTCAGGCCATGGTTCAGCAATGCCAACCCCTCGGCCGGCAAACTTCCGGACACTTCCACGATGTATTCATATTCGGTCTTGCCCGCATCGTCGACCAGTTTGCGCGCCACATGCCAGTCCTGGGTAAATACCTGCAGGCCGGCGGCCATCGTTTCCAGCGTATCGACCGCCTTCAGGCCGGTCAAGTGCTTCCTCAGAAAACGCAGGCCTGAACGATCGTCCGGCGCCAGATTATCGGCGTTAATCAATGCCATGGACGGGCTGATGCCATATTCGCCCGGGACGCTGCTCAGGCCGGCCGGCTTATGCAGCAGGATGGTGACCGGCTCCGTCTCTTGCAAGCTGGCGCCGGGCAGCAGTTCGAGTTTTTGCCCTGCCTCCACCCTGAAGCCCGGTTCCTCAATAAGCTTGCCGTCAACCGTAACCCAGCCGCCCTCTATATAGATCTCGGCTTCGCGCCGGGAACAGCCAAGATGGATAGCCAGTTGTTTTGCGAGGCGTAAGGTTTCGGACATGATTTTATGAAAAGGAAAAATGAAAGCGTATTACTAATGCTGCCGCATGATACAGGACATTGCCGCACAGGCGGCTTACACGTCCTCCCGCAACGCCAGCAGTTCGTTGAATATCAATGCGGCCAGCACCACGCCGCCGCCGGCCAGGGTTTCCCGGGCCGGCACTTCGCCCGCGCCCAGCCAGGCCCAGATGGGGCCCAGCAACACCTCCAGCAAGCCCAGCAAGGATATCTCCGGGGCGGACAGGTTGCGCGCAGCGCTTACCATCAGCATGCAGGGAAACCCCAGCTGCAACACCCCGAGTATCGCCAGGATAGCCACATCATGCTGCGAAGCCCGCAAGGGCATCGCCAGCGGCAGCATCAGCACGCACGAGATGACGGCGCCTATCAATACCGCCGGGATCAGGTCGACAGACTTGCCGGCCTTTTTCAATACAACGACATTCACCGACATCGCGACAGGGATGCCTGTCGCGATCAGCATGCCGGCCAGTCCCCTGGCATCCACGCTGGACATGCCGCCAGCGAACATCCACAGCATGCCGGCCAGCGCCACGGCAATGGCCAACCAGGTGCGCGGCACGATCTGATGGCGCAGGACTATCCACGCCAGCAAGGCCGTCAGCAGCGGCGTCACGCTCATCACGATCAGCGTATTGGCTACGGTGGTCATTGTCAGCGCTATCATGAAACAGCAAAACATCGCTGCCCACATGAAGCCGGAGATCAGCCCAAACCACCCGGCCAAAAATAGTTTGCTGACCGCCTGCGACTTGTGCTGCCAGAACATCGCAGCAGCAACGAAGGCGCCCGCAAACAGGCTGCGCCAGAAAGTCACCTCAAAACCGTGGGCTGCGTGCAGTTGCCGGGTAAGCACGCCGGCGATACTCCACAGGCTGGCGGCAGAAATCATCAGGAAAAGCGCTTTGCGATGGATGGCTTTGGACGTCATCTTGAATTGGCAGTTTTATTTTTATGAAAAAGAAAAACCCGCTTTGGTCAACCGCGAACGGCAGAGCAAAACGGGTTTTTCTCTTGCCGGACTGCTATATCAGCCTGTCCGGCATCTGGCGCCGCTATTATGCAGCGTCACGTGAAGCTTTTTTGCGCTCATGCTCTTTCAGGAAACGCTTGCGCAGGCGTATGCTCTTCGGTGTGATTTCAACCAGTTCGTCGTCGTCGATGAATTCCACCGCGTATTCCAGGGACATCTGGATAGGCGGCACCAGGCGCACCGCTTCATCAGTACCGGAGGAGCGCACGTTGGTCAATTGCTTGCCCTTGATAGGGTTCACAACCAGATCGTTGTCGCGGGAATGGATACCGATGATCATGCCTTCATATACCGGGTCATTGTGGCTGACGAACATGCGGCCGCGATCCTGCAATTTCCAGATGGCGTAGGCAACGGCAGCGCCGTCGTCCTGGGAAATCAGCACGCCGTTACGACGGCCGCCGAGTTCGCCCTTGGAATTGTCTACCGGTGCGTATTCATCAAAAATGTGGCTCATCAAACCAGTGCCGCGCGTCAGCGTCATGAACTCGCCCTGGAAACCGATCAGGCCGCGTGCAGGGATACGATATTCCAGGCGGACACGACCTTTGCCGTCCGGCTGCATGTCTTGCAGATCGCCGCGACGACGACCCAGCTCTTCCATCACGGCGCCCTGGTTGACTTCTTCTACGTCGATCGACAGCATTTCAAACGGCTCGTGGCGTACGCCATCAACCATTTTAAATACCACGCGCGGGCGGGAAACAGCCAGCTCGTAACCTTCACGACGCATGTTTTCGATCAGGATGGTCAGGTGCAATTCACCGCGACCGGACACTTCAAACGTGGTGTCGTCACCGGTATCGGTAACACGCAGGGCCACGTTGGCCTTCAATTCGCGATCCAGGCGATCACGGATCTGGCGGCTGGTGACGAATTTGCCCTCGCGGCCGGCCAATGGGGAGTTGTTAACCATGAAGTTCATGTTCAAAGTAGGCTCATCCACTTTCAACATAGGCAGCGCATCCGGAGTATCTACCGCGCATACCGTGGTGCCGATGCCCAGTTCTTCAATACCGTTGATCAATACGATGTCGCCGGCAACCGCTTCGTCCACCAACACGCGTTCCAGGCCTTTGAAATTCAACACCTGGTTGATACGCGCCTTACGCGGAGTGCCGTCCGGGCCATCCATGATCACGACGTCTTGCAACGCCTTCACGCGACCGCGGGTGATGCGGCCGATACCGATCTTGCCGACGTAGGAGTTATAGTCCAGCGAGGAGATTTGCAATTGCAAAGGACCGTCAGGGTCATCCTCACGCACAGGAACGTGCTGCAATACGGCGTCGAACAATGGGTCCATGTTGCCGCCGCGCGCTTCCGGATCCAGGCTCGCATAACCGTTCAGCGCGGAAGCATAGACCACCGGGAAATCCAGTTGTTCGTCGCTTGCGCCCAATTTGTCGAACAATTCAAAAGTCTGGTTCACTACCCATTCAGTACGTGCGCTCGGACGATCGACCTTGTTCACGACGACGATAGGTTTCAGGCCGAGGGCCAGCGCCTTGCGTGTCACGAAACGTGTTTGCGGCATAGGGCCGTCAACCGCATCGACCAGCAACAATACGCTATCAACCATGGACAACACGCGCTCAACCTCACCGCCGAAGTCGGCATGGCCCGGGGTATCGACGATATTGATATGCGTGCCCTTATATTCAACCGCGCAGTTCTTCGCCAAAATCGTAATGCCGCGTTCTTTTTCCAGGTCATTGGAATCCATGACACGGGTATCCACTTGCTGGTTCTCTCGGAAAGTGCCGGATTGACGCAGCAACTGGTCAACCAGAGTTGTTTTACCGTGATCGACGTGGGCGATAATGGCGATGTTACGTATAGCGCGTTTTATATTTGACATGATAGCGATAGAGAGGGGGTGATTCAGATAGCCTCGGATTATAGCATGTTGCGATGCAAGAAACCGAAAACATCAATAACTTCAATGAGTTACTTGCCTATTAGTTCCTACAACCACTAATTTTGAGGTGCCGGGAGAAAAAATTACGGAATTTGCGCAGTAGCAATCAATCTTTCGGGGGCCAGGATGTCGTATTCCTGCAATTGCGCCGACCCAAGCAACTGGCCGTCAGACTCGCGATAAACGCGAACCCGGCCCGGCTGCGCGGGTAAATCAACCGGTTCCCGGCCCAAAGCCAGGCGCTGCCCCTGCAGAAAGCGTTTTGCCAAAACATCATTCAAGGCGACTTTTGGAAAACTGGACAATAAGGCATCCACCGGCGCCAGCAAAGGAAGCCGCTGCTCTTCCGGCAAATCGTTTAGGGCGTCCAGCGTGATCGACTCGGACAGGATCAGATGGCCGACCTGGGTCCGGCGCAATGCCTGCAAATGGGCGCCGCATCCGAGTGCATTCCCGATGTCTTCGCCAAGTACGCGTATATAGGTGCCTTTGCTGCAACGGACATTCAGGGTCAGGAACGGCGCTTCGTATTTGACCAGTTCCAGCATGTGTATCGTCACCGCCCTTGCCTCGCGCTCCAGCGTTACGCCGGCGCGCGCATACTCGTACAGCGGCTTGCCGTCGCGCTTCAACGCGGAATACATCGGCGGCACTTGCTGTATGTCACCGCGAAATTGCGGCAGCACCGCCCGGATATCGTCAACGGTCGCCGTCACAGGCTTGTTTTCGGTGATTTCGCCTTCGGTGTCGCCCGTGGTCGTGGTCACGCCCAGATGCACGACGGTCTGGTAAGTCTTGTCGGCCTCCAGCAAATCCTGGGAAAACTTGGTTGCCTCGCCAAAACACAAGGGCAGCAATCCGGTTGCAAAAGGGTCCAGCGTGCCTGTATGGCCGGCCTTTTGCGCATTGAACAGGCGCTTGGCCTTGATCAATGCATCATTACTGGACAGGCCCACAGGCTTGTCCAGCAGCAATACGCCGTGCACAGGTACACGAATTCTTTTTTTTACCGGATTTGTCATTTCAATTGAAAGGCTAGCGTAGCGGACAGGCAGCCTGTCCCGCTAATAGGGATCAGTCTTCGTCAGCGTCTTTGGCGCGACTTGCATTGGCTTCATCGATCAGCTTGGACATTGCCATGCCGCGCATCGTCGAAGTGTCATGGATGAAATGCAGCTGAGGAAGGGTGTGGATATGCAGACGCAGACCCAGTTGCGCGCGCAGGAACCCTGCAGCCCTGGCCAGCGCTTCCACTGTATTCTTGATTGCAGCAGCATCATCGGTAAGTGTAGTGAAATACACTTTTGCATGCGCATAATCCGGTGTCAGCTGGACTTCGGTCAGCGTGATCATGCCGACGCGGGGATCCTTCAATTCGGACCAGATAATTTCCGCCAGATCGCGCTGAATCTGATCTGCGACGCGCAGACCACGACCGGGGATTGTTTTACTATGTTTTGCCATAAACTTTCATCACACACCATAAACGACGACTCCCGGCACATGCCGGGAGCCTGACGAATTACAGTGTACGCGCTACCTCTTGCACTTCAAATATTTCCAACTGATCGCCAACCTGGATATCGTTGTAACCTTTCAGGGACAGGCCGCACTCGAAGCCAGCCCTGACTTCTTTCGCATCGTCCTTGAAGCGCTTCAGCGAATCCAGTTCGCCGGTCCAGGACACCACGTTGTTGCGCAACAGGCGTACCGAGGAACCTCGCTTGACCAGGCCCTCTGTGACCAGGCAACCGGCGATCGCGCCGACTTTGCTGACCAGGAAAACCTGACGCACTTCGACCATACCCAAGATATGCTCGCGTTTTTCCGGCGTCAACATGCCTGACAGGGCGGCCTTGATCTCGTCCACCGCATCGTAAATGATGTTGTAGTAACGGATATCAACGCCGTTGGATTCCGCCAGTTTGCGGGCAGAAGCATCGGCACGGGTATTAAAGCCGATAATCACTGCCTTGGAAGCAACCGCCAGGTTGACGTCCGACTCAGAGATGCCGCCAACCGCTGCGTGCACCACTTGTACGCGCACTTCGCTGGTGGACAATTTCTGCAAGGACTGCACCAAAGCTTCCTGCGAACCCTGTACGTCGGTCTTGACGATGATAGGCAGGTTTTTGAGCTCGCCCTCGCCCATCTGTTCGAACATGTTTTCCAGCTTGGCTGCCTGCTGCTTGGCCAGCTTGACATCACGGAACTTGCCTTGCCGGAATAGCGCAATCTCACGTGCCTTGCGCTCATCCGTCATGACCATCACTTCTTCGCCTGCCGACGGCACGTCGGTCAGACCCTGGATTTCTACAGGAATAGAAGGACCGGCTTCCGAAATATTAGCGCCGGTTTCATCCAGCATCGCACGAACACGGCCGTAGGAAGAGCCTGCCAGTACCACGTCGCCGCGCTTCAAGGTACCGGACTGAACCAGTATCGTTGCCACGGCACCGCGGCCTTTGTCCAGGCGAGCTTCCACCACAAGGCCTTTTGCCGGCGCATCTTTCGGCGCTTTCAGTTCCAGCACCTCGGCTTGCAACAACACTTGTTCCAGCAATGCGTCTATGCCATCGCCTGTTTTTGCCGACACCGGCACGAACGGCGAATCGCCGCCGTACTCTTCCGGCACAACGCTTTCCGCGACCAGTTCCTGCTTGACGCGATCCAGATTGGCGCCCGGCTTGTCGATCTTGTTGATCGCCACTACCAGAGGCACGCCGGCTGCTCTCGCATGCGCAATCGCTTCCTTGGTTTGCGGCATCACGCCGTCATCGGCCGCCACCACCAGAATAACGATGTCGGTCGCCTTCGCGCCACGGGCACGCATCGCCGTAAAGGCTTCGTGGCCCGGAGTATCCAGGAAGGTAATCGTGCCACGCGGCGTTTCCACGTGATAGGCGCCGATGTGCTGGGTAATGCCGCCGGCTTCGCCGGAGGCAACCTTGGCACGACGGATGTAATCCAGCAAGGATGTCTTGCCGTGATCGACGTGGCCCATCACCGTCACAACCGGTGCGCGCGGGAAGGATTCAAAGTCGGCATGTTCAGTACCATCGGCCAGCATCGCTTCCGGATCGTCCAGTTTGGCAGCGAACGCCTTGTGGCCCATTTCCTCGACCAGGATCAATGCAGTTTCCTGATCCAGAACCTGGTTGATCGTGACCATCTGGCCCAGCTTCATCAATTGCTTGATCACTTCAGATGCCTTTACCGACATCTTGTGCGCCAACTCAGCGACGGTGATGGTTTCAGGGACGTAGACGTCCTTGACAATAGCCTCAACCGGAGCCTGGAAGTTGGATTCGCGATCATCGTGGTGACTATTGCGGCGACCACCCTTGCCGCTCTTCCAGCCGTCACGGCCACCGGAAGAATCGCCGCGGGTCTTGATTCCGCCGCTACCGCGTTTTTTATCATCCTGCCAGGTCGAAGAGACATTCGCCGATTTGATCGACTTCTTGTCTGCCACGACGGGCTTCTTCTCGTCTTTCTTATCGGTAGCCGGCTTCTTGTCCGTAGGCTTTTTATCCGTAGGCTTATGCAGCGTACCCTCGGCAACCTTAGGTGCTGCGGCAGGCGCAGGCTCGGGAGCCTTCACCGGACGACGCTGCGCGTTCATCATTTCCTTGATCTGCGCTACTTCGTCGGCCACTTTTTTGCGGGCGATCTCAGTTGCAGCCGCGCGTTCAGCGGCTTCCTTGGCATCTATCGCAGCTTTTTTCTTCAGCTCTTCCGCCGCCAGACGTTTCTTGTCTTCGTCAGGCTGGGCAACTTTCACTTCCGCCGGCTTGGCTTCTACCGGCTTGGCATCGGCAACTGGCTTGGCATCTGTCTTCTTGGCAGAGGCTGCAGCTTCAGCGCGCGCTTTTTCTTCCGCCTCAGCCTCAGCCTTGGCTTCGGCAGCAGCGGCCAGTTCAGCTTCGCGCATAGCCTTGGCTTGCGCTTCCTTCTCGGCTTCCAGCTTGGCCAGATGAGCCTGCTTTTCCAACAATTCAGCCTCCTGACGCGCAACCAGCTCCGCTTCACGGCGAATATCTTCTTCGCTAGGCGCGACTTCTGCAGCGTCAACAGCGGCCGCAGTGCGGTGCGTCAATTCTTCAGCAGTAGGCTCATCACGCTTCACAAAAGTACGCTTCTTGCGAACTTCCACCTGTATCGTGCGTGATTTCCCTGTGGCATCAGCCTGCTTGATCTCTGTGGTTTCTTTGCGTGTCAGCGTGATCTTTTTCTTTTCAGCATCGGCAGAAACACCGTGCGAACGACGCAAATGATCCAGCAGCCGATCTTTATCTTCCTTCGACAACGAATCGGACGTCGAGCTTTTACTGACGCCTGCGGCACGCAATTGCGTGAGCAGCAAATCCGCTGACATCTTCAGCTCGGTGGCAAATTGGGCTACATTGTTACTCGCCATTCAGTCCTCTTTTTCTATGTGCGCGTTATGATAATCAAACTCGTTTTACAGCTTGGCTTCTACGAGTTTCCAGGCCTTGGCTAACAACGCCTTGGCATGTTCATCATATTTAGCGTCGATGAGCTTCATCTCATCATCGGTCACATCTTCAAATGCATTTTTAATCAATTGGCGCGCACGATCAGCCGACAATGCCAAAATCGCCCCAAACTCGTCATATGCCAGACCGGCAAATTGTTCCAGCGTCTTGATTCCCGCCAGGCCCAGCTTGCCGGCTGTCACGCGGCTCATGCCTTCGAGGCTGATCAGCGCATCTTCCACGCCCTCAACACCCTCTTCAGACGCGATCGCTTCCGTCAACAGTGCATCCCTCGCGCGATTACGCAGCTCATTGACGGTATCTTCGTCAAAAGCGTCGATCTCCAGCATTTCGCTGATGGGCACATACGCAATTTCTTCCAGACTGGAAAAACCCTCGTCCACCAGGATGTCTGCGACTTCCTGGTCAACGTCCAGCCGTTCCATGAACAAGACGCGGATACCCGCAGTTTCCTGCGCAGCCTTGTTCGCCGATTCTTCTGCAGTCATGATGTTGATCTGCCAACCGGTCAATTCGGCAGCCAGGCGCACGTTTTGACCACTGCGGCCAATCGCAATCGCGAGGTTTTCCTCATCCACCACAACGTCCATGCCATGCTTCTCTTCATCCACCATGATGGAGGAAACATTTGCCGGCGCCAGTGCGCCGATCACGAATTGCGCAGGATCTTCCGACCACAACACGATATCTACGCGTTCGCCGCCCAACTCACCGGTAACAGCCTGCACGCGCGAACCGCGCATGCCCACGCAAGTACCGATAGGGTCGATGCGCTTGTCGTTGGTGTACACGGCAATTTTTGCGCGCACGCCAGGATCGCGGGCTGCGGACTTGATAATCAGCGAGCCTTGCTCAATCTCGGGCACTTCCAGCTCAAACAATTTCATGATGAACTCGGGTGCGGTACGGGACAGTATCACCTGCGGACCACGAGCATTGCGGTCTATACGCAGGATGTAGGCACGTACACGGTCGCCGACACGCAGGTTTTCCTTGGGGATCATCTGGTCGCGTGGCAGGCGGGCTTCTATCTTGCCGGACTCAACCACAGCTTCGCCGCGCTCCATGCGCTTGATGGTGCCGGTCACCAGCGAATCACCGCGCTCCAGGAAATCCGCCAGGATCTGTTCGCGCTCAGCGTCACGGATGCGTTGCAACACGACCTGTTTGGTGTCTTGCGCAAAACGACGGCCGAAATCGACCGACTCGATCGCTTCTTCTATGTATTCATCCACTTCGATATCGGGAATCTGTTCAACCGCTTCGAAATGCAGGATTTCCTGGTCAGGCAATTGCAGGCCGGCGTCATCCGGCACCACGTGCCAGCGACGGAAGGATTCAAACTCGCCGGATTCGCGATCGATAGCTACGCGGATATCAACCTCTCCCTCGTAGCGCTTCTTGGTTGCTTGCGCCAACGCATGCTCCAGCGCACCAAAGACAATATCCTTGTCGACGTTTTTTTCACGCGCCAGCACATCAACCAATAACAAAACTTCGCGACTCATGCTTTGCGACTCCTAAAATCCACTTGCGGCACCAAGCGTGCCTTATCCACATCGGCGAGCGTAAACTCCAGCATTGCCGCCCCGTCTTTACCTTCAAATTCCAGCTTCAGCGTATCGCCTTCAGGCTCATGCAATACGCCTTCAAATGTCTTGCGATTCGGCGTTCCGGGCATGGGCAAGCGCAGCTTGACCGTCACCTTTTCGCCCACAAAACGCACAAAATCGCCAAATTTTTTCAACGGCCTGTCCAACCCCGGAGAGGAAATCTCCAGTCGCTCGTAATTCACATTTTCAACCGTCAATACGTGGGACAGTTGATGACTGACCTTTTCACAGTCTTCGACCCTGATATTGCCCTTCTCTGCGTCCGCCGGCAAAAAATCGATGTACACCCTGAACAAGCCGCGTTCGGCCTGCTCAAAGTCCACCAGGTCGTAACCGGTGCCATTGACAGTCTTTTCTATTAATTCCAGCAACTGCAAACTATTCTCCAAAAATGCAAATATCGCCATCAGGCCTTACCTGACGCGCCCCGGCATGACAAGCACACCACATGCTCAAATCGCTGCGCCAAAAAAAAATGGGCAAAGCCCATCTTTTTAATGCAATGCCACACAAACGACCAATGAACCAACGATGCATTCAATGCAGGCAAAATCCGCTAACTACAAGATTATAAACGATTATTTACTCTATCGCAATGACAAAAATTCTCTACCGGGACAACATTGCAAGCTCTCGACAGAATCCGCGCCAAGGCCGGCAATATTTTCTTTGCGTGGACGAAAAAGCATATCGATTTTCGTCCACCGCTCCCAACCACATCATTGCCGGAAAGAACCATTTACAAAAATACAGCAAGATTACTTGCCCCTGGTGCGCCTGCGCTGCGCAATACCCTGTCCGATTGCCTGCCCGCTGCCGCGCACTGTTGCACCCCGCCTATGTCCCGCATCCGGGAAGCCCAAGGCGGTTTGCAACGGGTCAGGCTGGCGACTGCGCCCGCCGGGTTTTTTGTTGCCAAAATCTTTATTGCCGAAATCCCTGTTGCCAAAATCGCCGCCTCGCGGCGCAGGTGCGCCGAAAGGTTTGCTAAAAGGCTTGTCGAACGACCTGCCAAACGGATCGACCGGACGCGCCTTATTGCCGTCCTGCCTGAAATTACCGCCCCTTGCTTTGGGCGCAGCACCCGGCTTATCCCCGCCGGCCTTTTCCAGCCCGCTGATCTTCAACAGATCACGTACCGCAGCCTCTTCCATCTCCTCCCAGCGGCCGCGCTTCAGGCCGGAAGGCAAGGTCATTGCGCCGTAACGGGTGCGGATTAGGCGCGACACCGTCAAACCGATTGCCTCGAACATGCGGCGCACCTCGCGATTGCGACCCTCACCGATGATCACGCGATACCACTTGTTGACGCCCTCGCCACCGCCATCCATGATCTTGGAAAATTGCGCCAGGCCATCTTCCAGCTCAACGCCGTTCAGCAGCTTTTGGCGCATCCCCTCTTCCAGTTCGCCCAGGGTCCTGACCGCGTATTCACGCTCAATGCCGTAACGAGGATGCATCAGGCGGTTAGCCAGGTCGCCGGAAGTAGTAAACAACAACAAACCTTCCGTGTTGTAATCCAGGCGGCCCACTGCCAGCCACTTTCCGGCCTTCATCGTCGGCAGGCTGTCGAATACCGATGCACGCCCCTCCGGATCGCTGTTGCTGACAATCTCACCAGCCGGCTTGTGGTAAACCAGCACGCGCGGCGGCTTTTTGCTGACCTTGCGCTGTATCAACTTGCCGTTGATGCGCACTTGATCTGTCGGCAAGATGCGCTGACCGATATGGGCCGGCTCGCCATTCACAGAAACACGGCCGGCAACAATCAAGTCCTCCATGTCGCGGCGGGAACCCAGGCCGGCTTCCGCCAATACCTTGTGCAGCTTCGGCGCATCGTCATCCGCGGTCAGGTCGCGGCGAGCAGGCTTGGCCTGGCGCCCCTTGCCCTGCTTGGCATCCGCCTCTGCATGGGCAGCATCAAAAGCCTCGGAGGTGACGAAGGAAAACACTTCATCCGCGCCACCGGCCGCAGGCCGCCCACCCGGACGACCTCCCCGCCCCTGCTGTGCCGGACGCTTGGCGCCGGCAGCACCCTGCTGGCGGGGCTCCGCGCCGTCAGAACGCGGGGAACGCGATTCCCTCGGCTCTCGCTCTGTGCGCTTGCCCGGCTCGCTTTTTTTCCTCGGGTTACGGGAACGCGGCTTTTCAGTCTCGGCCACGGCGCCGTCAGCTCCCACCTCTGCGGGAGCATCCGCCTGAACCTCCGCCGCGACAGATTGCTCTGCAGGCGTCGCATCCGCCTTGGAGCGAGAACGGCGCATATTTCTAGGCCCCCTTACTCCACGCTTTGCGGGCTTGGCAGCCACATCTCCACCATCGGAAGATTCCGGGGCAATTGCGCCAGCCGCAGCCGTTGCATCATCTGGATTATTTGAATTCATCATTTGATTCTATATTGAGCTGGCTAAGCGACGCATTTGCCTCGACTTCATCCGCCAGATTGTTAATTGGCGCTTCAATTACCACATCTGCAATGTGATCATGAAGGTCTTCATTCTGCGAGTTCATTACAGTCTCAGCTGCAACGTCGCCAACAAGCGCTGTCTCAGTTTTGATGAGGGGCGAGGCTTGCTCTTCCTCTGCAGCATCAGCGGTATGCACTACACTGCCTGGCCTTAACTCTTGCTCCAACTCTTGCTTTATTTCCAGTTCCGCCGCCCGCTCGCCGGACAGCTGTTCCATTTGCACCGCCGAAGACTGGGCCTGCTCAGCGGCAACTTCCACACTGATTCCGGCGTCACCTCCCTCTTCGGCGACCGGCAACTGAACCGGGCTGGCAAACATATTCTCTTCCAGCGCATCCAGTTCCGCCGCACCGGCGCCGGCGACATCGCCCTTGCTGACCTGTTGCAACGGAGGCAATTGATCCAGAGACGCCAGGCCCAGGTCATCCAGGAATTGCTTGGTCGTCGCAAACAATGCAGGGCGGCCCGGCACATCGCGATGGCCTATGGTCTCGATCCAGCCGCGATCTTCCAGCGTCTTGACCATTTGCGAATTTACCGTGACGCCGCGAATCTCTTCAATATCGCCGCGCGTAACCGGCTGGCGATAGGCAATGATAGCCAGCGTCTCAAGGGTGGCGCGCGAATACTTCGGCGGCTTTTCCGGGTTCAGCCTGTCTATATAGGCCCGCATCTCGGGCCGGCTCTGAAAACGCCAGCCTGTGGACAAACCAACCAATTCTATGCCCTTGTCGGACCAATCGCCGCGCAATTGTTCCAGCATGGATTTTATGGTGTCCGCACCGACCATATCACTTTGATCATCGCTGTCTAAAAACAGCTTTTTCATTGTATTGATGGTAAGCGGCTCGTGCGCGCATAACAACGCAGTTTCGAGGACTCGCTTGGCCTCAGCAGTATTCATGCAAACTCTTTAGTTTATAAGCAGAACGTAAGCATTGAATGAAGCTAGCAAATAGCCTCAAAAAATACCAATGCTGTTATTTTTCACTGTATTCGCCACCAATGGTGCAACGGCGTACCGCCAGCGTGTGCCACTTAGGCAATATTGGATCAATACCGTCTTTCTTCACCGGCAAACTGAAATGATAATCATGACAATCAGCGGGGACAGCAGATCAATTTAGTAGACACTGGATTGTAGTCCAGATTTTCTATTCTGATCAAAAAATAATCTTACAGCTAATAAAAAAGCCACGCAATACGTGGCTTTTTTAATGTAACTGGTTGCGGGGGCATGCACCGTACATTGTAGACAGCGCATCCTCATAGCAGACCGAGCGATGGTTCCCAACCTGTACGCAGACAAAGCCTAGAGAGTAGGCCACCCCTCCTAGAAACACATCCCCACCGTAATTCAAGTGAGGCCGCGAGAATATCACGGCCAGGGACTTTGCGCACGTATAAAACACGCAAAATCTAAAATAAAGTACCCCTCGGGGAAATGGTAACTTCGGTAACCTGCGCTCACAAAATCAGCGAAAACGTAAGCAGCATAAGGCTTTGCGACCAACAGGCAAAAGGTAACAAATAGGTAATTTGGGAGTAACTAGGTTACCTCTATAAAAAGTAATTTCATTGAAAATATATATCTATTAAAAACAATGACTTACATAAATATTACCTTTTCAGTTACCAAAGGTCACCTTTTAGGGGTAACCATATTTATTTATATAAATCAAAGAGTTACAAATCTACTCGCAAACCGGTTACCGAGGTTACCCCTTTCCCGAGTCGAACCTAAAAATGCAAAAACGAACTACGTGCGTCAAAACTCTTAAAAGCGGTGAATTGGTGCATCAATCTGCGTCACATTTCCAAGGCTCTAAAGTAGCGCTGAACCCAATGCTGACTTGGTTTTAACTATGGATGCAGATTTGAATGAAAAGAGCCCAAACTAGCGCGCAGGCGAGGTGGGAGAGATGACTGCGCGCCAGGGCTGAAAAGCCCGGCAACTAGGCCCGATCTGGTAAAATTCCGCCATCATGAATTTCAAGCGCGCATCAAAGAGGACGTTGGTCGCATGGCTCACAATGTTTGCCATGCTGCTACAGGCATTGATGCCGACGATCTCGCATGCCGGCGCAAATAGATTCTCAAATAATCTAGCTGAGGTTTGTACGTCGTCTGGCGTGCAATCCGTTACTCTGGCAAGTGGAAATAAATCTTCAAGTCCAGCAAAAAATGATCATGGCAATCATTGTTATTCTTGTTGTTGCCTGGGCGATGCCCCGCTACCCGCCCTACTAAGCACAGGATATTTCCTTGCAACAACCATCGGTAGGACCGAATTCTCGGAACCTATCTCCAATAGTAGCAATACGACCTCCATCCTGGCCGCTCATCCGCGCGGCCCACCGGCCATTCGCCTCTAATTCTTAGTATGCCGGTCATCTCCGACCATTGAACCAATTAATTGCAAAGCGATAGCAACGCTTTGCATAGTCGTATTACTTTAGGATCACAATGAACCTCATTACCCGCAATGCGCTGGCCTGCGCATTGATTTTGTCGCCCACATTTGCATTTGCATGCGCCAGTTGTGGCTGCACCCTAAGTACGGATTGGGAAAACCTTGGCCTATCCTCGCAGCCAGGTCTCCAGCTAGATATCCGTTATGACTATCTAAACCAAAATCAACTGCGTAGCGGAACCAGTACGATTTCTCCCTTTACCGCGAGTCGGCGTATCAATAGCGGCAATCCGCAAGAAGTCGAAAAATACACCAAGAACAATTATTTAACGGTTGGGCTCGATTACAACTTCAATTCAGATTGGGGTATCGACGTTCAATTGCCATATATCGTGCGCAGCCACAGCACGCTTGGAACAGCATCTGACGGGACAATACCAGGCGACGGCGGCGGCCAATACGACTCAAAAACATCAAATGTGGGTGACGTAAAGATCATCGGGCGCTATCAAGGCTTTTCGCCCGAGCATAATGTCGGCGTTACTTTTGGCGTGAAACTCCCCGCTGGCAGCCACAATGAATTCGGTATATCAAGCGATCCGACCACGCCGGGTTCGGCGCCAATTGATCGTGGCCTGCAACCAGGCACCGGAACGACAGACTTGATCCTCGGAGCCTACTTAACTGACTCATTGAATCAGAAATGGGACTACTTCATACAAGGCATTTTCCAAACAGCATTGAACTCAAAGGACCAATATAAACCTGGGAATGGATTGAATCTAAATCTGGGGCTACGCTATACGGATTTTTCCGGGTTCAAACCAGGAGTTCAATTAAACGTAAGGCACGTCCAGCGTGATTCTGGAGCGAACGCAGATACGGTCAGCACTGGGGGCACTTTGGTGTACCTCAGCCCAGGAGTTGTCGTGCCGATCAATGAGCGAATGTCCATCTATGGATTTGTGCAATTACCAATATACCAGAACGTCAACGGGGTACAACTTGCGCCTCGCTATACTGCTTCGATTGGCGCGCGATTTTCATTCTAAATAGTGCTCTCTTGCGCCTGAGTCCGACTTTAGGGACAAAAAAAGGGGGAGCAATTGCTCCTCCGGGAAGTTGCAGTGAAAATGCTAAAAATCAATCCGTCTGCGTCATAGGCTTTATCTGCCAAAACAGCATCTGGGTAGATGTCACGGATCTGCATCTAAGATACGTAACATCTGGCTCTATTTAGGAGGTGACAAGCTCAAAACTACAATCATGCAGTATGACTGGCAGATCCTGGCCGGTAAATCGTCCCTCAGGAAATGGGCCTTTTAGGTCTTCACAAAGTGGGCCGCCCCAAAAATCGTTGTATATCTTTCCGTCGAGAATTTGCCACCCTATTGCATTCACCTCGAATGATCTATAAGTCCATCCATTTCTTAAGCTTAACCAATAGCCGTCGTCACACTCCAAATACCAAGATCCCCTTCCTGTCGATTTGGGCCGAAACTTGATTGGGTATCCTCCGTAAGCACTATCCAAGGTCACACAATCCCAGTACATGGTTGCGGCATTGGCTCCCCAAGGTCTTAAGTAGCCTTCAAAGACTTTTCCATTCTCCGTGTAATGCACTTTGATTTGGTACAACTTGCCCTCCTCAATTTGCGCAGCCGTTCCACCGGGTAGAGGAATCGGTGTACGTTTCGCCCTATCAGGGACGCTTTCCGGATTTTGATCCAGTATGTCGTTAGTATTGCTCATTTGCTTTTTTTCCTTCCAAATTGAACCAATGTTTCAATTAATTAGGGGCGGCATAACGGACAGACCAGGATCGAATAACCGTGCCCCACTCAGTACAGACAGTTATTCTTTATACATCATGCTCTTTTTGAAGCATGTGGTCAATAAGTTAATTTTATTGCATGCTTGGTTGATCAGCAGTCCGCCCATCAGTCACAAACGCGATCATCAATGTTTGAATTTCCCAAATTTTTGCACCGAGTTCCAGCGCCTTTTTGCTATCCAATGTCACTACTCCAATCTAAAATTTTGATCGAGCGCAAACCTAGCGATGATTGCAATATTGTTGCTGCTAAGTCAGGTGCTACAGAATTAGAGGGGAAAATTAAGCGATTGGTCGACGCTATTGCCTCAATCGGCATATCCGACGCGCTGAAAGCCAGACTCACCGCAGCCGAGGCTGAACAAAAACGCCTGCAGTCGGAATTGGAGCAAGTTGCAACTCAGTCAGTGCAAGGCCAGAAGAAAGAAATTGGATTGCGCATTAAACGCATCCTGCTCAATTTGCGGAACACACTGGACAAAGACACTCAACAAGCCAGAAAATCATTGGCAATCTGTTTGGAGACATCCAGATAAGCAAGGAAGAGGACCGTATCTACGCTGAATACGACAACGCCACCGAGAAACTGTTAATTTCCGGTGGCGCGTATCTTAATTTGGTTGCGGGGGCAGGATTTGAACCTACGACCTTCGGGTTATGAGCCCGACGAGCTGCCAGACTGCTCCACCCCGCGTCTGAAGAATGAAACTATACATGCTTTTGCTGCTTCGCGCAAACTGTTTCTGAGATTTTCCACTTATCCGGAGCAATTTGAAAATTTCAAAGATCCTTGCCTCGCCATCGCCCGACCTCCAAGGCAAGGTATTGCGCCACAAGTCCGGCATCAAACGGGGCTGCGGCAAGTGGAAATTTCCCGATGCAGTGATACACTCCCATATCAGAACGCAATTCACCTGCGCCGTTGGCGCGGCGGGTGAAATGGCTTAAACCTCCCCTATCGATCACCTTTAGCTGAACTATGAAATTTTGCTCTGAATGCGCGACGCCGGTAATAGTGCAAATTCCAGCCGATGACACGCGCGAACGCTTTGTCTGCCCTGCATGCGGCACGATTCATTATCAGAACCCGAAGATGGTGATAGGCTCCATCCCTGTCTGGGAGCAGGACGGCGTGGTTCGCGTGCTGCTATGCAAGCGCGCGATAGAGCCGCGCTACGGCTACTGGACCTTGCCGGCCGGCTTTATGGAAAATAACGAAACCACCAGCCAGGCAGCGCAAAGGGAAACCGAGGAAGAAGCCGGCGCCAATATACAGTTGCATGAATTGTTTTCAATATTGAACGTGCCGCATGTGCACCAGGTGCACTTGTTCTATCGCGCGACGCTGCTGGATCTCAATTACAAGGCTGGCATCGAGAGCCTGGATGTGCAGTTATTTGCAGAAAAAGACATCCCCTGGGATGACATCGCCTTCCCTACGGTAAGCCATACCCTGAAATTCTTCTTTGCCGACCAGGCCAGGATCAGGGACGGTGTCGGCAGCTATGGCGTACACGCGCTGGATATTTTTAAACCCATGCGCAGCTCCCTGTAAGATGTGTGCCACCGCCGCCTGGCTGATTGAAATTCCTGGAGCATGCATTGATACCCTGGCTGGAAGCTGACACTCCCTTCCCCGACGTCGCGCTGGCATTAAAAGAAGAAGACGGTGCGGCCGGCCTGCTGGCGGCAGGGGCGGATTTATCGGGGAATCGCCTGCTGGACGCTTATAGGCACGGCATATTCCCGTGGTTCTCGGAGGGCCAGCCCATACTTTGGTGGTCGACCGATCCGCGCATGGTGCTAATGACGGCCGATTTCAAAGTCTCCGACAGCCTGAAGAAAAAACTCAAAAAAATCGATACGGACGACCGTTGGGAAATTCGCTTTGACAGCGCCTTCGAACAAGTGATGCGAGCCTGCGCCGCGCCGCGCAAAGATGGCGCCGGCACCTGGATATCGGAAGACATCGTTGTCGGTTATACTGGATTGCATAGCCGCGGCTACGCCCACTCTTCCGAGGTCTGGCTGGATGGGCAGCTGGTAGGCGGGGCTTACGGCGTGTGCATAGGCCGCATGTTTTATGGCGAATCGATGTTTGCGCGCGTTACCGATGCTTCCAAGATTGCCTTGGCGCACCTGGTGCACTTCCTCGCAAAAAACGGCGTGAAAATGATAGACTGCCAGCAAGAAACCGCGCACTTAGCCTCCTTGGGGGCGTCACCCATACCGCGTGCAGAATTTATTGATTGGGTGCAACAAGCCATTGTTGCTCCGGGCATCACCGATTGGAAGCCCATTCCATGGGGAATGGCAAAATGAGTGACAAGTGAGCGACAAGTGAGCCAACTCAACGAACTACCGTTTTCCAGCATACAGTTTTATGCCACCGCGCCCTATCCATGCAGCTACCTGGACGGATTGCAGGCCCGCTCGCAAGTCGCAACACCGGCCCACCTGATCAATGCCGACGCCTATTCCGAACTGGTAAAAAACGGCTTTCGCCGCAGCGGTATCTTTACCTACAGGCCGCACTGCGACGGCTGCAATGCGTGCACGCCGGTCCGGGTCAGGACGGCAGAGTTTACGCCTAACCGCAGCCAGCGCAGGGCCGAGAACAGGCACGGCAAATTGACGACCAGGATCACCACGCTGGCCTACGTGCATGAACACTATGCTCTTTACCTGCGCTACCAGAACGCCAGGCATGCCGGCGGCGGCATGGACCATGACAGCCGCGACCAGTATGCGCAGTTCCTGCTGCAAAGCCGCGTGAACACCCGCATGGTCGAGTTCCGCGACGAGCACGGCGTGCTGCGCATGGTCAGCATCATTGACGTACTCAATGACGGCCTGTCCTCGGTGTACACCTTCTACGATCCGGACGATGCCGGCGCATCCTACGGCACCTATAACGTGCTGTGGCAAATCCGGCAAACCAGGGAACTGGACCTGCCCTACCTGTACCTGGGCTACTGGATCAAGGCCAGCCCAAAGATGGCGTACAAAACCAATTTCAAACCGTTGGACGCCTT
>Ga0210384_10002897_pt1 | contig 20381 bp, 20 predicted proteins | sample IncBWH2MmetaG_FD_160574 | JGI IMG/M metagenome (GOLD analysis project Ga0210384, IMG submission 160574) | Forest soil microbial communities from Barre Woods Harvard Forest LTER site, Petersham, Massachusetts, United States - Inc-BW-H-2-M | ecosystem: Environmental > Terrestrial > Soil >...
GGTCGCCCGAAACGCTCGTTGAAATGATTCGTGCAACACGCGCGCTCGGCGCCATTTCCATTTACTCCGGAGTTGCTCTCGATCCCGGTGTGATGGAACGACCGTTCACTGAAGCAACTGTGGCGCTGTTCGATCTCTCTGCCGAAATCGAAAACGCCAGCGAAGAAGAAATCCTCCGGCGCGCCTTGGCGCTCGCGGATTCTCTGCGAATTGCAAACTCGCGAAATCATCAGGAAGAGGTCAATTAAATGGATGTCGATAAGCTCGCTCTGGAATTGGAAACTCTCGCGCCCGAACAAGCGCTCGAGGCAGTGCTGGCCGCGAACACGAGCACACGCGTGTGCATTACCAGCAGCTTTCAAGCCGAAGACATGATCGTGACACAGCTCCTAAAGAACCGTATGCCGGATGTCCCGGTGCTCTTCCTCGATACGGGCTATCACTTTCCGCAGACCTACGAATACCGTGATCGGATGACCCGGCAGTGGTCGCTCAATCTCGTCAACGTTCTTCCCGCTCAAACGGTCACCGAGCAGGAATCCGCCTTCGGCATTTTGTATCGCAGCGAGCCCACGCGCTGCTGCCAATTACGCAAGGTCGAACCCCTCATGCGCGCGCTCGAGCCGTTTGACGTCTGGTTCACCGGGCTGCGCCGCGAGCAATCGCCCACGCGCAAGAATTTGAAGAAGCTCGAACTCCACCGCCTGCCCACCGGCAGAAACCTTTGGAAAGCGAGCCTGCTCGCCGGCTGGAACTGGGAACAAGTGTGGCAGTACGCCAATGCCAACGGAATCCCCCATCTGCCGCAATACGACGAAGGCTATCTGAGCATCGGATGCCAGCCTTGCACAGCCTTACCATCGGATCCCAATAATCCAAGGTCCGGCCGCTGGGGCGGTACGAAGCTTGAGTGCGGAATTCACACCTTCTCCACGCAGGTGGAAAAATGAACTTTCTCGTCGGATTCCTCATTGCCGCGGCAGTCGGGTTGACCGGAATTGGTGGTGGCAGCTTCACCGTTCCTGCCCTAGTGCTGCTCGCGGGACTAACAGCGGGGGAAGCGGTCGGAACGGCTTTCTTGTTTGCCGGTGTGCTGCGCTTGATCGCTGCCCCGTTCTATCTGATCGGGAAGCAAATTCATTCGCGCTACCTTTGTCTTCTGCTCCTGGGAGCAGTTCCGGGTCTCTTAGTGGGCACCTGGGCGCTTCGCTTATTGAGTCGAGACCCGGGGAATCCGTACCTAATCGTGGTACTAGGCATTCTTCTGGCGGCGTCATCCAGCGTGACCTTTATCAGGCGAATGCAAAATCCGGCGTTTGCTGCGAAAAACCACCGCTGGCTTCCCTGGCTCGCATTACCCATTGGAGTTGAGTCTGGATTTTCGTCCGCAGGCGCCGGAGCGCTGGGAACAGTTCTTCTTCTGAACTATTCCGAAATGACACCCGCGCAAGTTGTGGGAACGGACTTGCTTTTTGGGTTGGTATTGGCAGCCATAGGCAGCGCCTTTCACTGGAGTTTTGGCTCGATCAGCATGCCGATACTCTTTCAGCTTCTACTAGGCGGAGTTCCCGGAGTGGTGTTCGGGTGCTTGCTGGCACGGAAGGTTCCTGCGAACAAGCTGAAGACCGCTGTCGCCATGGTCGCCATCTTTGCGGGTTTGCAGCTGGTGTGGACCGGAACCCGCACGCTTGCGACAAGAAGCGCGACTAACACCGCGAAAATCACGGGATCGGTAGGTATCGGCCGCGCGCGCTAGCCGAGGGTTTTTGCGAAGGAATGTCCTGCTACCGGCAGAGTTGATCTGGCAGCGCCTGTCCATATTTTTGGAGGCGTAGTGTACTGGAGAATCCAATGTGGAACCACTAGAGGCGTCGTCACGTTGGCCTTTGCCGTGATGGCCGTGCTTGTCCCAAGCGCAAGACCGGAGGACGGTCCAAAGAAAGGTGAATCCACATGCATAGATGGCAGGAAAAGCGGAGCGGATGAGAGTGCCGTTGCATGCGAGAACGGCCAAAACAACGGGCCAGCCCCAGTGTCCATTGAGAGTGAGAAAGGGGAAAAACGAAATTTCTTTCGCGCGTGGCTCGACCTGGGAGAGAAAGTGCAAGCTACGCAACCTGGCTGGCTTTCTCCTCTGGCAACCACATCAGGACGTCTGAAACAGGAGTTCCGCTACGATATTTGGGATCAGCCTGCCGGCGGTGAGAACAGGAGCTACCAATTCGGCGGGAACAAGGGCCTGGAGTTTATCACCAGTTCGCGCACACAGATTTTGATCGGCGTGCCGACGTATCTACTGGTATCTCCGAATGGTCCGCCTGCAGGATTCGGTGACCTGCCCCTGATGTTGAAATTCCGCATCTCTTCGGCAGAGCGCAGAGAAGGCAATTATTTGGTGACCTTCTTATTGGCGGCGACTGCGCCCACGGGTTCGCATCGGTATGGGGCAGGCGAGGCGGTGGTCACACCGACAATGGCTTTCGGCAAAGGCTGGGGGCGATTTGACGTACAGTTGACCTTGGGCGTCAATCTGCCTGCAGGAGACACGGCCAGATTGGGTAGACAAGTGCTGTGGAACACGGCGTTCCAGTATCAGGCGGCATGGAAACTCTGGCCGGAACTGGAAGCGAACTCCACGTTCTACACAACGGGAAAACATGCGGGCGAGACGCAAGTGTTCCTGACCCCCGGACTTGGATTTGGGCGCGCGCACCTCGCGGGACGATTTCGGCTGTCATCCGCAGTGGGTGTGCAAATCGCGGCGACCCACTTCCAAACGTACAATCATCGTTGGATGTTTTCGACGCGCGTCTCGTTCTGAGCACAACTCTGGACGACACCGCGGTCCGCAATCAGTCACCAGAAGCCACGGACATGGCTTTGGTGTATTCCGAAGCGAATAGCTCGCTGTCCGGATATTGCTCTGTCAATTCGCGAAACAATCTTTGCGCCAGGCCATTCTGTTTTTCACGGCGTGCGGCGAGGGCAAGGATAATTTTGGCGAACGGCCGGAGATAGCGGCCGTTTTCCGCGGTCCTGGTGACTTGTTCCATGCCGAGCTTTTTGTCGCCGTGAATTCCATCAAACCGGAGCACGAAACGAGAACCAGCGCTCTGCGACCCGATAATGTAATTTGCGATGCCGGGGGCGATGTACGCGTCTGTCGCGTCCGGATGCTTGGCCAGCAATTCCTTCGCATAACCATTAGCTTTTTTCATCTGCTTGAGGGCGGCGAGATGCCTTTTCTGCAGAATCGATTCCGCATCCGATTCCATTCCGGCGGCAAGCGTCAGCGCAAGAAGGGCTTCTCCATCGTTGGGATTTGTTTTCTGGCGCTCTCCGGCAAGTTCGCGGGCGCGAGCGAGAGCATCGCGAAAGTGGCTCATGCGCCCCAGATCCGGGCTGCCGTCAATCCCACGCAGGAATTTCTTTTCGTTCAGAAAAAAATCGCTGGTCAATACGCCTTGGCGGGATAGCTCCTCAAAGAGATAGCTGGCGGCGACGGCGACCTCACCAAAAGGCTCCTCTGGATTGCGGGATTCCCAGCTGACGAAAGCCTCACGTGCTTCGCCGAATCTCTGCTCGTAGAGCAGATCGAATCCGGCGCTAAGCTCTGGTACGGTTGTGAAGGCCGGAGACTCGACGCCTGGCATCTCCCGAGCAAAATCGACGATCGGGCTCAACAGCAGTAAGAGCGCTAGAAAATAAGAGCGATGCAATAGTTATCCTCAACACTTCGCACATATAATTCGACGCCGCTACCCGCCCCGCGGTAACAGAACTGTTGTAAAGGTTTTGTCGCCTGCAGGCCCCCGTCCGTCGGCTATGCTTCTGGGGTTGTAACTCTGGTTTAGCCGGATGACCGGATAAGTTCGTACTGGGACCCACTTGCCTGGTAAGTGCCTTCATCAGAACTTGGCAGAGGGAACGAAGTTTAGATGCGGAATCGTGCGGTAACGGACAGGAAGTATTGCACGTCTTCGAAATCACTGGCCGGGCGCCGCGTCGAGACGAGATCAGAAATCGAGAGAAGCCTGACGCAGTTTGAAGCGCTGAATCTTGCCGGTAGCGGTCTTGGGCAACTCCGAAACAAACTCCACGCAGCGTGGCCGCTTGTAATTGGGAAGCCGGGAAACAACAAATTCCTGGAGCGTGGAGACCATCTCTGCATTGCCAATAAATCCCGCCTTGAGGACGACCCACGCGACCGGCTTGAGGAGGCCATCCTTGTCCTTGTTCGCCACGACAGCGACTTCCGCAACGGCTGAATGCTCAATTAGGACCCTCTCGATCTCGGAGGGGCTCACCCAAACGCCGCTGACCTTGAACATGTCATCGGACCTGCCATCGAACCAGTAGTAACCGTCGCTGTCTTGGTGGAACTTGTCACCGGTGGAAATCCAACTACCCTTGATGGTCTGTTTGGTTCTCTCGTGGCGGTTCCAGTAAGCCGCGCAAGCTGCATCGCTTTTGACCCACAGAGTGCCGATTTCGCCGGTGGGCACAGGCTGGCCATGGTCCCCGAGGATTTCCACTTCATAGCCCGGAACAACCCGTCCGCTGGAACCGGGTCGTACATCGCCAGGCGAGTTGGAAACAAAAATGTGAAGAGCTTCCGTCGACCCGATACCATCCAAAATCTCGAAGCCAAAGCGATCGGAGAAGCGCTCGCAAAGGGACACAGGCAAGCCCTCACCGGCTGAGATGCCGAGGCGGATGCTAGAGAGATCGAAGTCGTTGTTTTTGCCATGGAAATCCATCAGAGCCGCGTAATTGGAAGGCACGGAAAAGAAGAGGGTCGGACGATGGCGCTCGATTACATCATAGACATTTTGGGGCGAGGGAGGTCCCGGCCAAAGAATGGACGTCCCTCCAACGGCCAACGGAAAATAGAGACCATTCCCCAGGCCATAGGCAAAAAAAAGCTTTGCAACACTGAAAAAGCGGTCGGATTCCTGAATATTCAAAATGTTGCGGGCGTACTGTTCGGTCGCAATGACCATGTCGTGTTGCAGATGAATACAGCCTTTCGGAAAGCCGGTGCTCCCGGAAGAATACAGCCAGAACGCGACGTCGTCTTTGCAGGTTGGAGCGGGGGCGAGATCAGGAGAGTGAGAAGCGAGAAGCTCAGAGAACGAGAGCGTATCTTCGGGCGCCGTGCCCACGACAATGATGGACCTAAGAAAGGCAAGCCGTTCGCGGGGAATATGCTGGATCAAGTGCAGAAGTGATTCGCTGGTGATAGCAACGCGGGCGCGCGTGTCGTTCAACAAGTATTCATACTCATTCGTCCGGAGAAGCGTATTGACCGGAACAGGAACGGCGCCGATTTTTATGGCTCCGAAAAAACAATAGGCAAATTCGGGAATATCCGGCAGCAAGAGGACTATTCGTTCCTCCATGCGAACATCCAGCGTGTCACGCAGGGTAGTTCCGAGGCGATTGACGCGATCGGAGAGCTGTGAATACGTGACCCGTTGGTTTTCGCATTCGATAGCGATACGGTGACTGCGGCCTTCGTTCAGATGGCGGTCGACAAAATATTCGGCGGCATTAAAGAATTGCGGCATACGCTCGTAAGGGACGGACACGAGGAAAGAGTTTATCTCAGCATTCGCCGCCAAGGTATCGGCATCCTTGCTGGTCCAGGCGAGCCGAACGGACGGCACCGGCAGGAACGTCGCAGCGCTTACCGGCGCAAGTGGCTCGGCGAGGGCCTCGGGCTGTCGGTGGACGATTTGTTCTATAAAGGTAGAACTCAAGAAAACACACATCTCCGACGGCTGGACGTTTTCTTGCTTCGCAGCCCACTCCACTGAGCAGGATCTGTGCTGAACTGCCGCGCCATGTACTCGGTTAGTGGACACGACGTTGGCCCAGCGGTTTGGGTTTTTTCTACACGGGAAGGTCATCATTTCTCCGATCCGGCCCATAGCCGAGATCTCATCAAACGTGCTGTTGGCTCGTTCAACCTATATATGCCCGCGTCTAAGTAGTGCGGCAGTAACGCTATCCATTGTATTTAGTGTATTTTAGGCATGTACGGAGATTTGCCGGTCTTTCGATTGACACGACCGGCAAATTTACCGTACAGGTGGTGGGAGTTTGGAGGGAGGCAGTATGGCCGTCGCACTTCGAGCAGAGCGTGTTGAAATCCGGATGACGCCGGCACAGAAGGAGAATATCGAGCGCGCAGCCAGTCTGCGCGGAACTTCGGTGACGGATTTTATTCTGAATGAGGTGCAGCCAGCCGCGACCGCGACGATTCGAGAGTTCGAGCTGTTGGAGCTGCGGAATGAGGACCGCCGAGTCTTTGTCGAAGCTTTGTTGAATCCACCGGAACCGAACGAAGCGATGAAGGCCGCCATCGCTCGACACAGAAAAATGTGCCTTTAATCATTGGCTAAGGATTTCAATATAGAGTCGCTCGGCGAGCATCATGATCGAGCGGCTTTTTCTTGTGGCAAAGATTCCCTGGACCAGTATTTGAGAAACCAAGCGGGTCAGGCGATCAAAAAGAATTTAGCTGCTGTCTTTATACTAAACCCAGTCGGAAAAAAGATAGCCGGCTACTACACGCTATCGTCCTACACGGTCAAACTTGACAGGATCCCTGAGGGAATCGCAAAGAAACTAACACGGATGCAGGAGATCCCGGCGACTCTGCTTGGACGATTGGGGAGAAGCATGGAGTTTCGAGGGCGGGGAATCGGCGAACTCCTGCTTGTGGATGCGCTAAAGAAGGCCTTCGAGAACAGCGCACAAATAGCCTCGTGGGCCGTCATTGTTGACGCAAAAGACGAAGGAGCCGTGGAGTTTTATAAGCGGTACGAATTCATTCCTTTTCCGAGTAAGCCGAACCGGTTGTTCCTGCCGATGAATGCTATCCAAAACTTCTTCACGCAAGAGGAGGGCAAAGCCGCCAACACTGGTGCTTCGACGCGGTCTTGAACCTAGCTAGGGGACCGAAGAACAAGGGAGAAAGCACTTCGGATTGCGGGGCAGACGGGGCCGGGCCACCATAGGTTCACATCGTTCCCGCCAGACTCATCCGGAAATTGAGAGCAGGGAATCTGGACCGACGGGAAAATCTGCAGTGCATCTGCGGAACCGACCATGGCTATACTCAGTACCCGTTGAACAAGCGCGTCGTACTTCGAACTTCCTTCGACATATTGTCGCTGATCGTCCAAAAAAGCTGTCTCAGATACATTTCCATCGCTCGAACCTACCGGCGTGACGCGCCGGAGTAAACGGATAGACAGACTATTGCTCCTTTATTTACCTTGTTTGGAGGCGGCAACTTCCTTCGCATGAGCTACTAGCGCGTCGAACCGTGGGTCGCCGTGCAGGGCATTTAATTCCGGGTCCTCGCCGAGTGTTATGGCTTCTCTGGGTAACATTCCGTGATCGACGGCCTCGCGCAGCAACTCCAGCGCTTTGTCAGTCTTTCCCTGTTTCGCCTTCATCGTGCCGAGGCTATACAGGGTTTCGGCGGCTTCCGGACTATCTCGGCCAATGACCCGCCGTTCGAGATCAAGCAAGTCGAGAGACATCTTCTCGGCTTCGTCAAACGCTCCTATCGTTCCTTTGATCTCAGCCTCGTTCATCATGTAGTGGATGGTCGTCAGGTTTTCGGGACCATAAACGCGGCGCTGAATTTCCAGGGTCTCCCGTTCCATTTTTTCTGCCTCTTCGGCACGGCCTTCATACAGAAGAATGACCGCGAGGTTGTCCATTGAGGCCAAAGTGTATTGTGCTTCCGGGCCCAATACCCTCTTCTGAGTTTCGAGTACTTCACGCTGAATCTTTTCGGCCTCGGGCAGGTGTCGTTCCTCGGAAAGGGTGGTTGCGAGATCGCCCATGGTTCCAATAGTTTCTTCATGATTGGATCCGAAGACGCGCCGCTCTTCTTCAATCAAGTCCCGCTGCTGAGCTTCCGCATCGGCATATCGGCCCTGCTGGAATAGGGTCCAGGCTACTCTTTGCCTACTCCGCAGGGTCTGAAGGTTGTCCGGGCCAAGGGTTGAAGTGAAAAGTTGGACGCTGCGCTCCAAAAGCGATTGCGCATGCGAAAAGTCGCCGAGGTTGTTGTAGGCCATGGCCATTACATACATCAGGCGCGCCTGGAGTTCCGGATCATGTGCGAGTCCGGTGTCGATGTCGTGCGCGGCCTTATCGAGGACATCACGAGCGGTAACCGCGCTTCCGAGTTTATGCTCGGGGTCGGCCACTTTGAATATATCGGTCATGAACTGCGCGATGCGGTCGGCGCGATCTCGCTCACGGGTGATGCGCCGCAGCTGAACGGCTTGCGTCACCACGAATGCGATCAGCAGTGTCAGCGCTCCGGCCGCGACGCTTACTCCTGCGCGGTGTCTCTGCACGTATTTCTGCACGCGATATGAAGCGCTTGCCGGGCCCGCAAGGATCGGCTTGTTCTCCAGGTAGCACGAGATGTCCGCTGCCAGAGCGGACGGACTGTCATAGCGTCGCTCTCGATCCTTCTCCAGCGCTTTCAGTGTAATCCAGTCAAGATCACCGCGGAGGGAGGCAGCCAGTTGCCCAGGCTCCATTCCGCGCGCCTCGGCTGTCTTTGTCGATTCGCCCGGCGTTCCCGTCTTTGTGCTTGGCCGCGGGGGATCCTCCTCACGCACTTGCCGCAGAGCCTCGTGGAGCGGCTGCTTTCGCCACGGCCCGGTCTCGAAAGGCAGCAAGCCCGTGAGCAGAACATAAAGAACAGCGCCAAGCGAATAGACATCGGTTCGAGTGTCCACGTCTTGCCTGCTGGCATCGCCCTGTTCCGGACTCATGTAGCCGGGGGTGCCCAGAAAACTCCCGGCTTGAGTGGACTGAGCATCTTCCAGTACATAAGGCGTCACGCCTTTTGCTAGACCAAAATCGATAATGCGAGGCAGTGGCTTCCCGTCTATTTCGACGACGAGAATATTCGCGGGCTTTAGGTCGCGGTGAATGATGGCTTTTTGATGGGCGTGCTGAACGCCTTGGCACACCTTAATGAACAGTTCGAGCCTTTCGGGAACCTTGAGTTTTTTTTGATCGCAGTAGTCCGTGATCGGCACTCCGGGCACGTACTCCATCACGAAGTAGGGTTGTCCGTCGGGCGTTGCCCCGGCGTCAAACACTTTCGCGATCGACGGATGATCCATGATGGCGAGCGATTGACGCTCTGACTGGAAGCGTTGCAGGGCCGAACTATCAAACATCCCACCCTTGATAAGTTTCAGCGCCACCCGACGTTTCACGGGTGTTGTCTGTTCGGCGAGCCAAACTTGTCCCATGCCACCGCGACCAAGTTCCTCGACGAGGCGGTAGTGTCCGATGAACTGGTTCACCAGCACCTTGGCTGGATTCTGCAATGAGGTCAGCAGAAGTTCCGGGGCAGCGACGGCGAGAAACTGGCTGCCCGCGTCCTCATGTGAAGCGATCAGCGATTCCACTTCTGCGCGTAGTTCTCGATCTGCGCCGCAAGCCAAGTTCAGGTAAGCCGGCCGCCGCTCGGAGGCGAGCAGCAACGCCTCTTCCAGGATTTGCTTCGTCCGCTCCCATCGTTCCGTGCTCATGAGCGGGAATTCCTGGAAATCTCTCGATGAAGCCAGGCACGGGCGGCGGTCCAATCACGCTGCACAGTGGCGGGAGCAATTTCCAGTGCTTCAGAAATTTCCTCCAGCGAGAGCCCGGCAAAGAAGCGCAATTCCACAACTCTGCTCTGTCGCGGATCGATTTTGGCGAGAGCTTTTAAAGCGTCATCCAACGAGAGGACGTCGACATCCTTTTGCTTGGGCACCAGTATAGCTTCCTCGAGTGATAGCTTGCAGGCTCCTCCCCCGCGTTTCACTGCCACATGGCGCCGCGCATAATCTACGAGAATCTGGCGCATGAGTTGGGCGGCAATTGCGAAGAAATGCGTGCGGCTCTCCCACTTGGGGGGATTCAACCCGATCAGGCGCAGATACGCCTCGTGTACCAGAGCGGCGGTTTGCAAGGTGTGGTCTTGCCGTTCTCTTTGCAGTTGAAAGTGCGCCAGGCGACGCAATTCCCCGTAGACGAGCGGCAAAAGGGCGTCGAGCGCGTTGCGGTCTCCGTTCCGCCACCCCTGCAGGAGTAGCGTGACCTCGCTGGGGGGCTCATGCTCCACGGAGATTCCTCCGAGTTGGGGGCAATTGGACGGTCAGGGTAGTGATTCTGTCCCGGGTTGTCAAACCGAGAGTACCTGAAAAAGCAGCGAATTCCCACGTTTCCTAAAGCCGACAACCTTTTTTGGTGGCAAATGATTAAATCCGTCCCGACTTTGCGCTGTTAAAGACAAAGCGAAGAACTTTGCTCGGCGGCATACGGCAGTTGGTCAGGATCAACGGATCCCATTTGTCGCGGTTGAAGGAGGCGTCTGTGTGGCCAATAAGCGGCAAGTTCAAGAATTTACACTCCGTTGTTGTTCAATTCAGGGGTAGAGTCGCTGGAAAAAACCGTCTGGCAATGGTTCTTCCGGCGATTTTTCTCCTTGGAACGGGAGTGTTGTTGGCCGTCGCGGAGAGTTCTAATCAAGTCCTGCCCAAGTTCCAGAAATTTTCTGATCCCGAAGGGAGCTTTGCCAATCTGAACCTTGGTGGGCCGACTGACACGACCACCAATCCCTTCTTTCAAGACCTGGGCACCAACGGTCGCCGCTGCGTTACCTGCCACCAGCCCAGCGACGCCTTTTCAGTTACACCGCCACACATCCGTCAGCGCTTCGAGGCCACGCAAGGTACTGACCCCATCTTCCGCCCTGTGGACGGCGCGGACTGCCCGACGGCGGATGTCTCCACACTGGAAGATAGACGCGAGGCTTATAACCTGCTGCTGACTCGAGGCTTGATTCGCATTGGAATAGCCGTTCCAGCAAACGCAGACTACCAAGTGGTGAGTGTCTACAATCGGTATGGATGCAACGCAACCGACGTCATTTCCATGTACCGCCGGCCCCTGCCCACCACCAATCTTCCTTTCCTGAGCGCGCTGATGTTCGATGGCCGGGAATCAACTCCGGCTACCGGTACAACCAAGATTATCTACAGTAATTATCCGGCTTCACTCATGAACGATTTGGCGCACCAGTCGTTGGACGCCACAAACATCCACGCGCAGGGGGACGGTTCGAGGCCAACCCTCGAGGAACAGCAGCAGATCGTGGAGTTTGAAACCAAGCTCTTCACCGCCCAGATACACGATCGCCATGCCGGCGCTCTCGATGAAGATGGTGCGCGGGGCGGACCTACCTCCTTATCCACCCAGCCCTTCTTTATCACTATTAACTCCAGCGTCCACTTTCTAGTCTCAGCTTTCGAGCAGCCGGGGGGGATGGTGAACCCGGGAGACGGTCAGTTTACTTCCAACATCTTCAACCTCTACGAAAAGTGGGCACAGATGAGCTACGGCGATGACGATGAGCACAGCGCCGCCCGGCGCTCCATCGCTCGGGGTGAACAGCTCTTCAACACTCTGCAAATTCCCATCACCGGCGTGGCCGGCATCAACGACGATGTGGCAGCCGGGGGCCTGGTTGCTGGAGGCGTTCCGTCGCTTCAGGGTACCTGTGGCACCTGTCACGACACACCGAACGTCGGCGACCACTCCTTCCCCACACCCCTGAACATCGGCACCGGTGATCCCTCTCCGAACAATCCCTCCTTGAACCTCGGAGGTCTGGATGTCAGCTACTTACCGCAGATCACCGTGTGCAAAAAGGACGCAGTCTCGGGATTGCCGACCAACAACTGCAAGACCACCACGGACCTCGGCCAAGCCTTGATAGACGGCAAGTTCAACCATGTTGGCAAGATCAAAGGACCGATACTGCGCGGTCTCGCCGGGCGAGCGCCGTATTTCCATAACGGTTCAGCAGTCACTCTGATGGACGCTGTCAACTTCTACGATACCCGCTTCGATCTTCACCTTTCCCAGCAGGACAAGGATGACCTTGTCTCGTTCTTGAGGACGTTGTAGCAGTTGTTGGACGTTTCGACTCTCCCGGAATATTTAATTCGGGTCCAGAAACCGCCACGGGAACTGTCACGTTAGGGTCCGGTTAACCGACCTATACATTCAAACTTGCCAGGCACTTAAAACGTGAGAGGACGCGTGTCCTGAAGTCAGGTGTTTAGCAGGCGGCAGGAGTCAGATTCTTCGTCGAGAGGTAGATCCGGCTCTGGGGGATCGGTCTGAGGAATTGTTGCCATGGGCCGCCCCTCTGCGGCTGGCTCCGGCACTGGCGGCTCCGGGATAGCCGGACTTCTTTCGTTGATAAGGGGCGTGAGCCAGGGAGTCTGCAGTGCGGCTAGGGCAAGCTCTTCTTCGAGGCCGTTGTAGAGCGAATCTGCCAACTCCTCTCGCGCTTTGTCCACGTAGTTTTCCCCATGCTTTCTTCGGAGTGACTCAAAGATGGACCGTGCCGTTGTTGCGCCCACCTTTGCTTCGATGAGGTTTCGGGGTTTGCCGGACCTGTAGGTCCTGAGTGCGTTGCGGAACGTGAGCAGTGAATCGCCTTGACGCTCATCCAGGTCTTCGGCAAGTGCCTGGACAAACTGCATTTGAAAATCGGATCGATCTTTGAAGCTCTGTTCGAGTTCCGCAAACTGTGCCGTCAGTGCTTCTTTCAGCTTCTTGACATCGGCCGCATTAGAATCCCACAGTTTCTGGACTTCCTTGGCTAAAGCCCGTGCGTATTCGTTGCGCATTTGAACAGTGGCTCCGGCCGTAGCGGTTTTTGTCTGTTCGTCGATCATTTTCAGGCTGAATCTGGCAACAAGGACAAACACGCCTGTCAGGATCAGTCCCATGATTCCCAGTGTCCACATTTGCGTGTTGAAAGCCTTTTGGTAGTAAGACTCGTACTGCTTCTGCGTACGCGTGATGTACTCCTTTTCCATCGCTGCGCTGCTCGCGGCTTTTTCGGCGGCATCGGCGCGCTCCTCGAGCTTCTTGAGGCGGTCTTCCTGGGTGGGGCGTGAGGCTTTTTGTGGCTGCTGAGATCGAAGAGCGGGGCTGAAAAAAGCGAGAACCGCAGCGAGAACCAGGATGCGTTGGCACATTGTAGTCACGGGTCCGACTCCTGGCTGGGTCTCCCAATCTAGTTGCTGAGGGGTGTGGTGTCACTGTTTGGAGCCGGGAGCGGTGTCCGAAGGGATACCGGCCGGAAGGGCAAGGCGTTTCGATTGGCGATGGCGTCGAGGCCATCGCGGGCTATTAGGCGGATCCTACCCGAGCGGGTGGCCTTTGGCATGCTGCCGGCTGCTCTCTTTGCATTACTTCCGCATACCCCGTGACTCGGGCACCGAATGGCGGCGGTCGTCGGCCTTGGAGACGGAGCGTCCGCATCTCAACCCCGGTTGCTCGCAGGTGTAAGGATCAATCGCACCACTTCAGCTAGTGCATTTCCGAGTTTCGAGTGCTGATCGCGATCGAGATGCACCCCATCAACGCTGCTGCTAGTCGTAACGGTTGAGGCGTTAAAGAAGTGACATCCGAGACCTGAGGCAACCTGCATATAGGCCTCTGCTAGTCCAGCGCATCTCTGCTCGGCGTCACGGAATTTCGGCGCAATATTTCCGCGTGGAGAGCGGATCTGCGGTGGGCAAATTACCAGAACTGGTGGCACCGGCATTCCTGGCTCGATGGGCGACTTCCGGATCTCATTGATAAGCGCAGTTATGCCTTGGGCCGCCGACCAAGCGTCATTGTAAGGATGGCAGAATTGAAAATCGTTTGTTCCCAGCATGAGAATGACGAGCGACAATGGCGAATTGATCTCGATGCGTTGTGCGAGGCCCTCAAGCCCGTTCCGACCTCGTTTGAATGGGTCATCCCAGGCGAAAGGGCACTACCCAGCTTGGGGACATTGGTACGTTAGTTGAGCGAGTCTGCCTCACGGATGGCATCCTTTTCTCGCGTTGTGCCACCTCTGATTGTTGAATATGTCCTGGACAGCCAACGCATTTTACTGGCCGTCCAGCACTCCTTGGGTGACCGTATGAGTTTTCCCGTTATTCATGAAGGTGTCGCCGACCTCGTAGGAGATGGGAGTGAGAACTCCATTCTGGTAGTCAATACCAGGACCGTGGTTGTACATGTAGTAGGCGACCGTGACTAGATCCGAGTTGCTCGAACTGGTGTTGCATCGACCTATAGAATGCACCGCGATAATCAGGAACTGAGTCTATTTTCTTTGCCAGGAAGTCTTGTCGTCAACCCTGGTACTGGAACCGCCTTGTCTGCTGCATCAGACTAACTGGGGCAAGTTTGCCGTGTGCCCACCCATTTGGAGAATGCGGTTGCTTTAACGCCCGGACACATATACCCAAAAGGAAATATTCTGCACAAATCCTGCCGTTATTTGCAGTACGTCCATTGCCGGTATTGGGAAGTCGTTTCGTTTCAGCATGGCTTGATAGGACCTTATCGTGCGCGCAAAAACGCACCTCCTTCGTAGCTGTATCTTCACACGTGAGTACGGCGAGGAAGGATCTTAAGTCGCGAGAATCTCTGAGGGCGGTTTATTCACCCCCGCTAGCCTAGTGGTCGTAATCGAGTCTGATAATCGAGCCGTTGGAGAGACTTCACTGAGTTGCGTTAACGCAATCGGTGGGGGAACTATGAGAGCGAACTGAAGCTGCTTTGCCCTACAAGAAACGTGCGGGACGTGATGCAGAAAACGAAGGCGAATACGGTCCTGGATATTAAAGACGACGAGGCCGCGGCCCTTGGGTCCTTTTGGTAAATCGGAGCCACGTTACTCATGCAATCCAGCTGTGTAATGCGCCGACTCCGAAAGAGGCGTCTTAATTCTTACACCGAACAATGCCGCACTCCGAGAATTTATCGTGTCTTGAGGGCGTTGCTACATCGAAGCGGTAGCCCCATGAACGGGTAGAATGCATGAAGTTTCAGTTTCCTCTATTTTCCCACTTGCCTTTGCGTTTCGGTCTGGAGCGCTCCTGTCCGTTTTGCAACAGCCGCACCATCATGAGGATGAATGGCAACACCGTTCTCCAGCGAATGTTTTGTAGCATGCTTGGAGTGCGACCCTATCTCTGTCGGGATTGTGACCGACTCCACTATGCCCACCCAAGCAAGTCTCCTCGGCGAGACTGAAATCCACAATCCTCGCAAGGTTGCCGTCTCATCCGCACTCCAATGATTGGACCCAGCCCGTACCATCTGCCGAGAGGAGCATTCTAATAATCTGAGCTAGCTCCTGATAAGCCTAGCCGGACAAGTTGCTACCAATACGATCTTGAGCTGCTACTTCCGTGCTGTGATGTGAAGGCCTACGGAGTCGCCAGAGAGATAGACACGAACGTCGTGTTTGTTGCCTGGCTCGACGGCATGCCATGCCGTGAGGTTTGCGCCGGTCGGCTCATCCAATTCGTTTTCCTGGCGAGTCAACCAATTCGACGGTACAAGGACCTGAAGGCGAGAGACCAGATCGCGGAATCGGACCTCAGCAGCGGACGCGGAAGCCTCTTGCCAGTAGCAAACGAACTGCGTTCCTGAGTCGACGGAAGGAGAGACTTTAACTGCGTTGACCATACAATCCTTCGCCCCACCAAGTTTCAACGTCCCCGCTGAGGTGTCCGCATTCGAGTTGGCGGTATGGATGTCTTCAAAAACACTCGTGCGAGCCTCAAACGCTTTCTTCAGGTTTTTGCAGAATTCATCGCAACCCCCGCCCACGGCGGCTGGGGCGGATGGAGTCGGCTTGGAAGGAGAGGGCGAAATGTGATGCATCAAAAACGGAGAGGAAAGCGAGTTCATCATCAGGTAAAGCTTCGCGGATCCGTCACTCTGCTTCACCACTTGCAGATGGAGCGGGCATTGGCCGATATAAGGTCCCTCCGTAGGAGTAATTTCACAATCGGGTGGACCCGCGTCGACGTAGTGGTCGACACCCGGAGAATTAACGGTGAAGTGCCAAGACGGGTTGAGGCTCTTGAGCGCATCCATTGTTCTCGTGTACCAGCTCGCGCCGTTTGCAAAGGGGACTTGTACGTAGCAGATACACATCGGCACGTTGTCAGCCCACGTCGTCATTTGGCACGGGACTTTTGTATTTTCCGTCGAGACGTCAGGAGGGGCGGATGTATGCGACTTGTATCCTCTAAAGTCGATCTCGGCAGCATCGAGTATGTACTGCACACTCGAACAGAGCTGGTCTTTGCACTGCGCAGATGTAGGAATTGGGAGAAGACCGAAGAACATGCCAGAAATGAGATAAGTGGTTTTCCTGTTCATTTTATCCTGTCTGATAGGTGGCGGGGGACCTAGCGTCGGGGCAGGGTAGGAATTGTCCGTTCAGCAAAAGACTGCACCCGGGCGAGTTTGCTGTCAACCGTATGACCGATGCGTGAGTATCCTGCGAGGCATCAGTCGAATCTTATTTGACTGCCGGGGGGCAACTCCTGATAAGTCGCGAAACCGGAAAAGTGGAGGCTAGTACCCACATGGACGATTTGCGCGTTTATCAGGGAACAATCGCGGGCCCTGCGCTACAATTCAGCTAACTCAACCCTGATCCATGCGAAGCATCCTGGAATTTCCAAAGGAGTGTGCCATGAAAAACCCCGTCTCCATGAGTCGACGCGATTTTGTTCGCTTAGGTGCAGGATCAATGGCCGCAGGTCTCACCGGCAAGAATGTCACGATCCTGGAATCGAGCGTTCTCCGAGGCTCGCCGAGGCCCGCACCGTCGGATACTGTGCGCTTCGGCATCATTGGCACGGGCACACAGGGCTGCGACTTGCTGCGAGCGAGCCGCGCGGTGCCCGGTATCGAGTGTGTGGCTGCCGCGGATCTTTACGACACGCGTCACGAGTCCGCCAAGGAAGTGCTGAACAAAAATATAGACACAACCCGCGAGTACCGCCGCCTTCTCGACCGGACGGACATCGACGCTGTGATTGTCGCGGCGCCCGACCATTGGCACCGTCGCTTGGTGGTCGAAGCAGCGCAGGCTGGCAAAGACATCTACTGCGAAAAGCCCATGTCCCACACGGTTGAGGACGGTTTTGTCATGATTGACGCAATACAGAAGAACAAGCGCATCTTGCAGATCGGCAGCCAGCGTGTCAGTTCAATTCTTTACGCCAAAGCAAAGGAAATCTGGGACTCCGGCAGGCTCGGTGAAGTGGACACCATCGAAGCCGTGTGGGATCGCAACAGCGACGGTGGCGCTTGGGTATACCCGATCCCTCCCGATGCCAACGAACACACCATTGACTGGAACACTTGGCTCGGCGACGCGCCCAAGCGGTCCTTCGATGGACGCCGCTTCGTTTCCTGGCGTTGCTACAAGGACTACGGCGCGGGGCTCCCCGGCGATCTCTTCGTGCACCTCATCTCCGGCATTCACTACATCACCAGCACCAATGCGCCGGCCGTCCGCGCTTTCTCCACCGGAGGGATTTACCACTACAAGGATGGCCGTGAATTTGGCGATCTCCAATGGACCATCTACGATTATCCGAAATTCCAGGTGGTCGTGCGCTGCAACCAGAACAACAAATATGAGGATCAGCTTTTCGCCTTTTACGGGAAAAAAGGCACCATGTTGATTCGCGGCGAGGGCGCCCCTGCAGCTTTAGGAGCCGGCGCATCCCTTGTTTTTCATGCAGAGCCTGAGTTTCATACACGCGAGAACTATTCCATCGGCTCCTGGCCGGAAAAGCAACGCCAGGAATACATCGCGGAGTGGAATCGGGAGCATCCCAGGCCGGCTCCGGGTAGCGACAAAGTGGAATCGGGGGAGGAAATCTATACGGTTCCCGACGGTTATAGCGACCTGGTGGATCACCTGGCCAATTTCTTCCAGGCCGTGCGCACGCGCAAACCGGTAGTCGAAAACGCAGCCTTCGGCAACAACGCTGCGCTCAGTGGCTGCCACATGTCGAACTATTCCTACTTCAACAAGACCGTCGCCCTTTGGGACTCAGCTTCTAACACCATCAAGACCGCGTAAGCCCGGCAAGTCCGTTACCGAAAACATGGTCCTAGCCTCCACTTTTTCGGTAACCGCGTTCTATAAAGGGGAGAGTCAAGAGAAAAAACATCTCTGGCGACTGGAAGGAGCGGGGCTGTTCGCTGCGCTTTCCAGCCCAGGTCATGTTGAGAAGCTCTGGGATGTTCGCTCTTCGTAGATCCATTCTGTTCTCGTGACGGCGCTTTCGGTTTCTGAAGCAAGACAAGCTGCGTGGTTGAACGTTGTCAACCATGGTTCTATCTGAGGCTCCAGGCCTATAGCTTTTTCTGGTTATCCGAAGGGGCATATAGTTAATCAAGAGACTCGCGGTGCTCGAAGCACACTCTCCGCCTAACGCGCTTATGGATACTCACCCTCGAACCAAAGCGTCAGAGGAACCGAAAAGCCATCACCAGAAATAAATCCAGCAAAGGGACGGTCCTTAACCCAACGCTCAAGCTGCTTGTTGTTTCAGATGTTCGGCGTCGAAACGAACTCCTTTCTTCCAGACCAGCAAAGTGATGGCCGCGATCTTGCGCGCCAAGGTGAGCCGCGCCAAGTGCGGTTTCACGCCTCGGGCAACGCACGCTTGGTAAAAGTCTTGGAAAGGTCCCGCGGTGGAGGCGGCTCGCGTCGCTGTACCCTTGAAGATATTTTTCAGGTCGTGGTTGTGGTTGATGTTGAGCCCGCGGACGGCCAGGACCTTCTTAGAACGTTCGAGTTGGCCACCGACGAAGCGGTATTCCCCACTGGTGTAGGTCCTCAGCGCCAATCCACAATAAGCCCAGAGGGTTAATCAGGGCTAACATGCCCTGCCACCAATATTCCTGACTAATTAGTTGCCGGTGGGAATGATCCCCGCGTTTTCTACCATGAGTACCACCGTGCGCTGAGGGGCCCGCGTGCGGTGCATGACACCCTTGGGAACGACAAAGCCCTGTCGCGGGTCGAGACTTACCAGCCGATCTTCGAGATCGATCAACAGTTGACCCTCAATGACATAAAAAAACTCGTCGTCATCATCGTGTTTGTGCCAATGGTATTCACCGCAGAATACCCCCAACCGCACGACTGAGCCATTCACCTGGCAGAGCGTCTGGTTGTACCACTGGAATTTGCATTCATTGGAAAGCTGCTTTTCTTCCACGATTTCCAACGGCTTATAGTAAATATTCAAGCGAGTTTCATAAGGGTAGGGCCGTGTATCGCTCATTCCAGAACCCCCAAATCTCTGATATTTCTTGACAAGAATTTCATCTACATTCCGAGTCCGAACGAGACTCCTTCGCTTTTAAGAGTAAGCGATAGAAGCGGGGGCGGTAGAGGCAATATGGACCGCTTAACCATGGATGCCGCTGGCGCGTTTTGCAATCGAACAAGTCAAGTAATGGTACGGAACTTGTCCCGTTACGAGACTAACCGGGACTTAGCCGCGTCGTCCGACGATAACGAGGTTACTTCTGGAGTCCGTCCCATGACCAGTGTGGGATGCTGAGGCTGTTAGGCACATCATCGGCGGATTGGTGGTAGCGGGACATCGTTGTCGTGGTCGCCCAGGCGAAATAGTCGTGCAGCACTTGTCGCAAAACAACTTCGTTGGCTAGTCCGACATCGGCCAGAGCCAGATCGAAGCAGACAATCGCACGGCGATTCATTTCATCGTGCTCGGGTCGACCCTGACGAGTCTTGCGAAATATGCACTAAATCTAAACCTAATTGTCGCGATGCCCGATGCGGGAAATTCGTGGTACGTGGATTCGGCGACCAATCCGGCGGACAAGTACGAAGACTATATCGTGCAGGATTTTATTCGGGAGGTTGATGCGCACTATCGGACGAAGCCGCAGAGGTCTGCGCGCGCCATCGCAGGACTTTCGATGGGGGGATACGCTGCGGTGAGATTTGCGCTGAAATATACGGACATGTTTTCTAATGTGGGCGGTATCAGCGCGGCCCTGGATGCCGCCGGGGACTTGGACCAAGCGCATCCAGAATTCCGTGATGAATTACGGAAAGCGTTTGGAGAAACAGGGAATCCGGTACGGCAGCAGAACGATGTGTTTTCGCTGTTGGCGGGCGCGGACGTGAAGACCCTGCCCTATTTCTATTTGGATTGCGGGGCAGACGATATGTTCTTGGGCGTGAATCGCAAATTCGTGGTTCAGTTGCAGCAATTGAAAATTCCTTACGAGTTTCACGAAATGCCAGGGGGGCACGAGTGGAAGTATTGGGATAGAGCGATCGAGCGATTTCTGAGTGTCCTGGTGAGGCACAATTTTGCCCCATGAGCCGTGTACCCGCTGTGTATCTCACTTCGGCGAATTTGCTTATTTGTAGCATTCTGACCGTTCGCAGAATCAGTAACTTT
>Ga0210384_10002898_pt1 | contig 20379 bp, 22 predicted proteins | sample IncBWH2MmetaG_FD_160574 | JGI IMG/M metagenome (GOLD analysis project Ga0210384, IMG submission 160574) | Forest soil microbial communities from Barre Woods Harvard Forest LTER site, Petersham, Massachusetts, United States - Inc-BW-H-2-M | ecosystem: Environmental > Terrestrial > Soil >...
TTTTGCTAAAAGTTCTGCTAGTGTAAGGATGTGTTGAACTTTGAGTTCTGGCATTAAAATTTAGGCTATGCCCAGCTCTGTAAATGTTTTTAGTACCATACCGTCAGCAGATTTTAGGTTAGCCATCCTATGACCTATAACGCACTCTATTCCCGCTTGTTTTGCAGCATCAATCAGTCTTTGTGTAATGATTCCATCTAAAACTAGATATTTTATACCAGATCCGGGAGAAAGTTTTCCTACAACTTCACTTACTGGAACCTTGAAAAGTTCACCAAGGTCTTCATTTAGTGCTACTGCCTCAAGTGATTCATTAAGATCTGGATAGACTTTTTTTGCAATGTTTGCAATTGATTCATCTTTTGGATCTTGTAACTTTGGTTTTACCGTCTCTTTTTTCATATCCTCTGCAGTATCCTTTAAAATTTCCACAATCTGTATTGGCGTTAGTTCTTCAACTTCAACTCCCTCAGGTGCGCGGTGAACCACATCAACGTTAACTAGAGCTTTGAGTTCTTTTAGTATAAATCCACCAGCTCTGTCACCATCTAAAAATGCAACAACTTTTGATTTTGAATTACATAGTTCTTTAATGGATTCGTCTATTCTTGCACCTTCAATTCCAAGTGCATTATCATATCCTGCTCTTAGTAAATTAATTACATCAGCCCTTCCTTCAACTAAAATTATCCATGGAGAATCAAAAACACCAGAACCACATGCCAGTTTTTCTCTTCCAAATGTAGTTAGTTTTCCGCCTCCACCTTCTGATACATCTTTTAGCATCTCATCTCCTTCGCTAATTGTTTTAGTAGACCATTTTTGGACGATATCTTTTGCCCTGTCAACGATCTCTTTTTTCTTTGCAGAGCGAACATCATCTATTGCTTCTAGTTTGAAATGAGCTACAAATGGTCCAACTTTGTCAATGCTTTCAATAGCTGCTGCAATCAAAGCAGCCGTGTTGATATCAGTACTCATAGGCAACAAGGCATCACCTTTTGTTTGAGTAGACGATGCCGTAGTGTTGACTTCTATCCTACCGACCTTCGATACTTTTTGAAGTTCGTTTAGGTTCATCTCTGGTCCAAGCAGTCCTTCTGTTTGGCCAAAAATTGCGCCTATTATGTCGGCCTTTTCAACCAATCCATCGACGTCAAAGCTGAGCTTAACGTGATACTTGACAATTCCAGTAGGTGGCAATTCATAATCCTCTTAATTTTTGATCAATTTATTTTCGTACGAGTCTGATATAAGTGCTATTGCTATAATATGGCTGTAAACCGATCATGTGTCACGTATTTTGAGAGATCCTCAATATGCCTAATTTTTCCCTTTGTTATTGATACAAGTTTTTTCTTAAATGAAAGATCTATTCTTATGCGATGCGCTAGTTGAGATATTATCTTGCTTGTCAAGTATTTGCCTTTTCTATCACCATCAAACAAAACTATCAGAGTTTTATAAGATGCCACTGAATCAGCAAATCTTACCAGTCCCTTAAAGCTGTGAAACTCGCAGATATTACCGGAATACCCTAGTTTTTGTAATGCAGATGTGTCCCGTTTGCCTTCTACTACCACGATGCTATCTTTTTTTGAGTTCAAAGAATGGATAAAATTTTGAAGTTGTATTATTTCTGACTCGTCGAAATTCACAAAATCATTTAGTATTTAATATATTAAGCACTTTTCAAAATTATGCCCGACATACTTGTGATACAAAATGCAAAGTACGAAGGATTATCAAATTTAGGCAAACTCCTAGAAGAAGATGGATTTAAAACTAGCATCGTTTTTGCCAAAAAAGAAAAAATTCCAGAGGTAAACCATTCTGGAGTTGTAATTTTAGGTGCTCCTGAAAGTGCAAATGACGATCTTTTGTATCTAAAAAAAGAGATGAAGTTGATAAGATATACGGTAAAAAAAGAAATTCCGTTACTTGGAATTTGTCTTGGCTCACAACTTGTTGCTAAATCATTTGGTGCCAAAATATATCCCGGGAATAAAAAAGAGATAGGAATCTACCATGACATAGAGTTTGATAATATAACATCAGGTCTATTTTCTGGAATCAAAAGTCCTGCCACAGTGTTTCATTGGCATGGAGATACCTTTGATCTGCCCCCAAATTCAACAAGGCTTGCACACTCTAAAGATTATCAAAATCAGGCATTTCAGATAGGCAGTGCGGTAGGAGTACAGTTTCACCTTGAAGTTGATGAAGAAATAATCAAACTGTGGCTAGAAAAATCAAAAGACGAACTAAGTAAGACACCATATATTCATCCAGAGGAGATAATCAGAAAGTTACCAGAAAACATGGAAACGATACAAAACAACATGAAAATCTTTTATCGAAATTTCAAGTCAAAATTCAATCTATGACAAAAGTTTAATATAATGACGATAAGACTTTCGGATCTGGTCATGAAAAAATTATCAAAAATTGTCAATTTACAAAAATTTTTAAAATGTATCAATGAAACAAAAGGGTTTTCAAATTGAGCACAGTCACCAAAATCTTTGAAGAAACAATTGATACAGATCACAAGGTAATCACAGAAGATCTTTCAAAAGCAATTTTAAAGAAATATGGAATCAAAGTACCAGGATATGCCCTAGTAAACTCTGCCAAAGAAGCTACAAAAGCAGCAAAGAAGATTGGTTATCCCCTTGTAATGAAAGTTGTTTCTCCACAGATTCTTCACAAAACAGATGTTGGTGGAGTCAAGGTGGGACTACAAAATGAAAAAGAAGTAAAGCAAGCCTTCAATGACATGTACAAAAGACTCTCAAAGATGAAAGGGATTCAGATAAAGGGAATTCTTCTTGAGAAAATGGTTCCACAAGGAGTAGAACTTATTGTTGGTCTTCAAAACGATCCGCAGTTTGGTCCAGTAATAATGGTCGGATTAGGAGGGGTATTAACTGAAATATTCAAAGATGTTGCATTTAGGATGCTTCCAATTACAATTGCAGATTCAAAGTCTATGCTTGAAGAGCTAAAAGGTGCAAAAATATTGCAAGGATACAGGGGAAGCAAACCAATAGACCAAAACATGCTTGCAAAGGCACTAGTTCAGATAGGAAAGATTGGAGTTGATAATGCAGGTTATTTTGATAGTATAGACTTTAACCCAATTGTAGTGTATCCAAAATCATACGATGTTGTTGACGCAAAGATACTTTTAAGAAAAGAATTCAAACAAGATGCAATTTCAAAAGCGCAGCCAAATTCCCAGTTTATGGAAACATTTTTCACGCCACGCTCAGTAGCATTGGTAGGAGCATCTGCGACTCCAGGAAAAATTGGCAACTCTGTTTTAGATAGCATTGCCAAACATGATTACAAGGGAAAAGTGTATCCAATCAATCCAAAGTCAGAAGAAATTTTGGGACTGAAATGCTATCCATCACTGTCTGCAATTCCAGATAAGGTAGACTTGGTAGTAGTTTGTGTAGATCTTTCAATTACTGCACCCATTTTAAAAGAGTGTGCAGAAAAAGGAATCCACAATGTTGTAATCGTATCCGGTGGAGGAAAAGAACTTGGTGGTGATAGGGCAGCAATGGAAGCAGAGGTAAAGCGTTTGTCCGAATTACACAAAATTAGAATAATTGGTCCAAACTGCATAGGTATGTTCAATGCAGCAAACAGATTGGATTGTGCATTCCAAGGACAGGCAAGAATGGTTAGAGCCAAACTAGGACATGTTGCATTTTTATCCCAAAGCGGAACTATGGGAATCAGCTTCTTAGAAACTGCGGATACTTTTGGTCTTTCAAAGATGGTAAGCTACGGCAACAGATCAGATGTAGACGAAGCAGATATGATATGGTACTTGGCAAACGATCCTCAGACCAAAGTAATAGCACTCTATGTGGAAGGATTTGGCGATGGCAGGAAATTCATAGAGACTGCAAAACGCGTAATGGTCGAAAAACATAAACCAGTTGTAATTTGGAAGAGCGGTAGGACAACACTAGGAGCAAAACAGGCAGCATCACATACTGGGTCATTAGGAGGTTCAAATGCGATAATCATGGGGGCGTTCAAACAGGCTGGAATAATTTCAGTTGATAGTTATCAGGAACTTGCAGGAGTAGTTAAGACACTTGCGTGGCAACCAGCTGCAAAGGGCAACAGAATTGGTCTGGTAAGCAACGGTGCAGGACCCATGATTGGCGCTATAGATCACTTTGAAAGATTTGGATTAGAGCTTGCCAAAGTAACGGAAAATACTGTAAAAGAAATGAAATCGCATTACCCAGCAACATATGTGATTGGAAATGGAAACCCGGTAGATGTAACTGGTGGAGCAAATGCAGACGATTACAGATATACAATTCAAAAGTTCATGGAGGATCCAAATGTTGACATCATCATGCCATGGTTTGTGTTTCAAGATGACCCATTAGAAGAAACAATCATTGATTATCTAGACGAATTTTCAAAACAGAAAAAGAAGCCATTGATAGTTGGTGGAAATGGAGGCCCATACACAAAAAAAGTTTCAGACTTAATTGAAAAACATAATGTTCCAGTCTATGATGACATTAGAACATGGGTAGCTGTTGCAGCTGCGCAGCATCAATGGGGAAAACACAAACCTTCTGACAACATTTAATTTCCTCTAGATTGAAGTTTTCCCATGTCACTAGTTAACGTTTCAAAATCTGAAGGAATTGCTACTGTGAAGATAAACAGGCCTGACAAATATAACGCGATGAATACCGAAGTTGCTAAAGAACTCATCACCGTTTTCAACGAGCTTGACAAAGATGATACTGTCAAGGTAATCATCCTTACAGGAGAAGGCGACAAAGCATTTTCTGCTGGTGCAGACATTGCGTACATGTCTACTATCACACCAATTGAATCAGAGAAATATGCAAAGACAGGACACCTACTAACTTTCACAGTAGAAAATTGTAGCAAGCCAACAATTGCTGCAATAAATGGATTTGCTCTAGGAGGAGGCTGTGAGCTTGCCTTGGCATGCGATATAAGAATTGCCGCAGATACTGCAAAAATGGGGCAGCCCGAAGTATCCATAGGAGTTTGCCCAGGATGGGGTGGAACACAAAGACTGCAAAGAATTATAGGAATTGCAAAAGCAAAAGAATTGATCTATACAGGACGACAAGTAAAAGCAGATGAGGCAAAAGAAATCTGTCTTGTAAACCAAGTAGTTGAATTGTCAAAACTTGCAGAGGAAGCCAACAACATGGCAAAAATGATCGTACAAAATTCTGCAATGGCAGTAAGAATGTCAAAGGTTGCTATAAACAAAGGCAGAAATTCCGATATCGACACAGGACTTGCCTTGGAATTATACACGTGGGGATTATGCTTTACTCATCCCGACAGAGCAGAAAGAATGGCTGCTTTTGTAAACAAGTCAAAGAAATAGAAAAATACTCCTTATTTTATGAAACTCCGAATATGTCACGTATGAAAAGCTTATTATAATTTAAAAGACTCACATTAGTCATGAGTAACTCACAGACGACCAAACTGCTAACAATTACTCCAAAAGCAGCAGAAAAGGTCCTCGCCTTTATGAAAGAAGAAGCAGACAAGCCAGAATTTCTTAGAGTGTATGTTCAAGGTGGCGGTTGTTCAGGCCTTTCATATGGAATGGGTTTTGAGCAAAAAGCCGAAGAGGATGACATTGTAATAGAAGAAAGTGGCGTAAAGATGCTAATAGACAGTTATAGTGCTGACTATCTCAAAGGCGCAAATGTTGACTATATCGAAAGTCTGATGGGCGCGGGATTCAAAATCAATAATCCAAATGTGACAAAGAGCTGTTCCTGCGGAAGCTCCTTTAGCACTTCCTAAACTCAGACCAACTCACTTTTTATTATATTTTAGATACAATTATTGTAAAAAAAATTATATCACAATTAGAGTCATAGTTGTAAGAACATAAGATACAGTTCTAACTTGTTTTGTAATAATTTGTTCAAGTTTCATAGAATCATCTGCTTCAATCTTGATTATAACATCATAAAGTCCTAGTACTCCAGTAACTTCTGACACACCTTTTATTTCCATTAATGCTCTAATTACTTGATTTTCTTTTCCTGTTTGGCAATGGACCGCAACGTAAGCTTTAGTCATTAGCAGAATTTACTTTCCTTCTAAGTGATATATATTCTAGGGCCAAAGGCCTCTTGCTTCAAAGGATTCAAGCACTCTGCTTACTGCTAAAACCATGCTACCCTTTCGCATGTCTACCTTGTGTTTTTGTGCCAAGTTGTAGGTGTCATTGAAACCACGGACAATATGTTTTTCCATAGTTCTTGCCACTTCGTCAAATGTCCAGTAATATCTCTGCAGGTTTTGCACCCACTCTAAATATGATATACAAACTCCACCAGAATTTGCAAGAATGTCGGGTATTACCATTATTCTTTTTTTGAATAAAACAACATCAGCTTCGGGAGTTGTTGGTCCATTTGCTGCCTCTGCTATAATCTTGCATTTGATATTTTTTGCAATTTCTGGTGTAATTTGATTTTCAAGAGCTGCTGGAACAAGTATGTCACAAGGAGTAGTGAGAAGTTGTTCAGTCGTAATCTTTTTGCTACCAGGATAGCCAACAACGGAGCCATGTTTGTTTTTATAATCAAGAACTTTTTTTGAATCAAGCCCTTTTGGATTTATTATAGAGCCTTTGGAATCACTGACTGCAATAATTTTTGCACCCATTTTTTCTATATACTCAGCTGTAAAGGTTCCTGCATTTCCATATCCTTGAACGACTACTTTTGCACCCTTTAATTTTAGTTTGAGTTTTTTTGCCCCCTCTCTTACACAATATGCTACACCCAAACCCGTTGCAACGTTTCTAGCAAGAGATCCACCTACAGAGAGAGGTTTTCCGGTAATGACTGCAGGTTCACCTTGTCCATGTAATACACTATACACATCCATAATCTGGGCCATTTCTTTTCCAGTAGTGTAAACATCAGGAGCAGGAATATCTTTTCCTGGTCCTATAATTTCACTAATTGCATATGCATATCTTCTTGTCATTCGTTCTTTTTCTCCAGTAGACAATCTCTTTGGATCACAAATGATTCCACCTTTTCCTCCTCCAAATGGCACATCAACAATAGCACACTTCCATGTCATCCACATTGAAAGTGCCTTAACTTCTTCCAGTGTAACGCCTGGGTGGTATCTAATTCCTCCTTTGTGGGGTCCTCTAAAATCGTTGTGCTGTGATCTATAACCTGTAAAAACTCTAATCTTTCCGTTGTCCATTTTTACTGGAATTGATACTGTTAGAACTTTTTTTGGAGTTGCAAGTATCTCATGTATACCTGGATCTAATTTCAGAATTTTTGCTGCGTCAGCAAGTTGTTTTAACGCATTCTGCCAAGGATCTATCTTAGTCAAATGGTATCATCTTGAGTGACTAGATATTCTATTTAAATTTGTTGAAGGTTCAATGTGTTGATTTGTCAGTGCCTTGTGTTGATTTGTCAGTGCCTTGTGTTGATTTGTCAGTGCCTTGTGTTGATTTGTCAGTGCCTTGTGTTGATTTGTCAGTGCCTTGTGTTGATTTGTCAGTGTCTGGTGTTGATTCTGGTTTTTCCATCTTCATCTTCAATTGGATGAAATTCTGTAGTTCTTCGTCCGTTTTATTGGAATAATCAATTTCAAGTGACTTTGCAATTGTTTCAAGCTTTTGTCTTTCTGTCTCCACTGGTCCTTGTACTGACAAGTTATAGCCTGCAGCTGCTTTTTCTAATTCGTTTTGTACCATGGTTTTTGACTTGTTATATTCACCCAAAATCTTTCCAATCTTCCGTGATGCTTCAGGAAGCCTTTTTGGCCCTAGAAATAGAATTATAGCAATAAAAGCAATGATTATCCACTCATTGCCAATTATATCAAGAGAAAAATCTAACATGTTACAAATTGTGCCATTCCGAAATTAAAGTTTTGCAACCCTAAAAATGGTGAATTCATTTCATTTGTATGCAGCAACCATTATTGCTCCACCCATCATTGCTTTTTCAAATTCCACCTTTGAGAATTTTTCAAGCAATAACGCTTCAATCTTTTTGTTTTGCGGCCACATCTTGAATGTTCCGTAAAGGGTTCCAAATTTGAAGCCAAGTTTACCTGCTGCTACCGAGGCTATGATTGGAAGTACAATCTTGAGATAAAATGAAACGCCAAATCTCAAGAAAGTATTATCGGGTTTACCCAAATCTACAATTACAAATCTTCCCCCCCTTTTTAATACACGGTGAATTTCTGACATAGCAGTTTTAAGACTGATTGCGTCACGCAATGAATAACCACACATTACAGCATCAAACTTTTCATCCTGAAATGGAATATGTTCGAACACACCGCAAGCTAGATTTGGAGAAGTTTTAAATAATTTTCTTGTATTTTTTAGCATTGGTTGTAATGGATCATAAAGTGTGATTTGCAAGCTGTTATTACAAATTTTTAATGCAGTTTTTGACATGTTACCAAATCCAGAACCGGCATCAAGTACAATATTATCTTGCATTACTCTTCCAGAAATTCCTCTTGTACGAAATTCTTCAACTTTGCCAAGCGAGATGACAGAGTTAACTTTATCATATACAGGAATGACTTTTTCTAAAACTTCTAGCACTTCGCTCCAATAGCCTCCAAGACCCACGTGAAATTTAGAATAAGTGGATATTATATGTCAATCAGGATTTCATTTCAGAAATTGTTGCCGGTACACCTTCGCTGTATGATTTATACACAAAGTCACATAGCTTTGTAATTTTCTCATTTGATGTTTTTATGGAGGTAGTTAAAAGATTGACAAAATCAGCTCCCATAACAGCTTTTGCCAAAATTGTTGGAATGGTTCCTGGTTCCTTTACCCCAAGTTCTTTGCAAACCAGACTAACAAAATTCTTGAATGTTACGGGTGTTGAATCAGTAATAATAAAGGACTGGTTTATGGCATTTTTTTCTATTATAGATTCAAGAGCAGAGACAACATCATCTACATGTACAAAGCTTCGATGATATTCTCCAGAACCTGGCATTCTAAACGAACCTTTCTTTAATCTCTCTACCAAGATTTTTTTGAACCAACCGCCATTTCCATAAACGTCTCCAAGATACGCCACACTAAATGCGATTTTATGTTCTTTACAGCTTGATTCCAGAAATTTTTGAGCTTCTATCCTTAGTTTGGCATATTCGGTATGCGGTTTTATTGGTGAATTTTCATCTATGGTATTATTTCCAGGATTTCCAAATACACCAAGGCCTGATACATACACAATGAATTTAGCTTTATCTTTTAGCAGACTAAATAAATTTACAGTGCCATCATAGTTTACTGCTTTCAGAATTTTCTTGGCTTTTTCTCCAGGCCATGCAGCTGCAAGATGGTATACGATATCATATTCCTCATCAGGTAGTATGAAGTCAGGATACGTAAGATCTCCTGTCACTATTTTTGCAGCAGGATTTGAAATTCCTCCTTGCCTGACAAGGCAGGTAACCGTAGCTCCTCTATTAACTAGTTTATCTACAAGCTTTGAACCAATAAACCCTGTTCCACCAGTAACAAGGACTTTCAATGGTTGAAGATAAGATTTGTTGCTTAAAGGCTTAACCAGTTAACAAAATTAGTAGCAAATCAAAAATTAAATCACCACAAGTCTTTGATGAGGTATGTATTCTTGCCCAAAATGTAAGTCAAAGATAGAGATGCAAAAAACATTTAATCAAAAAATTGTCTTTGCTTGTCCGGATTGCAAATTAGAAGACATTGTAACCTATACCAAAAATACTGATGAGGCATACCTAGATTTTCTTAACAGATTTGATTCTGGTGAAATACCTAGCAAGAAGAAATCAGATACCATGCTTGAAAACGAAGGCATAATCCAGAGTGAGGCCGAAATAAAAAAAATGATAGGAAATGCCAAACTTGATGAAATTACCCATTCTATTTTGTTTTCAAGAAAATACTATGTATCATATTTTAGAACATTAAGTGAGCCTGAACCTCAGATTGGAAACATGGTTTCAGAATTAGGATTAGATGACAACATTTCTCGTGTTTTAGAATCAAAAAAGATAGAAAAATTCTACAAGTTCCAAGAAGATGCAATATATCACATAATGATGGGAAATAACGTAATAATTAGTGCACCGACTGCTTCTGGAAAAACTGAAGCCTTTGTCATTCCTGTTTTAGAAAAGATTCTCGATAAGAAACAAAATAATGCCGTTCAGGCTCTTTTTGTATATCCTACTAAATCCCTATCAAAAGATCAACTACCAAAAATAAAAGAAATTGCAGACGAGCTTGGCATCAAAGTGGAAATATTTGATGGTGATACAAAAGAGCTTGACAGAAAGAAAATTTTGGAAAATCCTCCTCAAGTAATTATAACAAACTTTGATGTACTACACTATCACATGTGGCATCGGACCAGGTTTGCGTCATTATTGAGTGCAGTAAGGTTTCTTGTAGCTGACGAAGCTCATGTGTATTCTGGAATATTTGGTTCTAATGTTCATTATATCATAAAGAGACTAAAAAGAATCACTCCAAATTTACAAATTATAGCTTCTTCTGCGACACTTGAAAATGCGTTATCATTTTGTGAGCAGCTATTTGGTGTACAAATGAAATTAGTAACAGGGTCTGGAAAAAAAGGAAAGACAGATTTTAGCATGCTGTTTCCATCACTTAGAACGCAACGAGCATTGATGATTGAAATTTTAAAAAAACTTACAACAAAAAAACACAAGACGTTGGTCTTTAACAACTCGCACCTAAACTCTGAGCTTTTAGCGATGCAAGCGCGAAGGGAAAAAATAGACATCAAGGTGCACAGAGCTGGATTGATGACAAATTACAGAAGATCAGTTGAAAATTCTTTTAAAAACGATACCCTCATGGCAATTTCTGCTACACCCACTCTGGAATTAGGAATAGACGTTGGTAATGTAGACGGAGTGATCTCATCTACCATACCAATCAATAGATTGGTTCAGAGAATAGGAAGAGCTGCAAGAAAGGGACAGAATGGTTATGCGTTTTTGGTTCTTGGAAATGACCCAATTTCACAATATTACAAAAATCATCCTAGCGACTATTTTGAAGATATTGAAAAAATTTACATCGATCCCAAGAATCCCTTTGTCGAAGAGTTTCAGGTGCTTGCAATGGCCTGTGACAAGCCTATTGCAAAACACGAACTAGCTGAACATGATGAAGTAATTGCAAGACACACAGCTGTTGGCAATCTTGTGCTAATTGAGAATAGATATGTTCCAAATCATGAGCAGATCAAATCTTTGCTTGAGGATTATAGCATAAGGGGGATTGGAAAATCGATTGATATTTTTTTCAATGGTAAAAAAGTTGGAGAGCGAAATCTTCCAATAGCACTTGAAGAGCTTCATGAATCCGCTGTTTATTTTCTTGCTGGAATAAGATACAAAGTAAAGGAACTTGGCTACCCTGAAAAAATGAATGCTAGACTAGAAAATCTTCCAAGAGACTATCCATATTATACAAAAGCATTAACAGAAGAATGGCCAACAATAGAGACGATTTTTGAAAAAAGAAATGCAAATGGAATCGAGGTTGCGTTTTGTAAATTACACATACAAAAAAGAGTTTATGGTTATGTTAATATCGAAATTGGTCATGAAGTGACACAAGGCCAACGGGTATTATTAGAGAAACCACTAGAATTTGATTTTATCACAAAAGGAATCGTGTTCAAAGCACCAAAACCCGTTAATGAGATAAGAAAATCTGAAAACGAGGAATATACCGAAGCCAGTGGATACCATGCCACAGAACATGTTGTAATAGAAGGAAGCAATATGATTACAGGTGGAGTGTCGCAAGATCTTGGCGGCATATCACTTGGCACGTCAGGACTGGTCTTCATTTATGATTCTGCAATAGGTGGAAATGGTGCAAGTAAAGCACTTTACGACAGGCTGGAAAAAGCATTTGAGCGAAGCTTACACATTGTCAAAGAATGTCCATGTAAAAGTGAGTCAGGCTGCCCAAGATGCACGTTTTCCTATAGATGTGGTAACAACAATGAATATCTACACAAGCTTGCTGCTGTGGAAATTTTACAAAGAATTAATGACGGTGAGACAACCGAGGTTTCTGAACCAGTTGAAGGAGATAAACCGCTTGTCTAGTAAATAGAGAAAAAGACTTTCATGATTTTGACAAGTTATGGAAAATCATGTTAAAAGACGTAAGTGAAGATCAAAACATACCGAAAATGAAATTATTATATGATAAAGTACAATCAGAGAATCTTAAATTGAGAAAAAAACTTGTTGAAAGGATACAACTTCAATGGAAGGTCTGAATTACATCATGGATTCAAATACTCCTTTAGTATTTGGATAATTGATTGACGAGGTCACTTGGAAAAATATTTTACGTATCACTTACTCTGCTCTTTTCAGGCATTCTTTGTTCTTTTAACTTGGCAATCAGCGCCATCCTATCAAATTGGTTAACTTTTTCATTTGTTAACAAATTAAACTCTTATCTTCTAAGCATTAACGATCTCTATCATGGTATTCTTTCTTTAGATCTAATGATTTCAAAATTGTCTATTCCTCCAGCTTTTGCTTGGTCAATTCAAACACCTTTTGTTAGTTTTGGGATTATCTCAATTATTTTCTTCATAATTTTCTGCACATTTTATAGACTAGCAACGAAAAACCCTCGTTTTCACATGGAAATTACAAATCTAAGCTTTATTGGGCCAACTGCATTCGTATTATTTGCAACTCTTGCCTTTTCAGTAAGTTTGGCATTCTATTTCTCACTTGATTTTATAGACTCTAACATAAGGCAAACGACTGTATTGATGATAGGAGAACTGGATAAAACCACGCAGGCCTTGAAACAGGGACTCTTGAGTTCCTACATGTTACATGAAATACTCAAGTATGAAGATGAATCCCTATACCAGATTTTCTTCTTTGGCATTTTCATTATGTTAATGGCAGGTATAGCATTATCCAAAAAATCACATTTTTTCTCTCAAGGATTTTTCATAGCATCCGTTTTAAGCATTATAATGTGGTTTTCTCTTTTCGGTACAAAATTCTTGTCACAAAGTAATCCACTTTATTGATTACCCTCAGTAATTTTCCAAAATTCATTCTAAAAAAGATCAAATCAACTAAATTTTGAAAACGGAAGTAACCAGTTCGTTGCAACCACTAAAACAATAAAGATGCTAGTAAAATATACCAGATTGAAATAATAGGAAAACTGCATTTTTTTGTGAATCTCCTTTCTATTCTTCAAGCCACTATAGAGAAAATACCCAACTAATGACGCCATCTCGATGTAAAAAGTCTGAGATGGCAATTGTTTTTTAAATGTCTCATCAATAGCACCAGACATAATGAAAGCAATTCCAATCGCTAAGAGAATCACAGATATTGATCTTTTCACAATTGGCTTCTTTTTTACTATCTTAGGAACAATGTTATCAGTAATAACCATCACAATGAAGATCAATAGAAAAATAGGAAATGAATCCAATAGAATACTATCTTGCCTTTACCTTAAAAATTTTGTTCATGTTTCAGACATGCCAATTTCAGTCTGAAAAAGGTCAAACGGCATGACCCTGTCTATACCCCTATAAAATAAGGGATCGACCAGATTTGAACCACGTATTAAGAGATGTCAGTACAAATTATTAATACCAAGATTAATTGCCAATCATGGAAAAAGTTGCCATAGTAACAGGCAGTTCAAGCGGAATTGGTTTTGAAACGTCACTTGCATTAGCAAGGGAGGGTTATTTCACTTATGCTACCATGCGTGATACAAAGAAAGGAAACGACCTCAAAGATATTGCAAAAAAAGAAAATTTGAAACTGGAAACACTTGAGCTTGATGTTGACAAGGAAAATAGTGTAAAAAACGCCATAAGCAAGATTGTTAAAGAAAAAAGTAGAATCGACATACTAGTCAATAATGCTGGCTACGGTCTCTTTGGTTGCTTGGAGGATATCTCCATGGAGGATCTAAAAGCACAATTTGAGACAAACTTTTTTGGTGTAGTTAGAGTATTGCAGGCTGTCATTCCCGTAATGCGTAAACAAAAGTCTGGAATTATAGTAAATGTGAGCTCTGTTGCAGGAAAGATTGGTTTTCCTGTTTCTCCAGCATACATTAGCTCAAAGTTTGCACTGGAGGGACTAAGTGAGTCAATGAGGTATGAGCTTTCTCCATTTGGGATTAATACCATAATAATAGAACCGGGAGTAATCAAGTCAAACTTTATGTCATCAACAAAAAAAGTGCTAAAATCAGATTCACCTTACATAGACATTACAAACAAGGTGATCGCAGGCATCACTATGATGTCAGAGATGGGTACTCCAGCTAAAGAGGTAGCAAATACAATCATCAAGGCAGTAAAATCTGAAAATCCACTACCACGATATGTTGTAGGAAATGATGCAGTAATGTTTCTTGAGGCAAGAAAGAACAAGACCGATCTAGAGTTTGAAAATTACATCAAAAACGAACTTTTCAGCTAGAAAGTTTTCACTACTATTTTGAAAATTTCTGCAAAAAAAGACATATTGGTTAGATTGATATACGCCGCCTAGTCAATTTTTATCAAAGTCAACAGATTTAGGCACAAATTTGGTGAATAATTTAAATGAAATGGAAAACTTTACAACATAATGGCATAGCATTTCCGCCACCTTTTGAATCAAAAGGGATAACGATTAAGATCAAAGGCGAGAAGGTACCTCTAAACTTAGAACAAGAAGAGATGGTCTACCAGTGGGCAAAGAAAAAAGACACACCGTATGTACAAGACAAGGTCTTTTGCAAGAACTTTCTTGAAGATTTTGTAAAGGTACTCCCACCAAAATTCAAGAGCGTCTCACTTTCAGATATTGATTTTTCAGCGGCGTTTAAGGTCGTAGATTTAGAAAAAGATGCAAAATTAACACTGGATAAGGATCAGAAAAAGAAACTTGCTACCTCAAGAAAAGAGATCAAAGAAAAGATGAAAACAAGATACGGCATGGCAGTAATTGATGGAAAACAAGTTGATGTTGCTAACTGGATGGCAGAGCCTCCCGGACTTTTCATTGGAAGAGGAGATCATCCATTACGAGGCAGATGGAAGCCAAGAGTTTCAGAAAAAGATGTTACATTAAATCTAGGAAAAGATGCCAAAGTACCATCTGGAAATTGGGGAAAGATCATTCATGAATCAGATTTTATGTGGCTTGCAAGCTGGGAAGATTATCTTACAGAAAAGCGCAAGTATGTTTGGCTGTCTGACACGGCCGATTTAAAACAGGAACGTGATCAGATGAAATACGACAAGGCAATCAAGCTTTCCCAGTACATTGACAAGGTACTGGAAAGTGTAGTAAAAAAAATGTCTGACCGTGACGAAAAAGTAAGGAGGGTTGCAACAGTCTGTTATCTGATATTCAAAACTGCCATGAGAGTAGGAGATGAAAAGGATCCTGATGAGGCAGATACTGTAGGTGCAACCACACTAAGAGTTGAACATATCAAGCTAAAACCTGATTCAATAGAATTTGACTTTTTGGGAAAAGACAGTGTAAGATGGCAAAAATCCCTTCCCGTAGCGGTTCAGGATAAAATACTGCATGACAACTTGAAGAAATTTACAGAAAAGAAAAAACCAGATGACTTGATCTTTGACGGAATTACGTCAAGACATGTAAATGAATTTCTCGGACAGGTAGTAAAAGGGCTAACTGCCAAAGTTTTCAGGACATATCTTGCTACAACAGTTGTGAAAAGCTATCTCAAAAAAGTAGATGGTCTTGGCTCAAAATCAGAGAACATCAAGATCTATCATGCCAAGCTAGCAAATCTTGAAGCTGCCATTACTTGTAATCACAAAAGAACAATACCAAAGACCTTTGAGGAATCTTTAAACAAAAAGAAAGAAGCGTTAGCAAATCTAAAGAAAACTTCCCCTAAAACTGAGAAGCAGAGGGAAAAACTAAAGATAAGAGAAGAAAAGATGAAGTTAACAATAGAACTTACTGAGAAAACTAAAGATTACAATCTTGGGACATCACTACGCAACTATATTGATCCTAGAGTGTTCAAGGCGTGGACTGACCAAGTTGGCTTAGAATGGGAAAAACTCTATACATCTGCCCTTCAAAAAAAATTCCAGTGGGTTACAAAGGTTGATACCGATTGGAAAAAAATTGTAGCACAATAGGCTTGATTCTATTTTAGACCAAATTTGTTTTCAACATTAAAGAAAAATGCGGAATTAAAAAAAATTAAAAAATTGGGAAAAATTAGTTTTTCGGATTTAGATAAGATCTTACTCAGCTGCTGGTTCTGCTGCTGGTGAAGAACCAACTATTTCAGCTGAAGCAAATCGTCCACCTACTTGGGTGATCTTTATTTTTGCATTCTGACCTGCCTTTCCGTCTTTAACAAATATCACAAAGCCTTCTACTCTTGCGATACCGTCTCCTTTTCTACTAATTTCCGTTATAGAAACGTCGTATTCTTTTCCTGTTTCGACTGGTTTTGGTCCGTCGTTGAATCGTCTGTTACCGCCAAATCCTCTATCTCGGCCGCCTCCGTATCCTCTGTTGGATCTTCCAAAACCGCCATCGTTGTAACTCATCGTTGCACCTCCTTTCTTGTTTGTTGGAGACAGTTCGTCCCATAAAAAGGGATGTAATTTACACAATTATTGAAAATAATGCATTCTTAATTGATAATTGAAGCATTTCATAGCACTTAATACACATGCAAAGACTTACTTTGCATGGCAAAAGCCAAAGCAAAATCTAAAACAAAAGCAAAAGCAAGAAAAAGATAAAAAATTGTGACCTGAAAAGGGTCTTTTCCTTTTTCCTATAATAAATTTAAAATGTTTTGAATCCAGCTGTTCCGTAACAACTAGATTTAATTGCACCATAAAAATAGGCATAATCTGTGCCGGGGTAGCTCAGCCTGGCCTAGAGTGCCAGTCCATACAAAAGGGTAATACTCATAATCTGGAGGTCGTGGGTTCGAAACCCACCCCCGGTACGTCTAGGTATTGAACTAATCAAAATGCACATCGTTGGTAGGGAAATCCAAATTGTAATATGAATAGCGGATTAAGCACAGCAAAGCAGGATTAAATTGAAACTGTAGCAAGTCTGGAGGATGAAATGTCTGGGGTTGGGTCTCACGACTTTCAAAAACTTCCACAGTTTCTATATTTAATTTGAGATCTAAAAAGATAAGATGTCGCAAGTATTTTTTGTGACAAACTAATCAAACGTAATGAATTATGAACGTCATTCAAACTAATATTTTGATTTCCGATTTTGGCAGACCGATCTTATATAATTCAAAATTTTCTATAGAGTATAGACATGAGACAGGATCTTGAAAAAATAGCAGTACCCGCAAAATGTAACAAATCGAATTGTAAATTCAATGGCATTATTCTTATTCCTCGAGGAAAACCAAAGGAAGATATTCTCAAAAAAGAGGAATGCCCCTCTTGTCATAATGTAGGCTATTTGGAATTAATTCAATTCTATTAGTTTGAAATTTAAGAGACCCTATATGCGAAACGAAAAGCATCATAGTTATCTGACTGATTGTTATGATCATCCTGAATATCTCTCTGATATACTCAGGGAATTATATGGAAACTCTCAAAATGTAATAATGGAATCAATTAAAAAAGAGTGGGAAGAGTTTTCGTACAAAGAATCTATGGAGAGATTCCTAAAACAATAAGTCGATAACTCTGACTCTACCAAAACCATCGAAGTAAATATGATCAACAATAATAGTCACAACTACGTATCACTACGATGTTCTCAAACATACTTGTAGCAGTGGACGGCTCAGAGTCGGCAAAAAAGGCCTTTGAGAGATCAATTTACCTTGCTCAAAAATGCAATTCAAGTTTAGATCTTGTTCATGTTATACAATGTGAGTTAGGAGGTGACAGTGCCACCACCTTTGAGATAATAGAGGATCTCAAAAACAAAGCTAAAGAAATGCTAGAAGAATATAAAATCCAATCTGCAAAAAAAAATGTATCCATACAAATAATGGTAACTCAAGGTGATCCTGCCCAGGTCATAATTGAGCTTGCAAAAGTTAAAAGTTATGATCTAATTATTATGGGGACAAGAGGCAGAACTGCTTTTCAAGAATTGTTAATCGGTAGCGTCTCACAAAAGGTTATGCATCATGCTAGTTGCCCTGTAATGGTTGTAAGATAGCATATACTTAATTTCAGAGATTGGTCCAAGTTGGACCATCAAGGGCGCATATTCCCATTAGATCTAAACATGGTGGATCTGATTTATGACCAAAATGATGCTTCAAGGTATCCTAGTTAATGTTAAATTAGTTCATATTTATCACGAGTAAGATGGAAGAATTTGAGGAATTTTCACTAGCATTGCTAGATCAGATCTCAATTGAAATAAATGAAGAGAAAGAAATTACAAAATCGCTTTCCAAAGCAGTACAAGCTCTACCAACAACAGTCAAGTTTGAAGATATAGAATTGTTGTCAAAGATCATTTTCCCAAAGATGGCAGAAAAGGTTGCACAGTTTACTGGAATTTCTGTTCCACCAGAAACAAAATTAGAATTTTTAGATTTAATTGATTTGAAAAAATTAAAGGGAAAAAAAGTGTTTGCAACCAAAGATTCTGTTGAATTTGTCAATGAACTTTTTTCTGCCATAGCACTTGAAAAAAGTGATGCAATAGCACATCTTATGAAAAGTGAACCGGTAAAATTTCTTGTCTATTCTACATATGCAAAATCGTACATTTCAAAGATATCTACAACGTATGGCGATTATCTGGATTCTACCATATTTTTAAACAAATTTGTGCTTTCTAGTTATCCACAAATAATTTTGCAAAAACAAGGAGAGCCGTATGAATCCAAGTTTGAATATGTAAATTCTGGATATATTGGAGCATTGAAGATGACAATACTTGAAGAACAAATTCATGCAATTCAAGGCAATTTGCATGAAATAAACAAAAAGGCAGTCATTGAAGTTAATTCAATAAATGAGGAACTTGCAAAGATAATTTTAGCATTAGATGATGTCACAGTCAACAAGCTTTCTGAATACCTACAATTGCCACAGGTACCTGAAGAATTTCCTATAGCTAGGAGAGCGAACTTATTTTTCATGTTAAATCCAGACACCTTTATCGTCGGAGTACTTGGGCCTGATGTGATGACTTTTACCAAAGTCACAATAGACCCTAAAATTTCTGAAATGCTGCCTCAACTCTTTGACATATACCAGAAATGGCTCAAACCAATACAAATTCACCATGCGGCATTTTCTACAATGGAGGGAATGGCTGAATTTGCTGTTCAAAATATTCTAAGAGATGACAAGGAATTTCAGGATTATCTGGTTACTTTTGCCAATACCGACATTTCTTCATATCAGGTAAGAAAGAGCATGGGGATGAATTTCACATCAACTGTTTTTGCAAAACTTGGCAAAAATGCCTACCAAGCGTTAATTGATAATCCTCCTACAACAAGAGAGTTGAAAAATCCAGAAATTTATCTAAAGAGAATATGAGTCAAGACTTTGATCCAACAGTTGTAGAATGGCTATCTTATGTCAAAAATCCCAGATACACATTGGTTGAAAAATGTCTAAAATTATCTAAGACCTTGGAATATCCAGATTTGGATCTAAGTGAATATGTTCAAAAATTAGATCAGTTGGGAGAAGATTTGAAAAATTCCGTTTCTGAAGTAAAGAATCCTACCTATTTGGTGTCTATGCTAAATGAATACATGTTTGATACTTTAGGGTTTAGTGGTGATCGTGATGACTACTATAATCCAAAAAACAATTTTCTAAATGTAGTACTTGATAAAAAAAGTGGGATTCCCATAACGTTGTCTATTATCTATGTTGAACTTGCAAGACATATAGGACTAGATCTACGTCCTGTTGGGTTTCCTAGCCATTTTCTTGTGAAATTTTCTGAAGAATTAATTTTAGACCCATACAACGGAGGCAAGCTACTTTCTATTGAGGATTTGCAGGAAATACTTGACCGAAATTTTGGAGGCAGCGTAGAATTTTCACAAGATTTTCTTAATGAAATTGGATCAGAACAGATTCTTATTAGAATAAGTAAGAATTTAAAAAATTCATACACCCAATCTTTCAACTATGCAATGGCAATGCATTGTATAAACATGATACTCGGTATTGAGCCAGACTCGCCTGAGGAAGTAAGAGATAAGGGAGTTTTAGAAGCAAGACTGTCAAATTACTATCTGGCGTTGAGAGC
>Ga0210384_10002899_pt1 | contig 20377 bp, 16 predicted proteins | sample IncBWH2MmetaG_FD_160574 | JGI IMG/M metagenome (GOLD analysis project Ga0210384, IMG submission 160574) | Forest soil microbial communities from Barre Woods Harvard Forest LTER site, Petersham, Massachusetts, United States - Inc-BW-H-2-M | ecosystem: Environmental > Terrestrial > Soil >...
CGTAGGAGTCGATCGGCACCTCCTGCCAGCTGGCGTGGAGGCGGCTGAACTCGCCGATGACCACCGAGACCAGGTAGGTGCTGTGCGGCTGCTCCATCCGCCAGTGGAAGGTGCGGCGGCCGTCCGGGCGGTCGGTCACCTCCACCAGGCGGCCGTTGCCGATCGCCTCGAAGGGGCGCTCGACCGTCGCCAGCAGCTCGCTGGTGGCGCGGTCGCCCGGCTCGTCCCAGCTCGGGAACCAGTAGCGATTGAGCTGCGGTTCGCCGTCCGAGAACATCTGCCAGGGGCGCTCGGGATAGGCGCGGTCGGGGGCGACCACGTACAGCCCGGCGCGCGGTTGCGCCGAGTAGTCGATGGCCACTTCGAGGCGGTCCTGCGGACCGTAGGCGCGCGGCAGGCGGACGCTCAGCGTCTGCGCCTCGGGGTCGGTCGAGAACCGCAGCTCCTCGGCCTTGTCGGCGGTCTTTTCGGCGCCGAGGCGCACCCGGGAGACCTGCAGCCCGGCGGCGTGGAAGACCAGGTGATCGAGCCCGGGAAGCAGGGGCACGATGGTGTTGGTGGCGGTGCCCGCGACCGTGCGCCGGCGGAGGTCGAAGGCCAGCTCGAGGCGCAGGTGCTGCAGGTGGTAGAGGCGGTCGGAAGGGTATTGCGCCGGCTGGTCGGGCGGCGCGAAGCTGCCGCGCGTCGGGACGTCGGCCGCAGGGGCGGCGATGCGGCCTGTGACCGCCAGCGCCGTCAGGAGGACCACGAGGCCCAGCGCGATGATCGCCGCCAGCGCCGGCACGCTCCGGTCGCGGATCCAGCTCCGAATCCCGCTCGTCGGCATCGCGCTCCATATTAGTACCCCATACTATGAGGTCGGGGGCTTGCCTGTAGAATCCGCCCGTGTCCTCCCTGCCCCGCTATCGCGTCGTGCTCGCCAAGGAGGACTTCAAGTTCTCGGCCGCCCACTTCACGCTGTGGAGCGGCGGCGGCGCCGAGCTGCTGCACGGTCACAACTACCAGGTGCAGGTGGAGCTGGCGGGATGCGAGCTCGACGATGCGGGGCTGCTGGTGGACCTCGAGCAGTGCAAGCGCGTGCTGCGCGCGCTCTGCGACCGTCTCGACTCGCGGACGCTGCTGCCCGCCGCCAGCGAGCGGCTGCTCTGCACCCGCCGCGGCGAGACCGTCGAAGCCCGCCTCGGCGACCGCTGCTATGTCTTCCCGGCGGCCGACACCCTGCTGCTGCCGCTGGTCAACACCTCGATCGAGCTGCTGGCGCGCATGCTGTGGCACGAGCTCGCGGCCACGCTGCGCGGCTCGCGGGTGGAGGCGCTGGCGGTATCGGTGGAGGAATCGGCGGGGCAGCGCTGCTGGTACGAGGACCGCGTCACAGCCGCATCTCCCGGCCCTTCCAGCTGAGCAGCTGCCCGCGCCGGCGGTCGCGAGCGCCTGCCGCCAGCACCCCGGCAAGCAGCAGGGCGTCGAGCGGGTAGAGCAGGGCATACGCCGGCCGGTGCCCGCTCCCGGTCCGCAGCAGGGCGGAGGTGACCGCGCCGGCGCCCCACAGCAGCGCCGCCGCGACGAAGCTCCCAGCCGCCAGGGCGGCGGCCAGCGCCAGCGCCGGCGCCGCCAGGACGGCGAGCGCTGCCAGGGTGGCGCCTGGGCGCGGCCCGAGCAGGCCGCCGAGGTTGCGCCGCCAGCCACGCGTGGCTTCGCGGATGCCTCGGTACATGCGCACCGACAGCAGGTCCGGAGCGCGGAAGAAGCCGGTGCGGTAGCCGTGACGCCGCAGGATCGCCGCCATCGCCACGTCGTCGATGGCCTCGTGGCGCACCGCCTCGAAGCCGCCGCAGCTCTCCCAGGCGGCGCGCCGCAGCAGCAGGAACTGGCCGTTCGCGACCGGCGGGCCGCCCGCGGCCGCCGCCTCCTCCCAGTCGCCGAGCAGGGCATCGAGCAGGGCGAAGACGCCCGGCACGAGCAGGTTCTCCGCCAGGCCGCCCGCCTCCTGCAGGCCGGCGAGCGAGACGGCGTCCAGGCGCCAGCGGGAGGCTGCGGCGAGCGCCCGGACCAGCGCCGCCGGATGCAGGCGGGCGTCGGCGTCGGTGAGCAGCAGCCAGCCGGACCCTACGTCGCGGCTGCCGACCCACAGGGCATGCACCTTGCCGCGCCACCCCGCCGGCAACGGTCCGGCGGTGACCAGCGTCACGCGGGGCTCGCGGGCGGCGGCCGCCGCCGCCAGCGCCGCGGTGGCGTCGCTCGAGGCGTCGTCGATGATCCGGATGGGCGGCCGGCCCTCGAGGGTGAGGAGGGCCTCGAGGCAGTCAGGGAGATGGCGCTCCTCGTCGCGGACCGGCAGCAGCACGAAGGCGTCGACCGCCCCCCCGGCGGGATCCTCCGGGTTCGCCGGCGCCACCTGCCCCGCCGGCCCCACCTGCCCGAGCGGCAGCGCGTCCATCTTGCCATGGCCCGCGCCGGGTGCCGGCGGCAGCGCCGGGGCCCGTCGCCGCCGCGTCTCGATGCCCAGGCCCAGGCCGATCAGCGCGCCGCCGAGCAGCAGGGCGGTCATCGTCAAGATCGGCACGCCGCCGCCCTCCCCGCCCACCGCGCGGCCCTTGGCGCCAGGTCTATCTCTCCGCTTTCTCGGCGGGGCGGGTGCGCGCCGCGATCGTCGCCTCGACCTCGCCCTGGGCGGGAAAGCGTCCTGCCTGCTTCTTCGAGAAGATGAGCTCGCCGTCCAGCTTGACGTCGAAGATGCCGCCGCCGCCCTTGATCAGCGCGGGGCGGGTCCCGAACCTCTGCTCCAGCTCGTCCGCCAGACCGGCGGCGCGGGGCAGATAGTTTCAAGCCACGCAATACTCGATGGTGATGTGTTTGGCCATCGTCGCCTCCTTCCCTGCCTGAGTCTATGGCTGATCCACAACGCGAATGTGTATGACTGGCAATGTGTGAACATCTTTGAGTTGCGTTAGCTGGACCTTATATGGTGTGCTTCGAGGCCAGAGCGGGACAATTTCGTCGAAAAAAGTCGCTCGCCCCCCTAGCTTTCGGCTGGAAACGGAGTACAATCGAGATTGTTCAATAGCGTTGCCGTTGGCCGTGGTCCCCCGCGGGGCCCGGGCACGGAGCGCCAAGAGTAGTCGCTGGACCGGAACACGGCAGTGGGTCACCCCACTGCCCGGAACACGCCGAGCTTGGCTTCGATGCCGGTGCCCCTGGTCACCCCCGGTGACCCTGGACATCGGCGCGAAGCCAGGATGACCTAAGGATCGTAGAATCTGCTGGAGGAAACTATGAAAGGTGAAGCGCCCAACATGTCGTCGAAGGAGATGGCCCAGATCAGGCAGAACCTCGAGGGGACGCCGGACATCGAAGAGGCGGCGGAGCTGATGAACCTGGCGGGCAACTCGACCCGCCTGAAGCTTCTCTACCTGCTCGAGAACATGAAGGAGCTGTGCGTGTGCGATCTCGCCGAGATGCTGGGCGTGTCGGTGTCCGCGGTCTCGCAGCATCTCGCCAAGCTCAAGGCGTACGGGCTGGTCGCCCCGCGCCGCGACGCCCAGACCATCTATTACCGGCTCACCGACCACGCGTTCAACGCCAAGCTGCGGGACAACTTCTTCAAGCAGTTCCAGGTGTAGGACCGGACGCCGTCCGGCCCGGCTAGTCACGGAGCAGGAAGGCGTCGAGCAGGCGGCGGCACGTGTCGAGCGTGCGCGCCGCCTGCTCGTCGTCCGCGCCGGCGAAGCTCGCCGTCGACAGGGTCATGGCGGCCGGCAGCTTGAGGGCCGCGAAGCAGGCCAGGATGGCATCGACCGGCGGACCGCCGGGGCAGGGAAAGGTGACCGCCGGAGCGTCCCGCGGATCGAGGCCGTCGAGATCGACGTGGAGGTAGAGCTCGCGGTTGGCGGCGGTTCCTTCGGCGCCCTCGGCGAGCAGGCGCAGGCACCTCTCCGAGCCGACCTCCTCCGGTGGGATGACGGAGAGGTGCAGGCGCTCGAAGTCCTCGACCTCGGGCGGGTCGAAGCAGCGCCCCGCCAGGTGCACGACGCTCCGGAAGTGGATCGGCCGCAGCTCGACGGATTTGTAGACCTCGGGGAGGCTGCGCCCGCACACCGCCGCCAGCGCCATGCCGTCCCAGTAGCCGCTCGGCGTCGATTCGGGGGTGTTGAAATCGCCGTGGGCGTCGATCCAGACCACCCGCAGCTCGCGCCCCGTCCGTTGCAGCCCAGTCACCACGCCGACGGCCACCAGGCAGCCTCCGGACACCACCAGCGGGAAGCGGCGCTGCGAGTGCGCCAGGGCCACCGCTCGCGCCACGCTGCGGCCGATCTCGGCCACCACCGCCGCCTTGCCGGCCTCCGGCCGGCGCACCGGAATCTCGGAGACGTGCACGCCCAGGCCGCGCCGTTCGACCTCGGCCAGCAGGCCGCGGGACACGAGCTCGCGCGCGCCGCGCGCCCCCGGCGTGTCGCCACGCTCGACGTCGTACGGCACGACGATGACGTCTATCTCTCTGCCGGGCATGTCCTCTGCGTCCTCGCTCCCGCGGGCGGGCGGGTCCCATCTTATGCCAACGATCCGGGGTCAGTTCCCCTTTCGTCCCCCTCCGCCATCCCCCCTGGCGCCCTTTGGGCGAGGCATGCGAAGTCCGCGGTCGGTTCCCCTGAGATCCCTCGCCCAGAGGGCGCCAGGGGGACTGGCGGAGGGGGACCTGGGAACTGACCCGCCAGGGCCGGAGCGTCGGATAGAATAGCCGCCTTCTCGAGAGGGGGGGACATGCCCAATCAACACCCGCGTCCGAGCTTCACCTGGCTGGGCCACGCCACCTTCCGGTGCACCCTGCCCGGCGGCCAGGTCGTGCTGATCGATCCCTGGGTGATGGGCAACCCGGCCTGTCCCGAGGAGCTGCAGAGCCTCGACCGCCTGGACGCGATGCTGATCACCCACGCCCATGGCGACCACATGGGCGACGCCGTCGAGCTGGCGCGGCGCCACCGCCCCCGCCACGTCGTGGCCGCGGTCGAGATCTGCACCTGGCTGCAGTCGCAAGGGGTAGAGAACTGCTCGGGCATCAACATCGGCGGCAGCATCGAGCTGCTCGATCTCACCGTGACGATGGTGCGCGCCGACCATTCGAGCAGCCTCATGGACGGCGATCGGATCGTCTACGGGGGCCCGGCGGCGGGCTACATCGTCAAGCTGGCGGGCGGCTTCACGTTCTATCATGCCGGCGACACCGCGCTGTTCTCCGACATGCAGCTGATCGCCGAGCTCTACCGCCCCGAGCTCGCCTTCCTGCCGATCGGCGACTACTACACCATGGACCCGCAGCAGGCGGCCCGCGCGTGCCGTTACCTCAACGTGCGCAAGGTCGTGCCGATGCACTGGGGAACCTTCCCGGTGCTCACCGGCACGCCGCGGAAGCTGGTCGAGGCGCTCGAGGACCTGGGTGTCGCCTGCGAGGTCCTGGCACTGCAGCCTGGCGATACGTATTAATTAGACGCGTAGTGCATCGGCTGCCGGCGGCCCCGATGCACGAGAGGGGCGCTTCTAGGGCAGGCCGAAGTGCAGCCCGAACCAGCGGGCCCGGGCGAGCATGCCGACGCGCGTCGCGGGCGGCAGGTGCGGGGGCGCGGACAGCACCCGTGCTCCTGCCTCTTCGATGTCCGACAGCAGGCGCAGGGCGGCGAGCAGCGAGAACACGCCGGCCCGCCGGTACGGCACCGGCAACTCGACCAGGCCGCGGGGTGCGCGCAGCAGCCAGGGACGCAGGCGGGCGCACTCGCGCCGGACCGCCTCGCCGAGGGCCTCGCCCGCGAGAGGCTGTCCCTCGTCCGCCGGCAGTGGGCAGCGCCCGCTCGCCATCGCCGCGCCGAGGTGCTGCACCGCATGCAGGCGGACCAGCGCGCCGGCGAAGCCGCTGACCTCCGCATTGAGCCTCGTCTCGAGCAGGGCGCCCGCCGTCGCCCGCGCCAGGTTGCGGGCATCCGCTGCGGCGTCGGCGGCGGTCGCCTGCCGCGGCCGCAGGACGCGCCGGCGGGCGCACTCGGCGAGCTCGTCGAGAGCATCGGCCGGCCACCGGCGGCGGGCGTTCTCCCGCGCCATGCGCAGGCAGATCGGCGGCGTCCGGGTCTCGCCCCCCAGGGCACGCTCGAGGCCGGCCTCCCAGCGGTCGATCTGCGCCAGGCGTTCCTCTTCCACCCCATCCTGGCCGGCGCAGGCCATCAGCGTGCAGGCGTAGGCGAGCAGCGTCCGCACCCGTGCCCGCTCGGTGGCCGGCAGCAGCAACAGGGCCGGCGCGAAGTCGCCGAGGGCCTCGCGGGTCAGGGCGGCCGCGAGAGGTTCCGCCACATCGGCAGCCGGTGCGGCCGATGCGGCCGATGCGGGTAGTGGCGGCGGCGAATCCGGATCAGGCGGAGCGGCCATCGGAGCCAGGAGCCGAGCGCCGGGCGCCAATCACAGCAGGCGCAGCAGCTCCCGCTGTGCCGGACCGCCGGTGACCTCGACGGCGGTAGTCTCCGGGGTCTCCGGGCCCTCCGGGCCCTCCGGGCCCTCCGGGGCCGGGGGGAGCAGCACGACGTTGATCTCGCTGCGCACCCCGAAGTCGCCCGGCAGGTAGATCCCGGGCTCGATCGAGAAGCAGGTCATGGGCAGGAGCCGCCGCGTGTCGTGGGTCTCGAGGTTGTCGATGTTGGCGCCCTGGCCGTGATCGGAGGTGCCGATCGAGTGCCCGGTACGGTGGAAGAAGCGCTCCCCGTAGCCGGCCTTCCGGATGACCTCGCGGGCGGCGTCGTCGACCTCGAAGCCCTGGACCGGCTGCCGCGGGTAACGGCTGCGGACCAGCTGCAGGGCGGCGTCGCGCGCCGCGGCGACGTAGCCGAAGATCTCCGCCTGGCGCTCGGTCGGCGACGGCGCGCACACGCCGCACCAGGTGATGTCGGCATAGACGCTGTCCGGCGCCCGCTCCTTGGCCCACAGGTCGATGAGCAGGAAGTCGCCGCGCCGGATCGGCGACGAGTGGCCGGGCCCCGGCTGGTAGTGAGGGTCGGCGCTGTGGGCGTTGACGCCGACGATCGGATCGCTCTCGCTCCACAGCCCGGCCTGCTCGAAGGCGTCCAGGATGCCGCGCTGCACCGCGTACTCGTCCAGCTCGTCGCCTCGCGCCAGGGCGGTGCCGACGCGGGCGAAGGCGGCGTGCACGATCGCCAGCAGGTGCGCTGCGGCACGGCGGTGTCCGGCGAGCTGCTCGGTGCTCCAGCAGGCGGCGAACCGCTGGGCCAGGTCGGCGGCCGAAACCAGCTCGACGCCCGCGGCGCGCAGCAGCTCGGCGGTGCCGGCGTCGAGCCGAGAGATGCTCGGCAGCTCGTTGCCCGGACTGTACTGGGCTGCCAGCCGCCGGTGGCCCGCCACCAGCCGCGCCAGCTGCTCGCGGTGCTCCTGCCAGGTGAGATAGACCGACTTGCCGCCCGGCAGGTGGTCGAGCATCGCGGGCTCGAGCGCGTGGACCAGCTTGGCGGGACCTCTGTTCCGGGACACCAGGTAGTAGCAGCGGCGGGTGACGAGCTTCCCCGGCGCCGACAGGCCCAGCAGATCCATGCCGATCGGATCGTTGTGCTGGAAGCAGGCGAAGAACCAGCCGTCGAGCCCGGCCTCCGCCAGCGCCGCCTCGATCTCCGCGATCCGTTCCGCCAGCATGACTCGCCTCCTCCCCGGGTGCTTGCGGGATGCTATCAGACGGCCCGGAGACGTTTCCCGCCGGGATCCCTAGCGTCCCGCTGCCGGCGCCAGCACGGTGACGTCGACTCGCCGGTTGGCGCCGCGGCCGGCGCCGCTCTGATTGCTTCCGATCGGCTCGTCGGCGCCCTTTCCAGCGACCTCGATGGCGCTCTGCGGCACTCCCTCCTCCTCGAGGTAAGACGCCACGGCCCTGGCCCGGGCAAGGGCGACGCGGGCGTTGACCGCCCGGCTGCCGCGGACGTCGGCATGGCCGACCACCAGCAGGTGGTTGCCGCCGCTCTTGACGCTGGCGGCCAGGGTGGCGAGCGACGCCCTGGCGGCCGCGGTCAGGGTGGCGCCCTTGGGGAACTGGACCCTGACGACTTCCGGCGGGTTGGACGCGGCGGCGGCGTTGGCGGATGCGCTGCCGGCGGCATGGGCACCGGCGGCGGCGGTGGTGGCCGCGGTGCGCCCGGCACCCTGGCCGGCGGTCTCGGGCGCCAGCGCCACCGGGCTGTCGGTCGGGACGAAATCGTTCTTCGCGACCACCTTCTGCCCGTCGCTCGAGAGGATGAACGCCAGCATCTCGCGGGCCGGGCCATGCGGCTCGCCGCGGCTGTACATCAGCAGCGGCCGGTAGATCGGATAGGTGCCGGTGCGCACGGTGGCGACGCTGGCGCGCACCGCCGGTTGTCCCGCCTTGGGGGCGACGCCGAGCGTCTTGACCGCCGGCGTCACCCAGCCGATGCCCACGTAGGAGATCGCCCCGGGCTCCCGCGCCACCTTCTCGAGGATGGCGCCGTTCTCCTCGACGAATTCGGCGCCCGGAGCATAGTCCTCGGGGCTCTTGTCGTTGCCGCGGCGCAGCACCTTGTCGCGGAAGAACGAGAAGGTGCCGGAGTAGCTGGGCCGCGAGATGAGGTGCACCGGCAGGTCGGGGCCGCCGACCTCGCGCCAGTTGCGCAGTTTGCCGGTGAAGAGGTCGGAGAGCTGGGCGACGGTGAGCTCGGAGACCGGGTTCTCGGGGTGGACGACGACCGCGATGCCGTCGTAGCCGATGACGAACTCGCGCAGCTCGATGCCGCGCTGGCGGGCCTCGGCGACCTCGTTCTCCTTGACGCCGCGCGACGCCGCCCCGAGCTGCGCCGAGCCGTCCAGCAGGCCGACGAACGCGGTGCCGGAGCCCAGGGCCTCCCACTTCACGTCGACCTCCGGGTGCCGCGCCTTGAAAGCCTGCGCGAAGTCCTGGCCGAGCTTGCCGCCGATGGTGTCGGAGCCCTTGACCTGGAGCGTGACGGCGGCCGTCGCTCCCGGCGGCGCGCACAGCCAGGAGGCTACGACGATGGTGGCGACGGCGATGACGGCGGCGCTGCCGGCACTAGGCGCGAAGCCTCTGCGAGCTACTGGCATGGATCAGTCCCTCCTTCGAAGAATCACGCGGCGCCGGCGACGCCGGCTGCCAACGTCACCGGAACGTGACGGGCCAGTTGATCCAGACCGGGACCGGCCTGCCGGCCCGGCGGCCCGGGGCGAAGCGGTACTGGCGCACGGCGTCGAGCGCGGCGTCCTCGAACGTGGCGAGGTCGAGCCGCGAGCGATAGATCTTGGCGTCCGCCACGCGGCCGTCGTCGGCGACCAGCAGCCTGCACACGATCGTCGGCTTCAAGGTCGCGGCGGGATCGGGCGAAGCGGGCGCCGCTCCGGCGATCAGGGACGGGACCGCGTCGCGCGGGCCCGTGAGCAGTGTCGCTTCGACCGCCGGCTGGCTTGCCGCCGCTGCCGGCGCTCCGCCTGCGGCGGGCGGGTCGCCGGCGCCAGCCGCGGCGTCATGCCGGGCGAAAGCCAGCCAGCTCACCGCTGCGAGCAGCATCAGGGCGGCGGCGATGCCGATCCACCAGCCGCGGCCGGCGGCATGGGCGGGTCCGGCCGTCGCCGCGGCAGCCGTCGTCGCCCCCGTCGGCAGAGGGCGCCGGCGCGGTTGCGGCAGATTGCCCGCCTCGATGCGGGTGTTGGCCTCGAGCAGTAGCTTCTGGACGTTGCCTTGCAGGTTGCGCCGCTCGGGCGACGCGCCGTTCTCGACCTGGAAATGGCCGGCGCGGGCGGCCACCAGCGCGACGAAGGCGTCGAAGCCGCTCAGGTTCTCGAACACGGCGCTGACCACCTCGCCGCCGTGCAGATGGAGAGTGCCGTTGCCGTCCGCCGCCAGCACCCGGATGCAGCAGGTCCTGCCGGCAATCCCTGCCACCTGGACGAGGTCGGCGAGCGAAAACTCCGCGAGGTCTCCGGCTAGTTTCATGGTTTTTCCCGGTGATGATCGAGACTGCTTGTCGTCAACGCCGATCCTAAGGGCGAGGTGCGGCACGGCCGTGACGAGCGGGTGACAGGCCGGCAGTCCCTTGGGGCGCCGCCGGGGGGACTGCGCCACGGGTCACGCGATCGGCCGCGGCACGAGTCGTGCACGCCGTGCTGTCGTGGCGGGGCAGCGATCCGTGTGTCCGGAGCCCTCCGCCGCGACCTGCTCAACTCAGGAGGCTGCCGATGAGAGCTACCGCCCGCGCGCTCGGCTGTGCGCTGCTCCTGCTGTCCGGCTTCGCCGCCGCCGCCCATGCCGCCGACCAGGGCCGCGTGCTCGGCACCGTGGTCGACGCCGGCGGCGCCCCGCTGGCCGGCGTCAAGGTGATCATCACCAGCCCGGACATGGCCACCTACCGGGTGGAGAAGACCACCGACGGCCACGGCCAGTTCAGCGCCATCATCCTGGATGCGCAGCGCCAGTACCGGATCCACCTCGAGAAGCAGGGTTACGTCACCCTCGAGCAACCGCTCAAGCCGAAGATCGAGGACACGCTTCGCGAGAGCTATTCTCTGCAGCCGGCCACCGGGCCTACCGGCGCGGTCTCGCAGTCAGGCGGCGCGGCCGCTCCTGGCGCGCCGCCTGCCGGACAACCCGCCGGGTCCTCCGGCAAGGCGGCGCCGGCTCCGCCGCCGAAGGACGCCGCCGAGGCCAAGGCCAGGCACGACGGCGCCGTCGCCTACAACGAGGGCGTCGCCGCCCTCAAGGCCAAGGACATGCAGACCGCCACCGCGAAGTTCGAGCAGGCGGCGACCGTCGATCCCAAGCTGGCGGAGGCCCATGCCATCCTGGCCGGTCTCTACCTCGAGCAGCACCGGCCCGCCGACGCGCTGGCGGCCGCCGACCGCGCCCTGGCGCTCGAACCCGGCAAGCCGCGGGTGATGATCGACCGCTACCAGGCGCTCAAGGGCCTCGGCGACAAGCAGCGCGCCGCCCAGGCGCTGGCCGAGCTGGCGGCCAGCCATCCCGGCCCCGAGCTGGCGCGCGACGTCGCGGTGAGCCTCTACAACGAGGCGGCCGACGCGCTGCGCGAGAAGCACGTGGAGGACGCGACCGCGGATCTCAAGCGCGCGATCGAGGTGGACCGGACCCTCGAGCCCGCCTACGGGGCGCTCGCCAACATCTATCTCACGAAGCAGGATCACCGCGCCGCGCTGGACGTGGCCGACCGCTGGGTGGCCGCGGCGCCTCAGAGCCTGTCGGCCCTGCAGCTGCGTTACAAGGTGCTGGCCGATCTCAAGGACCCGCGCGCCCAGCAGGCCAAGGCGGCCATGGACAGCGCCAAGGGGGACGCCTCCAATCCTCTGAACCATGGCATCGAGCTCTACAACGGCAACCGCATCCCGGAGGCGACCAAGGTCTTCGAGAGCGTGCTCCAGGCCGACCCGAAGAATGCCCGCGCCCACTACATGCTGGGGCTCTGCTACACCAACACCGGCGACCTGGCGCGCGCCAAGGAGCACCTCGAGGCCTTCCTGCAGCTGGCGCCGAACGATCCCGAGGCGCCGAACGCGCGCCAGATGCTGGCGGAGCTGAAGTAGGCCGGGCCGAGCAAGTTCCGGAAGCGCCCGCTGCCGCCGGACGGACGGCGAGCCTTCAGCCGAAGATCTCGACCAGGGGGATGCCGAGCCCGCGCAGGAGCGGAGTCTCCAGGACGTCGCCGGCGGCGAGCGAGAGCGACGCCTGGAGCGTCAGTTGCCCAGCGGACGTGCGGCGGTAGATCCCCAAGGTGTCGGGCTCGGGATCCGCGAGCCAGTACTCCTCGACGCCATAGGCGTCATAGAGGCGCAGCTTGCGAACCTTGTCGATGCGGCGGCTGGACGGCGAGAGGACCTCGATCACGAGGTCGGGAGCGCCGTCGACGTACCGCTCCAGCAGCCGGTTCGCGTTCGCGGCGGAGACGTAGAGCACGTCGGGCTCGACCACGTCGAAGCGCGAGAACAGCACGTCGAGCGGCGCCATGAAGACCTCGCCCAGCCGGCGCGGCCGGACGAAGGCGCTGATGGCGAACGCGATATTGAACGCCACGCGCTGGTGCTTCACGATGGGTGACGGGCTCACGATGTGCTCGCCGTCGATCAGCTCGTGCCGCAGGAGGTCATCCGGCAGGGCCTGGAGGTCCTCGTAGGTCATCTTGCGCTGCCCGGTGCGGATGTTCATCGAACGGTCCCCTCCGCGCCGATGTTAGCCCTTCATCTGATATAGACGCAATTCGGCCTGGAAAGTCCGCGCCGGCCCGTCCGCCCCGTCCCTATCGGGCGGCCCGGGCCGGCGCCAGGCGCGCGCTTCAGGTACCGCAGCGACGGCTCCTCGCTTGCTGAACCCCGGCTTGTACCTGCTGGATCCAAGTGAGGTAGTCGGTCACCCGCGTGTGACGGTCGGGCAACTTCATCGGCCCGGTCGGCGGCCCGACTCCCACGCTGATCACTCCCGCCAGCCGGTCTTGGCCGTTCACCTTGGCGATCACCGGACCGCCGCTGTCCCCATTGAACACGCGGCTGTTGACGACATCGGTGCAGAGATTCTCGGCCGGATTGATGATGTAGCTGCTCATTTGTAGCTTATAGAACGTTCTGCAGGCGTCGACTGGAACGGTCAGCACGCTGGCGCTGCGGAGTGCTTGCGAGAGGTCGTCGCTGCAGCCGCTCCAACCGGCGATGATCAGCGGCTGCAGCGTGGTCTCCTTCCAGCCGGCGTCGACGGGACGCAGGCCTTGCAGGCCCGCTGGCGGGCTGGCGAGCCTGATCATGGCGACGTCGTTCTCGAGCGTCAGCACATTGAATTGGGGATGGCTGTAGCACTCGGCGGTCTTGAATCGACCGGGCCTGCCGCGGAGCCCGACCGCGAGGACATTGCCGCAGTGTGCGGCGGTGAGGATCCAACCTCCACCTCCCGGCAGCACCGTTCCGCCGCACTGCAGGTTGGCGTCGTACAGGGCGGCGGCGAAGTCGTAGCCGACGGGGCTGCCGTGACAGATGGCATGGATGCTGGTCCCGGGCAGGCTCGGGAGCAGCACCGAAATCAAGACCAGCGCCGGCAGCGGTCCGCGCAGCCGGCGGCGGCGATGCGTACGATGGCTTGGCATGGCGTGCTCCCTTCTCAGCGCCAGGCAAGCGGCGGCGGGCAGGCGATGCCGGCGCAGACCGGCACGCCACCGACACTGGTAACCGGGCGCGGTGCGGTGCCGCCGCTGCTCACCAGCGTGAACATCGGGAAATGCTGCGGGCTGCGGAACCGGTCGGGCTGCGGCAGGGTCGCGGGGAGGCAGGTTACGGCAATGCGGACGATCTGCGGCTCGCCACGCATCTGGCGCAGCGCGGCGTCGAGTTGGAAGGTGTCGGCGAGTCCCGAGATGGCGACGCTCTGGACGCCGGAGCGGGTCCAGACGAACTGGTCGGCGAGCACGCGAGTGAGCGGAGCGTTGCCATACACGAACTGCGCCAGCGTGCCGCTCGGTCTCAAGAAGAGCCGCTGCGAGGACACCGCGCCGGCCGGCAGCTTGATCCTTGCGGTGTAGGGCGACCCCGCGAGGCTCGGCCCCGGCTCGATGAGATCGGTGATGCCGAGGTCCGCTTCCAGGTCGGGAATCCAGCTCAGGGCGTCGTCAGGCGCGGCCGGGCCCGGGAAGGTCGCATCCGGCGCGGCGCCGCGGACGACAAAGTGCTTGCCGTTGCCATTGCCGTTGCCGTTGACCGCAGGGCCGACGCTGCCGTTGCCGCTGGCTTCGTCGGTGACCACGAGCTCGAGGTCCTGGCCGCTCAGGTCGAAGGAGACCAGCGGCATGCCGGTGGTGGTGGTGACCGCGGGGAGGTTCAATTGTGCGGCGCTGGTTGCCGCTAGGTCCTCCATCTCGAAGGAGAGGCGAGGCAGGTGCGGCACCATCGCCGGCTGGTTCGTGCTCGCATCCGCCGTCATCTTCATCTTGTTCGTCTTGCCGGAGGCCTTCTTGTCAGCTTCCATGTTGCCGGATGGCATGCTGCCGGCGTTCGAGCCGGCGGCGTCCGACTTACCGGAGGTGTCGACGAGGAGGAGGTCGACCCCGGTCACAGCGTGCTTGTCGACCCGGTCGGCGCGAATCAAGCCGACGCCGAGCCCGGTGAAATAGACTTGTACCGTGAAGCTCATGTGATTCTCCTTTCATCCCTGTCGCAGGTCAGAGTCCCAGCATCGTGAAGACCGCCCAGGAGCGCGGCATCGCCAGCTCACGATCGCCGCCCCGCAGGCATTCGAGCATCACCTGGCGCAGGGCGGCGGGGGGATCGGTGCCGGAGGCGACGAGCGCATGGAAGCGGAGCATCAGTCGCGGTGAGGTGCGATCGTCGACGGACCACCAGGCGGCGACCACCCTGGGTACCCCTGCCGCAAGAAAGGAGCTGGCGAGACTGAGCGCGCCTTCACGTCCAGCGTCGTAGCCGGCCAGGGAGCTGCAGGCCGCGAGAACCACCAGGTCCAGACCGGGCAGCTCGAGGTCGCGGAGCTCGGTCGCGGACACCTCGCCGTCATCGCCCGCCGAGGGTGCGAGCAGGAAAAGGCTTGACTGGCCGGCGCCGGCGGGCGCCAGCGCGTGGCCCGCGAAGTGCAGCACGCCGTGGCGAGGCAGCTGGCGCAGGAAATTCGCTCGTGCTGCCGCGGGGCCGAGCAGCAGAGTGTGTCGGGGGTAGAGTTTCGCGATCACCCGCGCCTCGGCCGCGGCGCCCGCGAGCGCGGGCAGGTCGGCATGCGTAGTGGCGCTGAGATCAGGAGCGCCGACGACGAGCGCCGAGCGTCCCGCTGCATGGCCGGCAACCCGGCGGGAGAGGAGGGAGATGAGCACCGTGGCGCTCGGTGCGATGGTGACCGTCGCCTGCTCGACGAGGTAGCTGCCGCGCACGCGATCGAAAAGGGCCACGAAGGGAACCTGCTCGAGCGGTCCGTCCGGCACGATGACCAGCCGCTGGCCGGGCTTGTGGAGGGGTTCGAGCGGTCGCAGGACCAAGTCGAAGAGTGCCGCGCCCAGGTCGCGGGCGCTGCCGCCCTTCTCGAGCGCTCGCCTGTAGGTCTCGACCTGCCGCGACAGCCGGGAGCGCGAGATGGGCAGCACCCGGCCGCGCAACGCGCCGTTTTCGATCACCCAGGCAATCGTCTGCTCTGGAAGGACGGCGAACTCTACCAGGGTCACGTCGGCTGGCAGCCGTTGCCGCACCTCCCTCGCCTCTACCGTTGCCGCCGTCCGCCGCGAGGCGTTCCGGTTCGTCCAAGCATCGACGAGATAGCGGCGCCGCGAGCGCTCTGCCCAGTCGAATGCGGTACTCAGGCCGCCGTAGTCGTCGAGGGCAAGCTCCATGAGGCCCTCGAAGGCTTCCTGGGCGTGCTCGAAGACGGCGATCTTCGATCTCGGTTCCATGGCTTCGTCGCGGATGCGTTCGTAGCTTTGGACGGCCGCGAACAGCGATTTCTTCGCCGCCAGCCGATCTCCCAGGCGGCGCTGACCCGCGGCGAGGAGCGTTGCCGCGAAGGTACTGTCATACGCCCAGCCGGTCGCGGCTTCGAGCGACCGTCCGCGTTCGATGTCCCGACAAGCGGCAGCCGGGTCCGTCGCCAGCCGCGCCTCGCCGCGCGAGATCAGGGCTTCGCCCTCGAGCCGGCGTCGCGCTCCACCCTCGGGCATGGCCGCGACGGCTGCCAACGCCGACTCCGCATCTGCGAGTGCACGTTGCCGCTCGGCGAGCTCCGCCCAGACACGGGCGCGCAGGGAGAGCGCTTCTCCGCGCCCCGACAGTTCGCCCCAGGCATCGGCGGCGGCGATGGCATCGTCGAGGAACACGAGCGCGAGGTCGAGCTGGTGGCGCCGAACCAGCGCACGCGCCGATTCCTGCAGAACGGCGTAACGGCGGCGCGGCGTACCGCGCGGCACCAGGACCTGCAAGGCCTTCAGGCGGTGGCGCCAGCCGCGTTCGAGCTCGCCGCGCAGCTCATAGTTCTCGCCGAGCAGCTGTTCGGCGACGGCGGTCTGAGCTTCGCCGGCACCTTGGAGCAGGGGGCTTCCGATTCGCTGGAATGCCGCGATGGCCTCCTCGTGACGGCCTTCAACCATCGCGCTGGTGCCCAGCATCCAGAGCGTGCGGCCGGCCAGGCTGGGGTATCGCCGCTGGTCGATCTCGGCGAGCAGAGACCTTAGCTGTGCCGAGGCGCGCCGCGAGTCCGAGAAATACACGCAGACAGCCTGGTAGAAGCGGGCCTCCCGGGCCAAGGGACTGCCGGCCTCGCGCAGTGCAGGCACGGTGCGCGCCAGCATCTCGCCAGCGATCCGGAACTCCTGACCGTGATAGCGGGCCATCGCCGCGGCAAAGTCGCGATGGGCCGCCGCCAGTCGGCGGCGGCCGCCGCGACCGCGGAGCAACGAGGAGAGGGCGTCGGGCAGGAAGCCATCGCCTCGACGAGCCGTCATCTCGGCCGCGAGCGCGGAGGCCAGCGCGGTCGCAGGTCGTGCGAGCCGAGTCGAACCTGCCGACAGCTCGCCCGCGGCAGCTGGCAATATCTCTTCCATCGCGACCTCGCGGAGCTGGTCGGGATAGGACTCCACGGCTCGTCGGAGCGCCGCGGGAGGGAGCGGCTCGCGGCGGTGGAGGGCCGCTCGCAGGGTTTCCCAACGCCGCTGGAAGGTGTCGTCCGCGTTCTCCGCCAGCCGCCGCCGGATCTCCGGCGTCCAGGCGCTCGTGCCGTCCAGCTCGAGGCAGCGCTGCCAGACACTCGTGGCCTGGTAGCGGAGCTGGAAGGTGTCGAGGGCGAGTCCCAGGTTGAACAGTGCCGCCTGGGAGCGCGGCGCCAGCTCGACGGCCCGCCGCGCGTGGCGCAACCCCGCGAGGAGGTCGAAGGGTCTGACCTCGAGCCGCCCACGCTCGAGGTACGCGACCGCGGCATCGTTGTGGAGAGCGGCTGTATCGGGTTCCGCGGCGAGGGCGTCGACGAAGAGGTCAATGGCCTCGTCGATACGGCCGCGCACGAGGGCCAGGGCTGCCCTCTCCGCGGCCCTGCGGCCGGCGAGATGGGTCGCCGCGGAGATGGCAGCCCCGAGATCCCCGCGAGTGGCAGGCGGCCGCGATCGCGCCTCCGGCCGCGGGCGCTCCGGCCGGAAGGGGCGGAACGGCATCCCGCAGGTAAGGCGGCCCTCGAACGGCCGAGTGGTCATTCGGGCCAGCAGGTCGCAAGCCGTGAGGGCTGCCGGCCGCGCCTGCCGGCAGGCGGCAAGCATGAGCAAGGCACCAAGCCAGCAGCCCGTGCGAATGCCCGGTCCTGCCGGCGTGCGACCTCGATCGCGGCTCTTCGCCCCTATGCTCCCGCACGACGACGCCGCCAACGGCACGGTGCAAGGGAGAGTGAGCATGGTGCCGTCACCACGGCGTCGGTGTCGCCGAAAATGATCCGAATCTCTGAGACGGGACACTAGCTCCGAGGGACTTGGCGACGTATCGTAGCACCCGGTCGCGATCGTCTACCCCGCCGCCTTGAGCGGCAGCCGCAGGCGCGCCGCGCAGCCGGGCGGTGGGACGCGGTTGTCGAGGGTCAGGGTGCCGCCGTGGGCCTCGGCGATCTGGCGCGAGAGGGCAAGGCCGATGCCGGTACCGTCGGGCTTGGTGGTGTAGAAGGGCACGAAGAGGTTCTCGCGGCTGGCGAGGCCCGGCCCTTCGTCCTCGACCGTCACCTCCAGAAAGGCGTCGTCGACGTGCCAGCCGATGCCGACGCCGCCGACCCCGCCCCGGTTCGAGAGGGCCGCGTCGGCGGCGTTGCGGACCAGGTTGATGAGCAGTTGCTCGAGCTGGTCGGCGTCGCCCTCGACCACCACGGCCGTGCCGCGCTCGACGAACACCGGCAGCCGGTCCTCGAGCGCGGCGACGCGCCGGATGAGGGCCGAGACCTCGAGCGGCGCCAGCCGCGGCGGCGGCAGCCGGGCCAACCGCGCGTAGGCGGCCATGAAACGCAGCAGCGACTCCGAGCGGTCGGCGATGACCTCGAGGCCGCGCTGGGCGTCCTCGCGCCAGTCGGCGGGCGGCTCCTCGCGGCCGATCAACGACGAGAGCGTCGCGGCCATCGAGCGGATCGGCGCCAGCGAGTTGTTGAGCTCGTGCCCCAGCACCCGGATGAGCCGCTTCCAGGCCTGGCGCTCCTCCTCGCGCAGGGTGCGGGAGACGTCGGAGATCACCAGCAGGCGGTGCGGGAGGCCGCGCTCGCGGAAGCGGCTGCGCCGCACGTCCCACCGTCCCGGCCCGCCCGGAAAGGTGTGGTCGAGCGTGCGCTCCTCCTCGCCCGCCAGGAACGCCGCGAGCTCGAGCGCCGAAGCCGACCGTCCCAGCAGCCGCTCGGCGGGCGCCGCCAGCAGCCGTTCGCCGGCGCGGTTGACGAGCTGCAGCCGATCGCGGTCGTCGAAGGCGAAGATCGCCACCTCGACCTCTTCGATGACGCGGTGGAGCAGCGCCGTCGCCTCCACCGCTCCGAGCCGTTGCTCGCGCAGGGTTCCTCCCAGGGCGTTGACCTCCTCGAAGACCTGGCCCAGGGCATCGAGCCGCGGCGCCGGGCGGGCGCGCAGCGAGAAGTCGCCTTCGCGCAGCGCCGAGAGCAGGTTGGCGAGCGTCCGCAGCGGCCGGACGACCCGCGTCTGCAGCGTCGAGGCGAGCGCCCACCAGGCGGCGATCAGCAGCGCGGCGAGCGTCCAACGGACCCCGGCGGAGTACGGCCCCGCCCAGAGGAGCGCGAGACCGAGCAGCGCTCCCGGCAGGCCGACCGCCAGCGCCTGCAGCAGGACGCGGGTCTCGAAGCCGCCCGCCCGCCGCTCAGAGTCCATGCTTCTCGATCCGGCGGTAGAGGGCGCTGCGCGACAGGCCGAGGGCGCGGGCGGCCTGGCTGACGCTGCCGCCGTGGCGCGCCAACGCCTTCTCGATCAGCAGCCTCTCGACGTCCTCGAGCGGCAGCTCTTCGATCGCCGCCGGCCCGGGAAGGGCCGCCCCGCTGCCGGCGGCATGCAGGCCGAGGTCCGCGGCGCGCAGCCGCTCGCCCGCCGCCATCAGCACGCCGCGCTCGACCGCGTGGTCGAGCTCGCGCACGTTCCCCGGCCAGTGATGGGCGAGCAGCGCCTGGACGGCGTCCTCGGCGAAGCCGCGAAGACGCTTGCGGTAGCGGCCGGTGTGCTGGGCGAGGAAGTGCTCGGCCAGCGGCATGACGTCGGCGCGCCGCGAGCGCAGCGGCGGCACGTGGATCTCGACCGTGTTGAGGCGGAACAGCAGGTCCTGGCGGAAGCGCCCGGCGCCGACCTCCTGGCGCAGGTCGGCGTTGGTCGCCGACAGCAGGCGCACGCTCGCCGAGCGCGTGCGCGAGGAGCCCAGGCGCTCGAACTCCCCGGTCTCGAGGACGCGCAGCAGCCGCGCCTGCTGCGAGAGCGAGATGTTGGCGATCTCGTCGAGGAAGAGGGTGCCGCCATCGGCCAGCTCGAAGCGTCCGACGCGGTCCTCCTTGGCGTCGGTGAAGGCGCCGCGGACGTGACCGAACAGCTCGCTCTCGAACACCGACTCGGAGAGCCCGCCGGTGTTGACGGTCACCAGCGGGTTCCCGGCACGCGGCGAGACCGCGTGCAGCGCCCGCGCCACCAGGCCCTTGCCGGTGCCGTGCTCGCCGGTGATCAGCACGTTGGCCTCCGACGGGCCGACCCGCTCGACGAGCTCGAGCACCTGACGCATCTCCGCCGACTCGGCGATCGGCACCGCCGCCTGTCCGGGAGGATAGGCGCCGCCGCCGGCGTCGCGCAGCAGCTGGTTCTCCGCCGCCAGCCGGTCGCCCCGCCGCAGGGCGCGCGCCAGCTCCACCTGCGTGCGCAGCACCGAGAGCAGCCGCTGGTTCTCCCAGGGCTTCTCGAGGAAGTCGCGCGCCCCCTGCCGCATCGCCGCCACCGCCAGGTCGATGCTCGCCCAGGCGGTCATCACCACCACCGGCAGCGCGGCGTCGAGGTCGCGCAGCCGCGCCAGCAGGTCGAGGCCCTCCTGGCCGGAGGTGGTGTCGCGTGAGTAGTTGAGATCGATCAGAGCGACGTCGAGATCCCGCGTCGCCGCCGCCGCCACCACCTCGGCCGGCGACGAAGCCATCACCGCCTCGAACCCCTCCCCCTTGAGCAGCAGCCGCAGCGCCTCCCGCACCTGCCGCTGGTCGTCAGCCACCAGGACGCGAGGCCGGGGAGAGCTCATGCCGACACTCTATCCGCTCTCGCAGGTAGCACCCGAGATACAGGTGCCCCTAAGCAATATCCACTGAGGAGTTTTGCTCGCCGCAATCGAAGGAGGAAGGGCCCGGGGCAGCGGATCT